>Ga0172379_10005754_pt1 | contig 17125 bp, 17 predicted proteins | sample GrowelOW334metaG_FD_119756 | JGI IMG/M metagenome (GOLD analysis project Ga0172379, IMG submission 119756) | Groundwater microbial communities from an aquifer near a municipal landfill in Southern Ontario, Canada - Groundwater well OW334 metaG | ecosystem: Environmental > Aquatic > Deep... | reverse complement strand
CGCCTTGGCCGACAAGTGAACATGACGCGGAACAATCTCAATTGGCACTAACAAAGTCTTCCTCCCCACAAAATTTATTTTTTAGCCGGAACCTTATGGCCGAATTCGTATTTAAAAATATTACGGCGAATTGGACCAATCGTAAAAATATATAATTCTCCCAGGGTATATTTTAAAGCGATATTCAAACGGCCATCACGATCAAGGCGACGTACAGAAACCGGAATTTTTACTGAATTTAAATAACCAAATTTACCACAACGCCGACAACGTTTGGCGTATTCATGATCTTCGCAAAAAATAATTGTTTCATCGAAACCGTTTATAGCATCGTGTTTAGCTTTTCTGGCAAAAATACAAAACCCCGGGGCATGGACATGAAGAGGTAACGTGACGCGGCTAAAATGATTATAAAATTCATGCAAAACGTAATCGATTTTTTTGTCGGAAAGCGGAATAACATCACAGGAGGCAAAATCAAGATGACGTGTGTTCATTTCGCGTTCAGCGCGTTCCAAGAAATGTTGATCTTCAAGTTTAACGTCGGAATCAAGAAACAATACTATCTCGCCTTTGGCCACGGCCGCCCCGGCATTACGACCAACCGACGGCATACCGCCTTCAACAATTCGGCAACCAAAACGTTTGGCAATTTCCCGGGTGCGATCAGTGGATTTTGCGTCAGCGACAATAACTTCCAGCGGCTGAACCGTTTGGTTACGGATAGACCGCAGAAGGATAGGCAGATAATACTCTTCGTTTTTTGTAATAATAACGACGGAGATCATATGTTTGAAACAATCTTAACACATTTTTGACTTAATTCAAACATGGCAATTCCCGCGGCAACCGAGACATTTAAAGACTTTTTCAAGCCCGGCATGGGGATTTCCGCTAAATCATCGAGTTTTTCTCTGACCTCGGGTTCTATTCCAGTCACCTCATTCCCCAAGATAAGAGCTATTGGTTTATCAAAAGACAAGGAACCTATTGCCAATGCCCCTTCCCCGGTCTCTAAACCGACAACCTGGTAACCTTTTCCTCGAAGTTTTTCGATTAACAAAAAAATATCTTCAACTTTCTCCCAATCCACGCGATCTTCTGACCCCAACGCGGTTTTGGCAATTTCCTTTTGCGGCGGGGTTCCGGTATAGCCGGTTAAATATAACTTTTCCACAGCAAAAGCGTCGGCACTTCTAAAAATCGAGCCAACGTTATGAAGCGAACGGATATTATGGGCAATGATAATCATAACTCCATTACATATTACTTGTTCCCCATTAAAAAGAAAAATCCGCTCAAACAGGAGCGGACACGAGTTAAAGGTCGATGTTGTTTATGACGATACGCATGGCCGCTGCCCGATCGTCAGGCAGGTGGAGTTCGGCCATGACCTTGTCCAACTTGCCACGCCAGAATTTCCCTAATTTAATCGTTTTCAGGAAAAAAGGCTCATCAGATGCCAAAATGAGATCAATCCTCGCCTGGCCCGACCTGACCTTTTGGCAAAAACGCCTAAGAGCTTCGATAATAACTTCGTTCTCCGAGGTGCCGTGCGGCAAAAGAATCTGCAACATTGCCAGTCTGGCTTCTTCCTTGGCCGTAAGATGGAAGTTGATAACGAGCGGTCGAGTTTCCTCACACCCTACTGCTCGAAAGGCCAGAGTCGAGAGGCACGAGGTGAGGCAATCGAAAAGAAGCATCACTCTCTCCTTGCAAGACCATGGCAATTTCACTCCAGTTTTTTTGGGAAGTCAACCCTATCAATCCGCCGCTTTTATTGGTGCCACCTTGAATAAATAGCCAAAGTATGGTTTCATATACAAGACTTATGGCTAAAAAATCAGGTTTTGCTGTTCTGATCGGCCGTAGCAACGTGGGCAAGTCCACTTTGCTCAACGCTCTGGTCGGTAGCAAAATCGCCATTACCACCCCAAAACCACAAACCACCCGCAAGCCAGTGCTGGGTATTTTAACGACCAGCGAAGGCCAGATTGTTTTTGTGGATACGCCGGGAATTTTTAAAGACACCAAAGATTCTCTTTCCAAGGTTTTGTTAAAATTCGTTAAAAATTCTCTGCAAGATATCGAAGTGGTAATTTATGTTGTTGATCCGACCCGAGCCATTGGCGTGGAAGAAAAATTCGCCTTGAGCTTACTTGAAAAAATCGAGAAACCAAAAATTCTTGTTATCAACAAATCTGATTTGCTTGGCGCAGAATATTTGGAAAGCATGCGGGCCTTGTCTGACCGTTTTGATAAAACTATCGAACTTTCGGCTTTGCAAGGCGATAACGTTAATTTGTTAAAAGAAGCGATTTTCGAATATCTCCCCGAGGGTGAGCCGTATTATCCCGAAGGTCAGCTAACCAACATGCCGACCGAAGAATGGGTGGCCGAATTGATTCGTGAAAAACTTTTCCTCCGTTTGCGTCAGGAAGTTCCCTACAGCGTTCACGTGGTTGTTGATGAGGTGACCCGCCGCGAAAATAACGTTATTTATATCGCCGCGCGCATTCTGACTTTGGCTGATCGTTACCAACGCATGATAATCGGCTCACACGGCCACGGGGTGAAGGAAATCGGCCAGTCCGCTCGCCACGAGCTTGAAGCAGTTATGAATGTTCCAGTGTATCTTGATTTGAATGTTGAGGTTGATCCGAATTGGGTGGATACTTTACAAGGTTAAAGTCAATTAAAACCTATCGGCCAAAAACCGGTAGGTTTTAATATTGACAAAAAGTGAAAAGAAGTGTATGTTTTTTTGCTTGTCGAACCACCTATGAAAGGAAGACGCAATGAACCACGAACAGATTCGTAGGCTGCTGATCAATGTTGAGGCGATCAGCACGAGTCCGGATACTCGAAAGTTCTGGGAGGACATAAACACCCTAAAGGTCCGGGAAGTTTGTCTGCTTTCCGCGACTTTCAAGGACAACCGGGATGCCGGGCTGACAATCTACGTCGGCCGATTCCTTCAAGTCCGGCTCTACAGGAGCGGTGATACGTTCTTCCTCTCCTGTGCTCGGCTCGATTCTCCCTCAGTGATATGGTGTCGGGTCGTCTTCCACTTCCAGGGAATGGCCGCGGACATCTACGAACAGGCCAAGACCGCCTTCGCGGCCGCGGCTACGACTGCCCCGCCATAGTCGGCTCCTGGCCGCAACGAAAACGAGGTCCTCACTTCTCAAGGGACCTCGTATTATTTTTGGAAAAATTACTCTATTGCCGGACAAGTGCCGTTGTAATAAGCATCGGCTTCACAAGTTGCGCCGTTCGGCAAGGCACAATTTCCCTTCTCCGTATTTTCGTCACCTTGTGTTGTAACCGTGTAGGTACCGCCAGCTATGGCACAGTAACGGGCAGATTCGGTAATATAGCCCGTTATTCTTCGCCCACCATACGGGCAGTCGCCACGCAAGAAGGCCCACTCTTCACATTGACGATTATCTTCAAAATAACAAACACCGAACTGACTGCCGTCTGGTTTATTTTCTATTCGCGAGGTTCCGCCTTTTTCAACACAATTGGTTGAAGCTGGATTGGCTAGACCCGCCCCTTCATCGCCGCAACCAGAGGTAGGCATTTCTGCACTCGGATTGCCGTGCTTAACCCACTGACCTTCGGAACAAATCCAGGTGTCTTCCGGCGAGGCAAAACGCACAACGACCAGGACCAAGAAAACGACAACTAAACCAATAAGGATGTAAAAAGTTTTTTTAGACATATTATTTAGTTTTTATTTCCGTAACCTCGTACCCTAAAAACGAGGACAACGGAGATGACAAATCGAATGATCCCAAAGCAAAAGGATTCAACGTTGCTTTGAGGATTAACGGATTTTCGGGATTAGCTAAAATCACATATGAACCAAACCAATTTGAGGCCTCAATGGTTTGCACGGTTTGTTCCTTACCATCAATGGTTAAAGAATAAGTTTGCCAACTATCTTTAGCTGTCAATTTATAAATATCCTCACTTTGCGAAGCGGTTTCGGCTTTTTGCTGTAAAGCGTTAAGTGCCCCCTGTACTTTGTCGCTCATTTCTAAAAGCGAAGAAATTTTTTCATCAAACAAACCCAATGATAATGTGGCCGTTTTTGTATTAACCAAACCGTCGTACTGTTGTTTTGATAACCAAATAATTGAGTTGTCTTCAAAAGATTGTTCGCCTTCGGCCCAATAGGCTGGAAGAAGAACATTAACAGCGTTATTTAAGGCGGTTGAATCGAAACTCCCGGTTTTAGTAACTGTTTCGTAAACCGGAGTTGGGGCAGTACTAGAATCACCAATGGGATGATTGGTCGCTTCGTAAGTCATTCGGGCGGTCAGAGAAGCTTCGGTTTCTTGTTCGGAAGTACTGGTCCAAGTAAATGCCACCAAATCGGCTGGGGAAAAAGAATAAATTGAAACCTGATATTCGGCTAAATTATTACCAGCCACGGTTTCGGCAAAAACCCCACCAAGACCAAAAACCGTTTGTTTAATAATCAACGACGAGCCGGCTGACAAAGCAACGGCTTCGGACGCGGCCTGGGCCTCTAACGCCGTAGTCGGCGGCGAGGAACAGCCGGCGCCAACCAAAAGTAACGCCAGGCCGGCGGTGAATAAAAGAGAAGTTGCTTTCATATTGGTTTTATCTTACCAAATTTCTCTCAAAATGATAAACTCTGTTTATTATGTTGAAAAAAATATTGGTCGCGCTTTTTCTTCTGACCAGCCTTGCGTTATTGATAGGTGCGCGTTTTGGTTTTGCCTGGGCTGGTGGCGAAGGATATGAAACACCAATGTCGGCTTCGGTAAAAATTTATTCAGACAAAGGCGAAACTGAAACCACGGCAGTTAGAGGCGAGCTAATAAAAACTAACGCCGGCGAAAAGGCTATTGTCCAAATCGGCGAACGGATTGTGGTGGCTGTAGATGAACGTTCTGATGTTGTGTTGGAAAAACTTTTTCCGTCAGAAGTAAAAATCGTTCTTCGTGGTGGACGGGTGCTGGCCAAAACTTCAAATGAAACCGAAAAACTAACCATCTCTTCCCCAGAAACTTCTGATTTTATAAATTCCGGTGCGGTCACGGCCGTTCGCTACGATTCACTCAGCCGAACTGACATTGTTCCAATGTCTGAATTCGATTGGTCTAATTCCACGGACCGCGATTTCTTTTTATGGGCAGCTGAAAAAATGAAAATTGAATTGGAGTAACAAAAAAATATCCCGCGGCAAAACGGGATATTTTTTATTTGATTATTCCGCCACCGATCATTTCTTCGCCATCGTAAAAGACAATTGATTGTCCCGGGGTAACGGCCCGTTGAGGTTTTTCAAAAGTAACAGCCAACGTCCGCCCCTCTCCTCCTTCCCCCTCTCCCTCAGGGAGAGGGGTTAGGGGTGAGGGGTTAATTACGCAATCAGCTAACGGCTGGCGATAACGAATCCGCGCCTGACATTTGTAAGGAAATTTTTTTGGTTTGTTAAACCAATTAATTTGAATCGCCGTCATTTCTTTTTTAAACAAAGCTTGGTCGAAATTACTGGAAACAACAAGTTCGTTGCTTTCCGGTTTTTTATCGACAATGTAATAGGGCGTGCCGCCGCCGATGTTCAAACCTTCGCGCTGGCCGATGGTGTAAAAAGGCAATCCTTCGTGTTCACCCACCACCTTACCAGATAAATTTACAATCTTCCCCGGTTTTTTGGAAATTCGTTCTTGAAGAAAATCTTTAATATTCACTTCACCGACAAAACAAATTCCGACCGAATCTTTTTTCTTGGCCACAGAAAGTCCAAGTTCAAGAGCTTTTTTACGCACCTCGGTGGCTTTAATCATTCCGCCAACCGGAAAAAGCACCCGCGGCAAAATAGCCGGCGGAATAGCCCAAAGAAAATATGTTTGATCTTTTTCAGGATCAACACCTGAAAAAATAGAAAAACCATCACCCTTCCCGTCCCTTCCCAACCCTTCCCGTCCCTTCCCAACCCTGGCGTAATGACCAGTGGCAATAAAATCACAACCCAACTTATCAGCCTCACGAACAAACAAATCAAACTTCACGAATTTGTTACACATGACATCAGGGTTGGGCGTGCGACCGGCTTCAAATTCACGAAACATGTAATCAATAACTTGAGCGCGATATTCTTTTTCAAAATCAAAAGTATAAAAAGGAATGTCGAGTTTGGCCGCCACCCGCATGGCGTCGCGACGATCTTCACGCCAAGTGCAATCAGACCAGTTTTTCATGAAGGCCCCGATAACCTCGTAACCTTGTTCCAACAACAAAGCCGCGGAGACGGCCGAATCAACGCCCCCGGAAAGTCCAACTAAAACCTTGGCTTTCTTTTTCATAAGTACCAAAGTCTAACTTAAATGACCCGGTTTGACAAATTAACGGATGACGAATAAATTACTTTGGCCGGCACTGGAGGAATAACGTGAATGAAAGAAGACACTTCCACGTCCTTGTGGTCGAAGACGAAATTGCCGTGAGACTGGTCATCGGTCGGTTCGTCCAGGCCGCGCTCAAGGGGCAAGTCAAGGTCAGCCTGGCCGACGGTTTAGTCGAGGCTGGGCGGCTTGACCTGAAAGACGTCGACCTGATCATCTGCGACATGACCCTCGGCTACAACGAGAACGGTTTCGATCTGCTGCGCCACATGCGGGCCGCTGGCATCGAAACACCGTTCATGCTCATGACCGGCTACTCACCGGAACGAGTGGCCGAAAACATGCGGCCCGGGGAGAAGTTCTCCAACTTCAACCTCATCTACAAGCCGCTCAAGAGCATCGCCGACTTCCGCGAGAAACTCGAAGCAGCTCTCGCCCTCACCGCGCTTTCCTAGTTCAGGGGCGCGCTTTTTTTATTTCCTAAATACCAATAACATCAATCTCGCCGGTAACCTTACTTATCTTTACACAAAAACTGTAATTATTTTTATTTTCTTTATCAGTATAAGTGGCCGCAAAATAAGCCGTATAGGTTTGAGCGTTATCTTCTTCGTTTTCTAATTCTAAATCAGCCGACTGCTCCTTAAAAGTTTTAATTTTCTCCGTAAGAATCAGGGCTTTGACTATTTCCCGCGGCGCTACGGCTAAAGGTAAAACCGCGAGGCCTAAATGTTTCATTTCTCCTTTACCGACAGTTATGGCATCAACTTGATTAATTTCTGAAAAATATCCTTCGGTGTTGATAGTTGGTTTCTCCTCATGACTTTCAAGATGCATGGTTTCAAGAGCACTCATAATTAAATAAATATTAAAATGATTATACCGGCCAAAATAATTCGATAAATGACAAACCATTTATAACTGGTGGCTTTCATTATTTTTAAAAGAAATTTGATGGCTAAAAAGCCGGAAAGAAACGCTGCAATGAAAGCAATAGCCAAAGACAACCAATCAAACGATTCCCCACCGGAAATAATTTTTAATAAAGAAAATCCGCCGGCCGCGGCGATTGAAGGAATTCCCACCAGAAAAGAAAATCGGGCCGCTGCTTCGCGCGTCAATCCGCCGAACAGACCGGCAGTAATAGTGATACCTGAACGCGAAGAACCGGGAATAAAAGCAATGATTTGTGATAAGCCTATCGCCAGTGAACGTTTCCATCCGATCTTAACCAAATCGCCTCTTGCCACGCCGTAGCCCGGCGAAGGCGGGTCTGCATTCTTCCTGACCAAAGCATCGGCCACCCACAAAACCACGCCCCAAAAGGCCAGCGAGGCCGCTATGGCGAGCGGCGAACGGAAAGTGGCCTCCAACCAGTCGCTGGCGAAAAAACCAACTGCCAGGACCGGTACGGTCGCGGCGACAATGAACCAGCCGAGGCGACCATTTTCGTTTCGTTTAAAAACTCCGAGGGTGATTGCTTTGACATCTACCCATAAGGCAACAATCACCGCGGCTAGTGTTGCCAAGTGAATTGTGGCATCAAAAGCCAACCCCGGATCAGTCCAGCCAAATAATTTAGGAATTAAAACAAGATGTCCAGAGCTGGAAACCGGCAAGAACTCAGTTAGGCCCTGAACAAAACCGAGGATGATGGATTGAATTATCATAGGCTATAGTATGTAGTAGGTAGTATGTAGGCAAAAGTTTTATTTTGTCATTGTGTTAAGAATCTTCATAATTTCATTTAAAATATTTTCCACGGCGTCATAATCAGCTGCTTCACCAAAACCCAATCTTTTGGAAATAAAGGTTTGTGTCTCTAACTCCGCTCCGGAGCCAAAAGCAATTCTAAGAAAATGTTGGAATTCAACCGAACGACCGCGTCTCCTACCCTCGGCTATATTAGATGGAATAGAAACCGAGCAACGTCTCATTTGACTTGTTAAACCATAAATTTCCGAGCGAGGAAACTTTTCGGTTAATTTATAAACGAGAATAACCAGTTCAACTGACTTTTGCCAGACAATCAAATTTTTATAAGGAAAATTCTCCAACATAGTTTTTGCCTACCTACTACATACTACCTACTCAAACCTCAAGAAACTTCTTCAAAATATTTGTTAAAACAATCAATACAATAAACAGTTTTTTCCGGAAAAGTTTTGTTAATCGAAACGATCATCTCTTTACCGCACTTGTCGCATTTTCGGTCGACAAAAACCGCGCTGTTCGTCTCTTGAATCATTTCAGCCATACGACGAATAAAATGTTTATTAGGTGGGGCAACACGAAGTTTCTTGTATAAAGCAATTTCCGGTTTTAAAAATGTAAAATAACGACCAGTTACTTCGTCCTTTATTGGTACACCGCACCAACTGTCATCAATCTCATCAATGGAATCAGGAATATCATTAGACGATCTGGCTTTGTTAATATCAACGCGGGTTTCACCAATAGCGTCAGCCGAAGATGGATCATAAATGGCCGCGCCGAGTTGTTTGGCTTCCTTTTCCGTCGACAACCAGTACATGGCCGAAGCTGATTGTAAAAAGTAAATCGGCGAAAAAGACAATGGAAAAAACTTTCCGTATTCCCCACGTTCAAGCATGGTCACCTTTAATTCATCAACTCTCTTCCAATACTCTTCCTCGGAATACGGTTTATTGAAAATGTGAAATTTTTTGTGTTGCAAGCCAACACAACCAAAACAATTTTCGCAATTTTCACACTCAAAACTATATTCCATGTTTTGACACTTGTGCATGGAATAACAAAAACGACAATTATTTGTTTGCGACAAAAAGACGGAGCTGTAACAATTGGCAATCCCGCTGGCACTGGTAACAAAAGCGCTGTCCAAGGCCTCGTTAGCCGTAAAAGAAGTGTGAAAAAGGTTAATTGGTCGCTCCACACAAGCGTAACAATAATGACAGTCACGGGCCTTAACTAAATATTCACCAATGGAATTTTCGTCAGAAAAATTCATGTTTACCGGCCAAACGATTTCTTTCCTCAAAAAATTATAATATTTATTTTTCCACTCTTCGGCCGCCGAACGTTTCCCAAGATCGATCTTTAAAATTTTTTCTTTATATTCATTTTCGGTTAACGGCTGATTAAAGAAAAGATTTTTCTTGTGTTTGCGAATGGCCACACCAAAACAATCAACACAGTCGGGAGCAATAAAAGCAAAAACCGAATTCATGGTGCCACGAGTATCGGAAACATATTGCGAACGAAAAACATTAAAGGCATCGTTGACATGGTAACTTTCCACGGCCTGCAAAACATTATGAATTTCCACCGAGCGTTCGGTGTTGGCGGCAAAAAGACAAAACATTGATTCCCGTGTCTTTCCATCAATCACAAAATAACTGTCGATATCGCCGAACGAACCCAAGGCCATTGATTTTTCCGGCTCAATCAAATTATTAGCCGCCTTTAAAGGAACTTGAACCTGCATTTCGCGGAACTGCTCAAAGAAAGATTTTTTGGCGTCGTATTCCCGGCCCTCACTGGAAAAATCTTTGGTCAACCACTCTTGATCGGGCAAAACCTTCAAGCCACTAGATGGGTGAACATACGACAAAACCGCAGCCCCGGTGGCCGGATGTTTTTGCCACCACCACTGGAAACCATTCATGAAACCGCCGATAATTCTTTTTCGAGATAACGGTGAAATGTCGGAAGGCGGCACATTGAATTTTTTATACCAGCCGATCTCTTCGTCGGTCATCAGCCATTTCTCGCCAGTGAGCGCACAGGTATGCTCGCCCGGCACGAGGCCGTCGAGAATAACTTTTATTTTAGCATCGTAATTTGGAGTTTTCGACATATGTTTTTTGCCTACATACTACCTACTACTGGCCTACCGGCCTAATTATTCTCTTCGAGATACTTTAAATAACAGGATTGACAATAAATCTTACGGTTCGGATACTGAGGACATTTTGAGACCAAAACTTCTTTCTGACATTCGTAACACTGTTGTTTTTCTAGTGAACATATTTGTCCGCTGGCAGCCAAAGTATTAAGACGATGAATAAAATGTTCGGCTGGCGGAGCGATGCGTTTGGCCCGATAATAATCTAGTTCGGGTTTCAAAAAACTAAAAGTACGCTTAGCTTGTTCGTCATAAATCGGAACTCCTATCCAATCATCACCCAAGTCATCAATGGAATCAGGAATGTCTTTTAAACTTCTTGGTTCGTTTTTTAGACGTTCAGTGCCGGTTGCGCCTTCGGCATTAGGATCAAAAAACAAACCCCCGATCTTTTTTAGTTCTTCGTCAGTGGCTCCACAATAAATCGTGGCCCCGCCCTCGGGCACATAAGTCGAAGAAAGTTCCGGCGGTAAATAGTGTCCATACTCGCCACGTTCGAGCATAGCACACTTAAGTTCATCAAGGGTTTTCCAATATTCCTCTTCTTCGTACTGTTTATTTAAAATACAGAAACGCTTATTTTTCAAACCAATACAGCCAAAACAATCTCGACAATCAGAAGACATGAGACAGTATTCGCAATTATCTAACCTGAAAGAACGATAACAAAATTTACTCTTGTTAGAATTTGGCGAGGAGACACACATGTAAACCTCGGAATTATCGACCAGTCCCCAACCATAAGCGTTACCTTGATTATTACCGTATATCCAGGCGCTTCGCCAATTATCAACTGGATTATCACCGGAGGAAAAACATTCAGTACAACGAACAGCATTACTCAAATAATCGCCGGACGATTGCTCGGTTGAGACATTAAAATTTTCCGGCCAAATACCTTCGTTAAGCAAAAGCTCGTTAAATTTCTTTTGCCATTTTTCAACGACGCTTCTTTTGCCCAAATCAATTTCAGCTAAACGAGCCTCATATCCTTCTTTGGTCAGTTGTTTGTTAAAAAATAAGTATTCGGCGTTACGACGGTTAGTCGCACCAAAACAATTATTACAATTTCGACATTCAAACAAAAAGTTGGAATTTAAACAATCCAGCGATTCGTGAACATAACGACAATTGTGGAGACGTTGGCTGTGAGTAATATGGTGTGAATCGGTGATGTTAAAAGCCAACCAGATCAACGAGGAATCGGCGATACCAAAAGCCCCACCTGAAAAAAAAGATCTCTCCGACCTGCAGGCAAAAGTGAAATAACTGTCTTGGTCACCCATAGACATAAGCGCAATCGAATTTTTCGGCTCAACCCGATTAAAAGTCGCCAGAAGAGGCACGCGAAGTTCAAGTTTTCTTAATTGTTTAAAAAAGGGATCTGGAATTTCGAGGGTTTCAAAAATATTGGAAAAATCCTTGGTGTGCCACTCGACATCCGGCAAAACACGAATACCCGAAGCCGGATGATGAAAACTCAAGACCGGCTGACCGGTTTCAAAATGTTTGTTCCACCAAAACTGATAAGCACAATCATAATAAGCCATTTGTTTCCAAACAGTGTTAGGCGAAACATTGTGTGGTGGAACCATGAACTTTTTGTAAAGTTCGATTTCTTGAATCGGCATTTTCCATTTCTCGCCAGTCAAAACACAAGTCTGCTCGCCGGGGGTGAGTCCGTCGAGAATAACTTTTATTTTAGCGTCAAAATTAGGAGTTTTACTCATATCAAAAGGAGGCGCTTTTGGCGCCTCTTTACTTTATACGACTATTTCGCTTTCTTCCACCCTGGCCGCCGGGGCGTTGATTTCTTTATCGCCCTGCTCCAGCTCGGCCGTAACCTCGGCCCTGGTTTTGGCATAATTTTGCCGCGATTCCTCAACAATGTCTTGAGAAAAACTTTCGTGATGCGACGGCGTGACCTCAAGAACATCAGCCGAGAACGGATCGAAACGTTTGCCATCAATGGTCATTTTAACATAAATCTCGCGCGCCCCGAGGTTAATGATATCGTGCATGTCAAAAATCGGGGCCAACTCATCTTTCAAAATCTTGGCATCATCGGCGCCAATTTGAAAAGTAATAACCGAAGCAACGTTACCAAAAAGCGAAGCTTTAAGACTATCGGAAAGCTGACTAAGATTTTGGTTGGCCACGGTCACGGCAATACCAAACTTACGCGATTCGGAAAGAAGATTTTCAAAAGTTTTAGTGGCAATATTTTGAAACTCATCAACATATAAATAAAACGGCTGACGCAGATGCTCTGGTAAACTAATACGTTTCATGGCCGACTGTTTTATTTTAGTAATAAGGGTGGCTCCGAAAAAAGCCGAAACATCATCACCAAGCAAACCCTTGGACAAATTAACCAAAACGATTTTGCGTTCCTGCATGAAATGATAAAAATCGACTTTATTTTCTTTTTGGCCAAAAATGTTGCGCATCAACGGATCGGCCAGCAACTGCCCGAGTTTATTTAAAAGCGGCGAAACCGCTTCGGCATCATATCGTTGTGACCATTCAGGAAACTCGATCGCCCAAAAGCGACGAACCACACTGTCTTTTATAAACTCAATGACTTTACTGCGAAAGCGACCACTCGAAAGAAGCGAAACCATGCCGTTAATGGTACCGGCCGGATAATCAATCATGGCCAAGGTGGTCATGCGGAGCAGGTGCTCAACGCGTGGGGTCCAATCCGAACCGAATTGTTTTTTAAAAATTTCGATGAGCTCGTTGGTAACCGGAAAACGATCGGCTTCGACAACATTGGCAATTGGGTTAAAAGAAATGGGAAATTCGCGATCACTGGGATTAATTAGCACCACATCATCAAGACGTTCTTCGGGAATAAAATCCATGATGCTTTGAACCAAATCACCGTGCGGATCAATAATACACACGCCGTGACCAAAAAAAACATCGGAACGAATCAACAGTTCCAACAATTTCGTTTTCCCCACCCCGCTTTTGCCAATAACGTACATGTGGCGGGTGCGATCTTTACGTTTAATACCAAAAATCAAACGCTTGGCGGAAATTCCTTGACTAAAGTTGGATCGACCAAATAAAGAAATTTCTTCGGCCGGAGTATTATCTTTAGTTGGTAAAGCCGCCGGCGGTTCGTGCCGACGAGCAACAATTTGGTCTTCACCTTTCGGGTATTCCATATTAATTACCACGGGAAAATATCATCTTTTGATTTTGTTTGTGGGACAGGACGGCTTGGTTGATTTTGTTGCGGTTGACCGCCGCCGCCACTTGGCTTACGACGACGGCGACGTCTTTTTTGTCCTTCGCTGCTCGGCACGGCCAAGACAGGAGCAGCGGCTGGTTGAGTTTTCTTTAATTCTTGCGATAAAAAATCTCCCGGCATTTTAGGTAAGGCGGCCATTGGTTCAACCGATGAACTTTCGTCATTTGTTTTTTCCTCTTTATTTTTTAACGAGGAAAGACTAACGGCTCCGGTTGTTTCTTTGGTAACTGGCGCGCCATCCTTAACCGCCGGCGGCAAGGCCGGTTTCCGATCATTAGCCCGTTCCTGACTGCGACCATTTCCCTTTTTTCGTTCTTCCCTAACCAACTCAATACAATCCTCACAATAAATGGGACGTGATTTATCAAGTTCAACCGGCAAAATCATGTGTTTACCACACCGGGTACAATCGTATTCAAATAAAGGTTTCCCGCCAAATTTTTTGGCGGCCTTACGCACGGTTTCGGCATGCTCAAACTTTTCGACCACAGCTCCGGCCGCCACTGACGAGGTAACTTCCACCCCGCCACCTTCGGCCTCACTCCAACGCATAATTTCGTCGGCCACAATGTCACGCGGCCGGGCGTAAAGAGCTCGAGAATTATCTATGACGATTTGTTCGGAATTGGTTTTTTGAACAATTGGCGGCAAAGTAACGGCGGAAAACGGTTCCGAAGCCACGCCGTCAATCATTAAACGAAGATAAATTTCAAATTTAGCCAAATTCACCAAATCTTCCGGAGTAAAACGGGGCATGAATTCAGTTTCCAGAAAAGCGGCATCCGGCGAACCGACTCGAAACATCATTATGGTTCCAACGTTGCCAAAAACCGCCGCTCGAACTTCTTCTGTTAACTGTTCAATGTACTGATGAGCCATGATTAAGGCCAAACGATATTTTCGAGCCTCAGACAAAATTGAAGCAAAACTTTCCGTGGCAAAGTTTTGGAATTCGTCGATATACAGGTAAAAGTCACGACGCTCGATTTCCGGGGTGTCGACGCGTTCCATGGCACAAAGCTGTAATTTGGTAATCAACATGCCGCCCAAAAGTTTCATGGCGTCTTCACCAATTCGCCCCTTGGAAAGGTTAACAATAAAAATCTTGCTGCTATCCATGATTTCTCGGGGCTTTATGGTCGAATCTACCTGAGCCACGATATTACGAATAACCGCGGTTGAAAGAAATTGTCCAACTTTGTTTTGAATAGGGGCAATCGCCTCAGTGCGGAACTTGGGCTCCCACTGTTCGAACTCGGTAATCCAATAAGATTTAACGACCGGGTCCTTAAGATTGGAAACCAGGCGCACCCGAAAGTCGCGATCAACCAACAAGCGATTGATGCCCATTAAAGTATTGCCGGGATTTTCGAGCAAGGTCAAAATGCAGTTATTCAAAATATGCTCCATGCGCGGACTCCAAACATCAGGCCAGATTTTTTTAAAAACGCCCATGAGCCCCGAAGCAATAACGTGTCGGGTGTTAATATCGTGCGATTCCAAAATATTAAAACCCACAGGAAACTCAACATCGGACGGACAGAAATAAACCACATCTTTCTGCCGCCATTCGGGGATATAATTGATAAGTTTTTCCGCGGTATCGCCGTGCGGATCAATATAAGCGCAACCATGTCCCAAATAAATGTCGGCCAAAATCATGTTTTCGAGCAGGGTTGTTTTACCCATGCCGGTTTTACCAATAACATAAGTATGCCGACGGCGATCGTCGGTTTTTATACCAAATTTCCGCATTTGATTGCGATAGTTGGTACGCGCGAAGTAAATTACATCGTGCTCGTGATCGTGATCTTCGTAAGCGGGCATAAGGTGAGGTTATAACGGAAGATTCGGCGGAATAATTTTATCTTCCTCTTCCATTCCTTCCGTTGCTTCGTTGGGGGCTGGCGGAAGTTTTACATCTTCAAGCTCAACGCCCGGTTCAAACAAAACTCGCATAACATCGGGAACATTTTTTTGAACATTAGACGCAACGGCCGTGGGCTGAGATTTAGTCTTTTGAATTCTGTTTGGTTCAATCGGCGCGGCAAAAGAAATTTCCGGCTCTAAAGTCGGCGACGTGGCCAAACCAATCGGCGGCGCTTCTTTTTTAGTTGGAGTAACCGGTGGCGTGCGATAAAGCGGAACATCCTCCCCGGCAATCGGCAAAGAAACCGGTGGTTCAGCGCGACGCGATTCGGTTTTCTTAATTAACGGCGCTTTTATGGTGATGGTTGGGAAATGCCAAATAGTTGCCAGTTCTTCAGTACACAAAATTTTAGGGGCGGCTCCCAAACTAAAACTGCGCTTTTTAAATGCTTGGGCAACCCGGGACTGACGATGGGTGTAAGTCCACCTTTGCCAAAAATAATCGTTTTTTGGAATTTGCGGGCTATACATGCCGAATTCCTGAGAACCATGATTATTAAACGGCGAAAGAAAACCCTTAATCATGGGAACGCGTTGCCCCTTGCTATAAACGCCTTTTTTAGCAAAATAAGCAATTCTGATTTTAGTTTCAAAACCGAGGTGGGAAATCTTGTTCAAAACCCCCTCAACTTGGGCTTTTTCTTCCAAAGTAATTTTAAAAGCCCGCCAAGGATCTTCCGGCTTATCAGAAGCTCCGCCTTCTAGGCCAAACATGGCGTTAACATCAACCCCGGTGACTTCGTTGACAAAACCGCCCGGCCAAGACATCAGCTGATCCAAAAAACCATTTCCCTTGGCATCATCTTTAAGGCCGTAAGTTTTTTTAATAAACTTTCGCCCCTGCTCTTTCCATTTTTTTTGTTCAGATAAACCAAGAAGTATTTGAAAAAAGAAACATTCCCCCGGCCGCATACGACTCATTTGTTCCAAAAGAGCGGACAACGGATCTTTTAACTCTTGTGATAGACCATGTTCAAACATTGGCCAAGTGCGTACAGGAAGATACTGATCTTTTTTTAAAACAAACTCCGTTCCCCACATATCCCATTCAGGATCAGGGTACCTGCCCGGCACAATTTGGGCATAATCTTCAACTTCGGCGATTTGCGCGTCGGGATACTGGGCATAAATAGCGGCTTCGACCAAATCACGAAAACGCTCTTCACAACGAACGTAATACTGAATATAGCCATCAATGGAGGCAATCTCAAAACTAAACCGTGGCTGCATTTTGCCCATGAACCAAATTTCTTTCCAAAGCAGAGTGGAAAAAGTACCCTGAAGCGTGACAAAAATATTCTCCACGGCTTTTGGACTTTGCTCGGTCATTTTAGGCACGTCAATCGCTAAAACAATATACTGCAGGCGACCTTGAAAAATACCTTGCCGATAATCCTTCCAAATTTCCATTAATCCTTCGAGTAAAATGGCGGCAATGGGAATCCAACCGACTAATAAAATAACTTCCAAAAGAGCAACATCGATTGGTTGATTAAGAAAGGCGTGTAGATACGCTTCGGGCTTCGAGGTAATGGCAATGGCGAAGAGGAACATATCGTTGTCTATTATAGCACAAAAGGGCTTTAAAGGGTCGAGAAGAGCCTTGAAGGGTTGGGAAGAGTTGTGGAAAACAAAAACTCGAGCCAGTAGACTCGAGTTTTT
>Ga0172379_10005753_pt1 | contig 17126 bp, 11 predicted proteins | sample GrowelOW334metaG_FD_119756 | JGI IMG/M metagenome (GOLD analysis project Ga0172379, IMG submission 119756) | Groundwater microbial communities from an aquifer near a municipal landfill in Southern Ontario, Canada - Groundwater well OW334 metaG | ecosystem: Environmental > Aquatic > Deep... | reverse complement strand
GTTCGACTGTCGTCACAAGCGTGCATTTCCACAAGTAGTCGGGGTCGTACTTAACAAAAGCCTGCCGTGCGATCACTGTTTCGGCATGATCCATCAAACTCACGTTTCCCTGTTTCATCAGCACCGTCTCACCATCCGGCGCTACAAGCACTGCGCCAAAGGGCGGGTGACCAGATTTCACCGCCTCCTTGGCGGCCTCATTGGCAGTCCTTAGATGTTTGAGGACCTGCTGATGATTGAGGGGAAACCTTTCCAGGCCCGAAGAGGGTTTCCGGTCCCAGGATCCGTTCCCAGCGCAGGCGCCCAGGGTCAAAAGCAGGAATGCGAGCGAAACTGTCATTGCGATCTTCTTCATTTCAATTATCTCCTCTCTGTTATTAGTTCGACATCTAGTACAAGCAATGGTTCTTTCATTGGCTCTCCTCTTGACACATTTTATGCCCAACGCCTAGTCCTCATGCGCGGCGCGGTTAGCGATGTTGCATGCAGGATTTTGTTCGGCTGTTTCTGTCTTTATGAGACTGAGGGACGAGTATATGTCTTTAAAATTCTTTTTCTCCTCTTCGCCAATTACAATTCGAGCTGACAATCCCTGGCATTCAGAGTAAACCTCGGCAGTCTTTCCTTTCTGTTGACCGGAGATCACATATACTCTATCCCCTTTCTTGAAAGGGCCACCATTCATTCGTACAACAGCAAGGTAGAATGGGGATAAGAAAATGCAAATAAACAGTGCGGCCAAGAGAACGCCAAATGGCAGTGAAAGAACAACAACAAAGAGAATTGAACCCCATACTCTTACATCTGTCAGACTGGCGACACTCAGTTCACTGGCAAAGAAGGAGAATGCCAGAACCGCAAGTGGGAATCCAACGTAACATAGTTTGCCCGGAATGTCGTAGGCAAATACGTATTGAATCAGGTTGATTTTCATTTTCTGTCTCTTGCCAACCGTAAAGATCACCTGCCGGTGCGGGCAGACGATGATTGACTTCACATTTTGCCCAAACCCGCGCCGGTCTGGTGAATCTTTCTGGTTGGACTCTTAATCGGTTGTTTTGCTATGGTGTAAAGCTAAGCCCCGGGGCTTGCTTTGTCAAGATGGTGGTGCAATGGCGGGAGACGCTTCTTACGGGAAATGGGTAGTGAAGCACCAGTCTGCGGAAGTGACAGGATAACCCGCCTTTATTTTGTCTTGACATCCTTGATTTATATTTCGAATCCGAGTATCTTCCCCGCAGCATGGGAATTAATTTACTATCAGCAAAAGTGGAGCGAAGTTAACGATGTCTATGACATTGGCACAGCTTGAGACCGAGGTTTTCAAACTTCCGGTGAGGGAACGGATAATCCTCGCACAGGAACTCATTTCAGAATCATTGACCAAGGAAACATACATTGAGAAATCCTGGTACAACGAAGCTGAAAAACGTCTTGCGGCTTTTGAATCAGGTAGGATCGGATCTGTTTCCGGTGATGACGCAATGAAACGTATCAAGGAACGTCTCGCCGTCGCAAAATGAAACACCGTTTTCTCAATATTGCCGAAATCGAGATGTTTGAAGCCGCCCTTTATTTTGAAAGAGAATCCAAAGGTCTCGGATTTGAATTCTTGGAAGAGGCGGATCATTGCATTGAACAAATTAAGTCTTTCCCCCATGCATGGCCTGAAGTACGTCCGGGAATCTGAAAACACCTCACGCAAAGGTTTCCCTATTCACTGTCCGAGCGCATGAAACAAGAATAGCTGGTTGCGCCAAGGATGTCGCAAGCTACTTTATAGATGCGATGTTGGACTTGAATGGCGCTAAGTTAAGCAAAGCGGCTCGGCGTATCACGCCGAAGCTTCTCCCTCGGGCAGATTGCCCGAGTTACTTAAAGACGATTGGAATCAACAGAATGCCTCTTCAAATACATTTTCTGGGATGGGATGAGCCGCTGGTGAAGCTTGCCACGGAGAGGCTGCTGGCTGGCTGGAAGGAGGGTGTGCCTGACCTGGAGAGATTCCTTATTGTCACACCTACTCGGCAGTCGGGGAGACGGCTGGGGGAGTCGCTGGTGAAGTATGCGGCGGAACGAAAATCGGGAATTTTCCCGCCTCAGATTGCCACGCCTGACTTTTTCCTTAAAAACTTCGATCCGAAAATTAAAGTCGCCTCCGATTTTGAAATGAATGCCGCTTGGATTGATGTCCTGTCATTATGCCGACAGGATAAGTTGTCGGCACTCAAGATAACGAAAAGGAAAGATGCTCGATGGGCGATGGGGCTTGCCGGGAAATTCTGCGAACTTCGCAATCTTCTGGCTGAAAACGGATTTATAATCGGAGACATGCCGAAGCTTGGATTGGAAGCCGGACTTCAGGAGATTGAAAGATGGAAGGCGCTGGCGGAACTTGAGTCGGCGTATCTGAAGAAGCTTGAAAAATTCGGAGTAAAAGATGCGAATATCGCAGAGATCGAGTCGGAACCGCTTTCAGACGAGATCGAGAAATATGGCAGAATCATTTTAATCGGTGTGTGCGACCCGATGCCGCTTGCGATAAAGAAGCTCGGAAAGATTGCCGAGGTCAAGAATGTTGAGGTCTGGGTTTACGCTCCTGAAGAAATTAGCGGGAAATTTGATGAATGGGGTTGTCCGATTCCTGGGAAATGGGAGAATTCGGAAGTCGTTTTTGGTGGAAGTGATATTAAAGGAAGCTCCGTTGAAGAGGGGAATGCAGTTCGCGGGTTGGAAAACCCGCGCTCCGTTGGGAAGGGGAAGTATTGCGAAGACCGGATACGTCTTGCGGGTAATCCTGAGGCCCAAGCCGATGAGATAATAAGAATCCTTCATGAGCAGAAAAGGACTTTCTCTTCGGGTGATGCGGCTGTTTCAGTTCTCAACGAAAATATTTTCCCCTATGTCGAAAAGGCGTTTTCAGATGTCGGAGTGAGAACCTACAACCCCGGCGGGGACTCAGTCGCCACTACTCCTGTTTTCAATCTGATCATGACTTTTTCGAATCTCGCAGAAAAGGAAAACTATGAATCATTTGCCGCATTCATACGAAATCCGGACTTCCTGAAATATCTCGCTTCGGAAAATAAGGATTTTGTTCCGCTGAATCTTCTGAAGGAACTGGACGAATATCAGAACAAACATCTTTCCGAAAGGCTCGACAATTTTTTTCGGGGCGAAAAAAATAAAAATAGCACAGGCGTCTGGCCTGTGGAGATAAATTATGTTAACCTTAAGATTGCGGTTGAGACGGGTATCCGGCTAATAAGGCGTTTTAAGGAATCCTCTTTCACGGAATTCATGCGCGGATTTCTTTCGGATATATACCGGACGCGGGAAATCAAAGACTCTGATGAGGATCGTCAGATGTTTATAAGCTCGGCGGAACTTATAAACGATATGATTTCGGAACTGGAGGAGTCTTCTGCCGATTCGTTCAGTCTTGGTGCCGGCGATAAGCTGAGGCTTTTCATGTCACTTCTGAAAAAGGGGAAGATTTATCCTCAGCACGATGCGGATGCGCTGGCGTTGCAGGGCTGGCTTGAACTTCCTTGGGAAAGCGCGGACACACTTGTCATCGCCGGAATGAATGAGGGATACGTCCCCGATTCGGTTGTCGGTGATGTTTTCCTGCCGGATCTGCCGCGTGAGAAACTCGGGTTGAAAAGCAACAGGAGGCGTTTCGCCCGTGATATCTACCTCATGACCTCCATCATCGAATCAAGAAAGAACGGAAAGCTTTTCTGCATTGCCGGGAAGACTGATGTGTCGGGGGAGCCTTTGAAGCCTTCCCGTTTGTTTTTCCTCTGTCCGTCGGAGGTGCTTGTCGAGAGGGTTGACAAACTTTTCGGAACACCGACAGACAAGAAGCAGAAGCCGCTTGCCCGGTCACTCCTCTGGAAGCTGAAGCCCAAAAAAGAGAAGATACCGGAAGTCCTATCAGTAACTGATTTCAAAAACTATCTCAACTGCCCGTTCCGTTTCTACCTGAAGAAGATATTGAAGATGGAAGAGGTTGATGACAGGAAAACCGAGATGGACCAGCTTGATTTCGGAAATGTCTGCCACCGTGCCTTGGACAATTTCTGTCAGGATGAGAAACTGAGGAAAAGCCGGAACTCCGGGGAAATAAAAGTATTTCTGCACTTGGAGGCGGAGCGGCTTGTCAAAGCGCAGTTCGGAAACAGTCTGCCGCTTTCCCTGCTGATTCAGCTCGAGAGCGTGAAACAGCGGCTTGCGAAGTTCGCAGAAATCCAGGCCGGAGAGAACTGTGCAGGCTGGGAGATACTGCATACGGAATATAAGCTTGGGAACGGCAAAGGCGTTGCAATGGGGGGGATGACGATAAAAGGGAAGATTGACAGGATTGACAGGCACAGCGACGGAACGATCAGGATTCTCGATTATAAGACAAGCGACAAGGCCGAGTCGCCTGAAAATACACATGTGAAGTTTGCAAGAGAAGGTGCGGGGTTAGCGAAATACGCAGTTTTTGAAAAGGACGGGAAATTGAAATGCTGGACTGATTTGCAGTTGCCGTTGTACCAGTTGCTTCTCGAAAAGGAAGACGGTTTCAAAGGCGTCAGGATCATCTGCGGATACTTCAACCTCCCGAAGGCGGTGTCGGATACGGGAATAGAAATCTGGGAAGGGATGGGTGACACATATCTCAAAGACGCTGAGAAGTGCGCTGCAGATGTGATTGAAAGCATACGCAACGGAGTTTTCTGGCCACCGTCGGAAAAGATCAGGTACGATGATTTTGAAAATCTGTTTTTCGGAAGTCCGCTTGACGCAGTCGAGGAAATTTAGCTTATATGAAGAAAATTTTTCCGTCCCGGAAAAATTAACAAGATATTAATTGTGGAGTGACGGGAATGGCGATGAGAATCAAGAATGAGGTGATCTCGGCTTCTGCGGGGACGGGCAAGACCTACCAGCTTGTCAACAGGTACCTGAAACTGCTTGCCGCAGGCGTTAAGCCGGAAACGATTGTCGCCATGACTTTCACGAGGAATGCCGCCGGTGAGATTTTTGACAGGATAATAAGCCGGATAGCATTGATGATCAAAAATCCCGGGTTAATGAAGTCGCCCGAGTATCTCGCATCCGGAATTCCGCAGATGTCTGAGGAAGAACTGCAAAGGACGCTTCGGAGACTGCTTCTCAGCCTGCATCTCCTCCCGATCGGAACGCTGGACAGTTTTTTTGTCAGGATAATAAAGACGTTCTCGTTCGAGTTCGGGCTTTCCGGTGATTTTGAAATCATTGACGAGGCGCTCGTCGAGCAGGCGAAACGGAAGGTTTTCAAGGACATACTCTGGAATATCGAATATGCGGACAAGGATGTCAGGGGTGAATTTGTCGAGGAGTTCAAGAAGGCGACTTTCGGGAAAGAGGAGAAGAGGCTGACGGAAATCCTTGACGGCTTTGTCCAGGATTACCATTATAAGTATCTCTGCGCTCCGGATCCGGGCAAGTGGGGAAAAGCGGATATGATCTGGCCCGACGGCTCGGAAGTCTTAAGCTGTAAAATAAATCCCGCCGAGGAGTCGGACAAGCTGATGACCCTTCTTGAATCAAAAAAACTTTCAGACAGGCAAAGGGGGAAATTTAACGAATTCATAGAGACTGTCCGGAATTTCCGTCCGGAATCATATTTTGATTTTGATTCGGCGTTCAATAAGAATCTTTTCAGAATCCTGCCGGAACTTGAAGAGGGCAGGGCGCATTTGACTGTTAGCGGCAAAGTCGAGCTTTCAGGTGATGAATGCGAATGTCTTCTCAAGCTGGCGCGTCACATCATGAAATGCCAGATAAACGCCCAGCTTCACAAGACGGAAGGCGTTTACGGTCTTATCAGGCGCTACGAGGAATTTTACAATCAGATGATCCGGCAGGGCGGGAAGCTGACATTCGCGGACATGCCGTTCATACTTTCCCCCGATGCCGGCATGGGTGAAAACCATTATGTCTTGAGCGAAAATTCTTCCGGGCCGGAGGACAGGCTTTACATTGACTACCGTCTTGATTCGAGGTTTGATCACTGGCTGATAGATGAATTCCAGGACACCAGCTATCCGCAGTGGAGGATTATCAAAAACCTGATTGACGAAATTGTCCAGGATGATTCCGGCGGCAGGAGCTTTTTCTATGTGGGTGACGTGAAACAGGCGATTTACGGCTGGCGTGAAGGCGAGGCTAGTCTGTTCAAATCAATATACGGGGAATACAAAGAATATGCGGATATCGAATTGAAACGCCTCAGCAGATCATTCCGGTCAAGCGGGGAGGTGATTGCAACCGTCAATGAAGTCTTCTCCAATCTGAACGGCATTGAGGAACTGCCGTTGAACGTGAGGGCGCGCTGGGACTGGGAGGAGCATAAGTCTAAAGAGAAGAACACGGATGGAAGTCCGGCGTTCAGCGGTTATGCGTCCCTTATCCAACTTCAGAAAGAAGGCGACGGGCGTGAGCAGAAGGAGATTTCCATTGAAAGAAAAGCCAGGTTCATCGCCGATAAGATAAAGGAGATTTCCCCGTTCGGTCGCGGGCTTTCGGTCGCGGTGCTTGTTTCACAGAACAAGACCGGACGTGAAATAGCCGAACTCCTCCAGGCCGAAGGCATAAAAGTCGCGATTGAGGGCCAGTTTCATCTGACGGACAATCCGCTGGTGACGGCGTTTCTCTCACTTGCGAAGTTCGCAGAACATCCTGCGGACAGTTTCGCGTGGGAGCATCTCCGCATGACCCCGTTTGCCGATCTGCTGAAATCGCAGGCTGAGACTTCAGGTGAGGTGCTTGACGACATTTACCGGAACGGTTTTGCGTATTTCATCCGGAAATGGAGCCGACGGCTTGCCGGAGTCTGCTCGAAAAGGAATAAGGAAACACCCCTTGCGGGGTTAACTACAAACCAAAACAATGAATTCGAGGTGAATCCGTTGGTGGTCAAGCCCGCAAGGGCTGTTCCAGGTGAAGAGGAGAAGCATCGAGACTATAAGGGGGAGTGGAGTGGCTTTGATGAGTTCAGTCAAAGACGGCTCGACCAGTTTATTTCAGCCGCCCGGGTTTTCGACCGGAGCGGAGAGAAGAACTGTCTGGATTTCATTGACTACGTAAACAATTACACGATACCCGGAGAAACCGTTGACGATGCGGTTCAGATCATGACTGTCTACAAGGCGAAGGGTCTTGAATTCGACATAGTCTTCATGGCTGAAATAAAGACCAAAGGGATTGCGACAGCCGACATTCAGGGGATAAGGGCGAAGAAGAACAAGGATCTGTCCGTCGAATGGCTGATGTTCATGCCGAACCGCGGAATCTCCGAACTTGATCCGGTTCTCAACGGGCTTGTGGCTGATCTTGACGATGATGCGTGCTATGAATACCTGTGTGTCCTCTATGTGGCGATGACGCGAGCCGCAGAGGCCCTTTACATGATAACGGATCCTCCGCCAAAGGCAAAGTCAGACACGTTATACCTGGAAGACGTGCTTTTGAAGGCGCTGGCAAGGCGGGATGACAATGAAATCCTGGACGGGGTAAAACTGCTTTACGAAAACGGGAATCCGTCATGGTTTGAAAATTATCCCGGGGAGAAAACCGGGGAAGAGGCGATAGGCGGCAAGATTGAATTGTCTGTGGATTTTGATGATGTTTTGAAAACTGTGACACCGTCCGGGGCCGAGCAGAGGACAGTTTTTGCAGGAACTCTTTTCAGAGGCGGGTCTGACAGTGCCGCGAAAACAGGGACTGCTGTCCATGAACTTTTTGAAAAGCTCGAATGGTATGACACCGCCGAGCCGGAAACTATCTGCAGTGAATGGAGAAAACAGGCCGATTATCCGGACAGGACAATTGCCGCAGCAACGGATGTTTTTCTCAAATCACTTAAACACCCGGAATTGCGAAGTTCGCTGAAAAAGCCTTCTGCCGTTGCCGGGTTATGGCGTGAAAAGCGATTTGAGCTTATTATTGACGGGACTTGGATACGCGGAGAATTTGACCGTGTGACACTTGTTAAGGACAGCTCCGGTGAAATTGCGGAAGCCGCAATCCTTGATTATAAGACCGACAATATAAATTCGGACGAGGATTTGATGCGGGTTGTTCTGACCTACTCGCCCCAGTTGAAGCTCTATCGGAAAGCGTTGTCACTGTTAATGAAACTGCCTGCGGAAAAGATAAGTTTGAATCTTGCCTTTGTGAGAATCGGAAGAGTCGTCGGAATCGGTTGAGTTTAACCCGGAAACTTTATTGGCCGCCAGCACTCGTAACGAGTGCTGGATCTTGTGGGCAAGCCCTATATGGCGACTTCAGGTATGCTCGCACTTTTTCTTCTTGTCTTTTATCCATGACATCCCGTCGCGCGCCATATGCGAATTTTCAGGGGCTCACTTTATCTGAATGAAAAACCAGAGGATGTTCTGCTATTCGAAATTCAGCAGGTCGCATTCGTAGTAGGAGCCCTTTTTTACGCGGCTTTTGGCTTTTTTCTTCACCGAGGATTTTAGGGAACGGTGTCTTTTCACCGCAAGGCTGAGGATATTCCCTATCATTGCGTTGTAGGAATATCCGGCGATTTCCGCGGCGCAGGCCATGCTGGTCTCCCTGCTTATGTCAGGATTTGCGTTTATGTCCAGGACATAGAAAACGCCGTTTCTGAGCCGTATGTCTATTCTTGCATAATCACGGCAGCCCAGCACCGTATAGGCTTTCTTTGCGGTGCTCCTGAGGGAGCTGTATTCCTTTTTTGAAAGCTCGGCCGGAAGTTTAAGTTTTATTTTTTTGTAATGTATCGAGTCCGGATCAAATTTTGAATCGTAGGTGCACAGGCGGTCGTGTATGTTTTCAAATGCGGAAAAATCCATCTCCGCCGGAGGCAGCATTTTTACGGAATCGTTACCCCACAGTGTTATGTGGAATTCCCTTCCGTCAATGAAGTCCTCGACAAGTGCGGGCTGTGAAAAGGTGTTCAGCACAAACGATATTCTTTTCCGGAGTTCGCCCTTGGTCAGGACAACGGCTTCCGTAGTGACGCCGAGACTGCAGTGTTCCCTTGTGGGCTTCGCGATGGACGGATAGAAATTCCAGTCGTCAAATATCAGCTGCGGTGATTCGTATATGCGCCATTTCGGGGTTGAAACCTTGTTCCTGTCGAGCAGTATCTTTGTTCTTTTCTTGTCCCAGCACAGATCCAGCGTTTTCGAATCCGAACCGGTGTACGAAAAATGGAGTGACTCGAGGATTGCAGTGACTCTTGCTTCGCTGTGGCTGATCCCGGGCAGACTTTCGCAGCAGTTGAAGATTATATGGGTTTCGGGATCATACTTGCTGAGCAGGGAATAGATGTCGGTGTTCCTGACAGCTATGTTTACAACCTTGTATTTGCGGCTGCGTATTGCGGACTCGATGGTCTTTATTTCACGGGTCGCATTTCTTTTTTCGGCAGGAGTCCATGTCTTGTCAACGTTGTGAATCAGCAAAACATGCGGCCTTTTTCCGCTCTTTTTTTTCGGCATTCTGTTACCTTGCAAATTAAATCAGGGAAATTATATATGTAATCACTGCTCCAGTGTTCATTTTTTTGGGATGTCGTCCGGAAACCCAACACGCATAATATTGCGGATAAAAAAATATATTGCAACCTTCTGAAGCAGATTTAGCGCAAATCAGAGCGCTCCCATTTCTTCAAAACCTTGTCCAGATGTTCTTTGATCGCGGCGCGAGCTGTTTCCTTAGTACGTCCCGCCAATAACAATTCATCGTATTTTGTCTCCGCATGGCGGATATGGGCAATGACAGCCAGGCGAACCGCCTTTGTCTCCAATTCCTTTGCCATGGAGCTGCGTCCGATTCTTCCGCTGTATTTCTGGCATGCGTGTTCCGCAATTTCAATTTCCCTGCCTTTTGGGCGTGAAGGAAACAGATCTATGATTTTTTTGGCGAAAAGTCCGATGTATTCGCGATCGATGACCGCCCTTTTTGCGGTTTCACGGATTTTTCTTTTCTCTCTCCTCTCGTTGTCGGAAAGGCATTCCTGTTCGGCTTTTTCGACCGCATTCTGTTCGACAAGCAAACCTTGTCTTTCATGGCGGCGTCTTGAACGGCTCCATTGCAGGACAACCGCTGACAGTTTCGAGTGTTTCTGTGCCCGCCGGGTAAGTGCCGGATCGCCTGCGGGAAGAAAAATCAGATGGTCGAAACCTGCGCATTTCATGCACATGGCGCCTTTGTCTTTTTCGAGAGTGATGAGATCCTTATGCTCCAGTTTTACGCCGCATTTCGAACATGGGGAATCTTTGCTTAATATGAATACCAGAGTATTGCCGTCTTCTTTTTCATTCTTATCCATGAAATTGCGCCTCCTCGAAATTCCTGTGCTTATGTATACTCTATAGGGGTGAAAAATTAACTTTTGGTTGCGAATCCGCAATCCGGCTCGCCAAAAGTTAAAATTTCACCCTTATAGAAATCGGCTCACTTGGACAGGACGACGCGGAATCCATAGTTCTCATCCCTGTCCGGGATATTGCTGGTGCGGCGGAAATCAGAACGCAGAATGCCGGGTTTGGAAATAGTCCATGAACCGCCGCGCCATGCGTCGAAAGCGGGATTTGAAGAGGATTTCCTGGTGCATTCCCAGACATTTCCCCCGACTCCGTAAAGTCCCCATTCGTTTTTCCCGCTTTTATCAACAGGGCAGGTCAGTGCAAATCCGTCATCATAGCTGTTTATCTTCTGAGTGCAGGTGCTTGATTTATCGGAATAATTTCCGAATTTGGGAGGCATGGCGCCGCCCCACGGATATTCACGGCTGTCTCCGCACCGGGCAAATGCAGTCCACTCATCCCTGGTCGGAAGACGATAGACATAGCCGGGGGGGAGACGCTTTGCGTTTATCTCGCGACCGGTAAGCCATTCCGCGAATTTTGTCGCATCTTCGAAACTGACAAAAACTACAGGCTGCCTGTCATCGTTCAAATCACCCTCTTTATAGCTTTTGCTGTCATGGGATGGATCGAATTCACGGTATTCCCCGTTTGTAACCTCGTATTTACCGGCCCAGCATCCCATTTTCTCCATCCATACGAACTCCATCCCGAGACCCTTGACAGTGAAATCCCTGCCTGAAAGGGCGCTCGGTTTGAGATCCGAAACGAGTTCGGAGACCTGGGATTTAAGATTTGCGAATCCGGCCTTGTCGGAATCGGAAAGATCGGGCGATTTTGAGGCGTTGTCGAGAAGGGCGATAGCCGAATCCGACGCACCGATGCGTTTTTGATCGTCAAGTGCGCTGTTGCCCGCATCTGTCATCAGCGACTGTAGATTTGCCTTGATTTCCGTGCAGGCGTCGAGGGCGTTTTTCATTTTCTTTGCGGATTCGGCTTCGCCCCGGGAGTTTTTCAGTCCGTCGCGGGCGTCTTTGTCATTTCCGTAGCCGGGAACAGACAATGCTTTTTTGAAAGCCGTCTCCGCGCTGCTCCAGTCCCTGCTTTTAAGAAATTGCCTTCCGTCGTTCATCGCCCGCTCGAAATCGGTTTTCTTCTGCTGGAGGTCGAGCTTCAAGTTGTTTTTCTCTTCGGCCTGTTTCAAAAACGCCTCCGCTTCCGGACTGCGTTTTGCGGCAACAGCGCGTTTCAGGCAGGTGACAGCCTCGGAATATTCCTGTCTTTCAAACGCCTTTTTCCCGTCGTCGAAATGTTTCGGATAGTTGAATTTCTCATCCAGATGGGTCTTCTTTTCCGCGTCATTCATCACAAGTATGAGTGCGATTTCCTTGAAAAGATAATTGATCTGGTTTACGTCGCCCGTTGATGCTTCCGCAGTCTGCACTATCTCTCCGGTTTCAATGTTGACGCACTGTGCGGCTATTGTAATCATGTTTCCGATCTGTACAACCGAACCTGTTATGATGAAATCCGCCCCGATCATCTTTCCGAAGGTTTTTGCATTGTCCTTGTCGGTAAGATCGCTTGCCTGGAATTTGAGTTCCTCCAACGATTTTGACACCTGGCTGCGGGTTACAAGCCGGTAGTTTCCGCCGAGCACCTGTTCAAGCTTTACGGCAACCGCCGACCCTGTGATTTCAGCCTTGACCGATTTTTCAACATTGAAGTCAACTACCGCAGCATAGGGCCGCTTTGTGGTGTCCGCTCCCTCCTGCGCAAAACAGAACCCGCAGATAAACAGTGATGCAAATGCGACTGTCAAGGATTTTTTCATAGGTTTAGCGTTGCCCGGTTTATTTTTTTTTGCGTATGAGGAAAACTATTATCGGGATTGAGATGATTCCGGACACCACGACGGCTACCGCTCCGAGCATCAGCCAGATTCCCCAGTCAAGGTGGCCGGCATCCTTTGCAGGGCGGGTGTTTTCATCTGGAGGTATGCTTTTTGTGAAAGAACCGCCTGCCGGTTCAAATTGAACATAATTTTTCGTGAGCCTGTCCATTTGGAATTTACCGCCGGTGATCTTCGTGACTTCATCCTTGAGCTGAGCCGCGTTGAGACGGCTTTCAACTTCGATGGTGGAGCTGTGTTTCGGATCCGCTTCGCGCGGATGTACTCCGGTTACGCCTTCCGTGGTATTGAGTACGGATATGATTTTATCGAATGATCTGGTGTCGAGAGCTTTGAATTCAAGGATGATTTTCGCCCCCATGTCAAGCTCTGTTATCCAGGAGGCTATTATCCTGCTGAAAAGGGTAAGCGCGTTTTTCTCCCTGGACTGGGGGGTTTTTCCTTCGAAAATACGGAGAAGACAGTCCCTTGCAGCCTGCTCCTTTGATGAAATCGAACTGTTTATGTTGACGCTGGGGATTGTGACCTGGGCGATGGTTTCGCCGGAATCCGTCCAGGTCGCGTCAAGATCGGCGCCGAATGAGTATTTGTATGTCTGTACGCCATAGAGTTTTTCTTCGCCAATGAACTTGCCGTTGACAGCCGCAGTTATGATGAAATCCGAATCTGATGAAATCCCGGATTTTCTGAACTGCGCACTTTTATTGTCACCGTCAAGTTCATCACGCTTTGCCCTGGTTTCAGCGCTTTTTCCGGCCCGCTCGGCGTTCACGACTTCGATTCCGTATTTAAGGGCGAGTTCCTTGAGCTGCCCGGATATTAGCGGGACGGATTCGTTAATTCCTTCAATACGGCCGGAGCTTTCAATGACCAGACGGGGTGAACCTTTCTGGCGAACTATCTGGCGGAGAGTGAGGTTTGCTTCCATGTCCGGCATGCCTCTGCCCACGGTCGCTTCAATTTTCACAGTGAAAACACCGTCTTTGCCGGTTTCGGTGGAAATGATTTTATAATCCCGGACATACCCGAAGGAGGATGTGAATATTTTGTCATACTCAATCATGAAATCCTTGACCTTGGTGCTGGAGACAAGGTCAACTCCCGCACCCTGGTGGACGGCATCGCGCAGTGCGTCTGTGAGTGCTATTTCCTTTGCGGAGCTGCGGTCGGCTGATGCCCGTCCGGTTGCGGTGACTTTTTCATCGGCGTTTAACTGCAGAAGTGAAAGGAAAAAAAAGATTGCGAGAAATTTTTTCATAAATCCGGAATTGCTCAATTGCGTCCCAGGCATTCCGCCCCCCGTTGTTAAGAATTTAATGCTGGTAAAAATATCTCATAAAAGTTCGTTGTCAAAAATGTTTGATAGCCGCCTGTTCTTTAAAAGCTCATTTTGAGGGATTTCACAGCTTTGTTTTGTGCGCGGTCATTGCCTTCTTGTTTTTGAAGGGTACATTTAAACGGGAATGCAGTTTCCCCGTGAAACTGTTTTCCTGCGGAAGTCGGGGTAGCTACTGGCTTCCGCCCTAATCCTCAAAATCTGCAATCCGGCTCGCCAAAAGCTAAATTTTCACCCGTGCGGAGTATGATGAATGATGGTCGGGGCGATAGGATTCGAACCTACGACCTTCTGCTCCCAAGGCAGACGCGCTAACCAGACTGCGCTACACCCCGATATTGAGAAAGGGAAATCATCAAAACAACATCCCGACCAAGGGAGTATGTTTTTCAGAAAGGGGCAATACTTTAGCCTGACTTGGATAATTAGCAAGCTTGCTGAAAACTATATTCCAACTGTTTGTTTCAGAACTGGTCCTGTGACGGGAACATCATGGCGTTTGCGAATTCCGCCTGGAATTCCGGGTCGAGGGAAACTTCAACATATTTGACTTTTGCCGCTATACCCTCCGAGTATCTCATGCGTTCGCGGGAGAAAAGCACGGCTTTTGCGCCTTCGAGTGAGGCGTTCCCTATGAACCTTATTTTCGCGTCCGGCAGATTCGGTATCAGTCCGATCCGCTTCGCATGCGCCCTTCTTATGAAATAACCGAACCCGCCGGCAATAAGGACGGAATCAATTTTTTCGGGGGCCAGCCCGGCTTTTTTTAAAAGCATGTTGATGGCGGTGCGTATTGCTCCGCTTGCGAGCTGGAGTTCCCTTATGTCCTTCTGTGTCAGGGATATTTTTTTCTTTGATTCCGGAGGAGTCAGGAGAAAGTCGGAGGTGTTTCCGTTTTTCGATTTTACAATCCGTTTGAGGAGTCCTTGCGGGGTGTCCGACGGACACTCCTCCGGGGGGAGTATTCTTCCCGTCTCATCGATGATTCCGCAGCGAAGAAGTTCGGCGGCGGAATCAATCAATGCGCTTCCGCAGATCCCCTTCGCCTCAACATTTTCAATGACGTTTATCAGTACGTCTCCGTCCTGTATGATGACTTTTTCGATTGCGCCGGCTGCTGCACGCATCCCTGATTCAATCCTCGCCCCTTCAAATGCGGGGCCGGCCGCCGCGGAAGCCGCGAAAATCTGCCCCTTGTAGAGGAGGACTATTTCTCCGTTTGTTCCTACATCAACGAAAACTGTCGGATTGATTCTCTCGTCAAGACGGCTTGCAACCAGTCCGGAGACGATGTCCCCGCCGACGAATCCGCCGATGATCGGGAAAATGTATATTTCGGCGCACTGGTTGACGGCTAATCCCAGTTCGTGCGCGCTGAAGCGGAGGGATTTGCAGAACGGTGAAATAAACGGTATTTCGCCGAGAGCCCTTGCCGGTGTTCCGAGCAGGAGATTTTCCATTACGGTGTTTCCTGCAATGCTGGCCGAATAGATGTTTTCGTTTTTAACATCATATGTGCGGCATAATTCATTTATCAGCTTGTTGCATGCGGAGATTATTTCCTTCTGCAGGGACTTAAGATTTTTGTCGGACTGGTTCTGCGCATTGATTCTGCTTAAGACATCGTCGCCGAATTTAACCTGGGGATTGAGCATGCCGCCGCAGGCAATCTGTTTTCCCGTATTCACGTCGAGCAATGCGGCGACAACCGTTGTTGTCCCGATATCCAGGGCGACTGCGAAATTCAGGTTCTCCGTGTTTCCGTTTTCGAGGGAGATCAGGTTCCTGTCGGAAAAAACGGCTGTCCCGGCGTAATTGTTTTTCCTTATGAAGTCGGGGAGCTGTCTGATGTGATTCAAGTCGAAACGCACGGAGGGTATTGAATGGAGGAGGTTTTCGAGGTCAGCCACCGGATTCTCGAGCGTAGGTTGCATGAGATTTAAATATTTCTTTTTTATCAGGGGATTCATTGCGTAGGTTTTATCCGTGTCGTCGGCGGTCAGGATTATAATCCCCTCTTCCGGGATTGAGTCATCGGGTATTTCAACGGAGAGCGCCTCCGAGGCATGGGTCCTGCAGGCGAGACGCCAGCCTTCGGCGATTTCTTTTTCCGAGAATATGTTCCTGCACCGGGGGGAGGGGGGGGCGTTCCCGGAAAGTATTTTAACCCTGCATTTTCCGCAAGTGCCCTGTCCGGCGCACGGGTTTTTAATTTTCAGCCCTGCGCGCGAAATGCATTCGAATACGGAAGTTCCCGGCAGCGCGAACACCTCAGTGTTGAATTTCGGAAACGATATTTTAAATTCAGTCATCCTGTATATTCTCTCTTTTTAATTTTCTTTTTCAGTTGATTGCATGTATACTCTAATAGAGTATAACATACCATAACATACCATGTTTTTATGTCATGTTACTTTTTTCACGGCACCAGCCGTGAAAAAAGTTCAAAGGTGAAAGCTAGCACAAGAGACTGTCATGACAATGCGGTATTTCAATTTACACAGGCATTCTCCTGCAAAAGATTTGGAGGAAACTGCAATAGTGAATATTTTCCCGGAACAGGAAGTCCCCGGAAAATATTTGTATTCGGTGGGGCTTCATCCATGGCATGTGTCTGAGAATGCGCTGGAACGCGATTTAGACCTTGTTGAAGAGAAAGGTGGAAATGCTGTTGCAATAGGTGAATGCGGTCTTGACCGGGCCTGTGCTGTTCCCTTTGAACTTCAATTAAAGGCTTTCCGTGCGCAGGCCGGAATCGCAGTAACCCTTGAAAAACCCCTTATAATCCACTGTGTGCGCGCTTATCCCGAACTTGTTTCTGAAAGAAAAGCATGCCGGGACGGACTCCCATGGATAGTTCACGGTTTCAGGGGGAATCCAGAAACCGCTTCGCATCTGATAAAACATGGTTTATACTTGTCTTTCGGCGAGGCGTTGCTGAAGGATCGGCGGCTCGGGAAAATACTGGCGTCGGTTCCGGAAGACCGTTATTTCCTGGAGACGGATGAAAGCAGCATGAGCATACGTGAAATATACGGAAGGGCGGCGGCGATACGGAATATTGATGTCGGGACGCTTGTTCTCCAGCAACGGGAAAATGCATCTAGTGTCCTGTGTCTCAAATAAGCCTAAATAAAACGTGGGGATTTCGGATGTTCAGGCTGTTTGACTCCGCCAGGCGATGCTGAAGCAACGAAGAAGGCAAACACATGGAATTCCGCCCCAAAGGGCTGGCGTTCTTTTGGCCGCTTATCACGCTGTTTGCCCGTTGCATGTCTTCAGATATGCTCCTCACAGGCATCATGATAATCAATCCAAAATCCCAGCCAGCAAATGCAAAAGTTATTCCTGTACGGCTCCTAAGTAGTCGTATTCATAAATCCGATGACGTTGGCCGAGGTGGTTTCGGATGCCGGGGGCTGTCGGCGGAAAGACGGGCATACCCTAAGCGGTATGTCCCTTTCCGCCGACAGCGTCCGGT
>Ga0172379_10005752_pt1 | contig 17126 bp, 10 predicted proteins | sample GrowelOW334metaG_FD_119756 | JGI IMG/M metagenome (GOLD analysis project Ga0172379, IMG submission 119756) | Groundwater microbial communities from an aquifer near a municipal landfill in Southern Ontario, Canada - Groundwater well OW334 metaG | ecosystem: Environmental > Aquatic > Deep... | reverse complement strand
TCTTCAGGCGTATGTCCGAGTTCTGAGATGAGCGCGTTATAAGGCGTGCAGTACATAGTTATGAATAGATAATAAAGGGTTATCGTGAGAACAAGCCACCAGGCGTTGGCCGACCGGCCGGCCGCGCTCGCGCCGTCGGCGATCGGAAAAAACACCAAGAAGGCGAATAGGGCCGTGGGGATGGCCGATAGCAAAAGGAATATTCGCCTTCTGCCGAGCCTTGACTTGGAGCGGTCAGAGAAATTCGCGATGATAGGATCGGTGATAGCGTCCCAAACGCGACCACCGGCGTTTATGAGGCCGATGACCGTTCCTATGCCAAGTACAGCGCCTTGAAAAATGAAAACGGGGAAGAGCCCGGCCGTTCCCGCTTTTTCAGGGGGCAGGAAGAAAAAGGTGAGGGCGTTCGATACGCTCCAGGATGCCAGTGACCAGCCGAGCTGGCCGAGCGCGAACATTACGAGCTTCGACCGAGGAAGCTTTTCTGCCTTTTGAGACATTTTACCGTCCTTGGGAGGTGGTTGCCGGACTGGATAGTAGCAGAGCGCCATCCGCCGCGCAAGTAAGTTAGCGACTGAAAATATCGCTACTTTTTCCTCCGCAGTCCGAGTATCGTCAAATCGTCGTATTGCTCGTCCTCGCGAATGCCGCGATATATGACGTAATTAGGATCTTCTATTATCTGTATTTCCGTCTTGCCGTCGGGGGTCCTGCGCTCGCGCTTTTGCGTGATTATCTCCCGCTGTCGGCAGTAAAGCCGGTGCTGGTCGAAATGCTTCTCGAGGAAAGCGTCGATTCGCTTGTCCACGAAGACTGCGTCGTCCTTGTCGGCGCGGGGGTCGGGGAAGAAGCGGAAAACCTTCTCCATGGCGATGAGCGCGGTGATGCGCTCCTCGAGGGTCTCGCCCGCCCCGGAAAAATCGAAGGTCAGCGTGTCGTCGGGCACGGGATCGTGGTGCTTTTCCAGACGGAAACGGCCGCGCGTCTCCAGGGCCTCGAGCACGCCGCAGATACGGTCGAAGCCGAATTCCTCGCCGTCCTGCCCGCCCGCGTGATTCTCGTGGGGCTCGTCGTCGGGCACGGAAGCGCAGAGCGTCACGTCGAAATTGGAATCGCGGAAATGGCGCTTGGCCTCCTCGATGCCGTCCGTGTAGAGCAATAAGATGTCGCCCGGCTCCAGGCGGCGCGTGACGGTTTTGTATGGTCCCTTCATCTCGACGAGCTCGCTCGGGAAGGAGCCCGCGGCGGGGGTGGGATGGAGCTCCTCGATCTCGATCTTTTGCGTCGCGGCCTTCCAGGTATGGATGAGCTTGTCGCCCGCGTGGCAGAGCTTGTAGCTCCCGTCCTTGGCGTCGTAGACGCCGAGGGTGAAGGCGGCGAACTTGCCGCGATAGCCTCGGCCGTTTATGAAGTCGTTGATCCTGTACGTTAGCCGCTCGAGATCGTAGGTGGGCTTCTTCTTGAGCGTCTCCCAATCGAAGAAATGCGTGATGACCATGGTGACGACCTGGACCATGATGAAGGCCGCCTCTACGTCCTTGCCGGAGACGTCGCATTTCATGAAATAGTAATGCCGGTTCTCGTAGCCCAGGGGCCGGAAATCCCAATAGTCGCCCGAGACTTTCTTGGCGCCCTTGTAATAGCCGTAGATCTCGAACTCGGGCCGGTCCAGGCGCCCGACGGTGTGCTTCTTGTCGCCTCCCGCGTCGTCGAGGGGGATGAGGAGCTGCTGGATGTCGGAGCCCTTCTCCAGGGCCTTGGACTCCTTGGCCGCGTTGACGAGGACTCGCCTGAGGGAATTCGCGGCGTCGGCAAGATCGCCTATCTCGTCGTTCGAGCTCCGCTCGACGTTGAAATAGGCCAACTCCTCCTTGTCCTCGGTGTCGCGTATCTTCTCGATCGCCTCGATCACCTTGCGTATCGGGCGGACGGTGAGCGAGGCGAGGATGAAGGCGCCCACCAGGCCGAGGCCTACGGCGCCCGCGCCGATGAGGATAGCGATACGCACGACGGTCGACCGCGACTGGGCGACGGCGGCGGCGATTATGTCGGTGGATACCTCGATGCGGACCATGCCGCGATAGTAGAGCTGGTCCTGACCGCGCCTGTAGAGAATGGGCTTGTAGAAGAGATAGCGGCCGCCGGGCTGCGCGGCCTTGGTGACGTCGAAGGGCGGATCGGAGCTCGCCGCGGCGTCGGCTATCGCGAAGAGCTTCTCGTTTATCGAACGCTCGAGCTCGCGGCTGGACTGGGAAATCTCCGCGAGGCGCTTCTGGGAAGCCTCGTCGAGCTTGGTGGCGAGGGCGCGGCCTTCCTGGGTGAAACCGGCGACGGCGGCGTTCAAGTCGCCGACCTCGACGGCGGCCCTTTCGTTGATCTCTTTCACTATCGTTTCCATTTTTGGCGTCAATCCGTCGGAGATGCGCGACAGGCCGAGACGCAGCGCGGGGCCGTCGATCTTGGACGCGATGCCCGGATCGTTGGTCGCCCAGACAGCCTCGGGGTCCGTCGAGGCGTCGGTGCCGTAGCCCGTTACGGTGATGTAGGAGGCGTCCTTCATGGCCTTCGTCTGCTGCGGCAGGAAGCCGAGCTCGAGGACGTTCTGCGCCGGCGAGGGGAGGTAGGAGCGCCCGCCCTGCGCGACGCTCTCGAGAAGGACGAGGGCGCGCTGCTCCAGACCTCGGGCGAGGTTGGCCGATTCCGATCCGATCATGTAGACGCCCAACGACACCGACGAGACGAGAACGACGAAGAGCACGAGAAAAGCTATCGTAATTGTGAACTTGATCGTAAGAAGCGAGAGCTTGCGCCTTCCTTTGACGACCTTTTCCTTCTTGGCTTCCGATGGCATGGGACCTCCAGTGAGCAGGGCGAGAACTTCGCGGCGAACGGCGGCGCCGTCCTGGAGGACGGAGACCGTGCGCCCGAAAAAGAGGAATACGCCGAAGGCCGCGAATATCGCGGAAAGGGCGACGACTATGTCGTAGATGGAGAAGAGCGAGCGGCCGGGTTCGACGCTTCGCCACGAAGGGAGATAGGGAGGGGCCGCGATGCCGAATTTGATCGTGCCCGCCGCGTCCACGGTCACGCTGGGGCGGGTCCAATACCAGCCTCGCTTCTCGTGATAGAGGCCGATGCGATAATCGCCGGCCTCGAGCCCCTCGAAGGCTATTCCGCCTAACTCCCGATCCGAGGCGATCCTGAACCCGCCGTCGGACAGGGATCGGTCGACATCGTAGGGTTCGCGGCCGTCGCGGTCGAGCGCCGCGCGAAGGATGGGGCCGTCCACTGAGTAGCCGCGGCCGACGATCCTCAAGACCGTCCGCCCGAAATCGTCGCGGACGGCGTCGGCGTAGGCGACGCTCGTGAAGGGTATGTATTTATTGGCGCGAAGCAGTATGGAGCCCGCCGAGCCTATATTGCCCGTCGCGTCGATGGCCGCCGCGGATAGTAGGTAATACCCGTCGTCGACGTTGGTGTAGGAAACCTCGGGCTTGGCGCCCAGGATGGCCGGCGGGGGAAGGGGCGGCCCGGATCTCGATACCAGAGCCGATTCGTAGGGCGTCAAGCCCGGCAGGGGCGGCAAGGCCGAGGCGGACCTGAAACCCGCCGCGAGAACGCCGGGGCGCTCGAGGCCCCCGATATAGCGGAACTCCCAGGTATAGCCGGCCACATCGTCGTCATCCGGTTTCGCCCAACGCACCGAAAAACTGTTGGAGAGGAGGAAGCCGCCTTCGTCGACGTCGGCCGGATATATGAGGGGAGCGGAAGGCGGAGTGCGGTCGCGCTCGAATCGGAGCCGGGCCACGCCGGACCAGTTGCCGGCGAAGTCCTTCGCCGCCACCGCGAAATACCAAGCTCCGTCCTCGTCAGCGGTCTGGACGAGACGCTGCTGGTTCGAGAGCGTCTTGACCTGCTTGTTCGGTTCGGCCTGGGGATCGCGGGACCATATCCACGAATAGCCCTCGATTCCGGACGAATCGGGCGCCAGATCCACACGCGCGGTCGCCGTCTCGCGCCTAGTCCGTTTCCCAGGGGTGAAGTCGACGGCGCTGAGCGCGGGCGGGGCGACCGTGGTATCGGGTTCGAGTAACAGGACGCGGTCGCGTGTTCCCGACGCGCTTTGCCAGATGATATAGGCCGCGCCGCCGGAGGCTACCGCCCGGCCGAAGGATGCCTCGCCCTGCCCTCCCGACAAATCGATATCCGGCCAGTCCACGCCCCTTCGCAAGGCCATGTAGACACGGTTCCCGCCGCGCCGATTATCGAACCAGAGTACCGCCGCCTTGCCGCCGATCTCGAAAATCTGAGGAGCGGAGCAGCTGCCCGCGCCGCTGGAAATACGGTCGGCGGAGCCGGGAAGGCCAAAGCCCTCGGCGTCAAGATTCATCGCATAGACTTGACTTTGGCCCGCGAGAGAGCGCCTTTCCCAGGTCAGCCAGAGCCTTCCCTCGGCCCAAGCGAGAAAAGGGCGTTGGTTGTCGAAGTTTTCGGGATTCGGTTTTTCCCTGTTGATCGGATCCTGAAAATCGCTCACGGGGCGAGCGGAACTCCATGTAGCGCCGCCATCCTTGGATACCTTCGAAAACAGTTGGAAGGTGGGGCGAGAGCCTCCGGACAGCGATTGAAAAACCACGACATCGGAAAACGACCCGTCGGGCCCCGCGATGGACGCGGCCGTCGGTAGAAAGTTGAGCGCCATGCCCTCCGTCCCGTTGACGAAGGGAACGAGAGCGGAGAATGCCTTGCCGTCGGCGCTCGCGGAGTAATAGATGGTGAGGGCATCGTCCTTTCCGCGCGTCGCGAAAAGCAGCCAACCGCCGAAGGCCGAAGGAAAAATGCGTGGGGCTACGGCCGGAGAGTCGGACTGGACCTTCGTGGACGCGTCGAATCGCCTGCCGCCGTCGGTCGAGAGGAAAACCTGGATGGCTCCGTTCGCGTCGGAAACCGCGAGCGCGATCGAATTGGCGGACGTCGATCCGAGGAGAGGGCGGGCGACTTCAGCGCCGCTAGCAATTGCGGCGCCGCCGGTAACCCCGACGCCGCCGGCGAGCGCCTCGACCGGGCCGATTTGGGGCGTTCCCGGAACGGGTAGCGCGGCAGTCGCGGATACGTCGGCGGATTCCGCCGGAGCGGCAGCGGCGGGAGCGTTAACCGCCGCCACGCTAACAGCGGCGGCGGGAGAGGCGGAGGCGGCCGCCAAATCGCCCGTTCCGGTTGCGCCAACCCCGGTAGCGGCCGCCGGAACGGCCTTCCCCGCGGCTACGGAATAGAGGACGGGCTCGGAGCCTCGAAATTCGAAAGGCCCCGCGAACCTTCGCGAAAGCACCCAAGAGCCGCCAACTCGTCGCGCGCTGGAAATCCAAGCGCGCCCTAATTCCTCGGAGCCGGAGACCGTCTCGGACTCCTGCCAAAAGGCCACGGCGCCGCCGGGCAAATCGAGAATCGTCGGATAACGCCCCCGGGCGTCGGCCAGGACGCGGGGCGCTTCCCAATAGAAATCCTGAGCGCTTAAAAGGCTTGTGAAGCCTAAAAGAGCGAGGGCGAAAAAAGCCGCCGCGAGCGAACGCGTGAGCCTGGGCGGCGGCGGTGCTCCAAAGATCACAAGCGGGCTCGTATTTTCGTCAACAAATCCTGGAGCTTTTGCGACTTCTTGTTTTTCGCGTCCTGGAGCAAGCGCTCCATTATGCCGTTGGCGAGAAGATATTCGCCGTTCTGGAAGAGCTCGACCGCCTGGTTGTAGAGCGCTTCGGAGGCGTTGGAAAGAACGATCTGCGCGCTGCCTCCCATGTTTGTCAAGACGCGGTCCTTCAGGGCGACGGCGGCCTCGTTCGCCGGATCGAGATCCAGGGCCGCATTGAGCTGCTCGAGGGCGAAGGGGTACCGCGTCGCATCACTCGCATCGACAACACGCCGAGCGGCGGCGACGAGTTCCTTCGCGCGCGCGGCCTTTTTCGGATCGGGCGGAGGGATCCTGAGACCGAGAAGGATCTCGGCTTCGTACAATGCCGTCTTCATGCCCGGGTATTTCGCGTCGATGGCCGAGAGGTCCTGCAGCTCCGAATAGGCCTCGCCGGGGTTCTCTTTCGCTTTTATCTTGGACCGGGCCGCGTTGAATTTCACGCCGAAATCGCGGCGGAAGGCGTCGGGATCGATAATCTGGTCGATGCGAAGGGCGAGAACGCCGGCTTCCTGATTCAAGGGGAAAATGACGCGGACCTCGTTGAGCTTCTGCCTCGCCAGGGAGAAAGCCTGCAACGCGTCCGTCTTGCGTTTTTGCTCGAGAAGGCGCTTGCCCTCGTCGAAATACTTTTTCGCGAGCGAGAGGAACTGGCTCATCTCCGGGTACAAAGGCGCGGTCGTCGGGATATCCCGTCCGGTCTTGACCGAAAGCGCCGTTTGGCTCAAACGGATCCACGTCTCGACTTCCGGCTCGAGGTCCTCGCCATGCGTGGTTTTCCAGCGGGCGCGGGCGGCGAGCAATGCCTCCTCAGCCTTGTCGAAGGCGCCGCGGAAATACAGCGCCTTTCCCTCGTTGATGAGGCGACGCGTCTCGCGTACCACTCGGTCGTTCTCGGCCTTCACGATATCCTCGCCGAGGCGCTGGAGAAGCCGATCGGAGTCGCCGCGGAGCTGGGGATCCTCGGAGAGCGACAATGAGGCCAGATAGCGATCGCGAGCCTTGGAAAGCCTGTCGCGCGCGGTATCGAAGTCCTCCCGGCCCAAGGCCGCCCGGGACTCGGTCGTGCGCCGCTCCGCCTCGAGCCGCGCCGTCTCGGCTTGGCGACGCTGCTCCTGCGCGCGGGCGAGTAGGGCGACACGTTCGGTTTGCAGGGTCGCGGCCGCCCGGTCCGCTACTCGCGTGGAATCAGCCCAGGCGAGTACCGAGGAAGCCGAGGCCACATAGGGCGTTTCCCGCTTCAATTTATCCAAGAATTCGGCGGCTCGAGCGCGGAAACGAGCAAGCTGCTGATCCTCCGCGGTCAGCAGATCGACGCTTTTGACCGGGTATCGAAGGAGGGCGCCGGCCAAGGCGCCTTCCGTTGCGGCTACGCCTTCGATATAGCGCTTACCCAACTCTATCGAAGCCTTGCGCGCCGCCAGCTCAGCGTCGATGCTGGCGAACTCGATGCCTTGGGTCCGAGCGGCCATGGCGATCTCGGAGCTTCTGGCCGTTTCGAAAATCGAAGCGATGCGCCCGTCCAGGGATCCTTGAACGATAGGCGACCGGTTGTCCCCGAAGCCCGCCACGTCCCAGCGCGCGAGTTCCACGGCCCGTTCTTGCGACGCTTTCCGCTCGAGTTCCGCGGCGGCCTGCGAATCGACGAGTATTTGTCGATACCCGGCGAGCTCGGAGAGGGAAGCGGCGAGCGGTGCGTTCTTCGCGAGGCCGTCCGCGAATTTGTCGGCGTCGGCGGCAGCCCCCGCGGCCGACGCCGCGATTCCGGCGAGCCGGTCGTAAGCCAAGGCGCTCCGTTGAAGGTGGCTTATGCGAAAATAAGCGGCGCTCTTGCCCGAAAGGATGGCTTTTCCGTAAATCGTCGGCGCGGGTAGAAAATCGGTCGGTGAAAGCAAACCCCAAAGGCTTACGGTCGACAAACCCGGCCGCGCCAGGGCGGCGACCTTTTTGAAACCCGCGCTCGCTTCCGCCCAGCGGTTTTCCTCATAGGCTTTTTCGGCCGAGGCGAAGTCAGCGTCGAGACGCTGGTCCAGCACGGTTTGGAGCCCATTCATGAGCTCGATCCATTGGGTATCCATCGCTCCGACGACGCCTTCGGGCAAAGCGGAGGTGGAGCGTCCGAGGGTAAAGCGAAAAGCGAAGGGAAGAAAGGATGAGTCCGTCGTCGCCGGATCGAGCTTTTTTATCAGGTCGAACTGCCGGGAAAGGGCACGGCCGGAGGCTACGGCCGCGTTCCTTCTGAGCGCCTGCGCGACGAGGGCCTTTTCCGCGGCGGGATAGGCGGCGATGGCAGCCACGGCATCGCCGGCGTTGAAGGCCGACTTGAGGACGTCCACGGCGACCGACAAGTCGACTTGCGCGCCAGCGAAGGCGGTGATATCGGCTTTCACATCGTCTATGAGCCCGCCGACCGCACTTTTAGTCAGCTCGTCGTAGGGGCCATAGTCGAAGTCGTCGCGATAGAGGGCAAAGCCCTCCTCATAGACAGCCGCCGCGTTGGCAAAGAGTTTAGCGTCGATATTGGCCCTGCCCTTGGCCATGATTTCATCGAATCGGGCTCGGTTGAACACGAAAAGCGAGGCTTCCTTAGTCTTCGCGATGAAGTTCTGGGTATCCTTGTTCGGCTGCCGCTCGAGGGACTCGAGGGCCTTTATCATCGAGAGTTTTTTCTCCTCGTTCGTCGGCTCGTTGACCAGGACGTCGAGGAGGCCTTTCGCCTTTTGGTTATAGGTTTCGCGTATTTCGATGATCTTTCTCAGCTTGGCTTGGGCTTCGTCGAAGCGCTCGGGATATTTCTTGATGAATTCCGTGAGATAGAGGATTGCCTCGTTATAACGTTGGGCGACGATGAGCTTTTCCGCGGCGACGAGGGGATCCTCCCTCTGCCCGAAGGCAAAGGCTCCCGGCGCCGCTCCGAAGAGGGCGACGATGAGGAGGACGAGCACGGCCGCCCGAGCGGAGATGGGTCGGCGGGACCGCTCCGCGGGCGCCCGCCCTCGAGCCGCGACTATTGGCGGCAGGGCGGGAGTTGTACGTCGACGCATGGGCTCCCGAGGGTTCACCTTTCCCGGACGACGCGAAAAGCGCTCAAGGCGCCCATTCGTATCGCCACGCTGAATATACACCGAATCGAGCCCATTCCGCGGCGTCGGAAAGGCCCCCGCTCTATTCTCGGCGCCGATGGGCTACTATTATAGAAAGATCGCGGCGATTGGCCTACGGTAATGCCCGCAAGCCTCAGCCGCGCGGCAATCGCCGTATAGAAATACCCTCCCCTCCACAGTATACTTAAAGCGGGTATGAAGCGCCGCGCAGTCCTCTTCGCGCTCCTCGTCATCGCGACCCTTCCGGGGGCCGCGCAAAGCATCGTTCCCGACCTATACCAGGCGATTGCCCGCTATTTCAATCCCGACCCAAACGCGGGCCTCACGGCCTTTCGCTCGCTCAATATACCCATGGGCGGACTGGCCGAAGGCATGGGCATGGCCTACACCGCCGTCTCGAAGGACTCTTCGTATTTCGAATCCAATCCCGCCGCCTCGAGTTCCCTCGAGGCGACCGAACTCTCCGTATATCATAACAATTGGATCGGCGACACGAAGGTGGAAGGCGCGGTCTACACGATCCGCTACAAAGGCCTCGGCTTCGGGATCGGCGGCAAATGGCTCTACCTCCCCTTCGTGGGCACTGACGACTTCGGCGACAATATCGGCTCGGGCAACTACTCCGAGGCGAGCGCGGGCTTCAACATCTCCTACAATTTCTTCCAAGGCTACTACTTCTCGGGCTTCGCGGTCGGCGCGACCGGAAAAGTCGCCTATCGCGCCGTTCCCTCGAGCCTCACCGAGGCGATCGGCAACTCGGCCATCGCCATCATGGTGGACGGGGGAATCCTCACGCGCTTCAACTTCATGAAGTTTTACTCCTCGCGATCCAAGAACGCCGCCGTCGGACTCACCGTCAAGAACTTCGGGCCGGCGGTGCTCGGAGAGGCCCTGCCGACCTCGGCCAGCCTCGGCCTCGCCTACTCACCCCTCAAACCCTTCCTCTTTTCGGCGGATATCACAAAGCCGCTCAACCTCCTTCAGCCGGCCAAATCGGAAAGCTTTATCTACGCGATCGGCTTCATGCTCAGCGTCACCGATTTTTTCCGCTTTCAGACAGGCTTTCTTCTCAAGGGAGGCAATCCGCGCTTGAGCGTCGGCTCTTCCTTCGATATCGACCTCCTCAAGGTAACGGTCAATTACACCCTCGATCTCACGACGCAATTCACCCCTTTGAACAGGATCTCCATACAAGCGGGCTTCTCCCTCGGCGACTTGGGCCGCGCGGAGCTTGCGAAAAAGGTGGAGACCCTGTATCTTACAGGGCTGGAAGCATATGCGCGAGGCGACGTAGTCTCGGCCATAGGCGCCTGGTCGTCGACCCTCGAGCTCGATCCGAGCTTCGACCCGGCACGAGAGAGCCTCCGCGCCGCCATGGGCTCGGAGGATCTGAAAAAGGGCATCGAAGAGCTTCAACGGCTCGAGAAGTGAAAGGGAGCTAAACGGTGGCATTGTCCATTCTAGCGAGGGTCCTCTCCGCGGCGGTCTCGGTCTATATGCTCCTCTGCGCGCTACGAGTATTCATGTCCTGGGCGCCCGGAGCCAACCTCGGCAAGCCGGGCGAGCTTCTCGCCACGGTGGTCGATCCCTACCTCGGTTTCTTTTCCCGCTTCAAGCTGCTCCGTTCGGGTCGTTTCGATTTTTCCCCGATCGCCGCCCTCGCCTTCCTGGCCGTCGCGAATAACGTACTCACTACTTTGGCTTTTACCGGGCGAATCAGCCTCGGCATCGTCCTGGGCATGGTCATGGCGGCCCTCTGGTCGGCCACGTCGTTCGTCATTTCCTTCCTTGCCGCGGCGGCCCTCTTGCGCATCATCGCCTACGCCGCGCGTTGGAACAGCCTCCATCCGATCTGGCGCGTTCTGGACGCCATGCTCAACCCGGTGCTCTACCGGATGAATCGCCTCCTCTACCGCGACCGGATCGTTAACTACCTCCAAGGCCTGATAACGGGTTTCGCCATCCTCGTGATCCTGTGGATCGGAGGCGGAACCCTCGTCGATCTCATCATCCGCCTTCTCGACCGCCTCCCCTTCTGAAAAAGGAAAAGCCATGCTCAGTAGCAAACAGCGCAGTAGGCTCGCAAGCCTCTCCCAAAGCCTCGATCCCCTCGTCCAGCTCGGCCGGGCCGGAGCCAGCGAAGCCTTCGCGGAACACCTCGATACGCTTCTCGAAGAGCACGAGCTCGTGAAGGTCAGGTTCATGGATTTCAAGGAATCGCGCCACGAATTGTCGCTGGAGATAGCCGCGCGAACGAAAAGCGAGCTGATCCGCGTCATAGGCAATACCGCGATCTTCTTTCGCCGAAGCTCGGATCAGGAAAAGCGGAGAATCGAACTCGAGTAGCCTTCGACAGGCCTTCGTTCGCTTCGATTTCCGCTCAGCCTGAGACATTCAGCCCCTATTTCAGGTCTTTCGCCGCTCGTCTGCGATCCCAGGTCCTGAGAAAAGCGCCGGATACGACATAGCGCTCCTCGCCTCCCGCGCGCGCGCCCAGGGATGCCAGCTCCTTCGATTTCAGAAGCCGATAAAAACCGGCGTCGATGCTTTCCATCGAACAACCGGCATGAAGATTAATCCAGGTGCGCATTTCGTCGAGCGATATATAACGCGCGTCGCCGGTGCCGGGCTCGCCGAATTTGAAAGAGTAATCCGCGATCCCGCGAAGCACGCGCTGCTTCGGGTCGGTGTCCGCGAGATCCTGGATTTGTATATTGGCCTTTCGTATCCGCTCGGAAAGCACTTTAATGATTTTTACGGCGAATTTGCCGTTCGTCATGAGCAAGTTCTCGAAAGTCGAGCCGTCCACGCTAATAAGGCTCGACATCTTTGTCGCCGTGGCCGTCGCCGAACGGGGTTTGCCGTCTATAAGCGCCATTTCTCCGAAAAACTCGTTGGCTTGCCTCACGGTCTTTAGCATCGTCGCGCCGAGCTCGCCGCGTTTCGTGAGCTCGATGGCTCCATCCAAAAGTATATACATGCAATCCGCGGGATCGCCTTCGCGAAAGACCACTTGCCCCTCGTCAAAGACTACTAAATCGCCATTATCCATGGGCTATCCATACTATGATTGTAGTGCGGGATAGACGGCGAGGAAATACCTGAAGCCGCGATAGCCGAGCTCTGGATCGAGGGCCGCTTCCGAAAGCACCATTTCGACCGCCCCTTCTCGTCCGATGCCGAGAATCAGCCTCGCGGTAAGCGCGCCATCCGGCGGTTCAGCCAAAATGCTATCCGCGGCGGCCATAATATCGGCTCTATCGCCGGCAAGATCGGCAAGCAGAGAACGCCCCCGTGCCTCATCCTCGATGAAGGCCGAATACATCGGGTAGAAGCGTTCCAGAAGCCCCAGAATATCGACAATCGCGAGAAGAAGCTCGTCGCTCACATAGGCGGGCGGGTCCTCGCGGCGCAGGCAGCCCACAAGCGCGGGCACCGAATCGCGGCTTGCCAGCAACTCGAGGGCATAGGCCGCGGAAAGCCGAACGCGCGGGTTCTCCGCCCCATAAAGGATTTCCTCGATGCGCGGAATGCTTTCCCGATCGCCCAGCCGGGCGGCGGCTACGACCGCGGCGCCGCGCAACATGTAATCCTCCGCTTCCATCGCGACGCGAATGGCGGGCAAGGCCTCGCGAACGGCCTTCTTCCCGAGAATGCGCGCCGCGAGATACGCGGTAGTCCAGGGTTGATGCTCGAGCTCCCGAACAAGGGCTTTCACGGTTTCCGCTTCGATGCCCTCCAGGTTCTCCAAGGCTAGCAATGCCTCCATTCGCACCTCGAAACGGGGCGAAGAAAGATAGCCGAGCAGCTCCGTACGGCTTCGCGGCGATCCGGATTCGCCTATTTCGTGGATCAGGCGAAGCTCCTCGGCCGGGCTCTCGCTGCGATCGAGACGCGAAAGCAGGTCGAAGGCCCGCAAATCCCGGATGGATAGCATCACCCCGAGGGATTCGCGCACCGATACCGAGCCGAGTCGCACGAGGCGAGCCGCCATAAAGAGAGCGACGACAAAGAGCGAAAACAAAATCCCGAAAAAAATACGAAAGGCTCCCGCGCTCGAACCGGCGATCGGGCCGAGAAAGTCGAGGAGGAAGCCGCCCGCGGCCGAGCCGAGCGAACCGCCCAATCCATAAGCCACAAAGTACACCACGGCTAGGTCGAGGGTTCGCTCTCGCGGCACGAGAGCGAAATGGTAGGTCTGCCCGGCATTCTCCTCGCCACTCATCCCGAAGGCATTGAACATGTGGAGTAGGCCGAGAAAAACGATGGCGGCCGCGGGCGAGGCGAAGGAGGGCGAAATGACCGCGGGCACGAGGCTTAAGGCGGAAACGGCGGTAAAAATGACGAGAAGAGGCTTGGCTCCAAGCCGATCCACGAGAAGGCGCATGAGAAGACCCACGGCCACCGAACCCAAGCTGGCGAGCAAGGAGAAAGCCATTACGAAGTCGTCGCTCTGGCCATAGACTTCTTTGGCATAGACGGGGAGGAATGCCCTCGCCATGCCAACAGCGAACGATAGCAATATGAAAACCGTTATAAACGAACGATACGGGGCTTCTCGGAAAGCCTGGCGCGCCGTGAAAACGAGACCGCCGGACTCGGTCGGCCGATAGGATAGGGGTTCGGGCAGCTTGAAAAGGAAAAGCGCGCCTATCACGCCGACCAGGACTCCGATCCCGATAAGGAAAACATAATAGCCCATCCCCGCGGAGCGCCCGAGAAGGAGGGCGGCGAGAAGGCTCGTCGCCATGCCGGTCAAGCTACTTATTATCTGTATCGTAATGAGATAGGCGCCTTTATCCCGACCCTCGGAGAGGAAAGCCAGGACGGGATTGTTCCCGATAAGGCCGATGCCGCGAAAAACATTGAAGGTGGCTACTCCGGCGATAATGCAGCCGAAGGCCGCGCCTTGGTGGCCAGCGGCCGCCAGAAAAGGAGCGGCAAGCACCGGAAGCATCGAAACGCTTCGCAAAAGCCAAGCTCCGCCGAAAATGGAAATTATCGCCTTGCGCTTAACCAGGCCCTTCCCGACCGGGAGGAAAAAAAAGGTCACATAGCCGAGCGCGTTGAGCAAGCCGACGAAGGAGGCAGAAGCCCCGAGCTTGAGCGCGTAGAGGGTAATAAAGCTGCCCGAAAGAAGGACGAAAGAAAAAGAGTTGAGGATATTGAAGGCAAAAAAAGAATTGCGCGCTTGTTTCTGCCGGGCCGGGGAAAGTGACTCTGCCATTACGATTCTCCCGAAACCTCGGTAGGCGGCACTTGCGGGCGCGGACCGCGGACGACCGCCTTGTTTTTCCAGCGCCCCGAACGGTAATACAGCGTCGAGAAAACCGCGCCCATGAGCCAGCCCGCGGGTACCGACCACCAGATGCCGTCCGCCCCCATGCCCAGCGGCCCCGAAAAGAGGATCGCGCAGGGAATTCGGATGATCCAGAGCGCCAAAAGGGTGTTCACCATCGGTATCATCGAATCGCCCGCGCCGCGCAAAACGCCGTTGTTTATGAACATCGTGCTGAACAGCACATAGAAAATCCCGACGATGAACAAATAGCGCGCCCCGACCGCGATGACCGCGGGGTCTTGCGTGAAAATGCCGACCAAGGGAGCGCCGAATAGCATGACGGCGATCGATGTGAGCGCCGAAAAGCCCGCGCCGATGAGAACCGCGGAAAGATGGCCTCGCTTTACCCGCTCCGTCTTGCCCGCTCCCATATTCTGGCCCACGAAGGTGGAGACGGCTTGCGAAAGATTCATCGCGGGCATCGCGGCGAAGGAATCCAGACGGCTCGCGGCCGCGAAACCCGCGATCGTCGCCGTCCCATAGCCGTTCACGATACGCGAAAGCGCCATCATGCCCGCCGCCACGAGGGTCTGCTGCACGCCCGAAGGCAAGCCGATCCGAAGCGACTGTTTCAATATTTCCCGATCGAAGCGCAGCTCCTTGACCGAGAGCCGCACGAATTCGTTTCGCGAATTGAGCATGAAAATAGCGCCGAAGAAGGATGCTCCCTGAGCTATAACGGTCGCCCAGGCCGCCCCCGCGACGCCCCACCCGAAACCCACGACAAACAGCAGATCGAGGGCGACATTGATGAGCGTCGAGGCGATCAGCAGATAGAGCGGAGTTTTCGAATCGCCGAGGCCGCGCAGAATGGCCGCGACCGCGTTATACCCGAAGGTGGGCAGCATTCCGGCGAAAATGATGCGTAAATAAGCGGCCGCCTCGGGCATTATTTCCTCAGGCACCTTCAGTAAAGCCAGAATCGGCTTCGTGGCTAAAATTCCCAGAACAGTAAGGCCGAGTCCCGCCCAAAAAAGCATGATATAGCCCGTATCCACCGCGGCGCGGACCTTCCGAAAATCCTTGGCCCCGTAATATTGCGCGACCAGCACCGTCGTCCCCATCGTCACGCCCATGATAAGCGCGACCATGAGGAAAATCACCGGAAAGCTCGTGCCCACGGCCGCGAGCGCCGTCGTGCCGACGAAACGCCCGACGACGAAGCTATCCACCATATTGTAAAACTGCTGGAAAACATTGCCGAACAGCATCGGCAGAGCGAAAAGAACTATCGACTTTGTCTCGTTTCCCGTGGTGAGGTCTTTCATCGGCTTCCTGAACAGGAGATATAGGATACCTTCACTATAGGGGAGATGACTCGAGGCGAGCAAGACGCGAAAAGACCTCGCGAGCCTTGAGGAAATGGAGTTTCTCGGCTACAATCCACTTGGAAACGCCATTCCCAAATACGCGCCGCAACCCGGCGCCTCCCGGAGCGCCCGTGATTAGAATCGGTCTTTCCTCCGCAGCCTTCCTCACCAGGTCACCCGCGGACATAATTCGCCTTGCGCGCGAAATGGGTTTCGACGCCATCGAATGGGCCGGCGACGCCCATGTCGCCCCCGGAAACGATACAGCCGCCGCCCAAATCCTCATGGACACCCTCCGCGCCGGCCTCACCGTCGCTTCCTATGCCCCCCTCTACCGTGTCGACCCCAAGGGCGAAACCGGCCTCGGTTTCGCGGCCATACTCTCCGCCGCCGCCGCCCTCCACGCCCCCATCGTGCGCGTTTTCGCCGGCGGCTCGGCCAAAAAACCCGGAATGCCGACGCGCGCGAACGGAAACGGCTTCGAGACCGCCGCGGAAAAGACCGAAGACCGCGCGGCCCTCGTCGCGGAGCTGCGGCGCCTCGGCGACCTGGCCGACCCCCGCGGCGTCACCATCTGCCTCTCCCTCGGCAACAGGACCGCCCTCCACAGCTATGAAGCGGCCCGCGCCCTCGTCGCCGAAGCGGCCCATCCCTTCATCCGCGCCGCCTGGGAACCCCTGCCCGGCGCCACGATGGAAGAGGCCACCTCCGCGCTCTCGGCGGGCGATTCGGGCTACGCACTGCTCATGGCAAGGCGCTGCGACCGCGACGGCCGCGCCTCGGCCTTGCGCGAAGAAGCCGATGAATGGCGCAGCCGCCTCTCCACCTTCGCCACCCGCGCGGGCGACCCCGGCATGGGCCGCTTCGTCCTCCTGGGGCGCATGGGCGAGGACGATCCCGAGCGCCTCGCGGACGACGCGCGGCTCCTGCGCGAAATCGCGGCGAGCCTCAACCCCGCCAAGCGCTCGCAATAAGAGCCCGGCCCATGTCCCGGAAACAACTGGAAGCCGTCCTCGACTTCATCCTCAACGAGGCGGACGAGGGCGAGTTCGAGGTCGTGAAAAAGGCCGTAATACGCCGCGGCCGCGACAGGGGCGCCTTCGCGGCGTTGGGCGGAACATCCTCTAAGACGATGGCGCGCAACGTCGCCCAGGGCATACAGAAGCAGATGGGCGCCTCGGTGGACGGCATCAGGGAAACGATGCGCGGCTTCGTGGCCGACATCATCCGCAAAAACGCCCCTGAGGTCGGGGAAGCCGAGCTCCAGGCCCTCCTCGACGCCTACATCAACGACCCCGTCTCCCGAGTCGCGGCCGAGGAAGCCCAGGGCGGCGTCGCCGGCGCCGCGTCGAAACTGCCCCCGGAAGCCCTCCTCGACATGACCCGCCGCTTCGTCGAGTACTCCGAAGGGCACATGCCCCCGAGCCGCCAGCAGGAGCTCTGGCAGGCCAACCCGCGCTGGCAGGAAGCCTACTGGGCCGCCTTCCCGCCAGCCCTCCGCGCTCTCGTGAAAGGCTACCTCGACGGCCGCATCGACGGCGAAACCTTCTCGAAAGCCCTGCTTTCGCTGCTGGGACTGTAAAACCGCGCCCCGCGAGCGACCTGGTGGTTGCGCGCCGAATGACGCGCGCGCCGGCGAGGCTAGACACGTTGCGTATTACACACAATAGATATAGTCTGGGCGCGTCGGC
>Ga0172379_10005751_pt1 | contig 17126 bp, 15 predicted proteins | sample GrowelOW334metaG_FD_119756 | JGI IMG/M metagenome (GOLD analysis project Ga0172379, IMG submission 119756) | Groundwater microbial communities from an aquifer near a municipal landfill in Southern Ontario, Canada - Groundwater well OW334 metaG | ecosystem: Environmental > Aquatic > Deep... | reverse complement strand
CAGGCCACCAACCTCAACTATGAATACATCGGTCTTTCAGACCATAATCCAAAATTCACCGGCCTCACCGATAAACAAAAAGATAATATAATCTCGGCTCGCAAATTATACTTACAAGCTCATTATCACTCCTATGAAAAGAGAGTGAAAAATAGAGTACCAAAATTACTCATCGGTCTGGAGGTAGATATCAGGTCCGACGGGCAAAGAGCCATCACCGATTCCTTGCTGGAAAAACTTGACTACGCCATAGTGTCACTCCACTCAAATCTCACCCTTGATTCAACAGCAAACACCCAAAGAATTATTCGAGGCCTCGATCACCCCAAGGCCGTAATCCTCGGTCATCCCACCGGCAGGATGCTCAATAGCCGCGATTCAATCCAGGCCGACTGGGACAAAATTTTCGATTTCTGTGCCAAAAACCACAAAATCATCGAGATCAACGCCAGTCCTCTGCGGCTCGATCTCCCGAATGATCTGGTAAGAGAAGCCACAAAATACAGTGTCCGCTTTTGCATCAATACCGATAGCCACTCCCTCTCACAAATGCAGTATATGAAATATGGCGTCTGGCAGGCACGACGGGGCTGGGCTCAAAAAAAGGATATTGTCAATGCTTTTTCCTACAAAAACTTGCTATCGGTGCTAAACTTGTAGCAGATTATCAATAATTAATACCAAAACTATGTTTGGATACATTTTGCTTGCTCTAGTCATCTTTGTCGCTTTTTATGTAGTTTCACTTTACAACTGGTTTCAAACGGCTCTGACCCGAATCACTGCCTCTATCCAAGAAATCGGCAACCAGCTCAAACGCCAATCCGACCTCATTCCCAATTTGGAATCTTCCGCCAAAGGTTATTTGAAGCACGAAAAAGATATTTTTAAAGATCTTACCGACGCTCGCAAGGCAGTGGATCAAGCCGTGGGTTCAAATGACATGGGCAAAATCGGCAAGGCATCGGATCAGATCAGTGCGCTTCTGCCCAAACTTCAGGTATTGGTAGAGAGCAATCCGGAAATCAAAGGTGCCGAAGTAATCACCCGCCTTATGGACGAGCTAAGAGACACCTCGGACAAGCTGATGTACTCGCGCCGAGTAGTGATCGATCTTTCGGCCGACTTCAATCAGAGATTGGTTACCGTCCCTTCAAACATCGTAGGCAATCTTTTTGGCTTCAAACCTCAGAAAGGTCTTGACACTCCCATGAGTGGCGCCCACTTGGAAGTATCCGAAGGGGAAACTCACTCACCCAAGATATCTCTTTAGAGTATGAAAAACATCTACGAACAAGTAGATGCCAACAAATTTAGAAGTGGCATCGTCATAGTCTCTTTCGTCGCTTTTGTTTCTTTGGCCACCTATCTTATTTCTTACACCTTGGGTTTTGATACCGGCGCTGTCGGTATTGCCATGATCATTTCGGGAATTGTCAGTTTCCTCAGCTACTACTACTCCGATCAAATTATCCTCACTATCTCCGGTGCCAAGCCCGCCAACAAAAGAGATCATTTTGATTTCTACACCGTCACCGAAAACCTGGTTCCCGTAGCCGGAATCCCCATGCCCAAACTCTATGTTCTGGAAGACACCGCCATGAATGCCTTTGCCACAGGCCGCGATCCACAGCATGCGGTGGTCTGCGCCACAACAGGGCTTCTGTCCCGGCTCAATCGTACCGAGCTGGAAGGAGTGGTAGCTCACGAACTAACCCACATCCGCTTTTACGACACTCGCCTTATGAGTATTGTCACCATTCTTGTCGGGCTGGTCACTCTTCTGTCCGATATTCTCCTACGCACAAGAATTAGGGGCAAATCCAACAGAGATGACGGCAACATCGGAGCTCTTCTCTTTATTGCCGGCCTGGTTATGGCCATTCTTTCTCCGCTTATTGCCAAAATAATCCAGCTGGCTATTTCTCGCCGCCGTGAGTTCCTTGCCGATGCCGGCGGTGCCCAACTTACCAAATTCCCGGAAGGACTCGCCTCGGCTCTGGAGAAAATCAACTCGGACATCGAGCCATTGGAGGCGGCCAACAAAGCCACCGCTCATCTCTATTTTGCCAACCCACTCAAAAACCATCACGACTCCATTGGCTGGTTTGCCAACCTCTTCAATACCCACCCTCCGGCAAAAGAGAGAATTAAAGCCCTCCGAGGTGAATAACTCTGATAAAGTAAACCGTATTATGGAAGTAATTGAGTCTATGGCGATCGAGTTTCACTGGGACAGCCAGGAAAGACCGGAGTTATCTTTAATTCGACAAAAATATGAATTGGACAAAATCATAGAGGACGGGAAAACTGATTTTGAAAAAATAATGCTGTTAAAAAATTGGGTCTTCAAAAAGCTAAAGCAAGGAAATAACCCAAGGAGAGAATACCACTCATCCCTTGAGATTCTTGACGATTCGGAAAATGATGGTGAATTCTACTGTTCTCATTTTGCCCAGGTTTTTATCGAATGCTCCACAGCACTAGGTTTTAAGGCAAGAAAAGTTGGAGTTGATAGTAATCATGAACTTGGCGAGGAAGAAATGCATCACGGGATCGCCGACATTTGGGATCCTGTTCACGGAAAATGGATGGTTGTTGATGCAATGCACAACCTTCACTTTGAAAAAGATTCTGTTCCGCTCAGCGTTCTCGAGGTAAGAAACGAATACATACGCAATGGTGGAAAAGGTATCGAAGGGGTAATTGGAAACAACGAGCGTCGCATCCAATACTCCGGGACAGAAACCGGTCTAAATACACCTTCAAATTACTTCTGGTTTTTTGTTTACACGGACAATGGCACGGATATGTGGAAGTCACCCACCTTGCTTTACATTGATGAAAATAACAAAAACAAAACCTGGTACAGAGGAGGTAAAAACAAAGGCGATTATCTGCCTCATCCTATGTATCAAGGTCAATTTGTAACGGTCACTAATCCAAAAATAATTTTTCCTGTCTTATGAATACAAAAAAGTCAAGTTACGATAATTTTGCCAAAGAATATTCCGAGTCAATGGGTGATATCGGAGATGAAGTACACCAAACACAAATAGATCCGTACGTTTACAAGATCATCGGCGATCCGAAAGAAAAGGTTATTTGCGATTTGGGCTGTGGCAATGGCTATATGTCCAGATACCTTGCCAAAAATAATGCCAAAGTATTTGCCTCAGACATTTCAGAAAGTCTTCTGGAGATCGCCAAAGCAAAATCAACCGGTCTCGACATAAACTTCGCCATGCACAGCGCCGATGACCTATCAAGATATAAAAGTGAATTTTTTGATGTAGTCGTCATGAACATGTCGATTCATTACATAGACAACCTCGATAATCTATTCAAGGGAATAGCCAGAGTCCTGAAAGATGGTGGGGTTTTAGTTTTTTCCACCAATCATTTCTTCAGGCCAAATGGCCCATATTCGGAATGGGTAAAAGGAATGGTTGGAGGCGAAGAACGATTGTTCATAAAAGTAACCGATTACCTAACCAGGAGAGAAAATAAGATCATGTCCGGTTGGGACAAGAAAACTATTTTGTCGATACACAACAATACTCTAAACGGGTTAGTCAACGGAATGTCCAAACACGGTCTCCTAACATTCAGTGTTTTTGAGCCGGAACCTGTAAATTCGGGACAAGCGTATTCAGAAGAACTTCAAAAATCCCATCACATACCCACTTTTATAATTTTTGGAGCCAAAAAATACAAAGGTGACTAGCGTCAAGGACAAAACATACTCAGATGTCGATCTTAAAGGTGTTGATTTTATAGATACCAAATTCTCCGATTGTAAATTTGCCAAAGCTCAATTCAAATTTACCGGTTTTGAAGGCTGTATTTTTCAAAACTGTGATTTTTCTAATGCCCTACTTAATTCCGTCTCTCTTTCCAAATGCCAATTCTATGACTGTAAACTCAACTGGATCAATTTCAAAGATACCGCGCTTGCCGGCTGTATCTTCGATCACTGCCTTCTAGAGGGCTGTTCCTTTGAAAAACAAAAACTTCCCGGCTGTGCCTTCCCTCATTCCGATTTGTCATCCGTATATTTTGCCAATTGTGATCTCTCGGGGATGGATCTTAAAAATATCAACCTGGAAAAAGCTGTTTTTGATTTCTGCAAACTCAAAAATACCGATTTCACCGGCTCAAATATGATCGGAGTCTCTTTTCAAAATTGCCGGCACTCAAAGACCATTCTTGACCTAGAAGGTTTTATCCAATTCGGTCTCTCCAAAGGTTTTATCCTTCCCCAGGCTTAGCACTCGACTTGACGGAGTGATAGTTTTTTAGTATTCTATTCTCATGGAAGACTTTCAGAACCAAAATAACCAAGGAAGCGTGTTGGAGAAGTACACCATCAATCTCACATCCAGAGCCAAAGAACACAAACTAGATCCTGTCATCGGCCGTGATGTAGAAATCCGCCGGGTCCTGCAGGTGCTCTCCAGAAGAACCAAAAATAATCCTGTCCTCATTGGAGATCCCGGCGTGGGTAAAACCGCCTTGGTAGAAGGCTTAGCCAATCGGATTGCCGACGGGGATGTTCCGGAATCTATAAAAGATAAAGACGTTTTGATTCTGGACATGGCCAGTATCTTGGCCGGTACGGCCTTCAGAGGTGAGTTTGAAAAAAGAATGAAAGGGATAGTTGACGAAGTCAAAAAAGCCGATGGAAAATATATCCTTTTTATCGACGAGCTTCACACTCTTGTTGGAGCCGGCGGAGCAGAATGCGCTGTTGACGCCGCCAATATTCTCAAACCGGCTTTGGCCAGAGGTGAGCTTCACTTGATCGGTGCTACCACTATCGATGAATACCGAAAATATATAGAGAAAGATGCCGCTCTTGAACGCCGTTTCCAACCAATACTAGTCGAAGAGCCCACCCTGGAAGATGCTATCGCCATCCTCAGAGGTATCAAGGAGAAATACGAAATTCATCATGGCCTTAGAATTAGTGACGACGCTCTCATCGCCGCCGTAAATTTGTCTATTCGTTATCTACCGGATCGTTTTCTTCCCGACAAGGCCATTGACCTTATTGACGAAGCCGCCTCGGCTCTCAAGATAGAAATAGAATCTATGCCCTCGGTACTTGATCTCATCAAACGAAAAACTACTCAAATAGAAATTGAATTGGCCGCTCTCAAAAAAGAAACCTCGGACACAGCCAAGGCCCGCAAAGAGCACTTGGAAAAAGAACTTACCCAAAAGAAAGAAGAATCAGGGAAAATCGAAAAGGCCTGGAAAGAGCAAAAGGGGATAATCGAAGCCATAAACAAGATCCAGACCGAGATAGATCAGACCAAAATAAAGCTGGATACGGCCGAAAAAGAAATTCGTCTCGAAGAAGCCGCCCAGCTCAAATACGGCACCCTGCCCAAACTCTTGGAACAGCTTAAAGAAAGACAAAAAGACTGGTCACAGATAAAGCCGGAAGAAAAAGTGCTTCAATTGGAAGTGGAAGAAGAAGATATTGCCAAAGTAATTTCCCGCTGGGCCGGTGTTCCGGTCACAAGACTCCTCGGCTCGGAATCAGACAAGCTTATCCAACTGGAAGACAATATCGGCAAAAGAGTCATTGGTCAGGAAAGCGCCATCAAAGCGGTAGCCAACGCCATCAGAAGATCACGAGCCGGTATTGCAGACGAAAATCGCCCTATCTCCTCACTCCTGTTCCTAGGCCCCACCGGTGTCGGAAAAACAGAAACGGCCAAAGCCCTGGCTACCGAAATGTTTGGTGACGAAAAATCCCTAATCAGAATCGACATGACGGAGTACGCCGAAAGCCACTCGGTAGCCCGACTCATCGGGGCGCCTCCCGGATACATCGGCTTTGAAGAAGGTGGTCAACTCACCGAAGCCGTCAGGCGCCGACCTTACTCGGTAATTCTTTTTGATGAAATTGAAAAAGCTCACCCGCAAATCTTCTCTGTCTTTCTGCAAATCCTCGATGATGGTCGTTTGACCGACGGCAAAGGGAGAACTGTAAACTTCAAAAACACCGTCATCATCATGACCAGCAATCTGGGTTCCGAATTTATGACGGATGAGACTTTTTCAAAAACAGATATCGAATCCAAAGTCCACGAAGTTCTCCGTACTGCTTTCCGCCCGGAATTCATCAATCGCATCGACCAAATCATTACCTTTAGCAGGCTAGACAAAAACCAAATAGCAAAAATTGTCGATCTCCGGCTTGGTGAATTGGCTTTGAGACTGTCTCAAAAGGGGTACATTGTAGAATTTGACGCCAATATCAGAAACTATATTAGCTCCTACGGCTTTGATATCGTCTTTGGTGCGCGACCCATAAACCGGGTGATTCAAAACAAGATTGAAGACGAGCTGGCTCTACAGATCATCGAAGGAAAAATTAAACCTGAAAAAAACGTAGTAATTTCCTTCGATAAAGGGAAGGTAATCTTTCAATAAAAAACCCGGATATTATTCCGGGTTTCCTGGAAAAATCTAGAGTAATCCAGACAAAAAATGAAAAGATATTGCCTTGTCTCGGTTGGTAATCTCTAGGAATTCGTACACCTTCGCCAACTTTTCGTTAATTTCTGGACTTTCGGAAGATTTGATGAATAATTCTTCACCATTTCTGAACAGTCCCATGACAAAACTGCCAATGTTAGTCTTCATTATCCTCACACTATGGTCAGCGTACTCAAAGTGGAAGGTATCATTCTCCATTTTGACATTCGCTGATCCAGTGTCCAACGTCATCAACATTCTATGCAGAATCTCGACCTTCACATCTGTAGTAACAGTTGGCATCTTTCTCTCTCCTTTTGATTTAAGGTTCACCCTTCGGTATCTGACTAGCCTATATTATATACCACCCCAGTCAAGCCTGCAACATATGCTAAAATTGCCATATGTCGCCGATTATTCGTTCAGCTCAACAAAAAGTACCAAGGGGTTAGTGCGTCTATTTGTATCGCTACTAACCCGCAAGTAAGCGGGTTTTTTGTTGTTAATTACCAAAAATATAAAATGATAAATCTAAAAATTACCAAACTGGAAAAAAGCTACAACCAGCCCTTGCTGGATGATATTTCCCTGACCCACTCGGGTGAAGGAGTTATAGCATTGATAGGGGACAATGGCTCGGGCAAGTCGACTCTGCTCAAGATAATGGCCGGACTGGAAGAACAGGATGGGGGAAAGATCGAGTGGTCCTGGGAACCACGGATCGGCTACCTCCCTCAGGAAATTGACTCCCTCCCTACCCTATCCGGTGGCCAAAAAAAGATCGCTCTTCTCTCCGACCTCATCTACTCCAATCTCTATGATGTTCTTCTTCTGGACGAGCCGGACAACCATCTGGATATGGACAACAAAGACTGGCTTGCCAGTGCCATCAAATCATTTAGCGGCTTGATTATCATGATCAGCCACGATAGGCATCTGCTCAAAGAGGTCACTACTCACACCTGGCTGGTAGAAGACAGAGAAATCCGCACCTATCCTTTTGGTTACGAGAAATTCACCCGAGCCTATGCGGAAGAAAAAGATTCTCAAGCACACCTCTTTCACGTCCAGCAAAAGGAACACTCCCGTCTGAAAGCCTTGGTCGAGGTTTTTCGTTCTCGGGCTGCCAGTGGGACAAAGGCGGCCAAGTATTTTCATGCTCTGGAAAAACGTCTGGCTCGTTTTGAAACGGGTATGGTCAAAGATCCGCATCAAAGAGATGCCACCATCGCCCTACAGTCGAAAATTATCGGTAAACAAATCAAACACAAGCTGGCGATCAACGTTCGTGGTCTGTCTTTCTCGTACAAAGACAATCCCGTTTTCGACAACGCCGAGCTTTTTGTCGAAATAAACGAAAAGGTAGCTCTGCTCTCGCCAAACGGTTCGGGCAAATCCACCCTCATAAAACTAATACTTGGTTTGCTCATTCCCAAAGAAGGTGTGGCCAAGGTCGGGGAAAATCTCAAAGTAGGCTACTACTCTCAGGAGCACCTGGAGTCGCTCCCCAAAGACTCTACACCCATCAAGTGTATGACAGCCAAGTTTCCCCTCCACGACTACCAGGCTCTCGAGGTTTTGCGCAAATTCTTCTTTTCCAAACATCTGGCCAATTCCAAAATCTGGACACTTTCTGGCGGGCAAAAATCCCGTCTCCAGCTGGCACTCTTCCTCAATTCCAACCCGGACGTACTGATACTGGACGAACCCACAAACCACCTTGATCTGAAAAGTGTCGCCGCACTGGAAAAATTTCTCCAGGAATATGACGGAGCTGTTCTTCTCATCTCTCATGATCGGGAATTGCTCCAAAACGTCGCCGATATTACTTATGAAATAAAAAACAAAAAAATTATAATAGGGGCTGTTGAATGAAACACCTATTTATTGTCATTCCCGACCCGATCGGGAATCTATATTCAAGCATCATAATGAAATTATGAGCGAATATAAGAGGAAGCGCAGTCTGGATATTTCAATAATGAATATTATTGAAAAGAAGACGAGCAAGCTCTTATATAGATTCCTGCTTTCGCAGGAATGACGAAATAGTATGAATATATCTTTGTTATTTAACGGCGTAGTAAAATCAACTCACATGCACAAAGCCCAAAACATTACCGCAGACGACGTCAGGAAAATTGCCAAACTGGCCAATCTAAAAGTATCACCGGACGAGGTAGACAAATTTGCCGGACAGTTTTCTCAAACGGTCGAGGTGGTTAACGAACTAAACGAAATAGACACAGCCGGAATTCCCGAAACCTACCAAGTCACCAATCTGGTAAACATTACCCGCGATGATGTGGTGGATCACTCACGAATCCTCTCTCAGGAGAGCGCTCTTTCTCAGGCCAAAAAAACTCACACCAGTTTTTTTGTAGTTTCCCGGGTTATCGATTCAACAGACGAAATATGAAACCACTCCACTCTCTTACCATCAAAGAAGTTCATGAGGGGTACAAAAACGGTGACTTCACCTGTACCGATCTGGTCAAACATTTCCTGAAAAGAATTGAAAAATATAATCCTCAATTAAACATCTATCTCTCTCTTAATCCAAAAGCTCTGGAACAAGCCGGCGCAATAGATAGAGAAATCAAAGAAAAAGGCATAGATAGGCCTCTCTTGGGGATTCCGTTCGCCATAAAAGATAATTTTCTGACTCTTGGGATCGAAACCACGGCCGGCTCAAACATCCTCAAAGGATATCAGCCTCAATACGAATCATCGGTCACCCGGAAGCTCCTCGATGCAGGCGCCATCTTCTTAGGGAAAACCAACATGGACTCTTTTGCCCACGGCTCCAGTACCGAGACCTCCGATTTCGGCCCGACTCTAAATCCCTGGAACCCAGAGCATCTGCCCGGTGGCTCTTCGGGTGGCTCCGCGGCCGCTATAGCCGCAGAGCTGGCTACTGCCGCTCTTGGCAGTGAAACAGCCGGGTCAGTAAGACAGCCGGCGGCCTGGTGCGGTGTTACCGGATTCAAGCCTACCTATGGCCGAGCCGGGCGTTATGGCTGTATTGCCATGGCCAGCTCCACCGATTCACCTGGCCCTCTCGCCAAAAACATTGCCGATGCCGCTCTCATTACCAAAGTAATCTCCGGCCAAGATCCATTCGACGCCACTACCTCTTCACTTCCGGTCGACGACTATCCTCAATTTTTAGACAAACAGGATCTAAAGGGAATCAAAATCGCTCTGGTCAAAGAATATCTCCTGCCTCAGATGCGCCCGGATGTTAAGGATCTAATTTTGAATGCAGTTTCCAAATTAAAGGAGCTGGGAGCCACAGTTGAAGAAATCTCCCTTTTAGACCCCAAATATTCCATCGGTGTCTATACCGTAATTCAACGATCCGAGGTTAGCTCCAATCTTTCCCGATTTGATGGAATTCGTTTTGGTCATGATCGTGATTTGTTTTGTCAGGAAAGCAAAAGACGGATCATGTTGGGAACATATACTCTTTCGGCCGGCTACTACGACGCTTACTACAAAAAAGCTCTGGCAGTCAGAACCAAGATAGTCGACGAATTCTCAAAAGTATTTGAAAATTACGACGCCATAGTTGGCGCTGTCTCTCCCGGCCCCGCTCAGAAAGTGGGAGCCACCAAAGATCAGCCCATGTTTGGCGAGATGGAAGATGTTTTGCTGGAGGCAAGCTCCATCGCCGGTCTTGCCAGTGCCGGAGTCCCCTGCGGCTTTGTGGACAATCTTCCCATAGGCCTGCAGATTACCTGCGCCCAGTTCAACGAGAAAAAAGCCTTTGAAATAGCCGATTGTTACCAAAGAAACACATCTCATCAAGTATTTCCCAATTTAGACGAAACCCTATGAAATATTCACCCCTCATTGGTCTCGAAGTTCATGTAGAACTAAATACCAAGTCAAAAATGTTTTGTGGTTGTCCTTCAGACCATTTTGGCAAAGCGCCAAATACTCAAACCTGTCCGGTTTGTCTTGGGCTACCCGGCGCTCTACCGGTCCCCAACAAAAAAGCCATACAATCTTGTATCAAAATTGGTCTGGCGCTAAACTGCACCATTAATCACCTTAGTAAGTTTGACCGCAAGCAATATTCCTATCCGGATCTTCCCAAGGGCTACCAGATCAGCCAGTACGACCAGCCTTTTTGCTCCGACGGCTTTGTCCTACTTGAGTCGGGCAAAAGAATCGGCATCGAGAGAGTTCATCAGGAAGAAGATACCGGCAAACTTCAGCACACAATTTTGGATGGAAAAAAAGTGACTCTAGTGGATTACAACCGCTCCGGCGTTCCACTGGTAGAAATAGTTTCCCGGCCGGACATGGAGTCAAGTGTAGAGGCCAAAGAATATCTCAAAAAGATCCACGAACTTATAAGAGCGATCGGTGTTTCCAGTGCCGACATGGAAAAGGGCGAGATGCGCCTGGAGCCCACCATCAATGTCAAGATCGAAGATGAGCGTGGAGTTTTCTACACTCCCTTGGTAGAAGTAAAAAACATCAACTCGTTCAATTTTGCTTCTCAGGCAATTGACTACGAAATTAAAAGGCAAATCGAAGAATTTGAAAAAACGGGCATCGAAAAAAGCGCCACCAACAAAACCACCAGAGGCTACGACTCGGTCAAGAAAATCACCTTCCTTCAGCGCACCAAAGAAGAAGCCAAAGACTACAGATATTTTCCCGAACCGGATATTCCTCCGTTTGTCCTCGACGACGACTATATCGAAACCATCAGGCAAGAACTTCCTTTTTTGCCGGATCAAATTATCGCCACTCTTGTTTCTGAAGGAGTCGAACCGAAATATGCCAAAGTTCTTTATGCCAATGAAAAAGCCTTGATAGCCTTTAATAGGAATAAAAATGAAGAGGGGATAGACAAAGCCAAACTATCAAGCCTCATTGCCAATAAAAAAATTGATATCGATAAAGATATTCCGTCTCAATACCAAAAACTAAACCAAGTCGGTATAACGGACATTTCCATACTCGCCTCAATAGTTGAAGAGATTATTGCCGCCAACCCTGGTTTGGTCGCCGACTACAAAAAAGGCAAAACAACCGTCCTCGGGTTCTTTGTCGGCCAGGCCATGAAGGCGACCGGCGGCAAGGCCGACCCACGTACTCTCAACATTCTCATTGTAGACAGACTAAAAGAGGCAAAATAGCCTGGTTGACTGCCCCATAATAATGTAGTAAACTTTGCAGGTTCACTAAAAATCTTAATAATAACGGAGGAAAAATGATCCCACCTGTTTACGAGTTCGTGATTGTCTTCGCACCGGAAGCTGATACAGATATGAAAGCCCTTGAGGCAGATCTCGTAAATCTGTTGTTCTTTATCAACCCCCTGACCCGCAAAGGTGGCACGGTCGGCATTGACCCGATTGGCGATGACCTATATTGCCTTAAAGCGGTTCGGTTGGAAAAGTTCGATGATGGCGATCTATTCAAGGCCATCCGACTTGTTTCTGCCAAAGCGGAAGTGGTGCATTTCTCCTGGGACAACAATGATGATTCGGTTCCGGGTCACTTCCACATCGTTTCGATCCTCACCAACATCTTGTTTGGTGGGCGGAATTCGGTGAAAGAAGCGCTACGGGCAAAAATCACCGAAGCCGCTGTTCGTGTCGGTCTCATCTCGCTCGAATGTGACTCCGGCTATGCCGACGGGGTGATGACCGTGGTGCTTCGGTCCCAGAAACCAATCACCCAAAAGCAACTGGACACCGTTCTGGAGGCAATCGAAGAAGTAGAAAATCGCGATGGAACTCCTTACCCGGTCATTATGGGTAGTGAGGCCCCTCTGCAGCTACCTCCGTTTGCGCGTTTCCTTGACTGGCTACGCTGGAAACTGCGCGGCCGTTAGCTACCTTTACCCGAGGATTTATTCCTCGGGTTTTTGTTGGAAACTAACGAATATTCAGTAGTCATCGTCATTCCCGCGCAGGCGGGAATCCATATAAATTTTCCAACTCTTCCCTGTTACCTACTTGCCAAAAACGTCTTTACCCCACAAGATATATGTGTCATGTCTAAATTTGTCCATCTCCACGTCCACACCGAGTTTTCACTTCTTGATGGCTTGAGCAAGATTGGCAAACTTGTCGCCAAAACCAAAGAATATGGCCAAACTCATCTGGCTATCACCGATCATGGCAACATGTATGGAGCCATCGATTTTTACAAAAAATCTCTTAAAGAAGAGATCAAACCAATTCTTGGTTGCGAGATGTATATTGCCAAGGTTTCTCGTTTTGACAAAATCAAACAAGACGCCAATCATCTCATTCTTCTCTCGGAAAACTTCGAGGGCTACCAAAATCTGATGCGCCTTGTCACCTTGGCTCACACCGAAGGTTTTTATTACAAACCAAGAATCGACAAAGAGCTTCTGGCTCAGTATTCCAAAGGCCTCATCGCTACTACAGCCTGTCCGGCGGGTAGGATTCAAAAACTTCTGGTAGAAGAAAGCTACGAAGCCGCCAAAAAGGAATTGAAAGAATATGAGCAGATCTTCGGCTCAAACAATCTTTTTCTTGAACTCCAACGCCATCACTACGATCTTTTTGCCCAAAGCCCGCTTGTCCCCGAGTCCATTCGTCCCAAACTTCAGGAGCTTCATTTGGCGCAAAAGAAAGGCGAGGAGGGGATTATAAAGCTCAGCCGAGATCTGGGCTTGCCTCTCATCGCCACCAATGACTCGCATTATGTCAACAAAGAAGACGCCGCCGCTCAAGACGCTCTTGTTTGTGTCCAGTCCGGCAAGATGCTCGAGGATACCAACAGAATGCGTTACATTGACACTCCTGATTTTTACCTAAAAAGTCCGGACGAAATGATAAACGAATTTCCCGATCTTCCCGAAGCAATTGAAAATACTCAAAAAATCGCCGATCGCTGTGATGTTCAAATCACTCTCGGTCAGTGGTACTTCCCCAAAATCCAATTACCGGAAGGGAAGACGTCTGGTGAGGTTCTGAGAGATAAGGCCTACGAGGGTTGTCGGGAAATTTTTGGTTCCGTATCTCCGGAACAAGAAGAGCGCCTCAACTACGAGCTGGAAACAATCGAGAAAAAAGGCTACTCCCCATATTTCCTGCTCGAATCCGGGATCGTCAATTTTGCCAATGAAAATAGTATCTATACCAACACCAGAGGTTCGGCAGCCGGATCCCTGGTATCCTACTGTGTCGGCATTACAACAGTAGACCCACTTTATTTCCGTCTTCCTTTCGAGCGTTTCTTAAATCCTTTCCGCCCCTCACCTCCGGATATTGATCTCGATGTCTCGGATATTCACCGCGATACTCTAATCAAATACCTTTCCGATACCTATGGCCACGACAAAGTGGCACAGATCTGCACTTTTGGAACCATGATGGCCAGAGCCGCCGTCCGCGACATCGGTCGCGTCATGGGCATGCCCTATACCAAGGTAGACATGATCAGCAAAACCATTCCGTTGGGCTCACAGGGGTTTAAGATGACTCTCAAGAAGGCTCTAGATACCACTCCCGAGCTGAAAAAGATGTACGACGACGACCCGGAGGTGAAAAAGCTTCTTGATATGGCTCAGAAAGTAGAAGGCAATGCCCGGCATATCTCTGTTCACGCCGCCGCGGTTATTGTTGCACCCGATGAAACCGTCAAGTTTTCTCCTCTCCAGCTGGAAACCGGTGGTGGCGATCGAATAATTACACAGTACGAAATGCACGCCGCCGAAGATGTTGGTCTTATCAAGCTCGATATTCTGGGAATATCAAATCTTACAATTCTGGCAAACGCAGTAAAAATTGTCGAGGCGCTTCACGGAATCAAGATGGATATCAAAAAAGTTCCACTCGACGACAAAGAAACCTTTGAATTGCTGGCCAGAGGTGAAACGATGGGAGTTTTTCAGCTTTCTTCTGGTGGCATGACCAAATATCTTGTCGACCTGCACCCGGAGCGTATCGAAGATGTTATGGCCATGGTCGCTCTTTACCGTCCCGGTCCAATGGGCTTTATCCCCGAGTACATCGCCCGCAAGCGAGACCCTAAGCGAATTGAGTATTTTGTTCCCGGTTTGGAAAAGATTCTTGATATGTCCTACGGCATCATCACCTATCAGGACGATGTTCTCTTTATGGCCATTCAACTGGCCGGCTACAACTGGGAAGAAGCCGATAAATTCAGAAAAGCTATCGGTAAAAAAATCCCCTCGGAAATGGAGGCTCAGCACGCCAAATTTGTCGATGGCTGTGTTAGCGTCTCGGGCATAGAGCGCTCAAAAGCCGAAGATCTTTTCAAACAAATCGAAACCTTTGCCGCTTATGGCTTCAACAAAGCTCATGCCGCATCATATGGCATCGTTGCTTACTGGACAGCCTACGTCAAAGCTCATTACCCGGTCGAATACATGACCGCTCTGATGTCCGTGGAAGCAGGGGACACCGACAAGGTTACCGTAGCCATAGGAGAATGCGAAAAACTGGGAATCAGAGTTTTGCCTCCGGATATCAATGAATCTCGCACTGATTTCACAGTTATCGACCTGCCGGAATCAGATTGGCTTCCCGAAGGCAGAGCCAGAGACACCGGCAAGGCAATTCGCTTCGGCCTTCAAGCCATAAAAAATGTGGGTGAATCGGCAATATTAGCTATCATCACCGCCAGAAAATCAGGTGATTTCCAAACCTTTACCGATTTTATCAATCGTGTTGATCTTCAGAAAGTAAACAAAAAAGTAGTTGAGTCTCTCATCAAAGCCGGCGCCTTTGACCGCTTCGGCAACAGAGCCCAATTGCTCCAAGGCCTGCCCGTAATAAGAGACAATGCCGTCAAGCTCATCAAAAATAAATCATCAAATCAGGCCAGTCTTTTTGATACCTCATCGAGTAGTCTGGATATTACCGATCGATTGCCGGATATTCCGGAATTTCCTCTGGACGAAAAACTAAAATTGGAAAAAGCCCTTTTGGGTATCTACCTCACCGACAATCCGGTAAAAAAAATAGTCCGTATCGCCGCCAACCAAATCACCCACAAAATAAATCTACTGGATCCGATTCTCCATCTGAATCAGATTGTCACTTTGGGTGGCGTCGTATCTCGGGTCAAGCTGGTAAATACCAAGAAGAATAATTCCAAAATGGCCTTTGTCACCTTGGAAGATGACACCGGCAATATCGACTGTGTCGTATTTCCCAAGCTATACGCTCTGGATCCGCTTCTCTGGGTAGAAGATCAGGCGCTTCTTGTAAAAGGCAAGGTGGATAATCGGGAAGACAAGCTTCAGATTGTGGTTGACTCGGCCACTCCTATAGATACCCATGGTACTCCGGTGGATATGATTCACGAAATATTTATCAAAAACGGCACTCCGAAAGAGGTAATGCAAAAGATAAGTGAGCTTCTCAAATCCCGTCCGGGGGAGCATTTGATCAATATCGCCATAGAGTCCGGCAACAATCTCAAGCGAATTACACTACCCTATAAAGTTGATTACACTACTGAAGTTGAAGACCTGGTGGCAAAAATGCTCCTAGGCTGATAAAATCTACCTACCCGTAATTCTCGTGGAAGTCTTCTGCCTGCAGGAAACGGGAAACAACAAAAACAAAACAACAACACATAATATGGCAAACCAAATCAGCTGGCAAACAATAAATTTCTCCGTCGGAGACACAATCAAGGTTCAACAGACCATCAAAGAAGGCGAAAAAAGCCGGACTCAGGCCTTCCAGGGTATCGTGATCGCCATCCGTGGCGAAGGCGAACGCAAGAACTTCATTGTGCGCAAACAAGCCGTCGGAGGTATTGGTGTCGAGAAAATTTTCCCGATAAACACCCCCATCATCAGCGGTATTGAGATCATCAAAAAAGGTAAGGTTCGCAAAGCCAAACTCTACTACCTCAGAAAGCTTTTGGGTAAAAAAGCCACCAAAATTAAGGATATCTTTGTCAAAAAAGGTCAATCTGCCGCTATCGAAGTACCTGTTTTCGCAGAGCCAATGGAAAATGTCGTAAGAGAGAAAGACGAGCGACCCGAACCGGCCAAGGTCAAAAACGCCCCCAAAGCCGAGGCTCCTGTCAAGGAAAAGAAGGTCAAAAAAGGCCCCAAGAAGATCGTTCGTAAGGAACGCAAATTTGTCCGCTAAGCCAAAAAAAAGCACCTCTTGGTGAGGTGCTATGTTCCGGGTATTAGGTGACATCCTCGACAACGTACCAAATTCCTTCGTACTAATATGCAGATTCGAAGCTCTAGTGGGGCGGCCTCGATACGTCTCGCTTGAGCAACTGCGCCAAATGATCTAATCTCATCATCGTCTTTTGATTCGTTCATTAGCGATGCGGCGACAGTTTCCTGCGCGTGCAACTTTCTGAGAAGCATATCAATCGTTTCAAGTTCGCAATCTTCACAATCAACGTATGTAAATTCATCCATGTAACCACCTCCGGTTAATGTGCTTATATCGCAAAACTATCAATATCGCAGATTCTATCACAAACCGGTGATGCTAAAATCACCTTTATGTACTATATCCACCCTTCAGAACAGTTTATGTCCGATTTTTCCGGTCTGGTCAGTCGGGCAAACAACATTGTCCTCACTTCTCACAAAAATCCTGATGGGGACTCAGTTGCCTCCGTCCTTTCACTAT
>Ga0172379_10005750_pt1 | contig 17127 bp, 18 predicted proteins | sample GrowelOW334metaG_FD_119756 | JGI IMG/M metagenome (GOLD analysis project Ga0172379, IMG submission 119756) | Groundwater microbial communities from an aquifer near a municipal landfill in Southern Ontario, Canada - Groundwater well OW334 metaG | ecosystem: Environmental > Aquatic > Deep... | reverse complement strand
GCAGATGATGGATTGGAAGTATTTACACTCCCCGATAAACTAAAAGAAGTTAAAGAAAAGATTGAGAAAGCAAATTTTAAAATATTAAAAATGGAACTTACAAAAGTCCCAATAAACTACATGGAAATTATTGAAGAAGACAAGCTTAATAAAATTCATAATTTTTTGGAGAGTTTTGAAGATCATGATGATGTTCAGAAAGTGTATACAAACCTTTAAAAACATATAATGCTATCAATATCCAAAAAGTTACGATTTATAATATCCTCAATTTTATTATCTGCAGGTTTTGTATTAATTCAATTTTTACCGGGGCAATTTAAATTTCCATCAATTGCTATATTAGTTTTGGTTACCTGTCTTTTTTCTGTTTGGTCATTTTATGAAGGTCTGGATAAAAACATGACTTTGGTTTCTCTGGTTTTACCAATGCTTTTTACATTAAGTGTTGGAATTTTTTGGTTTTTATTGCCCGTAAATATTTTTACTAGAATTCCAATAGTTATTTTCTTTGCAGTTGGAACCTATGCATTATTTTCTACAATGAACATATACACAGTGTCCTCAAGTCTAAGGACAATTGCTCTTCTTCATGCGGCAAAGGGTGTTGGTTTTGTTTTAACTTTAGTTACATCATTTTTGATTTTTGATGCAATTTTATCTATCAAACAAATGTTTTACGTTAATTTTGCCCTTGTCTTAATTGCTTCATTTTTAATGTTTTTTCAAGGATATTGGTCTGTTGAACTTGAAAAGAAAATAAATAAAGAAATATTTTTGATGTCCTTAATTTCATCATTAGTAATAGGGGAACTGTCAATTTTGATTTTTTTCTGGCCAGTTACGGTTGTAGTAGGCTCGCTTTTTCTAACCAGCGGGGTATATGTTCTATTAGGGTTAGGCCAAGCTAAGTTTGAAGACAGACTTTTTCCTTCAACGATTAGAGAATACCTAACGGTAGGATCAATAGTCTTTTTAAGTATGTTTTTTGCTACCCGATGGGGCAACTAGGGGAGGAGTGGGATGGAACATACCCTATAATATAGGATACTTATTTTCACAGAGCAGGTGATTGTTTTCACGGATGATATAGTTTGATACATAAATTAAATCATTGTGGATAAGTTTAAATGCGATTATTCTAGGGAGCAGGTAGATAATTGTTACATCATCCCATCGCTTGTTTATGAGAAGTTGGTACTTTTATCAATGTAGTTCTCTAATAATTATGTCTATCCAAAGTATTTGTTTATAAACGGAGTATAATAAACCTTACACTCGGTTTCTTAAATCTAAAAAGGGGATGTGTTTGTATTAATTGCATAAAACTTCTTTTCTTTATTTGTTTTATAACTACTGTAATAAAGTTTAAGGCTCTTCTTTTTAGTTAATTATGTACTTTTATGTATCCTTATCTGTTGTGCTTAAAATTTATTTACCACTTCTCTAATTTTTTATATTAAGGGGAGTCGTTTTTTTTTACTTTTTAAAAAACATTGTTTGCCCAATAATACGGGCTAAACTTAGACGACTAGTTATACGTCTTTTGGTCCAGACATGCCTTAAAATCGATTTGGTGAGGTCACATCTGAGGCTATTTTTGAAGGTCTTGTTTTATGATTAAGAAGTAAATTTTTGAGTAATTTACTAATACTTTCTTCTAATTATTTATGTTTTGTATAAGTATAAAAATAAATTTATTTAATATTTTATTTATACTAATTTAATGATTAATTTTTAAGATATTTTGTTTTTTTAGGAAGATTAAGTATTTTTAAAAATATCATTTTTAGTAGGGGACCCGCTCCCCCATTTTCCTTCTGTCCGTGAAAATCGTGAAAATTTTGACAAATTTTGATTTTTAGGTATCATTCAAAGCATGTCAAGAGAATACGGATTTGTGGAATCCTTAACTGAGAGTCAAATACTTTTATTAAGGAAAATAGTTAATTTTCAATTTAGTGTAATTACTTTGGATTTTGATGAAATATTATTTAATACTCAAGAGCCTGTTAAAAAGGCTTTTTTTGAACGAACAGGATTTGATTATCGATCTAGAAAAATAGATCGTTGGTCGGCACTTGCAAATTGGGCTTTGGCTGATGGATGGGAAAAAACTCAAGAAGAAGCCACTGCCTTTGAAGCCTCCGTATGGGCAGATAAGGCAATTTTTGAACTAGCTAAACCAAATGTCGAAATACAAAGATATTCACAAGAAGCTTTTTTGAGAGGTGTTAAACAAATTGTGGTTACTACGAGAATACCTGAGCTGAAAAATTCTACGTTTGATTCGTTGACTAGATTCTATCCATGGTTAAAAGAAATTTGTATTAGAGATAAAAAAGAATCGGAAGGTGGACTAAATGGAGATGTTTTTAAAGGAATTATTGCTGCAGATGTCGGTTCAGAGTTACACTTTGATGATTCTGTTTCTTCGGGCAGGAAAGTGTTAGAATTATCACCAGCTTCACTAGCCATGTTTCCGCGATCTTTGGAGTTGGGAGTTTTTAATGGAAATGATAGGGTTATAGAATTTTCAAACATGGACTTATTAAATCTAGTTTGCTAATTTGACATTTTTTTATAAAGCAAAACTCATCAAAAGATGACGGTTGTGTTGCATTAGTTTAATATTGGCTACGTAATCTTCCATGTCTAGGTATGGAAGTATTTGTGATCCAATTTTCTCCTTAGTTTTTTCATCATAAGACTCCCATCTCACTCCAAAATTACAGACTCTCAATAGTTTGGCATAGTCTTCAAGTGATCTGTTATAAATAGTTAGTTGCTCTGGATAATATTTACCAGAATTTATTCTTACTGGTATTCTTACCTTTTTTTGATTTAACATTTTACGTACCCAAGCAATACCATCCGACCTTTCCATTTCTTGATCTTGAGCATAATCAATCAACTTATACATCAACCATTCCTCATCAGGTACCAAAATAAGAATTGTACCCTCTGGTTTAATGCATTTTCTTACACCTTTTAGGATACTTAATACTGATCGATCGCTGACTGAATGAAATACCATATTAATAATTGCCTGGTCAAAAACTTCTATTCCATGTTCAACCATGATCTCAGAAAAATGTTCAGCTGATGAAGCAAAAAAACTATCTAAAGAATGCTCTTTTTTTGCAAGTTCAATGGCTGTTTCCGAAGGATCAATTCCTACAGCCTCTTGTCCTAAGTTAATAAGTGAACAAGTCATGAACCCTAATCCACATCCGACATCAAGTATTCTTTGAGGTAGTTTATCCCGATGCAACTCTGTTGCAAAGACAAATGCCTCCATAAATACCAATTCATGCAATTTATAAGCTTGATCAGAGCCGTTACGCAATTCTTCAAAACGAATATGCAAATTCGCTTCATAAACTTCTTTATTTGACATGCGTGAATTATACATCTATACGTTTAAATTTACATTGTAGTGTCGTACGGTGAGACGTCTTGACTAGAGATTAATAACTCATTAAACTGAGTATAATATGGGCAATTCTGTTCAATTACCTCACTTTGATGATTATCTTCTGTATATCAAAACTCAGAATTATTCTGATGAAACTGTTTATAACTACGAGAGAGACTTGGAAACTTTTAGAAATTTTCTACAAACAGGTCTTGTCTCCCCTACTCAATTTAAAAGAGTAAATAAAGAAATTATCAATAAATATAAAGCTTATTTGTCGTCTTCCGATAGAGTTACTGTTAAGGGAAAACTTAAAGAAACAAAGAAGCTTTCGTCTTTTAGTTTAAATAGGATTCTTTCAAGTCTACGATCATACGTAAAATATTTGATAGAAATGGATTATGAGTGTTCGATTGCTCCCAACTCTATAAAGCTTGTTAAAACTGAAAAGAAACACGCTAAAGTTGCTGAATTTGCCCAACTAGTAGAATTAATTGAAGCTCCCCAGCGCTTAGAAAAAAATCCGATAGTTGGGCTTAGAAACAGGGTTATGCTTGAAGTTTTGTTTTCAACTGGAATGCGTATCTCAGAACTTTGTAAATTAAAAAAAGTTGATATAGACGGCTCTGGGAAAATATTTATTTTAGGAAAAGGGAAAAAGGAAAGATTTGTTTATTTAACTCCCAGGGCAAATGAATTACTTGATGGATATTTAAAAATAAGGAAAGATAACCTAGAAAGTTTGTTTATTCCTCTGAGAGGCTCAAATAGTAAACATAGCGACAAAAGAATATCAACAAATTATCTTCAATCAAAAATAAAGGAATATCGACAAAAGTTAAAAATAAATGTTCCAACGTCTGCCCATTCACTTCGTCACGGGTTTGCCACTTATTTGGCAGAACAGGGTGCCTCGGCAACGGCGATACAATTTCTTTTAGGTCATGAATCGTTAAATACAACAACACGGTACTTACATGCCTCTGACAAATTTGCGGAGGAGACACACAGAAAATTTCACCCATTAAAAAATAGATAGTCGTACAATATTGACATGTTTTATTGTAATATGTATTATTATTTTAATGCCTGACAATTCTAATAATATATCAAACAAAATAAATAAATTTATTGACTATCTTGAATTTGAAAAAGGCTATTCCCCATTAACTATTAGAAATTATTCACATTATTTAAGACGATTTTTAGATTTTTACGTTAAAGAAAAAATCGAAAAAATAAATGATTTAAATATTAATTTAATACATAAATACCAAACTGAGTTATCAAACATAAATTTATCAAAAAAGACAGTGGGTTTTCATCTAATTTCACTTAGAAGTTTTTTAAAATATCTTGCAAAAAAAGGTGAAGAGGTTATTAGTATTGATAGAATAGAAATTCCAAAACCCGAATCAACTAAATTAATTTTTTTAAACGGACCAGACGTTGAAAGACTTTTAAATACCCCCAATACAAACAATTTGCAAGGTAAAAGGGATCGTGCAATTTTAGAACTTTTCTATGCTACAGGTTTACGGATTTCCGAATTGACAGCCTTAGATAGAGATAGTTTTGTTTTACAGAAAAATGAGATTAGATCAAAGAAAAAGACGGTATTTCTCTCGTCGCGAGCATTAAAATGGTTAACAGAATATATTGAAAAAAGGGATGATAAACACAAAGCCTTATTTATAAGCACTAAAGGTTTGGTAACTCGCCTTACTCCCCGATCGGTTGAACGAATGTTGAAAAAATATACAAAGATGATAGGTTTGCCTTCTGATATAACTCCAAAGGCATTGAGACATTCTTTTGCAACAGATTTACTCTTAGCAGGCGCTGAAATTGGTTCAGTTCAAAAAATGTTGGGACATAAAAATATATCAACGACTCAAATCTACACACATGTAACCAATAAACAGCTTCATGAAATTCACGACACATCCCATGGGAGGGGAAAGTGAAAGACTTTTTAAAAAATCCGAACAAGGTGTTTCTTTTGGTACTCCCCATATTTTTAGTGGGAATGTTTTTAGGGTCGTTTGGATATTCAAAAATTATTAAGAAGTCCCCGACTCCAAAACCAATTATTACAAATTATCCCTTGCCAGAAATTAACGAAGAAAAAAGAGAGACTACCCCGCAAGCTGAAAGGATAAACATATTACTTGAGGGTCATGGTGGAGCAGGCCACTCCGGAGGTGGGCTTATGGATGCTATAATTTTGGTTTCGGTTAATCTAACCGATAAAAAGGCGGGAATAATTTCAATCCCAAGAGATCTTTGGTTTTCCGGACATAAAATAAATGCTGATCCTTCAGTGAAAGATGCGGTTGCCGGTATTACAGGTCTTTCTGTCCCCTACTTTATGTCTATCGATTTTACATCTTTTATTAAGATGATTGATTCTTTGGGAGGAATTGATGTTGACGTTAAAAAAGCCTATACAGATAATTTTTATCCCGTAAGGGGTTTGGAAAATGAACTTTGTGGTTTCTCTAATGAAAAGATTGTTGAGGTACATCAAAAATATTCAGGTTTTGAATTAGAAAAACAATTTACTTGTCGATATGAAACTATTTCATATGGTATTGGATTAAACCACATGGATGGAGAGAGTTCTTTAAAGTATGTTAGAAGTAGACACGGTGGAAGCGATTTTGAGAGAAGTAGACATCAGTTTGAAGTTCTAAAAGCAATTTTACAAAAAGCTAATGTTAAAAGTGCGGCCAACGCTTTAGAATTTGTTAATACAAATTTAACGCCTACGAGTGTAGAAGAAATTTTAAGTAAAGTAGGAAATCCACTTGATTATTCTGTTTCATATTTAGGATTATCTGAAGAAAATATTTTAATATCAGGGAAAAGCTCGGGGGGTGCATATATCCTACAAGTCAAAGAAGGCCAAGATATCAAAAGTTATATTGAAGATTCTATCTGAAAGACATTATCTAATCTCGTACGAAAGAGTTATGCTAACTTCTATCTCAGTCTCCCCTGGAGTGATATTGGCTTCCATCGCTGGTCCGGAACCTGAAACAGCTTTGTCATACATTAAAATAGGTCTTGGTTCAAAGCCACCCGACTCTTGGATATTTATAATTCTACCCAAGGTAATTCCTGCAACATTTGCCAAGCCTTTAGCTTTGCTTTTAGCCTTTTCGGTAGCTTCTTCACGAGCTTTATCTGTTAATTCTTCTTTTGTTTTATCATTAACTTCAAAACTAATATTACCTAATATATTTGCTCCACTATTGGTAGCAATAACTATTGCATCATTAACGACTTCAAAATCAGTTATTTTTACCTCGTAAGAGGTTGATACTCTATACCCATTTATTTTGTAAGGACTAACATCATAATCATATTCAGGATAAACATTATAGCTAACAGTTTTAATATTTTTTTCGGGAATATCAAGCTTTTTTAATTCTTCTGTTAACTTTTTGGATTTGGTATTGACGCTTCCTTGAACTTGTTTTAAAGTCTGACCTTGTTCTTCAACCCCAATTGTAATTTTGGCAATGTCTGGAACAACAGCTACTTTACCTGTTTCTGTTACCGTTAAAGGTTCTCCTTTATTTTGAGTAGTAGATGAAAATGGAATTGACGGTCCCCATTTGGAATAAACAAAAAGAAGTACAAAAAATAAAACTATGCTTCCAAATTGCTTCATAATTTAACTATATCACTTAATTGACAGATATTTCAATTGGTGTTTTAATTGAAGAATGGCATTAACTACCGATGATTTAAAAAAGATTAAAAATATTCATCTATCAAACGAAGGTCAATTGTTGAAGAAAATAAAAGTGATGTTTGACGAATCTTTGGAGATAAAACTTGAAGAAAAACTTGAGGAAAAGTTTAAAGACAAACTTGGTGGTTTACCTTCAAAAGAGGAATTTTATGAACAAACCGATAAATTAATGAAGGAACTTAAGGATTCAAGAGAAGAACATACAATGTTAAGAGGTAGAATCTACGATAACACAGATAGACTTGATCATCTGGAAAAAATTCACCCAGAGTATACCCACGTTGCCCTTGCATAATAAAGATCTGCCGTGTCAATTTTATGATAAAGATTCTGGAGCCTGTAGATCGCACACCAATGAAGGATCAGTTGTTCGGGTTGAAGGAGTTCAGTTAACCGATACTATCAATTGTGGTAAGGCTATAGAGAAATAATTCTCTTCTTCCTCATTATCCGTTTTTTCAATTGACACAAATTTCAATTGGTGTTTAAATGAAGATATGGCGCTAACTCAGAACGACAAGGATTTTATAAAACAGCTTTTGGATGATGTTTTGGAATACAAGCTTGATGAGAAAATAGGGGAAAAAGTTAAGGAGTATGTTGGGAGTTTGCCTACAAAAGAAGAATTTAATTCAAGAATGGACGAGATAATGGGAGAACTAAAAACAATTAGAGAAGAAATGACAATGTTAAGTGGTCGAACGTATGATAATACGGATAGACTTGATCAATTGGAAAAGATCCACCCAGATTATACCCACGTTGCCTTTACCTCGTAAAAATTTGACAACTGAGATTGAGAAGAAGTAAAATACCCACAAATGTCACCAAAAGAAGCAAGGGTGTGGCAAATAGATGACGATTTAGATGAAATAAAAATTACTGGTATGATGTTAAGAACCGTTGGGCATACTGTAGTTGGAACATCTTCTTCACTTAAAGATGCCTCTAGAGATATTCCCAATTTAGCTAAAAAAGACGTGGGTATTGTCATTATGGATGGTGATTTGAGCGGAGGAAATAACACAGATGATGGCGAACGTCTCTCTGAAGATATAAGGAAACAACATGGCAATAAAGTTGCCATTATTGGTCACGCTCAAAGTAAGGATATTATTAATGCTCATAGCAATTGTCCTAAAGTAGAAGGAGTAACCAATCTGGTTAAAAAAGTTACTGAAGTTTAGTTTTCTTCTTCTTTATCTCCTTTTTTTAAATTGACACGAATATCAAAAAATTGACAAATAAAAGAGCGAAGAAGTAGAATACTCGTTAGCTATGGAATTAAAGTTTATCGGTTATAATCAAAGCACTTTAGAAGGCGAAGTTTGGAAGGTTAGTGGGTCTGGTTATACAGGATTTTTTTTGAGAGAGTGTAAAAAAAAGTTACCATGTCCATTTTTTAATAAAGATTCTGGAAATTGCAGGTCGTACATTAAAGAAGAGACGGCAATTAAAGTCGAAGACGTTCAATTAACCGAGCCTATAAATTGTTATAGGGATATAGAAGATTAAATCTCCTCTTCCTCATCATCTGTTTTTTCGAGAACTGTGGCCGCTGCAATTGAATCCCCTTTATCTGCAAATCTCATAATAATAACTCCCTGTGTGGCTCTCCCTAATTGTGGAATATTTTTAACTGGGAGTTTAATAACCTGTCCTTTTTTGGACGTTATGACTAACTGATCTGATTTTTCAGTAACTAAACATGCAGTTGCTAAATCCCCTGTTTTTGCTGAAACTACACACGCTTTAACTCCTTTTCCTGCCCTTTTTTGAATTGGAAACAAATCAAATCTGGTTCTTTTACCTAATCCATGAATAGAAAGAGTTAGTATATCTCTAAAAATCTTCTTCCTTTTATCAGCCGGAATCTCTAATTTCTCAGAGAAGACCTCCATCCCTATAACTGAATCTCCTATAGCCATTTTAACTCCAGTTACTCCAGTTGTTGCCCTACCCATCGGTCTGACATTACTTTCAGGAAATCTAATTGACATTCCCTTTTGTGTTAAAAGCATTATGTTGTCATCTCCAAATGTTAAGTGGGCTGATATTAAGCTGTCAGCGCCTTGAAGCTTAATTGCTATTAAACCACTTGCTCTTAAATTATCAAATTGTTTTAATTCTGTTTTTTTAATTATTCCTGAAGATGTTGCAAGAATTAGATGTTTTGCCCCCGATTCTTTATCTGTTGGCAAAATTGATTTTATTTCTTCACCCTGTTCAAGATTTAAAAAGTTAACCAATGCTTGTCCTTTTGCTTGGCGACTGCTTTCCGGAATTTCATATGCTTTTGCACCAAAAACACGGCCTTTATTGGTAAAGAATAATATCTGATCATGAGTTGATGCTGTTACCAAGTGCTCAATTTCATCCTCTTCTTTGGTTGTCATTCCAATAACTCCTTTACCCCCCCTTCTCTGGGCTTTATAGGCATTTCTAGAAACTCTCTTAATGTAACCTGTTCTTGTAACCGTAACCAAAACATCTTCTTTGGCAACCAAATCTTCTTCAGAGAATTCCCCAATTTTACTTTTATATATTTTTGTTTTTCTGCCGTCTCCAAATTTTGCTTTGACTTCGGCAAGCTCCTTTGTAATAATTTCTAAAATTTGTTGAGGGTCTTTTAATATTGCAATTAAGCTGTCAATTAATTTTTTGATTTCTTCATATTCTTTTTCAATTTTTTCTCGCTCTAGTGCAGCAAGGCGCCTTAGTTGCATATCAAGAATTGCGATTGATTGGATTTCGGAAAGTTTAAACCTCTTCATCAAATTTTCCTTAGCCTCTTCTTGTGTTTTACTTTCTCTAATTGTTTTTACAACCTCATCGAGGTTGTCAAGTGCAATTTTCAAGCCTTCCAAAATATGGGCTCTTCTTTTTGCCTCAGTTAGTTCAAAAATTGTTCTTCTAACAACTACTTTTTGTCTATGTTTTATGTACTCAGTTAAAATTTGCTTAAGGTTTAAAGTGTGTGGAGTTCCGTCAACCAAAGCCACAAAATTGGCAGGAAAAGTAGTTTGGAGTCTTGTGTGTTTATAAATATTGTTAAGGACTGACTTAGGTTTAGCATCTCTTTTTAGTTCTATTACAACTCTCATCCCGTCTTTGTCTGATTCATCTCTTAAATCACTTATCCCTATTAACTTTTTATCTTTTACAAGTTCTGCAATTTTGGCAACCATCTCAGCTTTATTTACTTGATATGGAATTTCAGAAATTATAATCTGAGACTTGCCAGCTTTATTTTCTGAGATTTCGGCAATACCTCTAACAACTATTCTTCCTCTCCCTGTTGCATAAACTTCTTTTAAAGAATTGGCGTCATAAATAGCACCTCCTGTTGGAAAATCAGGACCCGGTAAAATTTCACAAATTTCATCGATTGTCGTGTCGGTTTCAAATGAAATTGATTTTGGATCTACTTCTTCTTGTGTAAAACTTTTCTCTTCACCCGATGCTATTAAATTAATTTTTTTGATTACAAAATCATTTTCAATTTTGTGGTTTTCTGGATTTTCTACAACTACTTTACCTTTCTTAACCATCAAGGTTATTGCATCAATTACTTCTGTTAAATTGTGTGGTGGAATTTTGGTAGCCATACCAACGGCAATACCTTCGGACCCCATTAAAAGAAGATTAGGAAGAAGTGCTGGCATGAAGACTGGTTCTTTCAAGGTTGCATCAAAATTGTCAATGTAATCAACAGTATCTTTTTCAATATCGGCTAATAAGTATTCAGAAATAGCCGATAGTTTTACCTCCGAATACCTCATTGCTGCGGCTGAGTCGCCATCTACTGATCCAAAATTACCTTGACCTTTTAACAGCGGATAACGAAGCGAAAAATCTTGAACAAGTCGTACCATAGTATCGTAAACGGCCATATCGCCATGGGGGTGATATTTACCCAAGACCTCTCCTACCACCTTGGCAGACTTAGTGAATGGGCCGGAGTGTTTAAGTCCCATCTGGGCCATGGCATAAAGAATTCTCCTGTGTACCGGTTTTAAGCCGTCTTTAACGTCGGGAAGTGCACGAGCTACAATAACGCTCATGGCATAGTCAACATAGGATTTTGATAGTTCGGCGGTTATTTCAGTGTTTAAAATCTTGCCAATGTCCATAATATAAATAGGCTCTTTTCAAGCCTGTATCATTCTATAGCTTAATTACCCATGAAGCAAGGGGAAAGAAGAGTTACCAAAACTTAGGAAAAAATATTGGGGTTACCTTTTTGTATTTTTCAAATTCGACGTTGCCTTTATATTTTTTCTCAAGAAGTGGAATACCTGAAACTTTTAAAATTAAATAAGTTATGGTGAGTGGTCCAATTAATCCCAAGTACCAGTAAGTTGATCCGATGGTTAAAATCCAAATTCCCCACCACATTGTAACTTCTCCAAAATAATTAGGATGACGAGTATATTTCCAAAGTCCGTCCTTTAATATCTTCCCTTTATTTTTTAAATCTTTTTTGAAAAAATACATTTCCAAGTCCCCCACTGTTTCGAAATAAAAACCCGTTATCCAAACAAGAAGTCCTATAAATCCATAAAACCATACTCCCCCATCAAATCGGTTATAGAGTGTTATTGGAAGCGAGACTAAAAACATTAAAAATCCTTGAAATATAAAGACTGAAAAGTAAGAGTTTTTAAAACTTTTATATCTAAAATCTTCCCTTTTATCTTTATTACGTAAATAAATATAAATTGAAAGTCTTAAACTCCAAAGGAAAATAAGAAAGGTAAGTATAATTTTTGTTTGTTGGTAATCTTTCGATAACGTGAGATTGAATATTGAAACAACTAAAAATCCCAAACCCCAAGCAATGTCAGCAATGTCTTTTCTTTTAAACTTCAAAGATAAAAGATAAAAGATATTCATAAATACAAAAATTGCAAAAAGTGTAAATATAGAAAAATTTAGAAGCTCCATTTATTTAAAATTAAAAGTGAAATAAAAGTAACAAGTGTGCAAAGTACTCCACCCCAAATAATATCTGTCACAACCATTGGCACACTCCAATTTTTCAATGTCGCAAGGTTTGTTAAGTCATAAACCGAATAGGAACAAACACCATAAACAAAAGCATCTAATAAAATTTTAGTATTTGGATATGTACCGACATTTTTTGAAATTACCAAGTAAACCAAACCGAATGGGATAAAAAGATAGACCAAAATTGCTGCGGGGATGTTTAGAGTTCTCTCGTAAGCCGATAACCAGTTGTCATAAATTTTTTTAGTCAGTGTTAACCAAACCAAATCAATAGGAAACAAAACTACTAAAGAGAGAAGATAAGATTTTAAAAAATTCACATTTTTATAATATCACGAAGTAACAAGAGATACGACTCTTAGGATTTTTACTAAATGTACTCTTCTTTTCTTGCAAATTCTAAGATATTATTCAAGAAATAAAATAAATGAAATCTGAAATTCAAGAAAAGTTAAAACAGCAAAAAGTCTTGTTTGTTGATTTTAATGGTGTAATTTCCTACGAACCCTTTTGGAAAAGGATGGCAGATCCAAAACATTCACTTCATAATTATTACGAAAAGATTGAGGAATTACTTTTTAAAGGAGAAAATAAAATAGAAGGTTTAGTTGATGATTGGATGTTGGGTAAATATACAAGTGAAGATATTCACCACATTATAGCTGATAGACTGAAAGCTCCGTATCAAGAGATATTTGATATTTTTTGTGAAGACTGTAAACATTTGGATATCTCAAGGCCAATACTGCAAAGGATACAGGCATTGAGAAAAGATTATTTCTGTATCTTAAGAACTGATAATATGGACACCTTTCATAGGTTTACTTTACCTGCTAACCCACATTTAACTCAAGCATTTGATGAGGTGCATTGTTCATATCTGCTTCACCAGCTTAAAAAGACGGATGGTGGTAAGTATTTTATAACTACAATTACAAACTTAGGTATGAAAACTGGCAACTGTATATTGATTGATGATAGCAATTCAAATTGTGAATTATTTGAAAGTCTGGGCGGTAAAGCCTATTGTACTCAGAATGAAACAGAGGTTCTTTCGGTTTTAGCTGAATTATCTAATTGCTGAAGATACTGCTCCAACAACACCTTTTTCAAATGGTGTAGGTATTATTTTTTTAGCACTTGGTTTTTTAACAAGTTTACTTAAATTAATAGCTGCCTGAATTAACATTTTATTAGTGATCTTTTTAACTTTGTTGTCAAGCGCACCTCTAAATATTCCCGGAAAAGCCAAGACGTTATTTATTTGATTATCAAAATCGGATCGACCAGTAGCAACTACCATTGCTCCTCCCAGTATTGCCTCCTCTGGCATTATTTCAGGAGTGGGATTTGCCATGGCAAAGACTATTGCCCCTTTATTCATGCATGTGACATCACTTTTATCGATTAAATTACCCTTAGAAACACCTATGAAAACATCTTTATTCTTAATAATATTATGAATGTCCCCCACTTCATTATCTTTATTGGTCGTTCTTGAAAGCCTTATTTTTTCCGGATTTAAATCAGACCTCTTTTTACTTATAGCACCCTTTGAATCACAAATGACAATATTTTTAAAGCCATATTCCAACAACAAATCACAAACTGCAGTTCCAGCAGCCCCTGCGCCGTTAATTACAATTTTTAAATTTTTATTCTTTTTAACAACCTTTATGGCATTAATCAAGGCAGATAAGACAACAACTGCAGTTCCGTGTTGGTCATCATGCATAACAGGGATATCAAGTTCTTTGATTAATCTTCGTTCAATCTCAAAACACCTAGGTGCCTCAATATCTTCCAAGTTAATTCCTCCAAAGACAGGAGCTATATTTTTGGCTAATTTAATTATTTCTTCGTTGTCTTGGGTATTTACACAAATTGGAAAGGCATCAACCTCTCCAAATTTTTTAAAAAGGGCAGCTTTTCCTTCCATGACAGGAATTGCACCGTAAGGACCTATATTTCCAAGTCCTAAAACTGCAGAACCATCAGATAGAACTGCAATTGTGTTTGATTTTAAAGATAACACAAATGCCTTTTTAGGATCTTTTGCAAGTTCTAACGAAACACTTGCAACACCAGGGGTGTAAGCTAGGGACAAATCAGATTTATCATTAATAGGAGATTTAAGTTCTGTTCCAATTTTGCCTTTATACTTTTTGTGATATCCAATTGAGTCCATATAATTTGATAGTATAATTGTTAATTACCTATGTACCAAGAGGTAATTTTTGATTTAGAAACACAGAAGTTTTTTGATGAAATTGAAGGATCTGATCCAGCTGATCTTGGAGTTTCAGTTCTTTCCATGTATGTTAGAAATTTGGACGAAACCTTTAATGAGATAAAGGGAGAAATGCTTTCTTTTTTTGAAAGCGATTTACAAAAGTCGTGGGAATATTTTAAAAAAGCAGATAGAATAATTGGTTTTAATTCCAAGCATTTTGATGTTCCTGCTTTAAAACCATATTTACCCATAGAATTAACTAAGATTCCCCATCTTGATATTTTGGAACATGTAAAAGAAATAAACGGTAGACGTGTATCTTTGAATGCAATTGTTAAAGAAACCTTAGGAGATAAAAAGGCCGATGATCCAGCCAATGCAATTCTTTATTGGCAAAAAAGAGATGAAGAATCACTTGCTAAACTAAAATTTTATTGTGAAGAAGATGTCAGATTAACAAAAGAGATTTATGATTATGGACTTAAAAACAAAAAGTTAATCTTTAAAGACTATTGGAATACCGTAAAAACAATTGATGTTGATTTTAGTTATCCTGTGGTTGAAGTCAAAGAAGAATCCCAGACAAGTCTTTTTTAAAAATTATTTATTAAATTTTTCTTTGTACCTTTTATTACTCTCCTCAATTATTTTCCAAGCGTCTTCTTTACTTCCCCATCCTTGGACTTCGGTTGAATCTGGTTTCTTAAGATCTTTGTAGTGTGTAAAATGATGTTCTATTTTTTTCTTCCAAACTTCAGGTAGTTCGTTTATATCGTTTATGGTATCACCGTCATTTCTGTCGTCATCAGGAATACAAACTATTTTATGATCATTCTCTCCTCCATCAACAAAATTTAAAACTCCAACAACTTTTGCCTTAACCAAAACTCCTGTTGGTAAGGGTTCGCTTGTAATGATTAAAGAATCCAATGGGTCATTGTCTTCATCCCAAGTTTGGGCAATAAAACCATAGTTAACAGGTTTTGCAAATATTTCAGGTTCTACCCTATCCAAAACAAATAAATTAGTGTCATACCTATACTCAATTTTATGCATTGAGCCTTTGGGAATTTCAATAAATGTGTTAACTGTTTTTCCAATTTCTCCCAAATCAATATCATGAAGTAAATGTGTCATGCCTTAAATATAATTCTCCAACCCTAAATTTGCAAGATGGAAAAACTATTTTGTTAAACATCCAAAGTTGCCATTTTGGCGTGAGTTTGTATAAATTTCTTTCTTGGAGGGACCTCTTCACCCATTAACATACTAAACATATTTCCTGCTTCTTCTGCGTTATCAACAGTAACCTGTTTTAAGGTTCTTGTTTTTGGATCCATTGTGGTGTCCCAAAGTTGTTGCGGGTTCATTTCTCCAAGACCTTTGTAACGAGAAATTGTATATTTTTTATCTTTGGCAAAAGTTTTCATGAGTTCATCTTTTTCTTCATCGTTAAAAGCATAAAGAGATTCTTTACCTACTGTAATTTTGTAAAGTGGAGGTAGGGCAATATAAAGATAACCACGGTTTATAATTTCGGGCATATGACGATAGAAGAAAGTTAAAAGAAGAGTTTTAATATGTTCTCCATCAACATCGGCATCCGTCATTATTATTACTCTGTGGTATCTTGTCTTTTCATAATTTAAACTCTCCCCAATTCCTGCTCCAAGTGCAATTATTAAATCTTTGATTTCTTCAAACTTAACAATTTTATCCAAATGTGCTCTTTCGGTGTTCAAAATTTTTCCTCCTAATGGCAAGATTGCTTGGAATTTTCGGTCTCTTCCTTGTTTGGCACTTCCGCCGGCACTGTCGCCTTCCACTATATATAGTTCTGAAATAGAGGCATCTTTACTTTGACAATCTGCAAGTTTTCCTGGAAGAGATGCGCCGTCAAGGGCTCCTTTTCTTAAGACTGCATCTTTAGCGGCACGAGCTGCAAGACGGGCTTTAGCAGCCAGAGTTACTTTTTCAATTATTCTTCTTGCCTCTTGAGGGTGTTCTTCAAAGTAAGTGTCTAAACCTTCTTTTACGGTTGTTGCAACAAAACCTTGGATTTCGGGATTATTAAGTTTTGCCTTTGTCTGACTTTCAAACTGAAGAGTCTCTGATGGCATTTTAACGTAAACTACAGCTGATAGCCCTTCTTTTAAATCGTCTCCCGTTAATATTATTTCATCCTTACCATTGCCAATTTTTTTGACGTACTCTGTGATCGATCTTGTTAGCGCAGTTCTAAATCCGGTAACATGTGTTCCTCCGTCAGTTGTATGTATTCCGTTTACAAAACCTTTAACATTTTCATTAAATGCGTCAGTATATTGAATGGCTACTTCGCAGTGATTATTTTCGTCCTTGTTTTCGACATAAATAACATCACTTAATATATTTTTTCCTCTGTTTGAATGGGCAACTAAAGATTTTATTCCACCCTCAAAATAATAACTGGTTTCATCTCCGTCCCTAAGATCCTTAAAATTAAATGCAAGTTTGGCAACCAAGTATGCTCTATCTCGTAATAACTGTTTTATTTTCTGTTTTTCAAAGGCCAAGTCGTTAAAGATTTCCTTGTCAGGGATAAAAGTTGTAATTGTCCCAGTTTCTCCATTTGTTGGTAAGTTTATACCCCATTCCTCAAGCTGTTTGGCGCTAGCTTCTGATACCTTTTTAACCGGGACGCCCCTTTTATATTCTTGGTAG
>Ga0172379_10005749_pt1 | contig 17129 bp, 17 predicted proteins | sample GrowelOW334metaG_FD_119756 | JGI IMG/M metagenome (GOLD analysis project Ga0172379, IMG submission 119756) | Groundwater microbial communities from an aquifer near a municipal landfill in Southern Ontario, Canada - Groundwater well OW334 metaG | ecosystem: Environmental > Aquatic > Deep... | reverse complement strand
GTTTCTGTATTTAACGATTGACTGAGTTCAAATGTGTTTACCATAGTGGGCATACTATAAATATATTTATAGTTTATATCATTATATTTATAGTGTCAAGCCAGATCTTGAGACCTATCCTAGCCTTTGCAGAAATACAATCTCTGGGGTATCATGCACACAACATCAGATGTTTATTAAAGATGTTACCTGCCTAAATTGGGCAGTATGTTGGAACAAAACATTGTTTTAAAAATACTTCGGTTGGAATTCAATAAGCTATTCAATTATTTAGCTAAATTCTCTCCTGTTTCAAGTCGCTATTATTCATTAATTGCGCCTGTCGTAGTAGTAATAGCTGCGATCTTAGCTACTTTTGCTCTGCTATATTTTCTTATCCGTGTTTATCTTTACTGGAAGGAATCCAAAAAACCCTGTGTATTTTTCGAAGTATCTCCTTTAAAAACCACCGAACAAAGCTCGTTTACCACGACTCAGCTATTTACCGGCATACATGGCCTTCTAAAACAGAGATCATGGCTATATCGTTTATTTGATTTGTATAAATCGTATTCATTTGAGCTTGTATCTACAAAAGCGCTAGGGATTCGATATATTTTACGGGTTCCGGCTGACGATGCTCAAATAATTAAGAAAAGCTTAATTGCATATTTACCAGGCATTCAGGTTAAGGAAATTGAAAACTACAGTAATCTATTACAAAACAATGAACCTCACATATTTGAATTGAAACTCTCCAATCACTTCGCCTATCCTATTAAAAAGCAGGATAACCTCGAGGAATACGATCCGATCGCCTATATCACGGCCACCATGACCAAACTGGCGGAAGACGAGCTAGTAGCGTTCCAGGCTGTAGTTTCACCAATCAATAAAGGAGTGGCACAAGAAGTCAGAGAGATTCGAGCAGCTTTTCTTCGAAATGATGATGTTTTGAGCAAACTAAGGAAAAATCCATTATTCTCGGTAATTTCTCCGGTAATAGGTTTGGCCTTAAGAATTCTAATATTACCCATTGGTATTTTAGTTTGGTTCTCTACTGAAGGTCGTGAAGGCCCCATGTTGCCAATATTCAAGAACTATCCTACCACCGCCAAGCCAGTTAATACGTATAAAGACATTATTGAAACTCAGATTAAAAGCAAACTTGATCAGCAGCTTTTTTCTGTTTCTCTCCGGCTACTCACCTCAGCTAATACGGTATCAAGCAAAATCAGGATTGAGAAAGGGTTCTTAGCTGCCTTGTCGCCTTTTTCGAATGCCGGTTACCAGTCATTTAAACTGGAACGAAGGTTGAGTTTATCAGTCTTAGATAAACTTGAACTGTTTTTATTCAAAAATAGGCTTCACTCAATAACAAGTAATTTAACCCTATCTTCATCGGAGATTTCCGATCTTTATCACTTTCCGTATACCAGCACCACCAAAACGGAAAATATATCCAAGCTGCACAGTAAAGAGTTACCGGCCCCTTTATCACTGAAGCAAAAAGAAACCCTAGATGTTTACTTTGCCAAGAATACTTATGGCGGGAGTGACACCCTGATTGGGTTAACCGAAGATGAGCGCAGACGTCATATCTACATTATTGGGGCTACCGGAACGGGTAAATCGACCATGTTGCTCTCGATGGTGAAACAGGATATCGAAAACGGTAAGGGTGTTTGTGTTATTGATCCCCACGGCGACTTAGTGGAGAAAATATTGCCCTTGATACCTGAAAAGCGAATTAAGGATGTTATTTACTTCAATCCCGATGACATTGGTTATCCGATTGGTCTAAATCTACTCGAACTAACTTCTCAAGGATCCGATGATGAAAAAGTACGTGAGAAAGAATTTATAACCGAAAGTATTATTTCGCTTTTCCATAAAATATATTCAGACAAGTATTCTGGCCCCAGAATGGAATATATTTTGAGAAATACCATTCACACTGCTTTTGTATTACCCAACCCGACGTTATTTACTGTTTACAAGCTTTTGATGAATACGACTTATCGTAAGGGTGTAGTGGCTCAACTAACTGATGAGAATCTCAAGGATTTCTGGAAATACGAATTTGGTAAAGCTGGTGATTTTCAAAAAGTTAATATGATTGGACCAATCACAAATAAAATTGGCCGTTTCTTGTTCTCTGCTCCTACCAAACGAATTTTAGAACAAGAAAAGTCGAGCATAAACTTTGATGAGATTATGGACACCGGGAAAATCATCTTGTGTAATTTATCCAAAGGACGCCTTGGAGAAGATAATTCCGAAGTACTAGGAATTATGGTAATGACTAAGATCCAGTTAGCAGCTCTTAAACGAGCTCGAAAGCCCATGGACGACAGAAAAGACTTCTACCTATATGTCGATGAATTCCAAAACTTTGCTACACCCTCGTTTGCTGAAATATTATCCGAGGCGAGGAAATATAAACTCAATGCCATCCTGGCCCACCAAACCACCTCACAATTGGAAGATCCGTCACTAGTTAATATCACGTTAGCTAATACTGGAACAGTTATTTGCTTTAGAACTGCCAATCCTGAGGATGAGCGACTTATACTGCCTCAATTCAAACCTTATGTTGAACCGGGTGAAATATCTAACCTGCCTTCGTTTCACTTCTATATGAAGATTGCGGCCATTAATCCAGAAGAACCCTTTTCCGGAGAGACGATTCCTATAAACGTTGCCCCTGACCCCACGATAGTAAAACAAATTGTAAATTCGTCTAGGAAGTTATATGCAAATCCTTATAAGGCAATAAAAGCTGAAGTTGCTAGTACACAAATAAAACAATCTAAAGTTTCACCAGCTAGTATCGTTCCCTAATTCGTAGGTAAATTATAAAACGCCTAAAAATTCATAGAAAACTGAAATGTCGGATTGAGCTTTCATATCTTTTAGAGGAAAGGCGTTATCGAGTTCCTCCATAGTTTGTGCCTTTTGGATATTTTGATTAAATTGATTTTTTAAATCCTCTTTAATATTTCCGTATTTATCAATAAACTGTCCCCAGATCCCTAGGGATCGATAATCATTTTTCTTTGGGGTCAAATTACGTGTGAATTCACTAGGGAACAACCTATTGAATGCCGGTATGTTGTATAACCACGAAGAACTAATGACAAAGGTAAAGTCTGGATACTTTGATTTTATTTCAGAAAACATTTCTTTTAGTTCTTCTTTTCTTGCCGGTATTCTTTCAGTGCTTAATACTCCTGGTTCCGGAGAATCATTATTTGCGAAATGAATTTTTACACCTCTTTCTTCAACCAAAACATCGTATGAAAAACATCCAAACTGAGTGCGCATAGGTGGTGCGTCTTTTTGTTGTTGGATATGGTATTCGTAAATAATATTTTCAACGTTATTATTTTCTGCTTTTTTGAGGAACTCTTGCCATATCGGATTATTAGTATTTAGTTCTGAAAATTGAATTCCGAAACGAATGGGTAGAGATGTGTAATTGAATAAACAGTCGTATATAGGCGTACTGGTTATTTCATTTGCTCTTTTTGCAAAATTATATTGCAGAGTAGTGAATTCCTTGGGAAACACCATAAATTGATGATAACATTTTCATAATATGCCTGCTAATAATGACCGTATTTTCTTTCCTACCGGTAGGTAATGGTATATTTTGATTTAGGTCGATATATAGACTTTTCCTATTTTTTCTTTTACCCCTTATTCCTTATATATAAGGGAGAGGAATGATACAATCATTCCAGATGACTGCCCCAGGATACTACTATGGACAATCCAAAACTAACAGCCAAACAATTAGATATTATTAACTTACTTCACCGCTTCCGATTCTTAACTAGCTCTCAAATTCAAAAATTACTAAACAACAGAACTACACGCCTAACTAACTACTACTTAAAAACCCTCAATACTCAAAATTACATCGGTAAACACTACACCCGGGCACTAGGAGAAGGAAATCAACCGGCTGTATATTATTTGACTACTGGAAGCATTAAGGCTCTGGAAGTAAATCCGGAAATACAAAAGGCAAAACTAAAATATATTTACCGGGAAAAAATACGCTCAAAAAAATTTATCGCCCATGCCTCTTTTATTGCTGATTACTATTTGTACTTATTAACTGAATCAGCAAAAACTAACCATCAACTCCATTTTTTTACTAAAACAGATTTACAAGCTCACCCCTACATAATCCACCCATTACCCGATGCCTATTTTGCCCGAGTCGATACTGCGAGAGAAACCAAACGCTATTTTGTCGAAATCATCGACGAGGGTGCGCCACGTTTTTCCCTGAGAAAACGAGTCGAACAATACAACAACTATTTAGAAAGTGGAAAATTTGAGGCCATTACAAACCACCCTTTTCCGACAATTCTGTTTTTATGTCCAAATGTCGGAAGTAAAGTATATTTGAAAAAATACCTCGTAAAAATGTCTGAAGAATCATCACTTGATTCAATATCAATATATTTGGCTACCAGGCAAGAAGCGTTTTTCGCTTCGTGGGAGAAAGTCGAAGCGGAAGAATAACAAAACAGCCCCATATATAACGTATGAGGCTGTTTTTACACCGTTATAACTTTGCCTGTGGTACTACTTCGCTGATTCGTTTCTCGTCAAAATACAAATCGCGTTCAATTCCCAAACTAAACTTACCGCGATAGTTTTCGAGCTCTTCCAGAGAAAACGAACCCCATTCATCGTTCCAGTCGCCAAAAATTGAGACATAACCGAAAAACATTTTTTCTTCTGGATCGTATTCGGTAGCATACCAAGTACCGGCACCAGTTGGATTGAAAAACTTGGCGATCACAAGCGGATCCTTGCTGTCTTCCTGTCTACCGATCTTCTCGAATCTTTGTAATAATCCTTTGGTTAACAGTTGCATATATTATTCACCTCCTTCTTTTGGCTGCTTCCAGAAAATAAAATTGTTGGGAAGCATGCACATGCTTCCCATACCAGTGCTTTAGTCAGCGGGGTGAAGTTTGCAAGGGCGTAGTGAAAGGAAGTTCATTGAAGCGAAGCGAAAACCCTTGCAAAATGAGGGGCAAGGCCCCTAATCGTGAATTTAAAGCAGACTTGATAAGTATTACTTTAGCCACTACAATTTGTAGTAGCTATATGAAAATACAATCGTTGAGTGAATTAGAACTTGAGGTCATGAATATTGTTTGGAAAACTAATCCATGCTCTGTTCGTGATATTTTAAAGATAATATCTAGAAAAAAAAATTTGGCCTACACAACTATCGGCACTGTTTTGGCAAGACTCTACGCTAAAAGAATGGTTGCCAAAGATGAAGAGAGTTTAGCAATACTTTATTCACCAAAAATATCAAAATTAGAATATAGTAAGTCGATTTCCGGTTCTTTTTTTCATTCTTTTTTTCAATCATTTGGTGACGCAGCCATAGCCTCATTTGCTGAATCTATCGACGAATTGCCAAAAAATAAAAAGAAATACTTTATTGAGCTTTTAAAAAATCAGCATGAAATTAAATAATTATCTCACTAGCTTTTTTGGAGTAATTTTAATATTAACTAGCAGTTATTTGTTTATTGCGTACCGATACTTTCCCTTATTTATTCACCGTAGTGTCTTTTTTTGTCAAGAAATTGTTAAAACTTTAAATCTAAACATTTCTGGAGAGATGGGTAAAATAGTCATTAGCATTTTGTTCCTTGGAGTATTTTTTGTTATTTTTAAGATATTAAAGACCGTGCTTGGCTACTTCGCATTCAAACACGCCATTACCAAGTCACGGTCACTTCAACCTGAGACGCTAGATCATTTACTAAAAAGGCTAGACTTATCTGGAAAAGTTGTTGTTATACACCAGAACAAACCTCAGGCTTTTTGCTTCGGCATCCTTAATTCCAAAATTTATCTATCAACAGCAATGATTGATCTAATGAATATATCTGAATTGGAAGTGATACTCAGGCATGAGCAATCCCATTTGACCCATAAAGACTCATTGACCTTCTTTATAGCCACCATAATTGAATCAATATTTCCATTTTTTCCAATACTCTCTGATTTTGTTGGAACATATCGCACTGAGAGAGAAATTCACGCTGATTCGGTGGCTGTAAAAAGTATGTCTGAAAATAACTCTATCACCGAAGTTTTAAAAAAAATCTTACAATATGAGCCAGCAACTCGTTTGGCTTTTATACCTGATATTCTTGCAGAAGATAGCCTTGAGGCTAGAATCCAATCGCTCCATGGGCGAAAGATTTACAAAAATAAAATTAACGTAAAAAATTTAGGTCTGAGTATTTTCTCATTTCTAATTCTTGTGGGTTTGATGGCTAATCCAGTCAGGGCAGTTGATGTGCATGATAAAGGTGGTGACTCGGTGATATTATGTGCCGATAATGATCGTAGTTGTGCGTATGCGTGTCGAGATCGCGCACTATTGAATATGTCTAATTATTCATCACAACAAACTTCTCAAAGATTCAGTTCCCCATACTGATCTAGTTGGATAGTATTGACGGTGTCATGAATATCTACTACACTGTGTAGTATTATGACAGGAAATAGATTTCACCCAATCGTTACACCCGTACTTGTAGTTTTATTAATCATCGGAGCTTTCTTTTTAGGCTCATTGACCACTAGAGTCAAAATGCTAGAAAAAGGAGCATTAGCCGGCATTCAAAATCCAACTAATGATCAAGCTCCTGCTGCAGCTCAACCAAAACAACCCACTAAAGGCGTTGCTACCATCGATGACGATCCAATTTTGGGTGATAAAAATGCCCCAATTACCATCATTGAATTTTCCGACTATGAATGTCCCTTTTGTAAGCGTCACTTTACCGACACCTTTCCTCAGTTAGTCAAAAACTATATTGATACCGGCAAGGCAAAACTTGTATTTCGAGATTTTCCCCTAAGTTTTCATAATCCTTTAGCTACCAAAGAAGCGGTGGCGGCAAATTGTGCCAAAGAACAAGGTGGCGATAAGAAATATTTTGAATTCCACGGCGAAATCTTCAAGCGAACCACCTCAAACGGAAACGGTCTTGATGATGCTAAAATTAAATCAATAGCCAGTGATTTGGGATTAAACCTCAATTCGTTTACTACTTGTTTATCGAATACTGCCATGGAGGATGAGGTCAAAAATGACACTGCCGATGGTTCAGCAGCTGGTGCATCTGGCACACCAACCTTCTTGATTGGTAAATCTACAAGTGACGGAAAAATTGATGGAGATCTCCTTGTAGGCGCTCAACCGTTTGCAGCATTTCAAGCAGTTATTGATCCACTTCTAGAATAATATGGACAGCTTACTGAAAATAATCCAGCAACCCAAGTATTTATTAGTTGCAGTTTCTGTTACAACAATCGTCATAGTATTGGCAGCTTGGCTACCAAACCTTCACTTGATCACAAAGACTATGACTTCGAAGACTATGACAATCTGGCAAAAAACAAATCTGCTCACAAGCTTACTAGGTTCACTGCAAACTAACTTCACACCACTATCACGAACCGTTACAGTTATTAGTGCTGGACTCGCGGGAATACAAATCAGTTTATTAATTTATCACGTTCGCCAGACAGCCCAAATTCAGCAATCTATGGGCATATCTGCTCTAGGAGTGTTTAGTAGCTTATTGGGTGTTGGTTGTGCTTCATGTGGTTCGGTGGTATTAACTTCATTAATTGGACTTGGCTCAACTTCAACCGTGTTGGGTTTATTGCCGTTGAAGGGTCAAGAGTTTGGGTTTATTGGCATCGGAATTTTATTTTGGGCGATTACCTTTACATTGAAAAAAATTAATGAACCATTTGCGTGTAAGGTAGTCAGTTAACAAAAACAATATGAATACAAAAATATTATTAATACTTTTAGTTGTGATGTTTGGAGCCATAGGATTATTAAGCATCAGGCTCAATTCTTCCTCAGTGCTAGGAGCTAATACAGGCAGCGGCGGCTCGATTTCTCTCACAACTAAACCCAATCCATTGAAACCTGGTCCAGCCACCTTTCTAATCGATATTAAAGATAAATCTGGAAAAAAGATTGATGACGCTTCAGTTTCCTACGACATTAATATGACCACCATGGACATGGGGGCACAAAGTGGAAAAGCATCCTCTCAAGGTAATGGGCGGTATACAGTTCCAGCAAAGATGACGATGAGAGGCCCCTGGAAAGTAACTATCTCAGCTAAAATGACTGATGGCAGTGATCAGAGTAAGGATTTTACTGTTTATGTGCAATAAAAAATTAATAGTCTTTTTTACAATAGGAGGCAGCAGTAATTGGCAATTACTGGATGTTGAAATATGTTAAAAGATAAATTTGTTTTAAGTATTATCATCGCAACCGTTTTACTCCTCGTGGGTGGAGTTGTCTTTGTCAGCAAAAAGGGTTCGTCTTCGTCTCCGGATTCCAATGGCTCTGTGCCGGTTTCCCAGGAAAACCAGAAATTACTTGAGGTGGTTTCTGATGACTACATTAAAGGCAATAAAGATGCGTCCGTGACAATTGTTGAGTATCTTGATTTTGAGTGTGAAGCCTGTGGTGCTTATTATCCCCTTGTTAAACAATTGGCTGAAGAGTTTAAGAATGATGTGCGGTTTGTAAATCGTTATTTCCCACTCCCGGGACACAAAAATGGATTACCTTCGGCGTTAGCGGTTGAAGCTACAGCCAGACAGGGAAAGTATTGGGAAATGCATAATCTTTTGTTTGAGGAACAAAAAAACTGGGGGGAGAAACAAGCCGCAGATCCGAAGATTTTTGAAGAGTACGCCAAAAAGATTGGTTTAAATATAGAGCAGTATAAGAAAGATGTCGCTTCCAAAGAAGTAAAAGACCGGGTTGAGCGGGACAGATCTTCGGGACAAAAGCTTGGCGTTTCCGGCACACCAACATTTTTCTTGAACGGTGAAAAGATACCTAATCCCAAAACACCGGAAGACTTCAAGACCTTTATCCAGGCTGCCATTCTTAAAGCACCTAAACCTGCAGCAGAGGGAGTTGGAGAGAAAGTTCATGAGCATGCCGATTTAGCATTGTATATAAACGGCAAGAAAACATTATTGCAATCTAAACCTGAGTTCTTTGAAAAAGATCCTGATGTACATTCACATAAAGATACAGAGGAAGTAATTCATAAACACAAAACAGGAGTTACCCTAGGACAACTTACTGATTCATGGAAAACAAATTTGCCTGAAAAAGTTGAATGGTATGTCAATGGGATTAAACAAGAAAGTGACTATAAAAAATACGAATTTAAAGATTTAGACAGAATTATTCTTAGTTTTAGCGATGTGGGCTCTAGCCCAACAAAACAACAGCTCTCTGAAGTTACAGATCGAGCCTGTGTCTATTCAGAAAAATGTCCGGAGCGCGGCAAACCACCTACTGAAAACTGCGTAGGAGGGTTAGGCTCTGATTGTTTATAACAAACTAGTATGTGCAGTAAAATTACAATATGCTTAAAGAACTTCTCAAAGAACCTAAATTTATAAGATTGGCCATAACCCTTCTCTTCGTTGTTCCTTTTGAATTTCTTTCGCTTTTTTCTATTCATCTGCCTTGGTTTGTTGAATACCCACTTTTTGGCAGTATTATCTACTTCTTTGGCAAAGACGTCATTATTGGAGGAATACAAAGCTTAGTTAGACTCAAGTTCTCAAACATTAATTTACTCATGACCGTAGCCACACTCGGAGCGGCCTACCTAGGGGAGCTTGAAGAAGCCGTAATTATCATCGTGCTTTTTGCAGTCAGTGAAGCGCTAGAGGAATTCGGTATCACTAAAAGTCAAAATGCCCTAGAGGAACTGGTGGATAAAACACCAAAGACAGCTCTCATTAAGGGAGATGAAACCAAAACACCAATCGAAAAGATTGTAGTAAATGACATAGTCATAGTGAAGCCTGGAGATTACATCCCGCTTGACGGTATTGTAGTTAAAGGTGAGTCATTGGTAGATGAAAGCACAATTACCGGAGAGCCGCTTCCAAAGAATAAATACGAAGGCGAATTGGTGTATGCGGGAACACTCAACAGTCAGGGATACCTGGAAATAAAAATCACAAAAATTTCAAAAGATACTACTCTTGCTAAAATTGTTGATCTGACGTTTCAGGCTGCGGAGCGTAAATCTCAGGCAGCCAAATTTATTGAAAAATTTGCCGCCTACTACACACCGACAGTATTTGCGATTGCCATCCTTCTGACTGTTGTACCGGTCATTTTCCTTGGTCAACCCTTTACTTTCTGGTTTACCCAAAGTTTGACTTTGCTTTTGATTGCTTGTCCCTGTGCACTTGTCATTTCTACACCAATTACAATTTTTTCTGCTATTGGTAATGCGACTAAGCGCGGGATACTCATCAAAGGAGGTCAGTTTTTGGAAGAAATGGGTAGGATAAAAGCTGTGGCATTTGACAAAACCCGCACTCTCACCAAGGGAGAACCTGTTATTTCTGATGTATCACCACTAAACGGGTATTCTAAAGGTGAGCTCTTAGCTTGTGTAGCTGGGGCCGAAGCTTTCTCAGAGCATCCAATTGCCAAAAGTATTGTCGAAGGTTCTAAATTATTCCCTGAGAAAGACCACGAGTATGCCAATTTCAAGTCAATTATGGGTAAGGGGGTTACTGGAGAGTGTCTTGTCTGTGTTGATAAGCGACATTGTATAGGTACACTTCAGTTTGTCATGGAAGAGCATAAGGTTGATGATCGGGTCATAAAAATAGTTGAACGATTTGAAAAAGAGGGCAAAACAACCATTGTCGTCAGCGACGATAAAAAAATCGAGGGAGTTATTGGTGTCGTTGACGAAATCAGACCTGAAAGTGCTTCAACGGTTGCTATGCTGCATCACATTGGGATAAAAACAGCAATTCTGACTGGTGACAATATTTCTGCTGCCAGCTATGTAGCCAAAGAAGTGGGGATTGATGAAATCCACGCGCAACTTCTGCCAGATGAAAAAGTAATTCAACTTAACAATCTGGTGCAAAAATACAAGAGTGTTGCCATGGTAGGAGATGGTGTCAATGATGCCCCTTCACTGTCTGCAGCCTCAGTGGGCATTGCCATGGGCGCCATTGGATCTGAGGTGGCGGTGGAGAATGCTGACATAGCACTCATGAATAATAATTTAATGCTAATACCATTCTTGGCAGAACTAGGACGTGTTGCCAACAAGACAATTAAGCTAAATATTTCAGCCGCCATTGGGGTAAAACTGGTTTTTCTGATTCTTGCTCTCATGGGAAAAAGCAACTTGGCACTGGCTATATTTGCTGATGTAGGGGTAACGGTACTCGTAGTTGCTAATGGATTACGGTTATTTTCTTTTGATCAAACTAAGAATAAATGAAAAATATGAATACTCACAGACAAGATTTTACATTACTCCGCGATAGCAAAGTCGTGTATTTTGATAACGCCTGTCAAACGCTTAGGCCAAACCAAGTCATCAAAGCAATGAACCAATATTACGAAGAATATCCTGTCTGTGCGAGTCGAAGTATGCACCATCTGGCTGCACAGGTAACCCAGCGATGTGATCAGGCAAGAAAGATCGTTGCCGATTTTCTGGGAGCAAAACACAAGGAAGAAATTATCTTCACCCGCAACACAACAGAGGGGATCAATTTGGTGGCCAACAGTTTTGGGTTAAAGAAAGGCGATGTGGTCGTCACTTCTGACAAGGAACATAACTCTAATCTTATCCCTTGGCAGATGCTCAAAGAACGCGTTGGGATCATACATAAAATTATCCCGACAGATGCCGAGGGCAATCTAGATATGGATGCATATGAACAGGCGCTCTCAGGTACGGCATTGGTTTCCATGAGCATCACTTCAAACCTCGACGGAGTAACGTATCTGGTTGAAGAAATCATAAAAAAAGCGCATCTGGCAGGCTCAAAAGTATTACTGGATGGTGCTCAAGCTGTACCCCATAAAAAGATTAATGTGGCTAAGTTGGATGTAGATTTTCTGGCTTTCTCGGGTCATAAGATGCTCGGACCATCGGGGATGGGCGTATTATATGGAAAACGGGAATTATTAAACCATCTAGCCCCTTTTCTGGTTGGTGGCGATACAGTCTCTCGCTCAACGTACGATAGTCATGAGTTCCTACCAATCCCGGAAAAGTTTGAAGCGGGACTGCAGAACTATTCCGGTATTATTGGATTTGGTGAGGCTGTTCGTTATCTGGAAAAGTTTGGCTTTGATTCCATCTCCGAAATTGAGTATGAGCTTAATTCTTTCGTGAGTTCGGAACTGAAAAAAATTGACGGCCTAACAATTATTGGTCCTGATGATCCTAGACTCCGTGGTGGTATAGTCTCATTTTATATCAAGGGTAAAGATCACCACCAAATTGCCCTGATGCTTGATGAAACAGCAGGTATTTGTGTTCGATCCGGTCAGCACTGCGTTCACTCATGGTTTGCCTCAAGAAATATCCCCGGCTCAGTTAGAGCATCTTTTTATTTTTACAACACTATGGAGGAAGTGGAAATTTTTGTTAGTAATTTAAAGAAAGTAATCAGCGTTTTATAGCCATATGTTTTGTATTATCGCTTTTATTGTTTTGGGTATCGTAAGCATCTTTAGCGCTTCCCATCGGGAATTGGCCAGAGAGGCTTTCGACTGTGTCTTCCGTCGGATAACGTTTCGTCCCTGTACCACTGGGTTTAAGGAGAAAATGAAAGCTCGTTTAGTTGGAAAGTTACTTTCGCGCTCTGCAGTTGCGGCCAGGATTTTCAATAAACATTTTGAACTACTGTCATGGATATTTTTTATTACAACGGTAGCTAGCATTTTCTGGACCGGCAAAGGGCTTTTCAATTACTACATGTATGGCAGTTGCAATGGTTTGAATAAATCCGGATTTTGTGCCCTTGATCCAAAGGGTGAAAATAATAAAGTATCTCAAACCGGAGGTAGTTGCGGAACCGGTGAAGGCGATGAAAGTAAAGTTACGTTAGCTGGAGTGGATCTTACCTTATTCCCATCTAAAAAAATTGACGGAAATGATCAAGTTGTTCTCATCGGTTGTTATAGCTGTGACTATACCAGAAAAGCTTACCCACTGATTAAACAACTCATTAGTGAAAACAGAGTTAATTACACGTTTGCTCACTATCCGGTTAAAGAAGAAACACTCTATTTGTTGCCTATTGGCTACTGTGCCTATAAACAAGATCAGGACAAATTTTGGCAGTTAAATGACAAATTATTTGAGAGCGAAAAAAACGACATTGCTAAAAAAGAATTTGTAGACAGATTGCTTAAAGACATTGGCTATGATGTTGAGGCTATTAATTCTTGTGCTTTTTCCCAGGAAACAAATTCTGCAGTAGTCGAAAGGCGTATTCAGCTAGAAAAAACAAACATCTATGGTACGCCTCTGGTATTTATTAATGAAAAAGGCTTGGTTGGACCAAAGCCTTACCGAGTTTACGAAAGAATCCTCAAAGGCTGGAAATTTTGGTAGTTTATATTTATTGTTGAGACTAGCTACGCCACTTGATTTTTGATTAATACTTTCATATCATTATATAGTGATATGAAAGTATATAATTTTGCAGTCGAAGCTAAATTCTTCAGAGGACTTTCTGATACTACAAGACTATCCATTCTTGAGGTACTTCGGGAGGGAGAAAAGACTGTTGGAGACATCGTCGAACAGACACAACAATCTCAATCAAATATTTCTAACCACTTAAAGTGTCTTGATGAGTGTGGTTTAGTTAAAAACAGACGTAATGGAAAAAACATCTACTACTCTTTAAGAGACGAAAAAACTAGAGAATTATTAAATTCCTCTGAGCAAATCGTAAAAAAAGTTTATAAGCATATCGAAAAATGTCTCAGTTACAAGTGAGAGTTTATCAATTATCGTATAAAGATCATACAGTATGGAAGAAAGCGAAAAAGAATCAATAGTTGACTATAAGTGGTATACCTATCCACAGATGCACAATGCGCTCATTGCGGGAATATTGATTGGGCTGTCATACTTTCTTTTCCGCTTTGGCTTAATTCCTGAATATCTCTCAACAGTTTTGTATATCCTTTCAGGTGTTATCGGCGGATTCTATTGGGCAAAAGAAGGAATTGAGGAACTCATTCATTGTAAAGAAGTGGGTATTGAACTTTTGATGTTGGCAGCAGCAATAGGAGCTGGTGTATTAGGACTCTGGGAGGAGGCAGCACTACTTGTTTTTATCTATGGAGCAGCCGAGGGACTCGAAGGCTATACGTTTGCCAAAACTCGCGCCTCGATTCGAAAACTCCTTGATCTTGCGCCAAAAGAAGCTCGAGTACTTACAGATGGAAAGGAAAGAACTATTCCTGCAACACAGCTACAAGTTGGTGATATCTTTATTGTCCGTCCTGGTGAATCACTTCCGACAGATGGCGTGATTGTTAAAGGATCATCAAGCATTAATGAAGCACCAGTCACCGGAGAGTCCATACCGGTTGAAAAGCATGAAGGCATGAAAGTATTTGCAGCGACCATTAATCAGGAGGGTGCGTTGGAAATTAAAGTGACTGCTGCATTTGCCGACAACACGCTTTCTAAAATGGTGCATATGGTTGAGGAAGCACAGGACAAAAAAAGTAAAGCGCAGGTTTTTATTGAACGCTTCGGTAAACGCTATTCTCCCATTGTCCTTTTGATCGGACTAGCGCTACTTGTTCTGCCTCCTTTGTTTGGATTTTCATTTTCTTTTTGGGCAGAGCGCGCAATCGTCTTTTTGGTCGCAGCTGCACCTTGCGCGTTAGTCATGTCCACACCAGTTGCAATTGCTACGGGTATTGGGACTGCTGGCAAAAATGGCGTACTGATTAAAGGCGGTATGCATTTGGAAAATGTGGGAAAAATCCGAGCAGTTGCCTTTGATAAAACAGGAACACTCACAATCGGAAAGCCAATAGTAACTGATTTAGAGGCGGTAAATGGCGACGAGACAGAAATATTACAACTTGCTGCAAGTGTTGAGCAATATTCAGAGCACCCCTTAGCAAAAGCAGTTGTTGCCAAAGCAAAGGAAAGAAAGGTTCAATTGCAAAAAGTTGAAAACTTTAAAGCCTTAACAGGAGCTGGCGCAACCGCAAAAGTCGGTAAACAGCTGATTCAGGTTGGGAAAAAAGAGCTCTTTACAGATGTGGATCAAAACTTTATTACAAGAGTTGAAAGATTGCGCCAAGATGGCAAAACTGTCATCTTTTTAGGCACAGATAAAAAACTGCTTGGAGCTTTGGCAATCCGTGATGAAATCCGTCCAAACGCAAAACAAGCTATTGAGAAACTGCACGGTATGGGAGTCAAAGTCACTATGCTAACAGGAGATAATGAGATTACCGCCAATGCTATTGCCAAAGAAATTGGTATAGATACCGTCAAAGCAAATCTAAAGCCTGAAGATAAAATTGCAGCGGTCAATGAGCTGAAAAAAGAATATGAAGACGTGGTTATGGTTGGTGACGGCGTAAATGATGCTCCGGCTTTGGCAACCGCAACAGTTGGCATGGCAATGGGAACTGCTGGAACAGATGCGGCAATTGAAGCAGCAGACGTAGCTCTCATGGGTGATGATATTGAAAAAGTAGCATACGCAATAGAGCTTGGAAAGAAAGCCAGAAGCATTAGCAGACAAAATATTATCTTTTCTTTCCTTCTGTTAGCTGTACTTATTCCTTCAGCTCTTATAGGTATAATGACAATTACCATTGCTGTGGTTGCTCATGAAGTGGGCGAGTTATTGGCGATTGGTAATGGATTACGCGTTGCAAAACACTAAGTAAAAGAAGTGGCAAATATGTTTGAAAAACTAAAAAGGTATACGGGCAATCACATTATATTTAACAATATTCATCATTTCGTGGGATGATTTGGACTCACGATACTCGCACAATACTATACGACTGGCGATGCTTTTGTATCCGTCATGGTAGGCTGGGTTTTGGTTGGATTTACCCTAGTCTCGCATGCGTACGAGTTTATTGCAGTCAAGTAAAAGGCTAAAAGAATTTATCTGCGTTGTAGTTTATTTGTGTTTTTAACACATATATTGATTATGTTAAATAAAAATATACTTATTTCTGGTGCAGGCATCGCAGGCCAAGCGTAGTATTTTGGCTTCAAAAGTATGGGTTTACTCCTATTGTTGTTTTAAAAAATTATGACTAATTCAATTATCATTTTTTTAGCAAATTATCTCTATATAATTATTATTTTGATTGCAATAATTGCAATAGTATTAGCAAATCAAACGGCAAGAAAAAATATCCTTACATTAGCGTTTCTCACTTTTCCTCTTGCATTTATTATTGCCAATATTCTAGGGAGGTTATTTTATAACCCAAGACCTTTTGTCGTAGAACATATAAAGCCACTTATTCCCCATACGGCAAATAATGGTTTCCCATCAGATCACACCTTACTTGTGATCTGCATTGCTTCCGTATTGTTTGTTTATAACAAACGCTTAGGTATTTTATTATTTGCACTCGGACTATTAGTAGGTTTTGCCCGAGTGGTTGCAAAGATTCACCATCCCATCGATATTCTAGGGGCAGTGCTTATAGCTATTATTTCTGTTCTCGTTTCTTTTATTGTAATTAAAAATCTTTTAGTTAAACCAAGAAAGTAAAATGTATAAATTATGAAAGGAGGTGAAAATTATGTTTGAAAAACCAATAAATTACTGGTCAAAGCATATTATGTTATCAAGTCTTTCTCACGCTGTAGGTGGATTTGGAGTCGCCTTGTTATTACAGCATTACCTAGTCGGTAACGCATTCTTACCGGCTATGGTCGGATGGCTTGCTGTCGCTTTTACATTAGTAACTCACTTTATTGCTCATACCAGCAAGTAAAGTGGGGCTTTATGTAATAGAGTTTATAAACGACAAGGGCTTAGTTGGTCCAAAGCTTTTTCGAGTTTACGAAACATCTTCAAAGGCTGGAAGTTTTAGTAAAACCTAGTTTTTAAAGAAATCATTGACTTTCTGCCTGGTTAAGATAATAATTCCCTCAAGTTCATAAGAGCTGCCCCTCTGATAGGGGCTTTTTTTGAACTTATACCTGCCAAAATTAGAAATTATTTATCTATATGGAGGCCGG
>Ga0172379_10005748_pt1 | contig 17129 bp, 20 predicted proteins | sample GrowelOW334metaG_FD_119756 | JGI IMG/M metagenome (GOLD analysis project Ga0172379, IMG submission 119756) | Groundwater microbial communities from an aquifer near a municipal landfill in Southern Ontario, Canada - Groundwater well OW334 metaG | ecosystem: Environmental > Aquatic > Deep... | reverse complement strand
CTACTGATGAGTGCCGGAATTTGGCACAAGCAGGGAAAAGACAAACCTCTACATGCCGTAAGCACACAGGCGATGACTGTCCGCCAAGTGGTTATTCAATTGGGATACTACGTTTCCCTGTTAATCATAAGTTTCATTTTGTTCTCCTTATAACCCAAACCCCCGCTCAATCGCGGGGGTTTTTCTTTAATCAATATTACTTCTATTCTTCTCCTAACTTAAATCTGGCGAATCGGGTGATTCGGATATTTTCTCCGGTTTTGGCAATCAGTTCTTTCACCAAATCTCCAATTAATTTACCGGGGTCGCGGATGTACTCCTGTTTCAAAAGCGCCTCCACATTTTCGGGATTCATGGAAACAACTTGTAAGGCAATTTCTTTGCATAGATTATCAAAATCGGGTGTTTTGGCTACAAAATCGGTCTCACATGCCACCTCGACCATTGATCCGGCACTTCCACCACCGTGGGTATAGCAAAAAACTTTTCCGCTTCTGACTTCGCGGTCTGCTTTGCTTTCCGCTTTGGCTAGCCCTTTGGCACGGATAGCTTCTATGGCCTTATCCATATCCCCACTCGTTTCTTCCAAAGCCTTCTTGGCATCCATAACACCGGCACCGGTTATTTCTCTTAATTTCTTAATTTTATCCATCATATTCTTTAATTATTTTATTCCTTATTATCGGTTTTTACCTCTTTGAGTTCCTTACTCTGTTTCAAACCGCTCTCTATTGCTTGACCCAAAACCCGGACCATTATCTCAAGAGCCTTGGCCGAATCATCGTTCATGGGAATTAGATAATCTACCTTATCCGGATTGGCATTTGAATCCACCAAACCGATAACGGTAACACTTCTATTCGAAGCTTCTTTAACAGCCAACTTTTCTTTGTGGGTGTCAAAGACAACCACTACTTCGGGAGCTTCTTTCAGGGTAGAAATTCCTCCGACCACTCTTTCCAGTTTGATAATCTCTTTATCAAATAACAATTGTTCCTTCTTGGTGTACTTCTTCAACTGTCCGGCTTCTCTCTTTTGTTTTAGGGAATTTAATCTATCCAGAGTTTGCTTCAGCTGTTTCCAGTTCGTGATTAATCCACCCATCCAACGTTGAGAGATATAGGGAACATTGAGTCTTTTTCCTTCGTCTTCGACCAGCTGTCTTACTTGTCTCTTGGTACCCACCAAAACGATTCTTTTTCCGGCTGCAGCCAAGTCTGTCAGGGCTTTGGTCGCTTCAGTAACACCAGCCATGGTTTTCTCCAAATCAAAAATATGAATACCGTTTTTTTCTCCCCAAAGATACTTCTTCATTTTGGGATTCCATTTTTTTACTACGTGTCCAAAATGGGCTCCGGCCTCGAAAAGTTCTTCAACCGACGTCTCAGCTTTGGCAACAACCTTAACCTCTTCGGTTTTCTTTAAAACTTTCTTGACGGGAGTTTTCTTCGCGACAGCTTTCTTTTCCACTTTGACTTCAACTGTCTCGATTTCTTTTTTAGCCACCACTTTCTTCACGGAGGCTTCCTTCTTTTCTACTGTTTTGACCTCTTTTTTTGTCGTGGTCACGACTTCTTTTTTAGCTTTGGTAGCCATAATTTCATCTCTTTTAATCCTCGGCACTTTCAGAGATTCGCGCCGGGACAAACTATTAATTAATCTTGCCTATTCTACCACAAAATTGACTCTTTATCTCCCCTAGCCTTATAATCCTCATCTGCACGCACTTTGATTTTGAGAGGAGATAATTTAAATGCCAAAGTTTATTATCATCGACCGACGTGAGATCAATTTGAAGATTCTTAATGCCATAATACAAATGGACGATTCTCTTCGTCTGGGAGATCGGTCGGGCTTTTATGACCCAAACTACAATGATCCGACAGACTTTCTCGACCGTTCGGGCTTTTCCATCATTGAACCCAAACAACCGGACAACCGTCCGCGCACCAAATTATTTCATATTCCCGTGGGCAAACTGCCAAAATCATTCGTTCTTGCCGATCGGGAATTGACGGACGAAGGTGAAAAACCCGGTAGTGTCATCATTACAAGCTACGGCGGAGCTACCGGCCGAGACTTTGCTGAAGAGCTAGCCTGCAGGCTCCTCCCCCAAAACATAAACGTGACTATCTACGTCCAGCACTACAAAAAGCTGGCCACCATCCTATCCTGATCCAAAATAATCGATCAACGTCTATCCCTCGACTAATCCTCGAGGGCTTTTTATGCGTCTGCGAGGTTCTCAAAAAGAGACACTATCGTCATTGGCCCGATTCCTCCCGGTACGGGGGTGATTAAAGAGGCTTTTTCTACCGCTTCTTTCGAGAAATCTCCCTTCGGATAACCCAGATCGATGCCTGTAAAGCCATTCTTAACCATATCTCCCTCGATCAACCCTTCCACTCCGGTCATACTGATCACGACGTCAAAATCTTTCAACTTTATTAAATCATCGCCCTTATCAAAACCATCGGCCGGGACATCTATGGCTTTTAACCGTCTAATCAACCGGCTTCCCAAAGTCCCATTCGCCCCAACAACCGCCACCTTATCATCTTCCGAGATTTTAAAAATATCCACCATTCTTTCTACCGCTCTAATTACCGCCGGAATGAACCTACTTTTCGGGTTTAATCCGTCTACATCCTTATCCGGATTAATTGAATACAATATTTGATCAAGCTCTTCTTTTTCCGCCCCAATTACTGGTAGTTGGACCAATATTCCGTCTAAGGTATCGTCTTCGTTTGCGTCTTTTAGCATTTCTTTTAGTCTTTCTTTTCCACCCGCAAACTGCACCCCCACTATAACCCCTAACCGTTCTCCCATTTCTCTTTTTAGCCGGACATAGGTGCTCTCTTCGCTTTTACCGTCACACTGCAAAATTAACAGGCTTTTGCCCAATACCCGCTCACTTTCCTCCATAAACAAGGCCATCCTCTCTGCCTCCTTTTTGCCATTAAAAACCACGTTAGCCATGTTTCTAATTATATATTGCTCTTCTCTCAAATCATTCCCCGTTCTTTTAGAGCTGCGATACAGTCGGCCAGTACCTGCTCCGGACTTCCGGAAGCATCTATCACCTTCCAAATATCCGGGAACATGGTAGCTAGTTCAAAGTAGCTATCCCGTACCCGAGCGTGAAAATCCAATTTTTTCATATCATAGCGGTCAATATCGGAGCAGTCCTTCTTCCGCAATATGGCCAGCTCCGGCATCAAGTCAAAGTGAAGTACCAGATCCGGCATCAACCCCCCAGTAGCTTCCCGGCTAATTTGAAGAATTACCGCCTTGTTTACGTTCTCCGATCCTTGATAGGCATAACTAGCAAACCAATACCGGTCCAGAAACACTCCCTGGCCTGCCCTAGTGCCCGTCAGAACCGGCAGAATCTCGTTGTTGACTAAATTTGCCCTGCTTGCGCTATAGGCCAGAAAAGCCGCCATAGGGTCAATTTCCAGATCTTTGTGCTCCTGTACGGCGTCTCTCATCAAGTCTCCAAATGGCGTGCCCCCGGGTTCTCGGAAAAACCGCCATTCCGATAGATACGGCCTGATACCGTTTATGGCCGTGGTTTTCCCCACTCCGGAGCCTCCATCGGCTACCACAAACGATTTACCAGGCTTTCTGTCCGTCAGCATAAATTATATTTTTCCGGTAATTCTTAAAAATTCCATTATCTTCTCCGGTAGTTTGGCCTTTGGATCTTTGACATACCGGCGGTACTCGGCCAAAACATCTTCGTAAGACATACCTCTATATATCTCTGTCACCAATCTACTTGGTTTGCCTTCTTCTATCTTGCCTTCTCCACTAACGTATTTTTTATGAAATTTATTTTCAAATATTTCCATCAGCTTATAGACTAACTTGAAATACATCTTTTGTCTAGACTAATATTTTTCCATAAAAAAATGCCCCGCCATATAGGCGGGGCAATAATCCATCTCAGACATTTCCAAATGTTCTCATCCACCGTTCCGATCTGGGATCATGATTCGGATGCATCGTGGACCAAGAATCAACGAAGGCCTTATCGGCCTGAGTAATATTCATAAAGCCGATCGTTATCGAAAAGTCATCAATCTCCATCGTACCAACCACGTCACGGTCGTAAAAATGGTAGATATTATATTTATTTACTTTTCCATCGGCTTTGGCGTAATAGCTGGGAGGAAGGATGGCTTTTAGTTTTTCCTCACTTAAATTCTCATAAATGGGAATGCGAACGAATAGCACTTTATACCTCCGATAGAGACAGAGTCTGTCCTTGCCCTTCTTCTTTGCCCAAGGATGCGTTCCGGTTCACTTTCTGCATATGAATCACCTTGACGGTCTTTCTAAGCCAGTCATAATCACCCAAGAAGAAGTGAACCAGATAAGCGTGGGTACCCGTGTAGTGACCAATTTGTTTCTTGGCTTCACGCAGACTGGTATACGGAACTTCGTTTATTTCCTTCAAACCCGTCTCGGGAGAAGTGAAGACATAGGCCCACACTTTCTTTCTTGGATCCAATTGTCGATGAAGCATCCCAAAAACATTTACAAAGTTAAGGGCTTCATGGCTGTCATCTCGAAATTGGATGACAATCTGTCCATCGATCTCGTCGACTTCACCCACCTTCTTACCACTGAAAGCTTCAAGAATATCGAATTTTTTAACTAATCCAACTTCCACTTTGTAACCTTGTGGAAGAATTGCTTTTAGCTTCGCTTCGTTCACTGATCCGTATGTCCAAGGAAAACTAACTGAATAGCTCATAAATCCTCCGGTAATAATTCGGAATGGTAAAGAACAGTCCGTATTTTACACCGTCTCGACCTCTTCTTCCGCAACAGCCTCCGTTACCGACTCTTTCGGCTGCGGTTTTCTCCAGCTGGCCCAATTACAATTTGGATAATCCTCACAGCCATAGAAATCCCTGCCCGTGCGCGTTTTTTTCAAAACCACCCTCTTGCCACACTTCTCGCACGTAACGCCTTCTACATACTCCACATACGGCGCTTTATACGGACACTCCGGATACCGGCTACAGCTCAGGAATCTCCCAAATTTTCCGTCCCTGATAACCACCTCCCCCTCCTTGCACACCGGGCATTTCACTCCCGTTCCCGTTGTCGGAACACCCACTCTGGCACTTTCCTTATCTACCTTGGCTAACTTTCTGGAAAAATCCCCCCAAAATTTACTTAACATGTCCATCCAAGGCAATTTCCCATTCGCAATATCATCAAGCGAATCCTCCATTTTGGCCGTAAATTCGTACTCCAGTTCTCTCGGGAAATTTTTCATTAAAAAATCCACCACTGCCTTCCCAATCGATGTGGGATAAAACTTTTTATCTTTCTGATCGACATACCGGCGGTCCAAAATGGTCGAAATAATGGCGGCATAAGTAGATGGCCGTCCGATTCCCCTTTTTTCCAGTTCTTTAATCAAAGAAGCATCGTTATATCTGGCCGGAGGCAAAGTAAACTTCTGTAAACTATCAATTTTTTCTTTGGTCAAACTCTCACCCACTTTTACTTCGGGTAACGAAACAAATTCCTCGCCGGTTCCTTCTGCCGGTGTCTTTATCGGAACATCTTTCATAAATAATTTCTTCCAACCGTCAAACTTCACTACTATTCCATTCGCGGTTAGTTCACAATCTCCCGCTTCAACCGTTACCCTCGTATCATCAAAAACCGCTTCCGCCATTTGACAAGCCACCGTCCGGCGCCAAATCAAAGAATATAGTTTCTTTTCGTCCATGGCCATTTCCTGACCGATATATTTTTCCGGACTCACCTCTATATGAGTTGGCCTTACTGCTTCATGAGCTTCCTGAGCGACCACTTTCCCCGAAGTTTTGTAGATTCTGGGATGAGCCGGTAAATATGGTAAACCATAAGTATCTTCAATAAATTTTCTGACCGTATCAATCGCCACAGGCGCCAAATTGTATGAATCCGTGCGGTGATAAGTAATGTCTCCTTGTTCGTAGAGCTTTTGGGCAATATTCATTGTCCTCTTGGCGGACCACCCAAGAACGTTTGCGGCCGCCTGTTGTAAGGTTGAAGTTTTGAAAGGCGCGTGCGGTTGGGTTTTTCTCTCGGCCTTTTTTATATCACTTACCGCATAGGCCGCGTTTTCCAAAATACTCAAAATATTTTTGGCTTCCTCACCGCTATGGATTTCTGCCTTTTTTTTCTTGAATCGAGCGAGCTCAACCCAAAATTCATTATTTTGAATTTTTGAGTTTTTTTTGTTTTGAGTTTTTACTAACGCTCTGATCTGCCAATACTCTACCGGCACAAACTTCTCGATTTCTGCTTCTTTTTCCACTATTAGTCTCACCGCCACACTCTGAACCCGTCCGGCCGATAGACCTCTGCGGACTTTTTTCCATAATATTGGCGACAGTTTATATCCCACCAAGCGGTCCAAAAATCTTCTGGCCTGTTGGGAATTGACCAAATCCATATCAATCTCCCGTGGATTATCCAACGCTTCGGTAATTGCCTCCTTGGTTATCGAGTGAAAAGCAATCCTTTTAAAAATCACTCCTTTTTTTGAGTTCTTGAGTTCTTGAGTTCTTGAGTTCTTCAGAATTTCCATCACATGCCACGCGATGGCTTCTCCTTCGCGGTCCGGATCCGAGGCCAAAATAATTTCATCCGCTTTGGCAGCCACTGTTTTTAACTTCTTAACGGTGTCTTCTTTTCTATCCATCAATTCGTACACCGGTAAAAACTCAAAGTTGTCTTTTCCCAAATCCTTGATTTCAATCCCAAATTTACTTTTTGGCAAATCGCGGATATGGCCCATGCTGGCCATAATCTCAAAGTCTCCTCCCAAATACTTGGAAAGGCTTTTTGTCTTGGTTGGTGATTCGACGATAACTAGTTTCACTTTCTAAAATATACACGAAATAATCAGGACGCGAATTGTACTACATTGCAAAATTGACCAAAAAATTGCCCGGCATCATAAATGCCGGGCAAAGAAAACTTGCTCCGTGAGGGAGAGAATAGGGAATAAAATTCTCACGGAGCCTTCAAAGTCCCCTACCAATAAAAGCGCGGACGCCCAAGGAGGGCGATAATAATCCTCAAGGACGGAGCGGGTGTCTCCCCGCTCCGCGGATCGTGCGATCCATTTCCCTTCTTAAGTAGGATCTTTGCAGGAAGAAGGAAAACCCTCGAATTATCCCAGAGCCGATATCGTACCACGGGTGCCCACTGTTGGGGGAGCATACGACTTCTGGCTCGGATGGCTGGCATGTGCGAGGGGCAGCGTCCAGACAAAATGCCTGGGCAGGATGAGTGTGGCCTCAAGATTCTCGATCGGGAGAACCACGATGGGCGCCTCGCAGACCGGCCGCCACAAGATAAAAACCGTAATTTCCATCTTGTGACGTCCGGACGGACTAAGCTGATATTTTAAGTTTCAATCTCTTTCGAGAATAGTGGATATTCTACCCTATAACAGACGATTTGTCAAGTGGATAAAAAGAAGGCCTGCACCGGGAGATACAGGCCTAAAAAGGGTGGTTTGGAGAGCACCATTAGTTCAAAAGTCTCACCAAACCTATACCCGTAGTCTACTACCGTAACTACATCTTGTCAAGTATATAGGGCAGAATATCCTTCACCACCGGCGCGGCGACAGCGCTTCCTTCACCCCCCTCCTCCAAAAGTACCGTGATCACGATCCAGTTTCTGACATCGCTTCCTTTTGGCACCACCACGCTCATCCAAGCATTTGGTAATGTCTCCTTGGCCCCCTTCTGAGCCGTTCCGGTCTTACAAAATATTTTCCCGGCATACTCAAACAGAGGAAAGGCGGTTCCTCCCGGGCTACACGCCCCTTTCATACCATCCAATATGATGGCAATGTTTTTGGGATTTAGTTTTATATCACTGCAGGCAATACTGCCCACCACCAAAGGGTCGCAGGCCAATCCACTTACGGCCGAGGCGGTCATCCGGTTTATCTGTAACGGTGTGGCCATCAGGTCTCCTTGTCCAATAGACATATGGTAGGTATTGCCCAAAAACCATCTTTCGCCCAAAGTCTTTTCTCTCCAATATGGCGTCGGCACAAATCCGTCCGATTCACCCGGAAGATCTATACCGGTTTTTTCTCCAAACCCAAATCTCTTTGTCCAAGAAATCAGTGAGTCCGCCCCCAGTGCCTCGCCGATTTTATAAAAGAAAATATCATTACTTCTGGTGATGGCTTTTACTACATCGACTGCCCCTTCGGTTTGCCCATACTTATCCAAATACCAGTTTCCGAAACGGTAATCCCCAATCTTTATTTCTCCGGTATCGACAATGCTGGTACTGCGGGTTATCTTCCCCTCTTCCAACGCTCCCATGGCCGGTACCAGCTTAAAAACCGATCCGGGTGCAAAATCTCCGGATGTCGCTCGATTAAATAGTGGCTTTGCTTCCACGTCGGTCAAGATATTATTTACGTCTTTGAAATCTCCACCAAAATCACTTCTTCTGCCGTTTGCAATAAACAAATTCGGGTCAAAAGAGGGAATACTCACCAAGGACAAAACTTCTCCACTGATCTTCGCTATCACCACCGAGCCACTTTTTCCGGCTTCTTTAAATTTATTTTTTAGGGCCAAAAAAGCCACCTTTTGCAGTTCAAGATCAATATTGGTCTGAATGTTTTTTCCGGGAATTGATTCTATTCTCTTGATTTCCGTTTTATTTTGATTATCGGCCGTCTCCTGAACCACTACTTCACCGGGTAAACCCATCAAGTCGTTTTGATAACTTTTTTCCAGACCCGCTTTTCCCACCGTCATCTGCGGATTACATCCGGAACAGTCTTTTAATTCATTCTCATCCGGCTTGCCCAAGTACCCGACTACCGTGGCAACGATCTCTCCTGCCGGATAAAATCTGATGGTCCGTCCCTGATAATCGATATTCATTGCCAAAGGCTTACCGTTTCTATCGTTTACTATTCCCCGAATCGGATCAAGCTGTTCTTTGTGGATCATATTTCCCAAAGCCAAATCTCCAAAATGCCCTCCCATGAATACCGTCAGGAAAAATACTCTGGAAAACACAACCGCCAACATCAAAATCAACAAAATCTTCGACCAAAAGTAAACACTCTGCTTATCCATTAATAATTTATTTTAATAGTCTCCGATTTTTCGAACCACCGGACCGCTATCACCCATCCCGCCAAAACCGAAAAAGCTTCCCCAATACTCCATTCAAAACCGAAGACTTTATCAAAGACAAAATTTGAAAGTAAAGAAAAGATCAGCAGTACCCACCCGGTTTCCTTTCTGGAGCCAAAAAATAATGACAAGCCTCCGGTCACTACTATTAAAAATAAGCTGGGTAAGCCCACCGAGATTCGATGAAGACCGGAGATAATGATGCCAATCAAAATGGAGTACCAAAATATCCCTCGCCAGTCCAAAAGTATCAAAAGAAATGGCCAATAAAAGCCCAGCCCAAAGACACCTTCGCCCAAAATCACCAGTAGTAATACTGTCAACACCGCTTTTGTGATATTCTTGGATTGCTTATCTAACATGATTACTTCAGTAAAATTAAATTTATTATTTCTTCCGCTCTTTGTCTCAATCCTACTATCTATAGCGGTCAATCTCAAGGTAGGAAAAGACGTTGATGCTTTGTTTTACACCCTTTTGACTCCAATTACCGCCCCCGCCACCAAACTCCGCTTGTTCACCGAAAACAAAATTAGTTTTTTAAAGAGTATTTCTGTCTTGGAAAAACAAACCCGTGAGCAAAAAAGCCAAATCGCCGGACTGCTCTCGGAAAACGAATATCTTAAGCAGCTTATTGTCGATAAAAAGGTAGCCGAAAATTTGAGGAATTCATTTACGGGGATTATTCCCGTGCGCATTTCCGGCTCAACCGGAAAATATATCGTTTCCAGCTCTTCTCCGTTGGATCAAGTCCGCCCGGGACAACCTCTGGTTTCCGGCAATGTCCTACTGGGTACCGTGCTTGAAGTAAAAGGTGCCTCCGTCACCATTATTCCGATCGATAGCGAGAAGTCGCCTTCTTTCCCGATAAGAACCAGCTCCGGCCAAAAAGGAATTTATAAATTTTCCAATAACAACCCGCAAATTATCGACATTCCCAGCCAATTCCCCATCGTTCTAGGAGACTTCGTCTTCACCGAACCGGGAGAGCTATTCCCCGGCAATCTGGTGGTCGGCAAAACCGTCCGCATTACCACCATTAGTCAAGAACCCCTCCAAAAAGCCGAAATATCTCTATACGATTCTCTAAGTAACAGTCCCGGTAATCTGGCCATCATCACCAAGCCCTAGTTTCACCATAAAAAAATCCCCCCGGTAAAACCAAGAGGGATCAGTAACACTTAGGACTTATTCATAGATTGTGAGCTGAAAGTCCCAGCCACGATCAAGGTTGTAACATCGGCCGGACCAGTTCTCCAATGGCCAGTTCGCCCCTCTGTTGTGAAGAGTCACCCCGTCATCTATCAGGGTGTACCACCGGGATACGTCGAACGCAATCAGGTTACCGCCGAGGCAAACAGGTACTCCACCTCGAAAATGCTCCGGTAATTCAACAAAGACTACCTCCCCGACAAACCCGGGATCTTCCAGTACTATCATGTACTGGACCGTTACGGTGGAAAGGACTTTTTTCGGAGAGTCATTGTTGACAATCCTCCCTATGATCATAACTGCGATTAGAACGAGACCAACATAAGTACCGAAGCGGTAATATTTCATTAAATTCTCCTTTACAAAGACAATCTGATTTTCAGGTACAGTTTCAATAACTTGGATACTATAGTTTATCCCGAACCTATTGTCAAGTGTTATAGGACTTATTGAAGCTACCTCAAGCCGCCGACGACGCGGACTTTGGCCAAAAGCTTATCATCCTCCAAAACCTTGGCACAGCCACGGACAACCGCCTCCAGAGGTGAGTCGGTCACCCACACCGGCATACCGATCTGCTCACCAATAAGCTTGTCAAAGCCCCGGATCAGCGAACCCCCTCCCGCCATTACCATTCCCTTTTCCAAAATATCGGCCACGAGATCCGGTGGCGTTTCTTCAATAATCAGGGCAATTTCTCCCAAAATCTGATTACAAATAGGCATCATCGATTCTCGTATCTCCACACTATCCAACTTTAAAGATTTGGGCAAGCCATCTTCCAAACTTCTTCCCCGCACCACAATTTGTAACGGATTACCCTCTTTTTCCCTTTTTTGCGGATAAGCCGATCCAACCGCGATCTTTACCTCTTCCGCCGTACTTTCCCCTAAAAGTAAATTGTATTTTAGACGCACAAAATTTTGGATCGCCTCGGTCAGTTCATCCCCCGCGACACGCAGACTACGGTTTAGAACCAACCCACCCAAAGAAATTACCCCTATCTCGCTTGTTCCCCCACCAATATCGCAGATAAGCTGTCCTTCCGCTTTTTCTACCGGCAAACCGGACCCTATCGCCGCCGCCATAGGTTCTTCGATTAGAAATACCGCCCGGGCACCGGCCTCTAAAGCCGCTTCCTGCACCGCCCTACGCTCTACTTCAGTGACACCACTGGGAATTCCAATGGCCACCCGCGGTCTGGGGATTTTAAAACCGAGACCTTTGTAATATTCATGGACTTCCAAAATGTAATGTTTGAGCATGGCTTCGGCTGCATCAAAATCCGCTATCACTCCATCCCGCAGTGGCCTGACTACTTCAATATTGGCCGGATTTTTCCCGAGCATCTTCTTCGCCTCGTCTCCCATGGCCAAGATTTCTTTCGTCTTCATGTGTCTTGCCACTACCGAAGGTTGCCGAATCACGACTCCCTTACCTCGTACATGAACCACCACATTGGCAGTGCCCAAATCAATACCAACATCCAAGGTCGCAAGCCTCCACAATTTTTCAAACATTGTTAATTAAAAACACAATCATAATATGGCTAAATAATATCAAAGTATAACCGCATATGCGATAGGGAATCTTCTGCTAAACTATCTCCATGCCCTCGAAAGAAAAACAACCCGCCACTTTTATTCAATATTGTTTTTACGCCCTATTTTTTATCACCCCGCTTCTTCTTTGGCCGTATACTTCCGAAGTTTTTGAATTTAACAAAATGATTTTCGTCTACGCCATGACGGTAATCATCTTGGCCGGCTGGGCCATCCGTTCTATAAAGATCAAGAAATTCGAAATTGCCCGTACTCCTCTTGATCTTCCCCTCCTTTTGTTCCTAACTTCTCAAATTATTTCCACCATTGTATCTATTGACCGCCATACTAGCCTTTGGGGATACTATTCCCGCTTTCATGGAGGATTGGCCTCGACTATTTGTTATGTCATTCTTTTTTATGCTTTTGTCACTCACTTTATTGGTGAAACCAAAGCCCTAAAAAACATTATTACTACCATTCTGTTAACCGCCTCCCTTACTGCCGTCTACGCCGTCCTGGAAAAAATGGGCATTGATAAAAACATCTGGGTCCAAGATGTTCAAAACCGTGTCTTTTCCACTCTAGGTCAGCCCAATTGGCTCTCGGCATACCTGATTGCCTTGCTTCCCTTCTCCCTATTCACTCTCATAAATACCCGTCATGCATCCGAGCGGATAACTCACCTTTTTCTTTCGGTACTTTTTCTGGCATCGATTTTGTTTACCCGCTCACAGTCGGGTATCGGAGCCACGGCTCTAATTTTATTTATTTTCGTTATCCTGATTTCTCTTCAAAAAAAACAACCAAAAATCCTCATCGGATTAGCCTTATTATTGCTGACCATATTTGTCTTTAAGGGAGATGCCGTCAAGAGAACCCTGGGTTCATTAAACAAAATCAATCCTTTTTATTCCGATTCTTATGCCATCATCACCGAAGAAAATAAAACGCGTCTTGGAGGTTCGGACTCCATGGCCATTCGTAGAGTTGTTTGGCAAGGTGCACTTGAACTTGGGAAACGTTATCCGTTTTTTGGAACCGGAGTGGAGACTTTTGGCTACTCATATTACTGGGTTCGCCCTCAAGTTCACAACCTTACCTCCGAAGCGGACTTTCTCTATAACAAAGCCCACAACGAATATTTGAATTTTCTGGCCAACACCGGCTTTTTTGGTCTGTTTACCTATCTCTTTTTAATTTTCTCTATTATTAAAATATTTATCAAAAATTGGAAATTGAAACCTGATCATTACGCCCCTCCCCTTCTTCTTGGTTTTCTTAGTATTCTGATTACCAATTATTTTGGCTTTTCCGTCGTCAACATTGCTCTCTTTTTCTTCCTCTTCCCCGCCATTTATCTAGCTTCATACCACGAACCCAAACTATTCTCGCGAAAGATTAATCTCAACGAAACGCTGGGAATCACCATCATTGTCATTTTATCAATATGGTTCTTGTTGGGAGTCCGGCGGCTTTGGGCGGCGGATCTCGCCTTCACCGCCGGACGGGCTAACCTCACCAAAAATCTGGATGCCATCAAACTCAACCCCCGCGAACCGCTATATTTTGCTCAATTGGGAAACGTTCAAGCCATGGTGGCAACTCAAATCATTGCCCCCCAAATTGCTCAAATGACCGCCACCACTCCGGCAGAGTTAAAACAAAAAGCTAATGCTTATCTTCAGCAATATATGTCGGATTCAATAAATAATGTCAACAGGGCGGTTACCATGAATAAGTATCATTTGAATTTACTCAAATCAAAAGCCAGAACCGAATTGATCTTGGGTACCCTTGATCCAAAGTACGATTTGAACGCCATCCAAACACTTCTAAAAATTACCGAACTGTCTCCCACCGATTCCACCAATTATTACAATATCGGTATTCTGTATTCTCAGCTAAATAAAACCGAAGAGGCCAAAATGGCTCTGGAAAAAGCTATCGAGCTCAAACCCGATTATCAGGCGGCCAAAGACCGTCTTCTTCTACTTAAGTAAACGGCATAAAAACGCCCCACCATTTTGGCGGGGCAAGAAAAGTTTACGGCAACGGCTTCCGGAGCCTCATGTAGCTTCTGGTCCGACTCCACACACAAGCAATCCAAACTGCGATGATCACGCTCAAAAGAAATATGTTTGGGGAACCAGAAATGGCTCCCATCAAGACGATTACGCCCCACGAAGCCAACTCGGCAAATCCCCATAAGGCATCACACATATCACGGTGGTATCTGGTGCTGTTAATTCCGATAATCCAAGACACCGGAAGCAGATACTGAGCCAACTTCAGGATTAGAAGGGCGACCACCGCTTCCAATGGAGCGAAAAAAAGTAAACAATAACGATAAACCAAAAGAACATCAAATACGGCACAAATCAAAAAGACAATGGCGGCAGACCAACTCCGAAACATCTTATTCTCTCGCATGCTTCCTCCTCGGTAAATTTAAAGTTCTTTGTTGCCGATTATACCCGATGAATACTATAAGTCAATATCGTATGGTAAAATAGTCTAATGAAAATTCTCGTTACACCGGATAGGTTTCTGCGCCACAAGGCCAAGCCGGTCTCAGGTTTGGACAAAAAACTGGAAAAACAGATCTCCGAGATGGTCAAAATTTTAAAATCCGCGAAAGATCCGGAAGGGGTTGGGCTTGCCGCTACCCAAGTGGGTTTAGACAGGCGTCTATTTATCGTCATCATGGGTGGCAATCCGGAAATTTTTATTAATCCGGTAATTGTGGAGTCTTCCAAGGCCATGCTTTCCGATGTCCACACCAAGAAAAAGGATCGCTGGCTCGAAGGCTGTCTCTCGCTTCCCGGTATCTGGGGTTTTGTTGACCGTCCCTACTCGATTGAGATGGAGTATCAAACTCCCGAAAAAGGAATGCTTGTCCCCCGCAAAAGAAAATTCGAAGACGCCGAGTCTGCCTATATTCAGCACGAAAACGACCATCTCGACGGCATTCTCTTCACGGACCATATCCTTAAACAAGGTGGCCGGATCTTCAAAGAAACACCCGACGGTCTCACCCCCATCGACAAAGTTTAGTTGCCTTTGAACGCAAAAAAGCGCCCCCTTACGGAGACGCTTAACCTCGATCGATCGAAGTCTTATAAGGAAGGTCACCTTCTGCTCTGGATTACCTTACAAGAGCTGTCAACGAGGTCAAAGAAAAAACCATCATAGGTATAAAACTCCCTGCAACTCGGTACCATAATTGTGTATATGGTGTCCGCCTCCACCCCAATTTCGCGACACCCCATTTCCAGGCCGATATTCTCGCCCCGAAAACAATACTGGCCAGAGGTAATATACTCACCTCCACGAAATAAGGGCAGGTCAAGGCCCGACAATATTACCAACAGGACAAGCAAAACAAGCATAAAACGGTATTTCATGTTTTTCTCCTAAAATATATCTTATCCGGCCGGATGGGAGATATGACAACTCCCTTCCACAAGATAGTATGAACCCCCATCGAACCAATTCAGCTTTTCACGATTCATCAATTTAAAATTTTCGGACTCTTCTACGTGTATCCCATAGCGCATAGGGCACTTTGGAAACCACTCGTCCGAAAGAGTTTCCATACTCCAGGAAACCTTGAAACACCCCACGGTCCGATTCCAGCTTTGATTTCCACAGTACGCCCCCCAGATCAAATCCCCATTGTCTTTATGAATTGGCAGGTAAAAAAATACCAATCCTGCCAAAATCACAAGCACGACCAAGATCATCAATACTTTTTTCACAATTCACCTCCTTGGTGAGATATTAAGGAACGAATTAGACTGTTGTGAGTATACCTCCAAACCACCGAAAGGTCAAGTTATAGGATATCCTGCTATAATTTACCTATGCTCAAAAACCTGGTCTACTTCGGCTCCCCCGAGTTCTCCGCTCAAATATTGGAGGATATCATAGCCTCAAAACAGGTAAATATTGTCGGCGTAGTCACCACTCCCGACAAACCTCTGGGTAGAAAGCAAATATTTACCCCTTCCCCGGTCTCTGCCTTTGCCGAACGGCACAATCTCCCAATATTTAAACCCGCCAAGCTCGACGACGACCATTTAGCTCACATCAAGCTCCTCAAACCGGATATTTTCTTGGTTGTTTCTTATGGCCGGATGATTCCCGAGGCTTGGCTCGGGGCTCCTTCAATCGGCACTTTCAATCTTCATTTTTCATTATTACCCAAATATCGCGGAGCACTCTGTATATCCGAAGCCATCAAAAACGGCGATACCGAAACCGGCGTTACCTTGATGGTGATGGACAACCTGATGGACCATGGGTCCATCATCTCTCAGACAAAAGTAGCTATCGATATAGACGACAATGTAGCTCAATTGACCACAAAACTTACTCAGGCGGGTATGGAGATTATTAGACATAAATTACCCGAAATTTGTGCCCAGAATTACTCCTCTACTCCCCAAAACGAAACGGCCGCCACTTATACGCCAAGCCATAAAACAATTTCTCACGCATCTGCCTTTATTCCCTACGCAAAAATTACCGATTCTTTAGCCGGAGTCGACGCAAAAGTCATCCACGACCTAATAAGATCCAACAATCCGGAACCGGGCGCTTGGACTTCCCTACCGGACAAAACGGAAATAAAACTGATCAAAACATCCATCGTAAACGACCGCTTGGTTATCGATACGGTTCAGCTCCCTAGTAAAAACCCCATTTCCTGGAAACAATTTCTTTCCGGCCACCCCCTACACTTCTAGAAAGATCTTGTCCGCCAAATTCCAATATCTTTTTGGGCTTCCGGAATGAATTTCATTTATATAATCGACCTCGGTGCTGACATATAAGGGTATCAGTGTGGTATTGTCTCCTACCTCCTCCCCCAGCATAATCATCAATTCGTCTCCATTTCTTATCGCTCGACAAACTATCTCTGCTTCTCCAATCGACAATGTCCCCCCAAAACCCGTTGATAAATCAATTTCGGGATACTCCTCATTTGAAATAACTTCCTGATCACAGGCAATTTCCAGATTCACCAAATTAAGTTGGGGAAATATTCTAAAATTCATCGCCTGATCTGCCGGCAGAGCATCAATCAAGGCTTCGATATCCCTACCTTCATTAGCCATGGTAGACAACACGCGCGGAGTAACCCTGCTCAAATAAGTTCTCACGTCGACAT
>Ga0172379_10005747_pt1 | contig 17130 bp, 11 predicted proteins | sample GrowelOW334metaG_FD_119756 | JGI IMG/M metagenome (GOLD analysis project Ga0172379, IMG submission 119756) | Groundwater microbial communities from an aquifer near a municipal landfill in Southern Ontario, Canada - Groundwater well OW334 metaG | ecosystem: Environmental > Aquatic > Deep... | reverse complement strand
TATCCGGGGGTCGAGGTGCATGCCAATATGATCAGCGGCATCTTGAATCAGAACGTCAAACAAAGTCCGCCTTATGTATTGGGGGCGAACGTAGTTCTATTGATGCTCATCGGTATCGCATTAAGTGTGGTGCTACCCTTGCTGAGTCCGGTGCGCGGGATGTTGGTGACGTTGGGGACGATGACTGCGGACATCGTATTCAACCGATATATGTGGGAATACGGAGATATCGCGCTTCCGATAGCGGGAGGCATCTTGATGATCTTGGCGCTGTTCGCGCTCAATATGTCGTTCGGATACTTCGTGGAATCGCGCTCCAAGCGCCAGATCACGCACTTGTTCGGGAAATATGTGCCAACCGAACTGGTGGACGAGATGAGCAAGCATCCGGAGCAAGTGGTGTCGATGGAGGGTGAGAGCCGGGAGATGACCATCCTGTTCTCCGATGTGCGCGGTTTCACCACGATCTCTGAAGGCCTTGATCCCAAAGAGTTGAGTCAGTTGATGAACGAGTTCTTGACTCCGCTATCGCGCGTCATTTCCAAACACCACGGGAAAGTGGATAAATACATGGGTGATTGCATCATGGCATTCTGGGGAGCACCCAACCCATTGCCGGAACATGCAAACTATGCCGTGCACGCAGGGATCGAGATGCAGTTGGAGTTAGCGAAGTTGCAACCTTATTTCAAAGAACGCGGCTGGCCGGAGATACATATCGGTGTCGGCATCAACACGGGCCGCGTCAGTGTGGGGAACATGGGGTCTGAAGTGCGTGTCGCTTATACGGTCATGGGCGATGCAGTGAATCTTGCATCGCGTCTTGAAGGCATCACCAAGGAGTATGGTGCGCAAGTCTTGGTTGGTGAAGGAACCAAACAGGCCGCCCCTGAGTTCGTCTATCGCGAGGTCGACCTCGTGCGGGTGAAGGGTAAAGAGTTGCCCGTGGCTATCTTTGAACCGATCGGCCTGCCCGATGAGGTGAGCAAGGATGTGCAGGATGAGATCAAACTGTTCAATCAGGCTGTGCGTCTTTATCGGAAGCAGGATTGGGATAAGGCAGAACTCCAACTACTGAGTCTGCGCAACATGTCGCCTGCATCGAAGTTATATCAAGTGTATGCGGAACGTGTGGCGTATTTCCGCAAAGCGCCTCCCGGTGATGATTGGGATGGCGTGTTCACGTTCAAGACCAAGTGAGGCTATGTCGATGAAACTCAGAGTGCTCGGGTGTAGCGGTGGGATCGGCGGTAATTTCCGCACGACCTCGCTTTTGCTCGACCAGGATGTGTTGATCGATGCAGGGACGGGACTGGGTGACTTGAGTCTGGCTGAGATGAGTATGATCGACCACATCTTCATCACCCATTCACACCTCGACCATATCGCGTGCCTGCCTTTGCTTGTTGATAGCGTGGGATTCATGCGTGAAAAACCGTTACTGATCCATGCGACGATTGAGACCATCGCCATCCTGAAGAAACATATCTTCAATTGGGAGATATGGCCCGATTTCTCTGCCATTCCCAATATGCATCAGCCGGTGATGTGCTACGAAGAGATACGTTTGGGTGAGGCGGTCGTGGTGGGAGGGCGTAGTCTGACTGCTTTGCCAGTGAACCATGTCGTCCCTGCCGTCGGTTTTAATGTGCAATGTGGAGATGCCAGCTTGGTGTTCAGTGGGGACACGACGACGTGTGATGCCTTTTGGCAGGCCGTCAACCGCATTGAGAACTTAAGATACTTGATCATTGAGACGGCGTTTTCCGATGCGGAGAAGGAGCTTGCACTTCTCTCGAAGCATCTTTGCCCCAGTTTGTTGGCGGAAGAGCTATCCAAGTTAAAATCACGGCCGGAGATATTCATCACGCATCTCAAGCCGGGCGAAGTCGAATTGACGATGAAACAGATCGCGGAGCGTGTTGAAGGATTCACCCCCAAGATCTTACAAAACGGACAAGAGTTCGAATTTTGAGAACCCACTGCTTATGAATGAAATACTTGACATCAGAGTGTTGGCGGCGCTGGAGCCCATCTCCAGTTTTAGTCCCGCGCGCCTGAGAGAGTTGCTGGATTACTGCAATGTCGAGGCCGTCTTGCCAGGGCAGGACCCGTTCACCGCGAATCCTTTGCACGGGCAATCTGTCTATCTTTTGCGGGGGGAGATGGAATTGGTGTACGCGGATGGCAACAAGGTCGTCATCCGTGCTGATTCAGAGTGGGCGCGGCATCCGATTGGTAAGCGTCAGCCCGACATCCGTTCCGCCAAGGCATTGAGCAGATCCCAACTGCTGAGAGTGGACGACGATCTGCTCGACCGGATGGTGACGTGGGACCAGTTCGGACATCACGAGGATGCGAAGTTGCCGTCAGACAAAGTGGGCTCAGAGGCGGCTGTCCGCAGATTGTTGAACTCGGGGATGTTCAGCGCCGAGAATCTGAATCACGGCCCGTTCGCCCATCTGCCACCTGCCAATATCGGTAAATTACTCAGCCGTGTCGAAGCCATCGGCGTGTGGGAGAAGGATGCGATCATCCGCGAGGGTGAGGAGGGTGATTACTACTATCTGATTGAAAGCGGGCGCGCGCAGGTGACGCGCTTGGTCGGTGGCGCCAATCTAGTGTTGGCGGAATTGAAAGCGGGTGATGTGTTCGGTGAGGAGGCGTTGATCTCCGATACCAAACGCAATGCAACGGTGACCATGCGGAGCAACGGTGTGTTGCTCCGTTTGAAGAAACAAGACTTCCTTGAATTGATGAAGGAACCCCTGTTGCATCGGATCAGTTTTGAGGCCGCAAGGGAGAAGGTCGCGCAGGGCGCGGTATGGCTCGATGTGCGCCATCCCCCTGAATACCGCTATGACAAATTGGCTGGCGCGATCAACGTGCCGCTGAATGACATACGCAATGCCATCGGCGTATTGAACAAAGCGACACCTTATATCGCTTATTGCCAGAGTGGTCGGCGCAGCGCCGCAGCAGCGTTCATCTTGGCGCAGGCGGGTTACGAGGTATACGTATTAGAAAATGGTTTGTGGTCTGTGCCCAAGGCGCAGCAACAATGATGTCGGGGGAGACATGAATAGTCCGGTACAAGCTAACGCAGGTGAGATGACCATCCGGTTGGAGTTCACCAAGAGCCTCAATCACGTCACCAATAAGATCCATGCCACCAGCAACATCGATGAGATCATGCTCGATGTCAGCAAGGACATCTGCCAATTATTCAATGCGGATCGCTTGACCATCTACGTCGTTGGGGACGACAAAGCATCCTTGATATCAAAGGTGAAGACGGGCTTGAATTCGTTCAAGGACCTGAAGCTGCCCATCGCAGAACAGAGCATCGCGGGCTATGCGGCTTTTCATAAGAAGCTGCTCAATCTAAAGGATGTCTACGACGAGCAAGAGTTGGCCTCCCACAGCACGACCCTGCGCTTCTTGCAGGATGTGGACAAACGAACGGGTTATCGCACCAAGCAGATGCTGGTCGCTCCTGTCATGGAGGAGAACGGCGACTTGGTCGGTGTCATGCAGGTCATCAACAACAAGGCAGGCATGCCCTTCCCGGCGATGGTCGAGGAAGGTGTGCGCGAGCTGGCGCAGACCTTGGCAGTTGCGTTGCGGCAACGGCAGCAACAGGCGGGAGCGGTCAAGACCAAATATGATTATCTGGTCTCTGATGCAGTGATGTCCGCCGCCGAGTTCGAGTTGGCCACACGTACGGCGCGCCGTAAAGGTGTCGATATCGAAGACGTGTTGCTGGATGAGTTCCAAGTCAAGACCGAAGCGTTGGGCAAGGCGCTATCGAGCTTCTTCGGAGTGCCTTACGAACCACACAAGACGGATCGCATCAAGCCATCGGAGTTGTTGCGCAACCTCCGGCGCGAATATGTGGAGAGTAGCCATTGGGTGCCTATCGACGACACGCCGGAAGGCGTCGTCATCCTGACCACGGACCCCGAGCGTATCCAAGCATCGCGCGTCGTCAACAACATCTTCCCCAAGAACCGCCTGATCTATAAGGTCTGCACGTTGCGCGAGTTCAAGGCCACGCTCGATCTGTTCTATGGGGGGAGTGGTAGCGCTTCAAGCGGCGGTGATGTGACGGGGAGTTTTGAAGACCTGGGTTCGATGGACGACTTGCTGACATCGCTAGGGGGCGAAGAGGAAGATATCGGTGCCGCAAGTCAGGATGATGTCAGTGCAGCTGCCGATAACGAACTGGTCAAACTGGTCAACAAGATCATCGTGGACGCCTACAAGATGGGCGCATCTGATATCCATATCGAGCCCATGCCGGGTAAAGGCAAGACTGGCATTCGTCTGCGCAAAGATGGCTCGCTACTGAGCTACATCGAGGTGCCATCCACTTACCGTAATGCGCTCGTGACGCGTTTGAAGATCATGTGTGACCTCGATATCTCAGAGAAACGCAAACCGCAGGACGGCAAGATCAAATTCAAGAAATACGGGCCGTTGGATATTGAGTTGCGTGTGGCTACCATTCCATCACAAGGCGGCGTGGAAGATGTGGTGATGCGTATCTTGGCATCGGGTGATCCGATACCGCTCGACAACATGGGGTTCTCCGTACGCAATCTAGAATTGGTGAAGCAGACCGTCAGTAAGCCGTATGGTCTATTCTTCGTGTGCGGTCCCACGGGTTCAGGTAAGACGACCACTTTGCACTCCATCCTGAAGCACATCAACACACCCGATACGAAGATATGGACGGCCGAAGACCCTGTCGAGATCACGCAGAAGGGGTTGCGCCAAGTACAGATCAACAAGAAAGCGGGCCTTGATTTTGCCACCATCATGCGCGCATTCTTGCGTGCCGACCCAGACGTCATCATGGTCGGTGAGATGCGCGACAAGGAAACGGTATCCATCGGTATCGAAGCGTCCCTTACAGGTCACTTGGTGTTCGCGACCTTGCACACCAATAGCGCCCCTGAGTCCATCAACCGACTGTTGGACATGGGGATGGATCCATTCAACTTTGCGGATGCCTTGCTCGGCATCTTGGCGCAGCGTCTGGCCAAGCGACTATGCAAAGATTGCAAGAAAGCACATGTCGCGACGCAGGAAGAGATCAAATCGATGCTCACCGAGTATGCGGGTGAATTGATGGATACGCAGACATGGAAGAAAGACCCCAATACCGCTTACAAGAACCTCTATGCCGAATGGGTCAAACTCTTTGGCGACGACAAGGGACAGATCACGCTCTACGAAAAAGTGGGATGCGAGAAGTGTTCCGGCACCGGCTATCGTGGTCGCGTCGGCCTGCACGAGTTGTTGATCGGAACCGATCCGATGAAGAAAGCCATTCAGGAACACGCGCGCGTGGCGGAACTTTTCGCCATCGCCTTGGAGGAGGGAATGCGCACCTTGAAACAGGACGGAATGGAGAAGGTCTTGACTGGCATCACTGATATGCACCAGATCCGCGCGGTCTGTATCAAGTAACACGCTTGACCAGGCGTACATCCGGAGTGCGAGATGGCTGATCTACCTGTGCAGGATACGACGCTGGAGCGTTTGCTGGAGCGCCTAAGTGAGTTGAATGTCATCGGCGCATCCTTGTCTAGCGAACGCGACATCAATCGTTTGTTGGAGACCATTCTCGATGCCGCGAAGAAGATCACGCATGCCGATGCCGGGACGCTGTATCTGCTGGATGCGACCGGCAAACATCTCACCTTCGAGATATTGCACAACGATTCGCTTGGGATCCGCATGGGCGGGACTTCGGGTGAGCCGATCTCCTTCTATCCGATCTCCCTCTATGTGGGTGATGTTCCCAACCATGCGATGGTGGTCAGCCACGCTGCATTGAGTGGCGAGACCGTCAACATCCCGGATGCTTATACGGCGGAAGGTTTCGATTTTTCAGGAACGAAGAGATTCGACACCAAGACGGGATATCGTTCGCGCTCATTCCTAGCAGTTCCAATGCGCGATCACGAGGGCGAGATCATCGGGGTCGTGCAACTCATCAATGCCATCGATGAGACGAATGGCAACGTCAAGCGATTCACCAAAGACGACCAGCAATTGTTGGAGTCGCTTTCCTCTCAGGCTGCCATCGCCATCAGTAACCGAAGATTGATACAGCAACTGGAGGAGTTGTTCGAGTCCTTCATCAGCCTGATCAACACCGCCATCGACGATAAATCGCCTTACACAGGCGGTCATTGTGAACGTGTGCCAGTCTTGACCATGATGTTGGCCGAAGCGGCAAACCGAACCAAACAGGGCGCCCTTTTGGATTTCAACTTGACCGACAAGGATCGATACGAGTTGAAGATCGCGGGTTTGCTTCACGATTGCGGCAAGATCACCACCCCAGTACACGTGGTCGACAAAGCCACCAAGCTACAGACCATCTTCGATCGTATCCATCTGCTCGATACGCGGTTCGAGGTGATCAAGCGTGACGCACGCATCGAAATGCTGGAGGGGCGTTTGACCGAAGCGCAATATCAGGCCCGCCTACTCCAACTTGATGACGATAGAGATTTTCTGAGGAAGAACAATATCGGTGGTGAAAAGATGCGGGATGCCGATATCGAGCGAGTGCGGCACATCGCCGTGTATCAGTGGCACGACGTCAAGGGAGAGCGGGGCGATTTTCTCACCCCCGAAGAGATCGAGAATCTGTCTATCCGTGCAGGTACATTGACCGCAGCCGAGCGCGAGATCATCAACCACCATATCGTCGTCACCATCAAGATGTTGGAGTCGTTACCGTGGCCGCATCACCTCAGTCGCGTACCAGAGTACGCAGGCGGTCACCATGAACGTATGGATGGCAACGGCTATCCCAAAGGATTGAAGCGCGATCAGATGTCCGTACAGGCGAGATTGATGGGTATCGCTGACATCTTCGAGGCGTTAACCGCGAAAGACAGGCCGTATAAAGAAGGTAAGACACTCACGGAATCTTTGGAGATATTGGGCAAGTTCAAAGAGAACGGTCACATCGACCCCGACCTGTTCGATGTCTTCGTCCGCGAGAAGGTCTATCTGGAGTATGCACATCGATTCTTGACCACGGAACAGATCAATGAAGTGGACGAGGCGAAGATTCCGGGATATACCCCGTAGCTGACAAAAAACGTCACTTGCCTGTGCGAATGCGGCACTTCAATGTCTAGAGAGATGGCGATGCTGAATGAATACGGAGTATTAGCTTGGCACGCAACCTGCTAATATCCAACTGCACACCACGTGTGTAGTCCGCAAGGGCAATTTCCTAATATTCAAAGGAGCTTAAATATGAAGCAAATCCAAAAAGGTTTTACATTGATCGAGTTGATGATCGTTGTTGCGATCATCGGTATCTTGGCGGCTGTTGCTATTCCAGCATACGGCGATTACACCGCTAAAGCACAAGCTGCTGAAGCATTCACATTGTTGGATGGTTTGAAGACACCATACTCCGAAGAAATGGCTAATGGTACTTGGCCAACAACATTGCCTACAGGTACAGTTGGTTCTGGTAAGTATGTTGCTTCAATTACTGCTGCCTCTGCTAGCTGCACGGCAACATCGGGCGTGTGTGGTGTTCTGAAGGCTACCTATAAGACTGCTGGTGTCAACTCTAAGCTGGCCCCCGCTGGTGTAGCTACGGTCGTGGGCTTGGTTCTAGATTCATCTACTGGCGTATGGTCTTGTGCATCTAGCTTGGCTACTGAGATCAAGCCAAAATCTTGCGCAGGTACAGTTGCGAGCAACGCAGATACTGCGGCCATGATTGCTGGCGCTTCACTGTAATACGAGTAAGTTTTGACCTAAAGCCCCTCTTTGGAGGGGCTTTTTCTTTGCCTAAAAATTATTTTCAAAATCCCCTAAAGTTTTCCCCAACCCTGTCGATAGGTTATTCGTGCGACCCAATGTGTCCCCTCGCAGTGAGTCGTACTCCCGAGTCGCCTCTGGTTATCCGGAGGCGGCTCGCCTTTTTTGTAGGAACTTTCCCTACACCATAATCGGAAATCGTCCGATTTCCTGACTTGCCATCCTCCCCGAAAATGCAACCGTCGAAACAAGACGTTTAACCAAATTCCGAGGGGACTGAAATGAACAGCATTCAAGTACACGAAGAGATCAAAGAAACGAACCTTTCTTACATGATGTTGGCGCAGCAGATGATTCGCGATGACAAAGCCAGCGCGATCTTCCGTTTAGGCGTGAGCGAAGAGTTGGCAGATTTGATCAATGGTCTATCACCAGCCCAATTGATGAAGATGGCGGCATCCAATATGTTGCTGTGCCGCTTCCGCTTCGATGAGCGTCTCCTGCTGAACATGATCACCGACTACAACAAGGACCGCATGATGTCGCATACCCATGCCACCATCTTGATGTCGGCGCAAGCACCAGAACTGCTCGCTGCTTAAGCGGAGGCCATCATGCGTAACAAGAGTGTAGTGACCGAAGCGCGCGAGATACAGATCGCCGTCGAATTGATCGAATTGGGCGCACGCCTGCAACTGTTGCAGGAAGAGACGCATCTCAGCCGCGAACGTCTGCTCAAGCTCTATAAAGAAGTCAAAGGCGAATCCCCTTCCAAAGGGATGTTGCCGTACTCCACCGACTGGTTCATGAGCTGGTTGCCAAACATCCACTCATCCTTGTTCATGGGCATCCACCAGTTCCTCATCAAGAATGCCAGTGTCTCTGGTGTCGAGGCGCTCATCAAGAGTTACCGTTTGTACCTCGAACAGATCGAGGTCAGCGGTGGCGAACCTGCATTGAGCATCACGCGCGCATGGTTCCTCATCCGCTTCTTTGACGCGGAGATGTTGCAACTCACCACGTGTAAGGAGTGTGGCGGACAGTTCGTGGTGCATACCAATGAGCTGTGCAGTGATTACACCTGTGGTATCTGCCGCCCTCCCTCACGTGCAGGAAAGACCAAGAAAGCGGCCCAAGCTGAAGCGCTTGCGTGACCCGTCTTCTCCTTAATTAAAGTTTCCCCTACTTTCGCCGCTACTACTGAAGAGAGTGTTCAGCAGTAGCGGTTCTGCTTTGTAGCCACGGTGCGGCTCGAAAGCTGGAAATGTCGGGTGATTTCCAATCTGTTCACGGGATGAGGAAAAACATCCACTGCTAGGATGCAATGAAATTCTGGATAAGCACGTATGTGAGGTGAATCATGTTAGTGATTGTTGGATATATCGTCGTGCTGGGCAGTGTGTTCGGTGGTTATGCCATTGCGGGCGGTCATCTGGGCGGCCTATGGCAGCCAGTGGAGTTGTTGATGATCGGTGGTGGCGCGCTCGGTGCCTTCTTCGTCGGCAACAACATGAAGACCGTGAAAGCCACGTTCAAATCCGCTCCCTCCTTGTTCAAAGGTTCCAAGTACAACAAAGAGACCTATATGGAGCTCATGGCACTCATGTATGAGTTGCTGGGAAAAGTGCGCAAGGAAGGCATGATGTCCATCGAGGGCGATGTCGAGAGACCGGAAGAGAGCCCCATCTTCAGCAAATACCCCAAGATATTGGCTGACCACCACGTGGTCGAATTCATCACCGATTACTTACGCATCATGGTGAGCGGAAACCTCAATGCGATGGAGATCGAGAATCTGATGGACGTCGAGATCGAAACGCATCACCACGAAGCCCTGGTTCCCTCTCATGTGATCGCAAAGTTAGGTGACGGTATGCCCGCCTTCGGTATCGTGGCGGCCGTCATGGGCGTGGTTCACACCATGGAGTCTGTCGGCATTCCTCCGGCAGAGTTGGGCATCCTCATCGCGCACGCGCTGGTGGGCACCTTCCTCGGTATTTTGCTCGCTTATGGATTCGTTGGCCCCCTCGCTGGCCTGCTCGAACAAAAAGCAGATGAAGACACCAAGATATATCAAGCGACCAAGGTCGTACTCCTCGCCAATCTCAATGGTTACGCACCTGCCATGGCCGTCGAATTCGGCCGCAAGGTGTTGAACTCGACCGAGCGTCCCGGCTTCGCCGAGTTGGAAGAGCACGTCAAACAGAAACGCTGATCCAAGACCTGAATCATGGCAGAAGACAAGAACAAACGCCCCATCGTCATTAAACGCATCAAGAAGGTGGCGGGTGGTCATCACGGCGGTGCATGGAAGATCGCCTACGCCGACTTCGTGACGGCCATGATGGCGTTCTTCCTGTTGATGTGGCTGCTCGGTTCGACTTCCAAAGGCGACCTTGAAGGCATCTCCGAATACTTCAAAACGCCGCTGAAAGTCGCGTTGATGGGCGGATCGGGTAGTGGTGACAGTTCCAGCATCATTAAAGGCGGCGGACAAGACCTCACCCGCAGCGAAGGACAAGTCAAATCAGGTGAATTGGAACCTGAGAAAAAGATCATCAATCTGAAAGCGGCGAATGAAGAACGCATCCGCAACGAGACCAAGCAAGAGATCGACAAACTCAAGGACCTGAAAGCCAAGATCGAAGCCGCCATCGAGAACAACAAGAAGCTCAAAGAATTCAAGAAACAGATATTGCTCGACCTCACCACAGAAGGATTGCGTATCCAGATCGTGGATGAAAAGAACCGTCCCATGTTCAGAAGCGGCAGTGCGCAACTTGAAAGTTACACGCGGGACATCCTGCGCGAGATCGGACTCATGCTGAACGACATGCCGAACAAGGTCAGTCTCTCCGGTCACACCGACGCCACGGCGTATGCGACGGCGGGAGGCAAATACAGCAACTGGGAACTGTCTGCCGATCGTGCCAATGCGTCGCGACGCGAACTCATTTCGGGTGGTCTGGTGGATGAAAAGATCGTGCGTGTCGTCGGTCTTTCCTCTGCAGTGCTGTTCGACAAGAAGGATTCGCACAATCCGATCAATCGTCGCATCAGCATCATCGTGATGAACAAGAAGGCGGAAGAAGCCGCGCAGCAGGATGGCGGGTCGGTGCAACTGGATGCAGAGAATGGCGATGTGGGGGCGACATTGGGTGCGTCGGGCGTGGCGGCCGCGAGTCCCGCTGTCGCGGATACGACAGGTTCACCACAGGGCGGCCATTAAAGAAGTGTCACGAGTTGCCGTTATGAACGGACACAGGCATCACTTTTAATTGAAGAGATTCAACAGGAGACGAACATGAATAGCTGGTGGAGCAAACTTTCGCTGAAATCAAAGATCGAGTTACCGATCCAACTCATCCTGTTGGTCATCATGATATTCGCACAAAGGGCGGCCTTGAGCACCTTTGAGGAGCGCGTATTGGAGGAGGCGCGGCAAAAGGCCGAAGTCTCCGCCGACGGCGTGTTGAATGGCCTCAACATGCTCATGCTCAACGGTCTCATCAGTGATGCCGATCAACGCAAGTTGTATGTGCAGAAGATGGGCGCCTCTAACAAGGTCACCGAGTTGCGAGTGATGCGCGGCAAGCCCGTCATCGACCAGTTCGGCCCCGGTCTACCCACTGAGCAAGCAACGGATGAACTGGACAAGCTGGCGCTATCCACCGGTCAGCAACAGACCACCATACAAGATGTTGAGGGTTCACATCGTTTGCGCGTGGTGGTGCCCTTCATCGCACAAAAAGAATTCAGAGGGACCAACTGTCTGATGTGCCACATCGTGCCAGAAGGCTCGGTCAACGGCGCGGCAAGTATCACCTTGGACGTTTCGGAAGAGTTCGCGCTGATGGAAAAAGCGAACATGATCCTATGGGGTGTGCAGATCGCGATACAGGTCGGACTGTATTTCATCTTGGGATGGATCATCGGTTTCTTCATTCGTCCCACTCAGGAATTGCAGCAAGCCATGGTGGCGATGCAGGCCAGCGGCGATTTGGCGAAACGTGCGCCAGTGCGTAGCCAAGACGAAGTCGGACAGACCATCACCGCCTTCAATGCGCTCGCCAATAATTTCCAAGTCATCGTCACGCAGGTGGACGGACAGGCCAAGCAGGTCGCCAGTGCGGCAAGGGGGCTGGCGGAAGATGCGTCGACACTTTCCGCCAGCGTGCAGAAACAAAGTGATTCCGCTAGCGCGGTCGCCACGGCGGTGTCTCAAGTCAGTAACAGCATCAGCACTGTCGCAGAGGGGGCTGATCGTGTGGCCAAACTCTCCAATGAAAGTATGGAGCGCGCCAACCGCGGCCATGAGAGTTTGCAGGAGATGGTGCAGGAACTGGAACATGTCGAGGTCGCAGTGAGAGAGATCGCCACGGCGGTCAGCGAGTTCGTCGCCAACACACAAAGCATCACCAACATGACCCAGCAGGTGCGCGACATCGCCGAGCAGACCAATCTGTTGGCCTTGAACGCCGCCATCGAAGCTGCGCGTGCAGGTGAGCAAGGTCGTGGTTTTGCTGTCGTCGCCGATGAAGTGCGCAAATTGGCGGAAAAGTCCGCCCACTCAGCCACCCAGATCGACGAAGTCACCCAATCGTTGGGAGCGCAATCCAACAAGGTCGAGAAGACCGTGCAACGCGGCATGAATGCGCTACAGACCAGCCAAGACCACGTGCGTGATGTCACCGCTGTGCTGATCCAGTCCAACGAATCGGTGGGCGGCGTGAATCAAGGTCTGGAAGAGATATCACGCTCCATCAACACACAGCGCGACGCCACACAAGAGATCGCCCGCAACGTCGAGCGGATCGCAGACATGTCACAGCAGAGCAATGCGATCGTGCAACGCACCGTCGCGGCTGTGAAGGGAATGGAACAGGTCTCCGCCAACCTGAGTGCGACAGTGGGTCGGTTCAAGGTCTAAGGATGCACGGCCAAAGAACATGTCTATGAACATGTTCGGCCGCATATAGGAGGAAGCGAGATGTTGAAAGATATGACAATCAGGAACAAGTTCACGGTGCTGATCGCTATGGCTTTGATCGGTCTATTGTTGCTGCCGATCATCGACCTCATGAGTGAGCGGAACGCCTTGATGGAGGATAGGAAGCTGAAGACGCAGCAGGTGGTGCAAGTCGCCTACAGCGTCATCGAGCATTATCAGAAACTGGCGAGCGAAGGCAAGATGGCGGAGGAGGAGGCTAAAGCCGCCGCCATCGATACCGTGAAGCTCATGCGATACGGCAACAACGACTATTTCTGGATCAACGACATGCATCCCGCCATGGTGATGCATCCGATGAAACCAGAGCTGGACGGCAAGGACTTGTCAGAATCGAAGGATCCGACGGGTCTCAAATTGTTCGTCGAGTTCGTCAACGTCGTGAAGAAGGACGGAGCCGGGTTCGTGGACTACCAGTGGCCCAAACCCGGACAATCTGAACCTGTCGCGAAGATATCCTACGTCGCTGGTTTTGCTCCGTGGGGGTGGGTGGTCGGTTCGGGTATCTATGTGGACGACGTGGATGCCATCTTCCGTGCGCACCTGGTGCGAGGTGGAACCATCATCGTCGTGGTGCTGGCGATCATCGCGAGTTTGATGTGGCTGCTCTCCAACAGCATCATCGCCTCTGTCAATGGATTGCGTCAGACCATCTCGCAGATCGCGGCTTCCAACGACCTGAGCTTACGTGCCCAAGAAGGGAAGGACGAACCGGGCCAGACCGCTGCCGCCTTCAATCACCTGATGGATAGTTTTGCCAATATCATCAGATCGGTCCGCGCCAACAGTGAGAACGTCACCGAGAGCGCGCAGCAGTTGACCACCACCTCCGCGCAGATCACCCGAGGCACGCAAGTGCAGAGCGAAGAATCCGCTTCCACTGCGGCAGCCGTCGAACAGATCACCGTCAGCATCAATTCAGTCGCCGATAACACAGCCGATGTTCGCAAGTTGTCGGAACATAGTTTGCAGCAGACCGAGCAAGGGCATCGCAGCGTCGATGAACTCATAGGCGAGATCGATCAAGTGCAAGCCACCGTCAACCAGATCGCGCTGTCGGTGAAGGAATTCGTCGACAGCACACGCTCCATCGCCGGCATGACACAGCAAGTCAAAGAGATCGCCGACCAGACCAACTTGCTGGCATTGAATGCCGCCATCGAGGCCGCGCGTGCAGGCGAACAAGGTCGCGGATTCGCTGTGGTCGCAGATGAGGTACGCAAACTGGCGGAGAAGTCTGCGCAATCCGCCAATGAGATCGACCGCGTCACCCAGTCTTTGAACGGCAAATCCGCCAATGTGGAATCTACCGTGCAGAGAGGATTGAACTCGTTGCGAGCGACGCAGGAACATGTCGCGCAAGTATCGGCGGTATTGGCATCGGCAGGAGAAGCGGTCTCCAAATCCAGCAAAGGGGTGGATGACATCGCCACTTCGGTGAGCGAGCAAAGTCAGGCCAGCAACGAGATCGCCAAGCATGTCGAGAAGATCGCCCAGATGTCCGAAGAGAACCACGCCGCTGTGGACATGGCTGGCAAAGAGATCGCAAGACTGGAAAGTCTGGCCGACGAATTGCACCAATCGGTGAGCCGCTTCCGCGTCTAGGAACAAGCATCATGCAGAACAAGAACGCATACGTATCGCAGAAAGAGGTCACCTTCCCCAGCGGGACGGTGCTCATCTCGAAGACGGATACCAAGGGCATCATCACCTACTGTGATGATGAGTTCGAGAGGATGTCCGGCTACTCTCGTGCCGAACTCATCGGCAAGAGCCACAACATCGTGCGCCATCCCGATATGCCTGCGCAGGCCTTCAAATGGCTGTGGGACACCCTGAAGGCAGAGCGTCCTTGGCGTGGCATGGTGAAGAACCGTTGTAAGAACGGAGATCATTACTGGGTACGTGCCACCGTGGCACCCATCATCGAGAACGGCAAGATCATCGGCTATGTGTCCGTGCGCAAATCGCCGACGCGCCAACAAGTGGCCGAAGCCGAAGCCATGTATCGCGAATTGAATCAGAGCGGCAGGCAGATCGTCTCGCCCTACGAAGCACTCAAGGTCAAGAACTGGACATTGAAGTCCAAGTTACAAGCGGCAATACAGATCCCGCTCCTGTTCATCCTCACGGCCGCACAACTGTACATCACCAACGGGACAGAACAAGAGGCGCTACTTCAGGCGCAAGAAAAGGGTGAACTGGTCGCCAATCAGTTCATCGACAACGAGAACATGTTGATGGTCACCGGGCAGATCAGCGATGAGGGCAATCGCAAGCTCCTTATCACCAAGGCGACCACATCGGGGCATGTGAGATCGGTATCCATCATACGTACGCCGCAATTGGTCGAGCAATACGGTGCAGGCATGCAAGGGCAGCAGATGAGCGATGACCTGCAACGCAAGGTCATCGAGACCAAGCAAGCCAGCGTCCAGTTCGGCCATAACGAGGCGGGCGATCCTGTCCTGCGCATCGTCACTCCTTATCTGTTAAGCAAAGATTTCCATGGTACGGATTGCACGGCCTGTCATGCGGGCGGCGAAGGGGCAGTATCGGGTGCATCGGATATCACCATCGACCTCAAAGCGGATATGGATCGTATCCATGCGATAGAACGCAACATCATCATCGGGCAGATCGCCTTGCAGGTGTTCTTGTTCTTCTTCATCGCTTGGTGTGTGGACGTGTTCATCCGTCGTCCGTTGAAGCAAGTGGACACCGAGTTCCGCAACATCATGGAAGGCAATCTCGATACCGAATTGGATATCAGCAGCCGCGACGAGATGGGCGTCCTGCTCTGCGAGATACAGACCATGCAAGCCTATCTGCGCACCATGGTGGACGAGATCGTCACGCCTGTCGCCAAGATGCAGGCGCATGTGCGTGAGGTGGATGGCAAAGTGACGGCGGTGGCAGCGAACGCGCTGACGGAGCAAGACCAGATACAGGCCATCGCCGCCACCATGCAGCAGTTCAGCCAATCCGTCGCCGCAGTGGCGAACATGGCGAACGATTCATTGGTCGAGATGAGGCGCACCCAGTCCATCGTCGAGCAGAACAACAGCAATATGGGACTGAGCATCGACGCGACCAGCAAGGTGGCGGATACGGTCAAGACTTCCAGCAAGACCATCTCCGACTTGGGCGAATCCATCCAGAAGATCGGCATCATCGCCAATTCCATCAAAGAGATCGCCGAGCAGACCAATCTGCTCGCACTGAACGCAGCCATCGAAGCGGCGCGTGCGGGTGAACAAGGACGCGGGTTCGCCGTGGACGCTGACGAAGTGCGCAAACTGGCAGAACGTACTGCCGCCAGCACCAAAGACATCGCCAACACCATCTCCGAGATCACGGCTATCTCCGACCAGGCGGTCAGATCCATGGGTGGTGCGGTGGTCGAGGTCGAGACAGGCATCGCGCTCATCCGCAAGAGCGGCGAGGGCCTGCAAGGAATCATGGAGGCCAGCATCACCATGTCGAACCGCATCGACCACATCGCACTGGCAGCCAAAGAACAATCGGTGGCGGGCGAGAACGTGGCCAAGAGTCTAGAGAACATCACCGGACTGGTGGACGAGAACACCCGTTCCGTTCAATCCACCAAGAATGCCGCTGAAGAATTGGCGAAATCTGCCGATGAACTAAGCAGGGCGGGATATCCGCTCACCAAATGTGCGATGGGATCGTGAATCTAACAATAGATACTGAAATGGGAGCAAGTCGATATGTTGAATGACCTGAAGATCAGTACGCGCTTGATCGTGATGTTGAGCGTCTTGATTGTGTCCATGTTGATCATCGGCGGGGTCGGTCTGTACACGGCGAGTAAAGGCAATCAAGCCATGCACTCCATGTACAACGACCGTCTGATGCCCCTTGTGCAGTTGGATAATGTGCGCCGCAACATGTTGAACAATCGCTTGGCCATCGCCGATGCGGCCATCTATCCAGAGTTGATGAAATCCAATGCGGATATCGTGGCAGCCAATAAGGCAGAGATCGACAGGAACTGGGAAGCGTACATGGCCACCTTCATGTATGACGATGAGCTGGCGCTGGCGAAGCACTACACCGAGACCCGAGGTCAGTTCGTCGAGCAGTTCATCAAACCTGCCATCGCGGCGATGCGCGCGGGCGATCAGGACAAGTTGAAAGAATTGCAACGGCATGGGCAGGCGCTATATGAACCCGCCCGTGACGATATGAACGCCTTGGTCGAGTTGCAACAGGTCGAGGCCACCAAGATATTCAAACAGAACGATGCCGATTTCAGTACGACACGGATCGTCTCCATCACGTTGATCCTGATC
>Ga0172379_10005746_pt1 | contig 17131 bp, 16 predicted proteins | sample GrowelOW334metaG_FD_119756 | JGI IMG/M metagenome (GOLD analysis project Ga0172379, IMG submission 119756) | Groundwater microbial communities from an aquifer near a municipal landfill in Southern Ontario, Canada - Groundwater well OW334 metaG | ecosystem: Environmental > Aquatic > Deep... | reverse complement strand
TGACCCCACAGGTCACTGCCCCCGCTTGATTCAAAAAGAACGTCTCCTCCCTTCCTGAAGTTTGCGGATCTTGATGTCACTCGTAAAGATCAGCTCGCTTTTGCCGTCCTTATTCCGGACGGCCATGTTGCCTCGCCGAGCCAATTCGTCTTGTGCTTGTCCCAATTCTCGCTGGGCCAAGAAGTTGACGAACGTTCGTTCGAGGTCGTCCTTGGTTAAGGTGGTCTTAATGTCGGCTTGAAGACCACTCACCTGGTGAGGGACCGCCTTTGTTCCTCTCAACAGATTGATCTGGATGCCGACTAAATCGACGATCAGTCCCGAACCAACAACCAACTTGCTTTTCATGCAGACTCCTCTCAGATAGTTTAAAGTGCCATTCTCAGGCACCCATACAATTACATTATATCCCCTTAACAATATTTTGTCAATACTTTACGCACTTTTTATCTTAATCTCTCCTTTTTCCGCATCAATTTTAATTTTATCGCCATTCTTAATCTGACCATCAACAATCATTTTTGCTAATGGATCTAAAACTAATTGTTGAATCTTTCTCTTTAGTGGTCTTACCCCATAATCAGGATCAAAGCCTTTTTCGGACAATAAGTTTTTTGCTGAAACAGAAACAGTGATTTTAATTTTCTTATGTTTTAATCTTTCTTCAATTAAAGTTAATTGCAAATCAACAATCTTTCTCACCTCTTCAATCCCCAAGCCATGAAAAACAATAATTTCATCTAAACGATTCAAGAATTCTGGCCTAAATTGTTGTTTTAGTGATTCCATAATTCTGTGTTTGGTTTCTGCTTGTTTTTGTTTCTTTGCTTCTCCAGAGTGCGTAAAACCAAATTCTGCCATTTGTTGTAAAACCTCACTTCCAACATTGGAAGTTAAAATAATAATTGTGTTTTTAAAATTAACCAACCTGCCCTTGGCATCGGTAAGTCTTCCGCGATCTAAAATTTGAAGTAAAATATTAAATACTTCTGGGTGGGCTTTTTCGATTTCATCAAATAAAATTACACTATACGGCCTTCTTCTTACAATTTCCGTTAGTTGTCCGCCCTCATCATAACCAACATAACCCGGAGGAGAACCGATGATTTTTGAAACAGTATGTTTCTCCATGTATTCAGACATATCTAATCGCACAATCGCGTCTTCGGTGTTGAACATAAATTCAGCCAAAGCTAATGCTAATTCGGTTTTCCCAACCCCCGTTGGTCCAAGAAACATAAATGAACCGATTGGCTTGTTCTCCTCTGAAATACCCGCCCTGCTACGTCTAATTGCGTTTGAGACGACAGATATTGCTTCGTCTTGACCAATTACCCTCCCTTGTAGTTCTTTCTCCATGTGCGATAATTTTGCGGTTTCTTCCTCGAGCATTTTAAATACCGGAATTCCGGTCCAACGCGACACAACCTTAGCTACGTCTTCTGGTCCAACCTCTTCTTTTAAAATTGATTTTTTCTTTTGAATGTCTTGTAGTTTCTTTTGTTGGTTTTTAATTTCCTTTTCAATTTGTGGAATTTTTCCATATCTTAATTCGGCAACTTTCTCTAAGTTCCCGCTTCTTTCGGCAATATCCGCTTCTTGTTTTAATTTTTCAGTTTCTTTTTGACTGTTCCTAATTTTAGAAATAATGTCTTTTTCTGTTTTCCATTGAATTTCCATCTCTCCGCTTTGTTCTTTTAATTCAGCAATTTCTTTTTTTATCGCCTTTAAACGATCCTTGGAATCGGCATCTGTTTCTAATTTTAACGCCCGGACTTCGATTTCAAGCTTCATTTGTTTTCGCTTCATTTGATCTAATTCTACTGGCATTGAATCAATTTCCATTCTTAGGGCAGAACCAGCTTCGTCCATTAAATCAACTGCTTTGTCTGGCAAAAATCTATCGGAAATATATCGGGACGATAAATTCACAGCCGAAACAATTGCTGGATCGGTTATTCTTACGCCATGATGTACTTCATATTTTTCTTTAATTCCACGAAGCATCGCAATTGCATCATCGATTGATGGTTCTTTAACGTAAATTGGCTGAAACCTTCTTTCTAGTGCAGGATCTTTTTCAATGTATTTTTGATATTCCCTTAGGGTGGTTGCGCCGATTGCATGAAGTTCTCCACGTGCTAATGCCGGCTTTAACATGTTTGAAGCATCGATTGCTCCTTCGGCCGCACCCGCACCAACCAAAGTGTGAAGTTCGTCAATAAATAAAACAAACTTTCCTTTAGCGCGATTTATTTCGCGTAAAACTGCCTTTAGACGACTTTCAAATTCACCACGAAATTTTGTGCCTGCGATCATCCCACCTAAATCAAGGGCAATAAGTTCTCGCTCTTTTAATGTTTCGGGCACGTCTCCAGAGACAATTCTCTGTGCTAATCCTTCAACAATCGCAGTCTTTCCTGTTCCCGCCTCACCAATTAAAACGGGATTGTTTTTTGTTCTGCGAGACAAAACCTGCATCAATCGCCTAATTTCGTTATCACGACCAATAACCGGATCCAGTTTTTCTTGTCTTGCTAGTTCAGTTAAATTTCTTGTATATTTTTCTAATGCCTGATACTTTGCCTCTGGCTCCATATCTGTAACCTGTTCGCCACCACGCAAATCAGCTAGAATTTTTAAGGCGTTTTCATAGTTAACTCCATTTTCATTTAAAACCTCTTTTGTTTTTGAAGAAATTTGCAACATCCCCAAGAGAAAATGCTCCGTTGAGACAAACTCGTCTTTTAATTTATCCGCCTCTTTAAATGCTTGCTCCATTGCCTTTCCCAGGTCTTGAGTTAAATATGCTTGAAATATTCCCGGAGTAACGGCGGTAAGATGTGGGAGCTTAGTTAACCCCAAGTCAATGTCTTTTTCTAGTTTGTCTAAATTAACTCCTAGTTTTTTAAATAATGCCAAAACCAGAGACTCTTCCTGAATCAGCAGAGCTCTTAATAAGTGAAGCGCATCAACTTGTTGTTGATTTTTTTCTGAAGCAATTCCATGCGCATCCTGCAATGCTTCCTGCGCTTTAGTTGTAAACTTGTCTAATCGCATACGTTTAATTAGCAGTCTCAATATGAGAGTGCTAATTAATATTATTATCAAAATTAATCCTTGTCAACCGTTAATACGTTAATTCAACGGCTCTCTTTGTGTTGTCGTACGATCCGGTTGATTTAATTGTTCTATAATTTGGAGACGGAGCATTTTCTCCTGTTGCTCTAAAACAAATTCCTTCTGCTTCTGAGAGACAAACGTAACTACAATCAGTCCCCTCTAAAGGAAATCTGTCGGCATACATTTGACATTCTGCTCCCGAATCTGCAGCATAATAAGCGATTAAGGTTTTAGAAACATCGCGTGAAATTTTTGTTTCCCTGATTGCTAATTTCGACAAACCGAAAGCAATGCTTGCAAGGGCAGCAATAATAAGCACTGTCAGAAGTAAAGATGATCCTTTTTTGTTGTTTTTTTTCATGTATTAAAAATCGAGAAGCCTTTGAGAAAGCGTAGCTTGCGTATTTATTGTCACCTCCTCTTCTATCGAGTCGCCCAGTCCTTTTAATTTCATTGTAATGGTTAGTTTTGGTTGCAGGTTGTCTGTATCACCGACGCCACCAATATAGAAACTTCCCGTTATATTGATACTTTCGGAGTTCATTAAAACACCATTCCTTGTAAGATTTCCGTTGGCAAAAGAGTAACTAACAACTTCGTCATTAGAAGAACGGGTTACGCTTAAATTGTTCGAAAGTCCATTGGGGCTATCCCTGTCAATCACACTCATTCTAATTTCTTTAGCTATAAATTCTAATATAAATTTAGCATTTTCTTGAATGCTTTGTAGTGAAATCACTTTCTTTTGGGCTCTTATTGCCATAGAAAAAGAGCTCATTGTGATAATGATTACCACCGAGAATATCGCTACTGCAACCAAAAGTTCTATTAATGTAAGTCCCTTTCTCATAATTTTATTCTTCTTTTAACCAATTATAAATACGGCTTTCGGCAGTCATTGCGAGATTTCTTCCCCTTTCGTTCCAAGACACCTCGACAACAACCTTAAATTGATTATTGTCTATGTCTGAAATAGTTATTTTTCTATAAAAATTTGTAGGAGTGCCACTGTATCCATAAAAACCATTGTTATCTATTTTTAGTGGCGTTGAATTAAATGAGAGCAACGACACAGAATTGTATTGGACTCTATAAGTTCCAGATTCTAACCCGTCGCGCCAGTCCGAAATTGTTCTTTTGTGGTTTAACCAATTATTATCTCTGATGTTCCTGACAATTTCTAACCCTTCCTGTGCAAGTCCGAAGGCAGTAATTTTTGATTTATTTTCCACAATTCCAGAAATACTGAAAGAAATTAAGCTGATAACAGAAATTAGGGCGACTATAATTATCGCCAATGATATAATAACCTCCATTAATGTAAATCCCTGCCTGCCGGCAGGCAGGCCCGCCTGTTTCTTTTTCATTGTACTGTTATTCCCCCAGTGTTTGTTATGGTTATTATTTTACAATTCTTTGTTTGAGCACAAGTTGTGTTAATTTTTCTAACTCCAATAATCGCGGAACTTATCGTTGGGTCGGTATTAATTATGGTAAACCCGTCGGGAACAGAAAACAATATGCCTAAAGAATGCGGAGGTGTTATGATTGTTATAATTCCGTTTTTGACACAAGACAGAGAATAAATTTCTACATTAGGATCTATAAAAATGTCATCTACCCCTATTCTCAAGTCTGATGGTGGTGTTTCGTAAGTTTTGTTACCATTTTTGTCGCCAAAAACCGTATACTTTGTGGCTGTTGAAAAATTAACTCCGTAATAAGGACACGGATAATCGAGACACGGCTCACTTCCAGTTCCAGGGCCATATGTTTTTCCGGCCAAGGCTAAACTTTGTGCCGTATGAACATTTTGAACAATTTCTTGTGCCACGCGCTGAACAAGATACATTTTTTCATTATTGCGCCAATTAACCACCAGAATAGAAGACAACAAGCCAATAATAAAAGTCACCGTCAACACTTCGGCCAATGTAAATCCCTGCTTTTGACGGGGTAAGCCCTGTCTTATAATAGATTTAGATACCATGTTAATAAAATATTTCCCCAAAATATAGAAATCATTGTTCCAAAAACTAAAAACGGACCGAAAGGAATTTCTGATTTCATTTTTTTCTTTTTTGTAATTAATAGAATAGTGGCAATAACCGCCCCAATCAAAAACGCCAGAAATAAAGCAACAACGGTTTGGGATAATCCCAGAATTAGGCCCATTAAGATTCCAATCAAAACATCTCCCTTGCCCATCCATTTTTCTTTAGAAATTAGAACCAAGACAAGAAAAAAACCACCCGCTATCACTGCAGCAATAATCGAATAAATAAAAACTTGCAAATTCTTAGTGATAATTAAAACGTAAACATCAAAAAGAAACGAAAGAAATATTGCTGGATAAATTATTTTATCAGCAACTAAACAATGTTTTAGATCGTATACAAAAATTATAATCAAAAAACAGGAAACAATAAACAGAAAATAAGTATATACCGTATATGGAAATCGCCAATTTTGACCAAAAAAAACAAAAATTAATAAGAAAATTAACCCCGTAAACAATTCCACCAATGGATACTGCCAAGATATTTTTTTCTTACATTTTTTACATTTCCCGAGTTGTATTATAAAACTTATAAGTGGTATAAGTTCATACCAATTTAATTTCTTTTTACAAGACATGCAATGAGAACGACCCCTTGATATTGTTTCGTTGGTTTTTAAACGACAAATCACGACATTTAAAAAACTGCCCACCACAAGCCCTAAAATAAAAATTAGAACATAAAATATTGGCATCTAAAAATCAGCTCAACATTCTATTCTTCCCCTCCGACGTTGTGTCGGAGAGAAAGAATTTGATTGTTAAGCTGAAAATTTAATTACGGTCCTGTACAATAAATCGGATCGGCGCAAGTACAAGTATTGGAGGTGCCTTCTTGGTCATTATCTAATAAGTCACTTGTGCCGTTTTCAAGCGTGGCTTTCAGTGTATAGTCGGTTTTTAATGGGGCGCCATAAGCGTAAAAATAGGTAGCGTCATTTATTGGATCTGTTGGGACTGACGGTAGGAAAGTAGCGGTTACCAGCGTACCAGCCATGGTTCCAAACGTAGTGGTTGTGCATGTAGCTGAAATAGGATAACCACCGTTGTCACTAGAATACATTTCAAGCGCTAACGCTGTCTGTCTTAAATCGCTAACTCTTCTCGTGTCTCTTGAATTTCTTCTTGCTGAGTTTAAGGAGACCAGAACTACGGTTGCTAAAATACCAATAATAGCAATAACAACTAAAAGCTCAATCAAAGTAAAACCTTTTGTTTTTTTCATAAAATATTTTTTTACTCCGTTTTACGACCTTTATTAATTTTTATTTATTTATTATCGCAAATTACATTCCCGATGTAGCATTATACATCGGCATTAAAATTGACGCAACCAAAAATCCTACCCCACCACCCAACACAAGAATCATTACGGGTTCAATAAGTTGTGTCATGTTTCCAACCATTCTATCAACGTCTTGTTGATAAAATGTAGCAATTTTGTCCAAAATATTATCTATTTGTGCCGTTTTTTCGCCAACGCCAACCATTTGTGTTACCAGAGCAGAAATTTCTTTTGGGTGATGCTTAAAAGATTCACTGATTGTTTCTCCCACTCGAACCTTTTCCCTTGCTTCTAAGATTATGTCTTCGTATACCTTGTTGCCTATTACGGTTGCAGTGATATCCATCGCTTTAAGAATTGAAATCCCTCCCTTTAAAAGTGTTTTTAAGTTCTCTGCAAATCGGGCTAAATATATTTTTTTAAAAAGTTCATTAAAAACGGGTATCTTAAGTTTTAAAGAATCAAAAAATAATTTTCCTTGTGGCTTCTCTTTAACCTTTTTATAGGCAACAATTAGACCAATAATAATTATGCCCAACAACCAAAAGAATGATCTAAAAAAATTACTGATTGCAAGTAAAATTTTTGTGGTAACTGGCAATTCTCCTCCCAATTCTTGTAACATCGATATCATTTGGGGAACCACAAAAATCATCATTGCTGTTCCGATAATTATAAAAAGTGAGAAGATTGCTATTGGATAAGTAAATGCACCTTTTATTTTGCTATTTAAATTATATTCCCTCTCGGCGTGGTCAGCTAAATACCTTAAAACGTCTTGTAGCGCTCCGGTTGCTTCACCCGCCCTTACAACGTTAACATAAAAAGACGAGAAAACCTTGGAGTGTTTTTCCATTGCAGATGACAATGACTCCCCACCCCTTACATCGTTTCCGACACCAAACAGCACCTCTTTAAACGTTGGGTTTTTGGTTTGTTCAGCTAAAATTCTTAAAGAATCAATAGGGGAAACCTCTGCCTCAAACAAAATTGCTAATTGTCTATAAAAAAGCGTTAGTTCTTTAACTTTAACTTTTTGAAAAAGTTTAATTGATCGAGAAAAAATGGGAGTTTTAGATGTTTCTTCAAGAAAAACAACCATCAAATTGCGACTTTGAAGGATGCTTATTGCAGATTCTTTGCTTCCGGCTTCAATTGTTCCGGATTGAATCTCGCCGTTTTGTGTTTTGGCCTGATAATTAAATTGCATATTATTTACCTATCAATAATCTTAAATCCGATCTATTTAAAGAATATGTTTCAGCGCTTTCCATAGAAATTAATCCTCTGTGAACTAAATCCGCTAATGATCTATTCAGAGAAATCATATTGTCTCCACTGCTGGTTTCAATTACCAGTTCTAGTTGAAAAATTTTATCTTCCCTAATCAAACTCCTTACGGCTGGAGTTGCTATCATTAATTCGAAAGCGGGGACCCTTCCACCGCCAATCATTGGTATTAATCTTTGCGAAAAGACCCCCAAAAGCGATGATGCCAATTGAGCCTTAATTTGATTCTTCGAACCGACAGGGAAACTATCGATAATTCTATCAATGGTTTGTGATGCGCTGTTTGTGTGAAGTGTTGCAAAAACCAAATGACCGGTTTCGGCTGCAGTTATTGCCGTGGCAATTGTCTCGAGGTCTCTCATTTCTCCGACCATAATTACGTCCGGATCTTGTCTTAAAACAGACCTTAATGCTCTTTTAAAGCTCGTTGTATCTTTACCCACTTCTCGTTGGTCAACGATGCACTTGTCTTGATCAAACACATATTCAATCGGATCCTCAATCGTAATAATATGTTTTGTCTGATTATGGTTTATTAAATTAATTAAAGCGGCCAAAGTTGTGCTTTTCCCCTGACCAGAAGGACCGGTGACTAGAAAAAATCCCTGGGCTGGTTTAACAAAAGATTCTAAAATTTCTGGTAAATTTAATTCTTTAATTGTTTTAATCTTTGGTGGCAAAACCCTGAGTGCCGCAGAGACAAAACCTTTTTGATGGAAAACATTAACCCTGAAACGAACTTTATCCTTGTAATTGTAAGAAAAATCTATTTCTTTTTTTATCGCAAAATCTTCTTTGTGTTCGCTAGGAACAAGAGCGTTAACCAGTCCCTCTGCTTCTTCGGTCGTAACAATCGAATATTTATTTAAAGAAATTAATCTACTGTCTATTCTTAGTGTTGGATATCTTCCCACCGAAATATGGATATCAGAAGCATTGTGCTTTGCCGCCGTCTCTAATAATTCTTCTAATTGTAATTGGTAATCCTTCATAAGTTATTTTTATTCCTCAACCTCGTTTTTTACCTCTTCTAGTCCAACCATTCCTCTTAATGCCTTTAAAATTCCATCTTGGATCATTGAAGTGGCGCCCTGTCTTTTTGCTTCTTCTTTAATCTTAGATTCCGAAGGATCTTTAAGAATAATATCTTCAAGTTGCGGAGTCATTTCTATAATTTCAAAAACTCCAATACGACCCTTGGTCCCTTTTGGACAATCTTTAGAAATTTGCGGTTCGTATAAAACATGTGGTTCTTTAATATCGTACTGATTTAAAATCTCTGGTTTTATTTCTTTAAGCTGGGTCTCTACTAAATCAATAATTTCTTGCGACGGTTTCATCTCTTTTTTACTTTCGGGACAAAGTTTTTGAACCAATCTTTGAGCAATCGCTAAAATTAAAGTAGACGGGATCAGGTACCTGTCGACACCCATATCAATGAGTCGCGGAATAACACCGATTGCATCATTTGTGTGAAGCGTTGCTAAAACTAGATGGCCAGTTAAGGCTGCGTGCACAGCAAGCATTGCTGTTTCGCTGTCACGAATTTCTCCAACCATAATTTTATCGGGATCTTGACGTAAAATTGAACGTAAACCGTTTGCGAAAGTATAACCAATTTCTGGTCTTACTTGTGACTGACTAACGCCATCAATGTAATATTCGACTGGGTCCTCTAAACTGATAATATTAACACCCTCTTGATTCAAAATATGTAAAACACTGTAAAGTGTTGTCGTCTTACCAGACCCGGTAGGACCAGTAACCAAAATCATGCCATTTGGTCTTTCAATCGCTTTATTTAAAACATCAAGATTTCTTCCTTCAAGACCCAAATCAGATAAACTTCTAAGCCCTACGGTTGGATCCAAAATTCTCATTACCACTTTTTCTCCAGAATAAGTTGGAAGCGTAGAGATTCTAAAATCAATTTTTTTACCATCAATCTCTGTAAAAAATCTACCATCTTGAGGTTTTCTTGTTTCGTCTATTTTTAAATTAGAAAGAATCTTTATTCTTGAAAGAATTGCCGGATGAATACGCAACGGCAACGTTAAATTAACGTGCAAAATTCCATCAACCCTATAGCGAACTCTTGTTGCCTTCTCTCCCGGCTCAATATGGATATCTGATGCTCTTTGTTCAAGTGCGTATTTAATAATGAGCGCTACCACTTTCGAAATCGGTGCTTCTTCTGCTATCTTTTCTATTTGTTCTTTGTTGGTGGCTGGGGTTTTTTGTTTTTCTTGAACTATTTCTTGTTTTAGTTGGTCAAGCGCTTCCTTCACTTCTCCTTTTAAGCTTGAATATTCTTTAAGAATTTTTTTAAAATCAGTGATTCCAATTATAAAAATTTTGGGCGTTAAATTATTTCTGTGTGCAATAAATTTCAGCGCTTCCTTTGCATTAACATCACTGGGATTCAACATTCCCGCTTCTAGTGTCTTTTTGTCTTTATCTAGTGCCAAGGGAACAAAACGATAATGTTGAACGGCTTCGAGTGGAACTAATTTAAAAATTTCTGGTTCGATCTTCAAATCAGATAAGTCTTTGTATGGTATTTTTAAAAATTGACTCTTGAAATTATAAAGTTCGTCTTCCTTGATTAACCCTCTCTCTAAAATCAATTCTTCAACATCGTTATTTGCTTCTTGGCTTTTTTTGTTTATGTCTTCAGAAAGAGTTGTGTCAATTATTTTTTTTTCTACTAAAAAATCTAAAAAACTTTTTTGTTTCGGCATTTTTTTGTTGTTTTATTGGGGCGCAAACGGATTTAATCTACCAGTCGTCCCCTTTTTAACCGGCAAATCGCCATATAATTTTAAGAATGGAAAAATTGTTTTATTTAAAACATCTATATTTAAACGAGCTTTTTTAATTTTCTCTTCCAACACAATCGAACTTAATTGTTTTTTATCAATTTGCGCATTGGTGTCTGCATTGACGTTTGTTACGTCTCCTGAGATGTTGTCGATGTCAATAACAACGCTATTATTTTTTTTACTCCAAACCCCGAAATATAGAATAATCAAAATAGCAAGTATTACTGCCGCTAAAACAATTAGTAGTTTTTGTTGTCTTTTTTTCTCTTCTATCGGTGTTTTAATTGCCATGATTATTAATTTGTTTGATAATAAGCTTTTAATGTCACGCTAAAATCAAAGGACGTGGTAGTATCTTCGCTTTCTGTCTCTGCTTGAAAGTTTATCGAATCGACGTCTATTAGGCGCATGTTGTTCTCGGTTGCTGTAAGAAAATTTTTAAAAGATTCATATCTTCCGCTTAATTTTAAATTAATCTTTAATGTTTTATGGTCCGACGAATTTTCTTCTGTTTCTTCTTCTTCGGCAAACATAACATCACTCAAAATCATCCCATTATTATTTGCTAACGCTTCAAATTGGACTATTAGACTTGGCACGCTCTGATCGTCCGGCAAAACAAACTCTAGTTTTTCAATAGCGCCCTCATTATTCTTGTATTTCTCTGTTAGGGCTTTTACTGTTTCTATGAATTTTACTTTTTCGTCTAATGATACTTGAGCAGTTTTAGTATTTTTTTTAATATCTAAAATATCATTTACCGCTGGCATGTTAAGGAAAATAATGCTTCCGATAAACCCTAATATTAAAACTGCGATAATTATATTTTTAATCATTTTTTTATTTATCCATTAAAATGTCGCTTATTAGGATATCTTTTTTGAAAACTATTGAAAAATCGAAATCAACTCCGCCCGCTTCACTTAAAGTGGTTCCGGTTAAACTGATTTTCTCTACTAGCGGATCTTCTTTAAATCCCGTCATTTGCTTTGCTAGGGCAGTGTAAGTTGTTGCTTTCCCAGTTAAAACAACTTCTAATTTATCCTCAAAAAACGTGGATTTTAAATCTGAAAAATAAACTTCTGGTACCACCAGTTCTTGTATTTTGACAAACAATTTTGACCAATAAACGTGATCTTTAAATAGATTTTGCACAAGGTTTATTTTTTTATCTGCATAATATATTGAAAACTCTGAACTGTTGTCTCGTTTTGATTCGAGATTTGTTATTTCTTGATTTATGTCTTCTAGGTTGGTTTTAATTTTGTTTTTATAAAACAAAAGTCCGCCAAAAATAAGCAGACTTAAAATCAATAGCGCTAAAATAATTCCTCCTGTTTTAGAAAAAATATTACTAAACCCCGATCCTCTTTCTTTGTATTCTTTTGGAATTAAGTTTATTTCTGGCATCGCTTTATTCTTCTCTCATGGCAGCACCTACTGCCACAGAAAATTGCGGTCCGATTTCCTTTAGAGTTTTCTCTAAGCCCATAGGATAAATAATTTTCGACCATGGATCAGCGATAAATGTCTTTATTTTTAATTTCGTCTCGATATATTCCCTTAGTCCCCCCATCTGAGCCGACCCTCCATTTAAAATTATCTTTTCTATTTTGCGATTTGTTTTTAATTGATATTCGTTTATCATTCTTTCGCTTTCATTCAGAATTTCGTCTATTAAGGTTAAAAGTGTTGTTTTCACTCCTTGTTTTTCTTCGCTATTTTGTATTTCAGAATTATTGATTCCGTGAATAAGTTTAAAGTCTTCCGCTCTTTTAAACGCTACTCCCATACTTGAGGCTAAAATTCTTGTCATTTCTGCTCCAGCGATATCAAGTCCGTGACTCATTTGTACCGTACCTTTATCCACAATGGTTAAAGATGTTGTTCTTGCTCCAATGTCTAATATGCAAGCAGAACTTAAATCGCCATGCATCAATGATCGAGTAAAACTAAAGCTCTCGAGCTCTAATGCAGTAATTTTTAAATTAAGCAAGTCAGAAATTCTGATATATTTATTTACAACCTCCTTTGGTACCGCAATAAGTAATATTTTCTTTTTTTTGTTTTCGCTTTCTACAATCTTCCAATCAAGCTCAACTTCAGCGGATGGAATCGGAATATATTTTCTGGCTTCAAATTCAATTGCTTGAACCAATTCTTTTTCTGTCATCTCTGGCATCTCAATCACGCTTGTGAAACTGGAAAAAATAGGTATTGCCATGACAGTATTTTTCGCACTTACATGTGCCTTATTTAATACCAATTTCACCATTTCTTTGGTAATCGCTTCGACATTTTTCGGAGATGTGGATTGAAATGATTCATTTAGTTTTTCTACATATCCAACAGTAGAAATTTCTCCATAAGTTTCCAATCTGAATTTATCTTCCTCCTTTTTTAATTGTACCACTTTTATGGAAGAAGTTCCAATGTCAATACCTAAAAAAGATTTTGGTTTGTTTCCGAATATTGCCATATATAAATTATATCACAAAAATCGATTGTCAACAAAAAAATAAACCTGTGCATAAGGTTTATTTTCTAATTTATAATTTGTCGTGATAATTCAATGATTTTTTCTAAATTATCGTCCGGATTTGATCTGACTTTATGACGATATTTACATTTTAGGCACTGATAGTGGACAATATATTCTTTGCCCCTAATTTCTACTCCGATCGGCTCCATTAATCCCTTGCAATTACACGCCCTATCACCAGGATTCATGTCCACATGCTTAGAACATAAACATTTTGGGCAATGATCGGTATATCCATCCCCTTTTGTCTTCTCTCCACAATTCTCGCAGACAAAATCTTCAATTTTTCTTTGAAATTTTTTAGACATTAATTTCTTCTTTTTTGTCTTCATCGTTGAATGCGGATTGCATCATGTAGAATTTACGATAAATTCCGCTTTTCTTTTTAATTAAAGTTTCGTGTTTGCCACGCTCAACAATTTGTCCTTTATTGAATACAAAAATCTGGTCAGCATGTCTGATTGTGCTTAAGCGATGAGCAATAATAAAAGTCGTTCTGCCTTTAATTACGTGCATTAATGCGTCTTGAATTAATCTTTCTGATTCCGAATCAAGATTAGAAGTTGCTTCATCCAAAATTAAAATCCTCGGATCTTTCAATAATGCCCGAGCAATAGCGATTCTTTGTTTTTGACCCGTAGACAACTTTATCCCTCTTTCGCCAACAATCTGTTTATATTTTTTAGGGAATTTACTGATAAATTCATGCGCATTAGCAACAATTGAAGCACGAACAATGTCTCTGATATTTGCGTGCGGTTTTCCGTAAGCAATGTTGTTTTTAAGCGTATCGTTAAATAGAGTAATTTCTTGCGGAACAATTGCAATATTTCTTCGCAACGATTCCAAATTAACATTTTCGATATCCTTGCCATCAATTAGGACTTTACCCTTTATTGGTGAATTATAACGAGAAATCAAATCAACCAAGGTTGTTTTACCAACTCCACTTGGTCCAACCAGGGCAACTGTTTCCCCTGCATTAACTTTAAAATCAATATTTTTCAGAGTTTTGTTTTTATTTCTCTTGTAGGCAAAGCTTACGTTTTCAAATTCGATTTCACCTTTAACTTGTTTCAAATCTATGCCATTGGAATATTTTTCAGGTTTAATTTTGGCCAATTTTAACGCCCTGCTAATTACAACTGTCGCAGATTTTAGAACACGATAATTGTATCCCAGGTGAGCAAATGGCTCGAGCGCTAAACTTGTGTATCCCACAAACATTACCAGGGTTCCCGCAGACAAAAGACCAGCTCTCAACAAAAAAATTCCTACTGCAAACACAATCACAAATCCACCGCCAACAATTGTTTGTTGCCAAACCTCTAATCTGTTCCAAATTGTTAAAAGTTGCCAATACTTATTAATTGTATTAGAAAGATTTTTTACATTTCTTTTCTTTTCTATGCCTTCGGCGACACTGGATTTAACCACCTGAATATTGTTCATCGCATTATAGACATCGCCATAAACTTTCTCTTCGGTTTTGTTAAATGCTTTTTGCGATTTCATAATCGGCTTTGCTTTTGCAATCGTAACAATTCCATAAAACACGATAATAAAAAAAGTTGCTACCGAAAGACGCCATTCCACCGACGTTAAAATAGCCAAACCGATAATCGCTTTTAACATCCCGGGGGCGGTTGAAAAAACAACTTCTTGCAATATACGATAAAAATAATCATTAGCGCGATTAATTCTTTGGATAATTTCGCCCATCTTTTTTTCTTTATGAAAACTGACCGGCAAACACATTACATGCGAAAACATGTTGACGCTGAAATCGTTAGAAACGCTTTGTGAAACGATTACAGAATTTCTGCCCACATAACGATCAATCCAACTAGAAATCAAAGTCAATATTAACCACAGCCCAAGAATTTTTAAAATTAATTCCAGGGTTGTGTTTATATTAGTCGCAATATCCACTAATTTACCGTAAATATAGGGAATTACTGCACTAAATATTGATGACAATATTGCTAAAAAAATTAAAAAATATACCTTATTCTTGTATTTTTTAAGGTATTGCCATAAAATCTTGATATCTCTATCAATTTTCATACGTTTTCAATTATATCAAAAATTTACGAATCTGTCAAAACGGCAAGATTTCTTTCCACGTCGGAGGAGGATAATTGGCATTCAATGTTTTGTCTTCAGAACAAGAACAACTGCCGTCGCTAACCTGTAGTGTGACATCATGATCTCCTATGGTTGTAAATTTAGTGATTGGATTTTGAAGTGCTGAAGTGGGTGGTGTCCCGCCGGTAAATGTCCAAGAAAAACTTGGGCAAACATTACCGTATTGAGGATCTAAATTAAAACATTTTGAGGCATCGGTAAATTGTACGCTCTCGTTAACATTCGGTCTTGTGGGTATATTTGTAAAATCAGCTATTGGACAATGACGAACTGGAGTATTAAAGAATGAACCGTTTATCCACGCAGAAGATAGACTATTCACATCGGTTACCATTATTCTCCAATAATATCCCGTGTTAAACGATAAATAACCCGACGTTGGAATCGTGGCCAATGTTACTGTTTGATTGTTAAAACTCGGACTCGGATAATTCACAGGGATTGTTCTATTTATCTCCGGTGATGAAAAGTTGCTATTATTGTCTATCTGAAAAACAAAACCTGACTCCCTGTCATTGTCTGGGTCTGAATATCTACACGAAAAACTGTAATACGGAACATCTATACATTGGTTGGACAAATCAACATCTAGGTTTGTGCACGTTGGCGGATCGTTTAAATCAATTGATACTGTTGGTCCTTCAACGTAAGCAGACCAATTATTGCATCCGTCTTTAACTCGATATCTGAATTGATAAGAATATCCGTTTGTGCCCGTATATGTAAAATCACTAATTGTTGATCCTCCACTAGGCAATCCTGTATTTACCCATCCTCCCCAACCACCATTGTTGGGTTTAATCTTAATATCAACATCTCCTTCAGTTATCCCGGTACAAGAATCTGATTCTGTTAAGGTTACTGGCACGCTTGTGGTATTGATTGTGCCAGAAGCATAGGAAATGGAAATTGTTTCCGGTGCGGTTTTATCTATTTTGTACGTCCACCACGCTGACGGATTACCTGTCACGCCAGATTCATTTTGAGCATAGGCTCGCCATGAATTTATTGCACAGGTTCCTAAATTAACCGGACCATAAGAAACTGTTGACCCACTATTTACATAAGAGGATTCGGGACTATATACGTTTCCAAAACCAAGAATTTGAAAATATCCCCTTACTTTACGATTATCTGGATCGGAAACTGTTGCCTGAAAAGTGGGATTGGAATTTACGCAAGTATTGTTGGGCGGAGCAACTAAGACTGGAACATTGGGTGCATTTATACATGCTCCAGAAACACAGGTGCTCCCAGTAATGCTACAGTCAACCTGATCTATCCAATTAGGAAAGGTGTAACATTCCGCAACGCTATTAACAACCTTACAACCATTCTCCGAATACAGTCTTTGCACTACATTGCCCACACATCGATATTGATCGGTCCAATAGTGATAACCGCAATCTTCTAAAAACACTCCCGCACAACCAGAAGAACCACACTGATAAACATCGCTGTTTGTGCCACCTTCTATGGGGTTACAAACCTTTGTGCCAGGCAAACAGGTTTGGGAACTACCCTCACATTTATGCGTGTTCCAATCTGTATTGAATGTGCCATCGTCGCATCTTGCATATGCTTGACCACAAGGTTCGCAGGCATTGCTTGATTCAACAGGATTAGTTGTACAGTCATCACACGCTCCCCAAAACGGAACATCGAAATATTGGCCATCGCCAGAACAATTGTGAAAATGAAAATCTTTACTGAAATCATCACTGGGGTCATAGACCGCCATGATTGTGATGGTATCCGAAGTCCAGTCGGTAATGGGAACGGTAGTATTTAAAAAATATACATAATTGCTGTATGCACTATAAAAAGCACCTTCCGTCATACAATACGAACCACAGGCGGGA
>Ga0172379_10005745_pt1 | contig 17132 bp, 17 predicted proteins | sample GrowelOW334metaG_FD_119756 | JGI IMG/M metagenome (GOLD analysis project Ga0172379, IMG submission 119756) | Groundwater microbial communities from an aquifer near a municipal landfill in Southern Ontario, Canada - Groundwater well OW334 metaG | ecosystem: Environmental > Aquatic > Deep... | reverse complement strand
TTTTTGACCTGCAGGAATATGAAGCACATCAATAAGTGCCTGATGCAGAAGATGCGTAGCAGTATGATATTTTGTTGAAACCTCAGAATGGTCGGCAAGACCACCTTTGAATTGCCCCGCAGATGCGGTACGCGAAAGTTCCTGATGCTTTTCAAGTTCTTTTTTAAAATCTTTTTCTATTTTATCTCGTTGATAAGGAAGACGTAATTGCTCATCATTTTTTAACTCCTCTAACGCCATTTCCAATGGAAACCCAAAACTCTGATACAAATCAAAAAACCATTTTCCACTCAATTGTTGTGGAATAAAGTTTGGAAAACCTCCACCGTGGAGATTGCTTAAATCGGGAATTTTATCCTGCGATAATTCAGCTATTCTAAGTGCTTGCATTCCATTTCTTCCTCGATGTAAAATCTTGAGCCCTTTTTCAATTGTTGTTTTAAATTTACTTTCTTCTTCAACTAATTCGTCGATAATAAAGTCTCGATTTTCCCCCAACTCTTTATATGGTTCTTTAAAAACATCTATAACTTTTTCGGCTATTTTAGAAGTGAAATGAGGCTCAATTATGCCTATTATTTTCCCATATCTAATTGCTCGCCTTATTAGGCGCCGTAATACATAACCCTGGCCAACATTATCGGGCACCACTCCCCGCTCATCGCCCAAGATGAAGACAGCTGCACGGATATGGTCTGCAATAATGCGCATCGCGCGCGTATCTTGCTCATTCTCTCCATATTTCCTTCCATATTCTTCTTCTGATTTTCGAGTAAGTTCTTCAATTTTCTGAATAATTGGTTCAAATATATCGATCTGGTATACATCGATTTTATTTAGTACTGCGACCGTGCGCTCAAGCCCCATGCCGGTATCAACATTTTTCTGCTTCAATGGTTCAAATGTTCCGTCTGCACGTTTGTTGTACTGCATAAAGACATCGTTCCAAATCTCTACCCAGAGCGGGTTGTCATCATTAAATGAATCAGGAACCTCTTCTGGTTTCCCCGTCCAATAGAACATCTCCGTATCTGGTCCGCAGGGCCCCGTCTCACCCGCTGGTCCCCACCAGTTATTTTTTTTAGGTAATTTTGCGATGCGTTTTTCAGAAATTCCGAGTGATTTCCAAATAGCGAATGCCTCCTCATCGAACGGCGCATCATTGTCGCCTTCGAATACGGAAACTGCCAAAAATTTCTTGTCCAATCCAAGCCATTCCTTTGAAGTGAGAAATTCGAAACTATATTCTATTGCTTCTTTTTTAAAATAATCGCCGAGCGACCAATTTCCCAACATCTCAAAAAAAGTAAGATGCGTGGCATCACCCACTTCATCAATATCACCTGTGCGAATACATTTCTGCACATCGGTAAGCCGCGTACCCCCTGGATGCTTTTCGCCAAGCAGAAAAGGAACCAAAGGGTGCATGCCTGCAGTAGTAAAAAGAACCGTAGGGTCATTCTCCGGAATAAGGGACGCAGAAGGAATAATCGTATGTTGTTTAGAACGGAAAAAAGTAAGAAACTTCTCCCGTATTTCATGTGCCATCACCTTTGTCATGATTTTTCTATTCTACCCTACCTCACGCACGATTTCCATAAAAATAAAATCCCCACCAATGGTAGGGAAATGTATACTTACTGTTTCTTCTTCTTCTCCTCTTCTTGTTTCGAAAAAACTGAAACTATATCAACAATGTTTTTGATAAATTGGGGATTCCGCACAAGATGGGTAACTTCTTCTTTAGTGCACTCACGTGCAACCCTATATGCAGAATGTGATGCATAGGAAAGCGAGTACAAATGCTTATTCTTATACCCCATCTTATCACCCAAATGAATGAGCGAATGCTCCACCTCACTCGTGTCGCCCGAATGGTGGGGAAGCCGCACATGGATTTGAGGAAAACATTCTTTGTGTTCCTCAATATAAGTAAGAAGCATGCGAACCTGTTCATCAATAAGTTTTTCGATATTTGCTTCGGTTTGTAGCCAGATGCCCCAAAATACGTTGTGCATACCAATCTCCTTTATAGATAAGTGATGTGAAAAAAACTATCCCTACATTACCGCAAGGTAATGTGCTCTGTCAATAAAAATGTTATTTAAAATTGACAAAGCAAACAAAAACGAACAAAATGCCATCAGTTATTCATCAATTAAATAAGGGGTTAGTATGAATCAAAACATTATAGATCATTTCGGCATAGTTCTTGGAACGGTGCTCCTATATTCAGATGAAACATTCGACAAAATCGAAGAACATATGAAACATCCTCTCATTGTCAAAAATGAGAAAATGCTCGTGATAAGCATTGCGAGTAATTGTTACAAAGAAAGCTACCTTTTCCGCTACTTAAAAGACGAGAAGATAAAACATTTCAAAATGGATTTCGAATCTTGGAAAGAACTTCTTGGATATGCGGAGAATAGCGAAGATATCACCAATATCATACTTTCAAAAATGTACGATGAAGCGAAAACGTTCCATCAATTTGAGGAACTTCAAAATATCGCTGCACTCCTTGGTTTTGTGAACATTGCAAACGCTGCAAAATCTTCCAAAGAGGTGAAATTAGAACATCTTTCAGAATATATCCACGACCAATCCGTACGCGGACCGCTTTCCATTTCTGATGCTCTTGAACTCATACTTGAGAATACAGCGGATCATTCAAGTTTAAGAATGGTAACAATCGCAAGACTAAGATTGATATTACGATCGAAATAGCCCATAACAAAATCCCCACACAATGTGGGGATTTTTTTCGGCACTAGTAGCCCTCAAGTTTCTTAATATCTTTATGTCCTCGAATTTTTTCTAGTGCTTTTGCTTCAATCTGACGAATACGTTCACGAGTTACTCCGAACACCTTTCCTACTTCTTCCAAAGTGTGAGGAATATTATCTTCTAGACCAAAACGCATAGAAAGAATCTTGCGTTCTCGTTCGGTAAGATCGGTGAGCACTTCGCGAATCTGGTCGCGCAAGAGAGCGGCATTCGCAAGTTGATCAGGACTCATACTTGTCTCATCTTTAATGAAATCAGAAAGTGTTGAATCTTCATCATCATCACCAATTGGTGTTTCAAGAGAGATAACTTCTTGTGAAATCTTTTGGATATAATGTACCTTTTCCACATCCAAATTCATCTCGGTTGCAATCTCTTCTGGCAATGGCTCGCGGCCAAGTTCCTGCATCAAGCGGCGCTTTGTCTGGGTATATTTGGTAATAGTTTCCACCATGTGGACCGGAATACGAATAGTACGTGAATAATCTGCGAGTGCACGAGTTACCGCCTGACGAATCCACCAAGTTGCGTAGGTTGAGAACTTAAATCCGCGGCGATAATCAAATTTATCAACTGCACGTGAAAGACCAATATTTCCCTCCTGAATAAGATCAAGGATAGAAAGATGAGGACTTCGATTTACATAACGTTTTGCAATAGAAACTACGAGACGAAGGTTTGCCTGAATCAATTTCTGGCGCGCTAATTCATCACCTGCCTCATTTCGTTTTGCGAGTTCCTTTTCTTCTTTCGAATTAAGAAGCGGGGTACGGCCAATCTCTTTCAAATACATCTGCACTGCATCAGGAAGATCCTGGTCAATGCGGGTAGAATCCTCAAGTTCTTTTACGGTCACTTCCTCACGGTCAGTCTCTGCAGCCTTCATAAGCGGAGATGTCTCGTGTACCTTAATACCCTCCTTATCAAGACGGGTATATACCTCTTCGAGGAAGGAGAGGTTTTTTTCAATATCAGGGAAGTAATTTAAAATTTCCGCATCATTTACAAACCCACGCACGCGACCGCGTTTTACGAGGTCGGCGAGATGCTGTGCATATTCTTCAGGAACTACAATCGCCTTCTTTGCTTTTTTTATTTTCTTTACCGGCTTTGACGATGCCTTCTTTTTTGCCACAGGGCGCTTTGCACTTTTTCCTTTTGCTTTTGTTTGTTTTTTCTTCATTGAGATTTTAATTCATTCATCTTCTTCGAAAGTTCTTGAAATTTCCCCATCGCCTCGAGAAACTTCGCTTCGTCACCGCTTTTTTCCGCTGCATTGATGGACCTCTTCAGGTCATCTTGCTCTCGCTTGAAATATTCAAGCTTTAATTGTTTGATGAGTTCATAACATTCATTACGAACATCTTTTTCATCCGCTGTTCCAAATAAATAGCTTGATTGCATTTGGAACAATTCAGCGGATTCCGCCTCAGGATGTTCAAGCATTTGCGAGAATACCTTTGGCATATATTCTTTATTTTCGCTGATTATACCCTTTAGTGCTTCGTTTGTAAATGCGAGTGCAAGAAGCCGCTTTGCAATGCGCTCAGTACGGTCTTCGTGCAAAGAATCTGCACCCCGTGGAGCTTCTTTTTCCTTTTCAGTATTTCCTTTTTTTTCTTCTAATTTCTCAAATTCCTCGCGAAGAGCGTTTTCTGAAATAGATGATGCAGACGCAAGCTCTCGCATCCACTCACTTCGCTCTATAGAATTGGCTACTAAAAGAATAAGTTCGAGCATGTGCGCCACTACCCGCTTCTTGAGTGCTAAATCACTTCGTACCATTTCAGCACTAAAATATTTTTTAAAAAGAAATTGAAATGCAGGAACTGCTTTTTCTAACGCGCCCTTCATATAATCAGGTTCCTTCTGAAGCGCTTCCGCAGGATCTTTGTAAGAACCAAATTGAAGAACTTTCACATGAAAATCCTGTGGCGAAAGCATCGCGAGCATCCGTTCCATTGCTTTTAATCCTGCGGCATCGTTATCAAAGCTTGCATATACGGTATCCGCAAGCCGGCGTAAGCGCTCTAAGTGATACTCGGTAAATCCCGTACCTGAAACTGCCACTGCATTACGCACGCCACATTGCCACAACATCAAAAAATCCATCTGCCCCTCCACCACGACCACTGCTTTTGCACGTGCAACTTCAATTTTTGATTTATGTAACCCATACAACATACGCGACTTATTGAATATTGGCGTCTCGGGACTATTCATATACTTAGGAATTTCTCCCTCAGGCATAGTCTGTGGTCCAAAAATACGCCCAGTGAATGCCACGGTCTTCCCCACGTGATTCGCAAGAGGAAACATTATTCTGCGTTCGAATCGGTCGCGAAATAATCCACGCGCTGTTTTGTAGGCAAGTCCTGCACGCGCAATATCATTTACATCAAATCCTTTTTTTATAAGTGCGAGTGTCATCGTATCTCCTCCTGGCGCATATCCAAGGGAAAAATCCTTAAGGGTCTCTGTATTCAATCCGCGACTCGTAAGATATTCGAGTGCTGCAGGATTTTTTAAAAGCTCCGTAGTAAAAAAATCTTTTGCGGCTTCATTTGCATCATAAAGCACACCGAACTCACGCTGATACTGAGGATTGAGCGAAGGCAAAGTGATGCCTGCGCGCTCGGCAAGAAAGCGAAGTGCTTCAGGAAATTCGAGATTCTCATACTTCATCACAAAGGTGATAACATCTCCCCCTTCACCACATCCGAAACAATGCCATCGTCCTCTATCAGGAGAAATAATAAATGAAGGTGTTTTTTCAGGATGAAAAGGACAAAGTGCCCTAAAATTCCTTCCCGCGGGAGTCACTGCGATATAGGAACGCAAAAAATCGAGTACGGGTAATTTTTCCTTAATAAGATCTACCTCCTTTGCCATTGCTCTTAGTGTACACGCTCCCCTCCATGCTTTGCAAAATGGGTAAATTAGAAGCACGCAATAAAAATCCCACTCCTATTGTTGGAGTGGGTTATTGTTTATCCTTCTTGATTTTTCTCGTATACGGAAACAGTCTCACATTCATCGCCACTTGGAAAATGAGCGGGAATTTTCCGTCCACAAGGGAAATTCAACACAATAGGAATCTCTAATCTTTTCGCCGAATTGATATGTTCAGAAAAAAGTAAAAATTCATCAACCATCGACGTTTTATCGTCATTACCAAATTGAACAAGCAATTCAATTTGATTTCCAAACCGACGAATCCATAATTTGCGCACACCATCCTTTATTTTAACAATGGCCTTTTCTCCCTCGTTTTTGCTCTCAGCGAGCAATTCTATTGTTTCTTCTCTCAAGAGATGCAAATTCTCACAAAGTATCTGTTCTATCCGTTTTGCAACATCATGATGAGTTTGAATCGAGAAAATGTACGCTAATCTACGAACATCTGTCATCATAGTGATTTCCCTATAGTTGTTATTAAAATAATGATCTGAGAATATTATACAAAACACACTCGAATAAGTCAATAGTATACTATTCTCGTTAACAGCTTGGGAATGCCAAAATGTACAACGTAACCATGTTATAGGACTATTGACAAAATTTTCTATTTATGTATTATAGGTATTAGCATTCTTATATAAGAGCTCTTGGAACGGCTTGTTAGGGATGTTGTGGCTTACCCCAGAACTAAATTTTCTGGAATTACACCATTTTGGTGTGCCACACCTCAAAAGTGTGTTGATGACTTATAAAAATTAACTACCTTAAATAGAGGTAGTTTTTATTTATACAAAACCATTGACTTTTTGGCATATTAATGATAAAATATTTCTAGTTCAAATAAAATTCATTCACATCTGGAGGTGTCATGTACGACATTAAAGCAGTTTTTGGCGTACTTGCGGGACTCTTCTCAATCGCTTCATATGTACCCTACATTCGCTCGATTCTCAATCCCAAGGGAGGAACGAAACCGAATCGCGCATCGTGGTTCATCTGGGCGGGCGTAAGCGGCATCATCGCAGTAAGTTCATATGCATCTGGTGCACGAGAAACAATCTGGGTTCCAATCGGGTATGTGATCGGTAGTTCCATAATCGCGCTCTTCTCCATAAAATATGGGGAAGGAGGATGGACACCATTTGATCAAAAATGAATATTCGTCGCGGCCTTGAGTCTCTTCTTTTGGTTCGTCTTCGATTCTGCTCTTGTGGCACTCGTCACGACTACACTTGTCGATCTCTCCGCATCAATGCCGACCGTGCGAAAAGTGTATTATGAACCACAAAAAGAAGATAAAACTGCATGGGCTCTTTTCTTCCTTGGTGCCATCGCAAATGTATTTGCAATCAGAGAATGGATATTTGCAATTGCCCTTTATCCAGTTGCAATGGTGTTAGTTATTGGACTCATCACTGGCTTGCTCTTCCTGCCACGAAAGAGAGTTTTTCAATAATAATTCCCGCTTCGGCGGGATTTTTTTATACAATTGCAAAAAAAGAAGAAAATGAGCATAATAACGCCAGTCATTTTCATTCATTAATATATGGAGACAGCGATGAAACGATTTCTTGAAAAACTAAAATTTCTTGCGGCAATCTATGCCGCGATGTTTCTTCTGGGCCCTCCACTCCTTTGGCTTCGCCTGCGAGGGAAAATACGCATACACGGACTGGAAAAATTGTGGCATCACAAACGAGGGATGTTAATAATATCAAATCATCCATCACTTTTTGAAACCGTGTTGCTCCCCTTTCTCTTTTTCCCTCGATGTATTTTACAGCCGTTTAAATACATTCCTTGGAATACGCCTGATCGTGAAAATATTATGAAGCATTGGTATTTCAGAATATTTCGTCACGCGCGCATGATTCTTATTGACCGCAATACTGAGAATACTTCTCAAAATGTTCTTGTATTGCGAAAAATCATAAAAATTATACAAGATGAAAAAGGAACAGTGATACTCTTTCCCGAAGGAGGGAGAACTTACAAACGTAAGACAAAAGTCTTCTCACCCCGCGGGAGAGAAATTGGAAAATTCTCGGAAAGCGTTAAGTTTATTTCAAAACATGTTGAACGCCCTATTATTATTCCCATATGGGTGGAAGGAGCTGAATTTGCTCTCGCGCCAGGGCGCTTCATTCCCAATTTTAATTGCGGTCCAGTTGATATTTATATTGGGGACTCCATACATTACGTTTCATCCACTGAAGAACTGGAACAGGCAGTCCTTCGAGCAAGCGAAGAGCTTGCTGATATCCTTTATAATGAGTCATAAAAAATATCCCGCTTCGGCGGGATTTTTATTTTCATCACAAGACCACCCTCACACTTACTTTGTCTCGTATTTTGAAATGTCGTATCGGTTCGAAGGATTCCACATCATCCATCCAGTCGTAAGCCCCGCATCTCTTACTGCCCGTATTTCTGCCTGTATTTTTTCGCGATTATAAACTGCACCCATATTAAAATCCTGAAGCCACGGCCGAATTATGGTGTGTTTCCCCTGCTCATTCATTGCAAAAATTCCATTTTGAAGCGTTGCAAGCACCACCTCATATGGTTCTTCTGCGGGATTCTCAAATTCAAAATTACCAGGTGAAAAGTGTGAAGGATATACCATAGGTGCAATCGCATCATATGAATCAATAAGATCTGCGAAACGCTGGCCAATACCTACATCACCATCGGTAAGTAAACTATACGCAAAGACATCAAGTGAAAGTGCGCGTTCAGGATAGCGTTCTTTTATTCTACTTTTCATATAGGCAGAAAAGTCGGCAATGATTTTTTGCTTCTTCGTGTTGCCATCATACGCAGGATAGACAATATCATTCAGATTCCCATCTGCAGGGAAACGCACATAATCTAAATTTATTTCCGAAAATCCGTCATTCAAGGCACGAAGGGCTATTTCGGCATTGTACTCCCATACCTTTCGGACCGACGGATCAATCCATGCATAACCCTTCCCAATCCAAAGGGTGCTACTTGCAGTTTTGAGAGCGAACTCAGGATGCAATTTTGCAAAATAATTATCTTGAAAAACTACCATACGCGCGATGGAATATATATTCTCTTTTTTAAGGCGCTCTACAAACTCCTTCATACCACTTCCTAAATAGACGCCATCACCATCTTTTATATTCACCACAATCGCATTCATGCCACTCTTATGCACAAATGTAATGAGTTCTTCTACGCGTTTTTTACTTCCCGCAGTACTTGCAGTGATATATATTGCGCGCACTTCCTGAGGCATAGCAATTGGAGAAGTTGTAGTAGCTGCCGCGGGCACTCCCGAAATCGTTGCAAAAAGATTGGGAAAGAGTGAGCCACCTTTCAACGCACGGACAAATCCAAGACCCAAAAGGCCGCTTACGAGTATAAGTGCAATAAAAGCGGTTTTCTTCGTGGGTGTATCCATCTGAAGTAGTAAACCATAAAAAAGAAGCGCCACACAAGCTGTGTGGCGCAAAAGTTATTTCTTCTTATTGCTGTGAAGAGGATTCTTTTTCCAACGACGAACCTTGAAAGTCGATGTCATATCCTTCAAAGGGTCTTTGTCATAGCGGACAAACACGCGAAAAAGGTCAATGAATTGATAATCATCCCCATTCGCCTTGCTCATTTTATTTACATACACCTTGAATTGAGTGATGAACTCATAGTCGCAATGATAAATTTCACCATGAGATGTCCCCTTATTATCCTTTATATTATGAAGAATATCTTCGCTCAAAACAGATTTTTGAAATTCGGGATAATGAGTAAGTATGTCTTCAGCATTGCTAAGTACTGCTTCTAAATACCAACGTGTTCTGGTCATTTTTTCTCCAAAGAAAAGTTGTTAAGGCGTCTGGTACCAAGAATAGTGCTGAGATACACACACGTCAAGAGAAAAAAGAAATATTATCGCAATCGAATGACATATGCCTTCCCATCAGTAAAGAATTGGTCGCGTCCCTGATTCATTCCCATCATTCTCGGCACAAGCTGGAGCTCCTGAACACTTTCTACTAAAATTGCGGTCGTAGTAATCTCATCTTTAATAAAATCGCGTTCGGTATCGATATCGGGTTTTATTTTATGCGTGACATAGTAACGCAAACCATCATCAAAACTTGCGGTCGCTACCCACACAGGAACTCCTCCCACTTCAAAATGAGTAAGCCAAAAACGTGTGTGATGTCGTTGTGCAATAGAATTTGTTTCCGTCGCTTTCTCAAATGCAATCGTCTCTGCGGTTGCTTGTAAGAATGAAGGAGTAACGGGCGCAGTAGGATAAGGCCGCTTGAAAATGGCAGCACCAATAAGCTGCGAGAGTGACTGTATACTCGGTTTATCCGCAACAAACCATCCTGCATTACGAAAAAGCGTTACCAGTTGGTCCTGCCAACCAATCACAATAAAACTTACTGGCTCCATCTTCTCCCCCACAAGAGTCTCACTAAACTTTGGAAATTTTTTATCATTAATAAGCGCTTGAGCGTCCACCGCGAAAGGATATTCTATGCGTTCCATCATTTTCTGTTCTGGCAATGCACCTAATGCTAAAGGATGAGTAATTGTAAATCGAACTATAAAAAGTCCCTCAACAAGAATAATAAGAAGTGCAACAAAAAGAGCGCGCTTCCCAGGCCGTCTCTGTTCTTTATCCTTCGCAAATCGCTCACGTTCTTCGTAAAGAGTTATCCAAAACACAAGAATAGAAAATCCAAGCCACCATCCTGCTGCCACATCGGACGTCCAATGCACACCAAGATAGATTCGAGAAAGACCTATTGTAAGTACGAGCGCGAGCGTCGCAAGTGCCACAAGAAACTTTGGAAAACGATGCCGCACTGTACGCATCACAAAATACCCTATCATCCCATAGAGTGCGAAGGCGATAATTGCATGACCACTTGGAAATGCGTATCCCCCTTGCTCTATCATTGAATACCCAATTCCAGGACGCGTACGATGCATAAATAACTTCAAAAAATAAGTAAATCCCGCACCGCTTACCACACTTCCTGCAAACACAAGTGCTGCATTCTTTCTTTTAAAAAGCCACAACATAAGAAATACCGCCGCACCAAGGCTTATTACTATCTCCCAATTACCAAGAGAGGTAAAAAAAAGGAAGTGTTCTGCGGAAGGTATGTTCCGCAATGCGGCCACAAGATTCATAATGCGTTTATCGGCCTCTACAAAGGGATCAAGGAAAAGTACATCGATTGCAATATCGAGAAAATAAAGAAACGCACAAAGAGAAACGAACATCCCCGCAACAAAACGAAACCCATACCTCCCCGCCCATGAAGTTCTCTTCGCTAAGACTGAAAAAAGTGTAGGAAAATACCTTTGAAGCCGCACACTGTACTCATTTGTGCGAGCCGCATTGGCAAATGATTTTAAGATAGAAAGAGTGAACCGTTTCATCGTCTCTTTTAGAATATCACATGCGGCACAACAAAACCTTACCGCATGGCGGCAGGTTTTTCACCGTGTAGGTCTCACACACACTGCACGATGACTGAAAATGAATACATCATAAAAAGATGCGGGACTATGGGAAACGTAATCAGGGGCTCTGTGTTATAAGAGGTGCGCCCGACATCGTGGCGCCGTTCGTCGCCTGATTTGTTTTTGTAAATGAACCTAGATAGACAAAATCTCGGCTACCTAGCCGAGATTGTCTTCAGATTCATGTGTGTGCGTATGTATTATGGTGTGCGTGCACACATTTTCGAGATATGAAAACCGCCTTGGCTAGAGAGTCTTGGTCCCATCCATACTGGATGAGTAGAACCCTGCGTCATATGAAGCGAAAGACAATTAAGGTAATTCATAGTAATTTTTTTCATAGTATCTCCTTTCATAAGGTATAACGATACACGTACACTTCTGTTGCAACCTAGTTTTATTACTATCTTTCATACGATTGACAATAGTAGTTATAAATACTATAGTATGTAAAGTAATTTCACATCATACTTCTATCAAGCAGAGGGGGCATAAGAAAATGACATTCTTTTTTCTTGAAAAAGATTTGAATGTATTAAACAGCGAAATTAAAAAACTCACAGAACAGATTAAGGAAGTCGCAAAAGAAGCCGCGGAAGGTTCCGAGGGAGGCAATGAGTGGCATGATAATTTCTCATATGAAGAAGGCCGACGGATACAAGAAATGCTCTCTCTTCGACTTAAAGAACTCACAGAAATACGTCAGAACGCGCGACTTATCCAACCGCCGAAACTAAAAGATCGAGCAATTGTAGGGTGCGTGGTTACTATCAAATATCTCGATACAAACGAAATCCAAACATTCGAAATCGGGGGGTATATAGTATTTGATAATCGAAACGCTATTTCATATAATGCACCTCTTGCACGAATGCTCATAGGAGCACGTGTAGAAGAAATACGCGAAGCAGTTCTTGGTAAGACAACAAAAAGAATACAAATAATAGCTATCTCATAACGCAAACCGCACCATCAGGTGCGGTTTTTATTCTTTACTATCTACAATTGCAGTAAGATATCTCCCTTTTACTGTGTAAATTACGCCAAACTTAACTCGCTCATGCGAAAAAAATCCTTTAATTATATCGTGAAATTGCTCCTGAGAAAGGAAAAATCCACCTTGGTCACCTAATATCTTTCGATAATACCAATTCCATACATATGCGGCCTTCGTTGATTGACGTGGGTTTTCTATATCAACGATGACAAGTTTCCGAGAAACGTTTTTTAATGACCCTAAAAGCAAAAACATCTCTTCTTTAGAGTTCATATGATGCATTGTATTTTTACAAAGGGTTACATCAAATTTTTCCACAAAAGGAAGATGGGTTGCGTTATGATTGGTAAACACAATAAATTCGTCATCGTTTACTTGTTTTCTCAAAAACTCGGTTGTTCTAAAAGAGATGTCATTTGCCACAAAAAATCCTTTTCTACATTTCTTTGCAAGATGAATAATAAAATCGTCATCCCCTACCGCGACATCAAGAAATGTTGTGGGACATCCGATTGCTTTAAAGAGAAAGGAGTCAATGATAGAAGAACTTAAATAATGCATAAGGGGGCTTACTACCCACTCATGAAACCAAATCAATATATGAAATTTATTTACCGAGTCTATCTCCTGAAGCGGCGTTCCTCCTTTCTTTTTGTGCACTTCATGATGGGCAAGTTTCAAGATTGATTTATCAGATGCGAGCATGTGCGAAGGAATATTTGCAGAAAATTCACCACGAAAATCGTGAATAAGAGAAGGTGTTCCACGACACTCTGCCATAAACGCAATACCATAGTGAGTAACCGTCTCTTCTCCATACACAAATATATTTTTCACCATGGCAATCGGTGTCATTTCACTCACTGCAAGACCACTCTCTCCCAACACGATACGAAGTGCGGCGTGTTCGGGTTGCTCTTGTATTGCATCATGAATAAATCCTCCCAAAAGTTCCCATCCCGCTCCACGAGAAAAATTGCGAATAGTAAGAAAATCACGCGCGTGGTCATATGCAGCAATCACCACAAAATTAATACCACGTTTCGCCTGAAGAAAAAATTTATAATCTACGGTCTCCCGTGTCTCAATAGTAGGAAGTCCATACAGACCTTGATATTTTTTAATAAGAAATTGCCCACGCTCCTCATTCGTTGCGTGAAGTGCCTCAAGCGTAAGATTCATTTTATCTTCTTGGTGCGTCATTGCGAAAAATTGTTTGAAAGTATGGAAATAATTTTCTCAACTGCATGATGTACATCTCGTGTCGTATTATCAATCTCCACGGGAGAGAATTTTCTGTACTCGCGCAAAAATTTTCGATCCGAATGAAGTTTGATTTCTTGCTTATCATTATGGCTCATTCCTCGTATGCCGAGTCTACGCCGTCGTTCGTGCTCTTCGCAGGTAATAAGAAAGGTAATATCTGGTTTCTTTATTTTTTTAATAAAATCAGCTGAAGCCAAAGAAAAATCTGCCCCAATTGCCTTATGATAACAATAGGTAGTAAGAAAATAGCGATCGCATACCACAGTTCTTTTTTTGAGAAGTGTTTTAATTGCTTCTGATGAATCAAGGATTCCACCAAGGTAAAAAAATGCACGCGCACTAGGAGAAAGAGATGTATTATCAATAATTTCGCGCACTGCCGCAAAAGAACCAGACGGAGTTTTAAAAGATGCCGCATGAAGTTTTTTTGCAAGAAGTTTTGCAACAGTAGTTTTCCCTGAACCACTCAATCCCTCAAGCACAATAAATTTATTCTTTAATACTCGTGGTGAGGGTTTCATGTGTGAAATATTATTGTACTGACGAGGCAATTATTTTTCGTATTATAACGCTCATTACTTTCTCTCTGATTTTATATTCTCGAGTCTCTCCTTCTTTTGCGCCCATAAGTGCAACCCCCAGTGGGCTCATATACGAAATAATTCCTTTCGAAGGGTCTGCCTCTGCGGAACCAACAATATGATATACGGATTTTTTTCCCCCAATAAATTCCACATCAACCTCGGAACCGATAGAAACTACCTTCGCTACAGAAAGCGGTTCGTGTTCTACTACTACCGCATTGATAAGTGCGGTTTTTGCTTCATCAATACGAAATCCCAACATACGTTGTTTTTCCTCTACCTCGTCATACGCAGGGTTATCGTGCCATAGATTTCCATCTTCGGCGGCCAGCATTTTTCCGCGGCTTACTTCCGCATACTCTTCTTCAAGTTTTTTTACCTTTTCCTTGAGAATCTGGAGTCCTTTTTTTGTTACAAATACTTGCTCCTTTTTCATATATTCAGCAAATTACTAATAAGGAAAGTATAGTACTAAGCTATTTATGTTTCAATTCTTCGCGTATTGCGCGAATAACACTTAGATAATACCTCTTCGTATGCGGTGCGTAGCGACGGAAAAGCCGCGGAGAGTGTATTTCTGCTTCAAATTGATGAAGCGATACAAATCGCAATCCTTCAACTTCGTTATAGTTTATCTTCAGTGTCTTTGGGTCTCCTTCAAAAGGATAAATGAAGATGTAATCAAATTCATTATTCGTCCAATGGGTTTTCTTGTTCTCTTCGTGCGTACGGATAACCTCAATCTTCTTAAGATACATCGGGTCTATCATCAGGTGTATCTCCTCAAACGCTTCGCGCACCGCGGTCTTTTTCGGCGTTTCATTTGCGGGCACGTGTCCTGCAGCAGACATATCGAATCGCGAGGGATACACATGCCTCGATTTAGCCCTTTGTTGGAGCAAAACGCGCCCATCGGGCGTGTATACCCAGACATGGGCTGAACGGTGCCAGAGTCCCTCTTTGTGGGCCTTCTCCGCAGTCGCTCTTCCTTTTTTTATACCAAGTTTATTGAATATAGAAACGAGTTCAGTGCGCATTACAGTATATTACGGAATAAGTTCAAATGAGACAGTTACAGTGGCGCTCGTTTCCTTTTCTTTCGTTGAAAGGTCATATGCGCCATAATCGGCGATATCCATCGAATTTGGTGCAAGAATCTGAATCACACCAGTTTTTGCGGTGCGCAAGGCGCCCACATGCACACCCGTGCCTTCCGCAATCGCTTGTGCGCGCGTAAGCGCATCTTTCGTTGCATCGGCAAAGAGCTTCGGTCGAAGCTCAGCGAGTTTCGTGTAGAGATATTCGGTACGTTGATATTCGGGTACGATGCCTTGGTCAACCAAACTCTTTGCATTCGTTGCTAAATCTTCAATCTTTGCGATGTCGCTATTTTCCACGCGCACTTCCTGGCGCACATTGTAACCAATCACGTCTTGCGAACCCCCATAGCCATTCTTCCCCATGTCATACACGGGGTCTGTCTGGATAGGAAGAAAGGTTATCAGGTTTGCATCAATGCCGCGCGCGACGATAAATTGCCGTATCTTCTCCGTATTCGCGCTCGCCTTCTCAAGTGTTTCCTTCAAATTAGTAAGGTTTGCCCGAAGTGTGAAATTTGCACTCCATTTCGCAAGGTCGGAAGTGACGCGCACCTTCGCGGAGCCAGTTACGCTAATGGTATTCGTCGTGCGATTCGACGCGATGAAGTATCCGAGGATACCGAGTCCCACGATAAGTGCCCCGCCAATGATAACCGATGCCCATACGAATTTCTTATTTTCTTGCATAGTATATATATTTTCAGTATACCAAAAACCGTTCCGAGATTTCGGAACGGTTTCTTGTTTCACGTGTTAGTTTTGGTTTGGAGCCTTGCAGGCAACATTCCAAAGCCATCCAAATACACATCCTGCGACATAACCCACAATCGAGGTCACGACGATGAGCATTATCGCATTACCAAACGAGAAGGAATTGATGGAATATTGGAAACTCAAAAAATGAAGTCCAAATATCCAATCCAAGTATGCTTGCGCGAATCCAGAAAGCACTAAGAGTGCCCACATAGCGTGCAAGATACCAAACAACCCACCGAACACTAATCCCGTCTTATGTATGCTTACTTTTATCATATGAATAAGATAGTTTATTCGGCCTTTAAATTGCTTACAACTTAATAGTATCATTCTCACAAATAAAAAACTCCGAATCTTTCGAAACGGAGTTGATAAAATACTACTACGAATAACTACTAAAGATCGCCATCGGCACCGCCACCACCAGTATCTCCACCACCCGGCTCAAATGAACTGTCGTCATTACTGCTATTTCGAGAACTCTCATCATTATCAGATACAGAATGCCGAAAGGTCGGTTCATCATCTTCCGAAACGCGTCTTCGAGATTCACTCTCATAATGACGTTCCGGAGGAGGAACTATCGGAAAAAGCGGTGATGAATGGTGAACATAGGGGTGCTCTGCGCGATATTTCTCGATATTCCTTACTTCCTCTTTTTCTTGTACGAGTCGCTTACGACGAGCTCGTAAAGCAATGGGGATTATAATGATGCAAAGAACACCGAAAAGCACGAGTGACCAAATCATGAAATTCTTGATTTCTTCATCGGTCTTCTGCTTTGCAATCTGTTTTTGCTGTGCATATTCTTGTCTTTGTTCTTGGGTAAAATCACCAAGTGTGGCTTTTATATTCGCCACCATCGTTTGGATGATTACGGGGTAATTTCCTTTATGGCTCTTTGCCGCATCTCTGCCTATCTGACTTGCTTGTGCATCTGTAAGATAGCCTTCGACGCCATAGCCCGTACGAATAACCCATTTCTTCTCCGTAGGTGCAAGAAGGATGAGTACTCCGTTGTCCATTCCTTTTTTGCCAATGCCCCATGCAGTGAAAAGATCATTGCCATAATCAGCTACGGTACGCTCACCAAGTGAGGAAACAGTAACAACCATGATCTCAATACTTGAAAGCTTTTCATACGCGCGAAGTTCCGCCTCAAGC
>Ga0172379_10005744_pt1 | contig 17132 bp, 17 predicted proteins | sample GrowelOW334metaG_FD_119756 | JGI IMG/M metagenome (GOLD analysis project Ga0172379, IMG submission 119756) | Groundwater microbial communities from an aquifer near a municipal landfill in Southern Ontario, Canada - Groundwater well OW334 metaG | ecosystem: Environmental > Aquatic > Deep... | reverse complement strand
TCAACTGTGATAACAATCATTCAGTGGGTGTTAGGTTTCTTGGGCTTGATCGCTGTCATCATGATCATTTGGGGCGTGGTCGGAGCGCTCACCGCCGGCGGAAATGAGGACAGGGTGGCATTTGCAAAAAAAACCATCATTGCGGCTGTCATTGGGTTAGTCGTCATCTTGATCGCTTGGGCCATTGTTACCTTTGTCGTCAAGACAACAACGACTGTTACCCAATAACTATTATCACTATGCCGGGCATTTGGATTCTATTCGCAATTTTATCGGCAGTCTTTGCCGCTCTGGTAGCAATTTTTGGTAAAGTAGGCATCTCAAATCTGGACACGACACTCGCCACTACCGTACGGTCAGTTGTCATGGCTGTTTTTTTGGTGATGACATCGCTTGTTTTCGGGAAAGCAAAATTGCTCAGTACCATCCACCCCAGGGCATTGTTATTCATCGTTCTGGCTGGTGTTGCCGGAGCCCTTTCTTGGCTGTTTTATTTTTTCGCATTAAAAAATGGGCCGGCGCCGGCCGTTGCGGCATTGGACAGGCTGAGTGTTGTTTTCGTCCTTATTTTGGCTTTGATATTTCTAGGTGAACACCTGACCTGGAAAACTGGCATCGGAGCCTTATTGATCACCACTGGCGCGATTTTTATAGTATTGAAATAGGGAGGAGTTTCGATGTTGACTTTTTGCTGTTTTTTTGGTATGATAAAAACAGAACGGTTTGTATTCTAAATTCAATACAGCCAGATGCGGGGGAATATCAAAATACATCCAAAAATATCATATGTAATCCTTGGCCTGATTATGGCAGCCGGGGTTTTTTCGTTTTTTAAATATAGTTCGATTATCCAGGCGCAAACGCCACCGCTTCTCTGTCTGGGTGGCTGTCAGGTGGTAATGCCGAATCCTGTTTCAGGTCAAAATATTTCCGGACAGACTGAGATCCAGGCCGGGATTCTGGGGGTTGATCAAGAATTGATTGGACAGGTATATATTGAAGCGTACCAATTAAATTCTGATATGGTGCATTATACATCAATCGGAAACGTATTATGCGGAAGTTGGAGTAATTACCAGACCAATCATTGGAAAGCGTCATGTGACACGATTGGTCTGCCGTTCCAATCAACAAGCTATTGGGTTCATTTCCAGGTTCATGCGAAAGATATTTATGGTCGTGAACTTCCATTAAAGTTAGCTACCGGGGATGAAAATGGCGACCCCGCCAATAATCCGATTTTTGGGCAATTCCTCTTAGAGAACCGATTTGCCATGATTTATCCCACCAGCTTTGACGTAACCGGTTTTCAGAATTTTATGATTGAATCGACCGGTGATTTGGCTGGTGCGTCTCTGCAGGTAGTGCCATATACAAATCCTTATGCAGCCGGTACCATGATACCGCTGGTCAGGCAGACTGGCAGTCCGGATACCACTAGAATATCAAATTGGGCGGTAAACAATTATAATACTGCCGACATTTCTAATGACGGCATGTTCAGCATTTTTCTGCATTACACCCCATTGTACCAGACTACTAATATTAAATTTCCGCTCCCATTAAAACAAATCAGTATACAAAATAGTTGTCTCGGTGATCCGTATGTCTGTGATACTTGGTCGAGCTGCATTGATGGGTACAACACGCGTATTTGTACGTTAGTAGCTGGCTGTCCGTCATCCAGTACGAAACCATCTGAATCTCAGGAGTGTACAGCCACTGGAAGCATTCTATGTCCAACAACAATGCCAGTGGCTGAGCAATGGATTTGCCCCACCGTCTGGTCGGCCTGCCTGAATGGCACTCAGACACGTTCGTGTATCGCAAACTCTTCGTGCACTCCGATAGTCCCGGCACCGGATTCTCAAACGTGCACAAACACTACTCCATCCACTGCCTGCCCGACCACCATGGCGGCCGATGTGCAGTGGAGTTGTTCTGCTACCTGGTCGGCCTGCCTGAATGGCACTCAGACGCGTTCGTGCACGCCGAACATGACCTGTGTCCCCGTAGTCCCTGCGCCGAACCGCCAGACGTGCACAGTGCCGGGTCAATCTACGATTCCGGCCCCAACAATTACTGACCCTACGCCAAACAGTATCCATAGGCATGTATTGTTCGCCGTAAAGGGGAAAGCCCAGCCGGGTTTCAGCGTCCGGATCACGGTTGACGGCAATCGTGTTGACGGTTCAGTCAATGCCGGTACCGACGGCAATTATTATTACCTCCTCAAGACCCCGCTCAATCCCGGCACGCATACGGTCTATGCCCAGACAATCTCACCTGATGGCAACAGCAGTAGTTTACAGTCTCCCACAGTCACTGTGCAATTAGCCAGACCGTCCGTCACAATCATTGAGCCGGTTGGACGACAGACGGTTTTCGGGGATTCACAGCGCGTGCTGGCAAGTGTCAACTACGATGATCCTCAGTCAGTGGTTGAATTTTCTTTGCGTCCAGCTGATTCGACCGCTAATGAGACATTGTTGTGTACCGGGCTGCGGAATGACCTCACTCAGCCGAAATCGTTCAATTGCACCTGGCGGACGTCCTCGTATACCGACGGAAATTATTCTCTCATAGCTCGTGTCAAAATCCGTACCGGACTGGTATATGCCAGTCCGATCGTCCTGGTTACCGTGCGGCAGACAGTGAACCCGACAGAACCGCCAGCTACGGATACTGCTGCGACTGATGCGCAAACTCAGGCAGCGACTGATAATGTCGATTCGGACGGCGACGGATTGCCTGACTCAGTCGAAGCCCAATTGCAGACTGACCCCAATAATCCCGATTCGGACGGTGACGGCATTTCTGACGGTACAGAAGCAAATTCTCTGAAAACTGATCCGCTTGCCATGAACCCCACGTCGGCGCTTCCGGCACAATCAGAAGCTGTCGTCAGTGAACAGGAGCTGATGGTATTTGAAGAGCCGACGAAAAACGGAATCGAAACACCCGAAAAGCTGGCCGTAAACGAAATTACGAATTATTCACCAATAATTGGGCAGAACAACTTGGTTATCAGCGGCATCGGGCCGCCCAATTCCACGATCTATATTTACATCTATTCGACTCCCGTCGTCGTCACTACCAAAACTGACGCCAGTGGAAATTTCACCTATACTCTGGACAAAAATTTGGCTGACGGTCGTCATGAAGTCTACGTGACTGTCAATGACCAGACGGGAAAAATTCAGGAGAAAAGTTCGCCATTAGCGTTTTTCGTCAGGAAGGCTGTCGCTGTGTCCGAGACTGATTACCTCAGGGGCGATGTGAACGTGTCTGCGTCCGGTGACACCTCCATGAGCCGGTATATCGTTATTGCACTGAGCGCCGTGGCCGCCGTTTTGGTTGTTCTGCTGGGAGCCCGGTATCTAACCAAGAAATCAAAACCTGTCTAAATGAAATTTTTTTCCCGGCAATATTTTGATTTCTTGAAGAACAACATTCAGGTTGTGTATGGAGTGCTGCTGCTGATCGTCATCCCCGGCGCATTGGTCCTGAACACGTTGCTTTTTTTTGACCGGGCCAGGAATGTCATGGACATTGAGCTGTTACGCAAGGCAGAACTTGCGGACAGCGTCTTTTCGACTGAAGTTCCATCATTATTGGCTGACCAGGCCGCCCTCCAGGCAAAAGTGGAGATGGTTGCCGCATCGACTGACGAACTCCAGAGCCTAGATGTACTGATACCGGATGGCACGGCGTTTACCATTATTGCCAGTCTGGACGCAGGCGTTATCGGCCAAAAAACCGATAAAATTTACAATACTCTGGCCTGGCAGACCAAAGAAAGCAAGGCCTTTTATACGTCTTCAAACGCCCGTTCGACCAAGGATGAGAGTGTTATGAGTAATGAACGGTTCTGGGTGGTTGTAAAGCCGGTTATCGACGCCTCTGGCACTCCGGTCGCTTTGTCGTCAATTAAGTTGTCCTCTAAGGTGATCGACGAACTTAGCCAGCAGATGTTCAATCGTTCGGTACTCATCCTGATCGGGTCGATTATCGTCATCATTTTATTATTACTCAATAACACGAGGCTGTTCCAATATGCTGCTCTGGCTAATAAGCTGCGCGAAGTTGACCAAATGAAGGATGAATTCATCTCCATGACCTCCCATGAGTTACGCGCGCCTATCACTGGTATTCGTGGGTATCTGGCGATGCTCGAGGATGGATCATTCGGCTCGTTGCCTGTGGATGCTCATGCCAAGGTCAAGCTTGTTCTGGACGAGACCAACCGGTTGCGCGACCTGGTGGAGGATCTGCTGGACGTGTCCAGGATAGAGCAGGGCCGGATCAAGCTGGACATCATCCCCGTATCTGTTGCTAGCGTCATTGACGGCGTCACGGCATCGTTCAAAGCCCAGGCTGCGGCCAAAGGGTTGGTTTTTTCAGCAGATATTCAGGATCGGAATATTAAAGTCATGGCGGACAGCAATAAACTGACTCAAGTAATGGTGAATCTCGCATCCAATGCCGTCAAATACACGATCAAGGGCAGCGTGGTGATTTCTGCTGAACAGGTGCAGGACAAGCGGCCGATGGTAAAAATAAAAATCACTGATACCGGCATGGGCATGTCCGCCAAAAACCGTGAACGGCTGTTCCAGAAATTTTACCGTATCCGCAACGAACAGACGGATAAAATAATCGGCACCGGACTTGGCTTGTGGATTACCAAAGCGCTCGTCACAAACATGAAAGGGGAGATTTATGTGGACAGTATAGAGGGGAAGGGCACTGAGTTTACAGTGTTGCTGCCGGCTGCACCAAAGAATACGAAGGGATAAATCTCTATGGCGATTCAGAAGCTTAAGCTTCTTTTGCATATCTGCTGCGCAACGTGTGCGGCCTACGTACTGGACCAATTGCGTCAAGCCTATGACGTAACAGCTTTGTATTACAATCCAAACATTTACCCGGTGGAAGAATACCAGCATCGTTTTACCGAATCGCGGGACTATTGCAATAAACATACTATAGCTTTTATCGAAATTTCCCCCGACCAGGATCGTTGGCTCGGCCTGACTACGGGACATGAGCGGGATCCCGAGAGAGGGGACAGATGCACGATCTGTTACCGAATGCGGATGGAAAAAACTGTGCAGTATGCACAAGAGCATGGCTTTGATATTTTCGGCACAGATTTGTCCATCAGTCCGCATAAGGACGCTGACAGGCTGAACCAAATCGGCCGGGAACTCGAAAAAGAGTACGGCGTACCGTACCTGGAGGCGGATTTTAAAAAACAGGACGGTTTCAAGAAAGCCATGGCGCTTAGCCGGCAGGAGTGTTTTTACCGGCAGAATTACTGCGGATGCACATACAGCATCCGGACCGCGCCAGCCAATGCGTAGCCTGTATGTTTATGTTATAATTGGGCTAGAACATTAGCCCATTTTTTATTATGAAGACTGTCGCCATAATCGGCGCATCGAACAATAGGGAGAAATTCGGCAATAAGGCTGTACGAGCCTACCGGAAACAGGGGTGGGTTGTCTATCCGATCAATCCTAAAGAAGCGTTTATAGACGATGTACAGGCCTATAAAAGCGTCGTAGATGCCCCCCGGCCCATCGATCGGGTCAGTCTCTACGTACCGTCGGACGTCGGTCTGGCGATTATCAATGACATTGCCAAAGTACGGCCGAAAGAATTATACATCAATCCGGGTGCTGAGAGTGAAGAACTGGTTTTAGCGGCAACCAAGCTGGGGCTGGAACCGATTCAGGCCTGCTCCATCAGGAACATCGGGGAAGACCCGGGAGAATATTAACCATACTTTTTATGATCTACATTGCTTCGGATTACGCCGGGTACAAACTTAAGGAAAAAGTCAAAAACATTTTGTCTAGGAAAAAGATTCCATTTGCCGATTTAGGCTGCGACTCGGACAAAGTCAAGAACGATTTTCCTGAGTTTGCAAAAAAGGTAGCGCTGAAAGTCAAGAAATCAAAAAAAGACCTGGGCATCCTGGTATGCGGGGCAGGCTATGGCATGTGCATTGCTGCTAACCGTTTCAAAGGAGTTCGTGCTGCCTCGGTCTTCAGCGCCAAACAGGCTATGTATAGCAAGACTCACGACAACGCCAACGTGCTATGTTTGTCCAAATGGATGACTGATCCGGAAAAGGTCAAAGGAATTATCACCACGTGGTTAGGCAGTACATTTTTACCACTTGCCCGTCGAGTTCGCCGGTTTAAAATAATTGACCGATGGCCACAATAGTCCCGACAATTTTGACGGATGACATCAATGACCTGAATCGGAAGCTCAGTGATCTATCCGGTCTGGTCGAGTGGGCGCAGATCGACCTGATGGACGGCGTTTTCGTTAATACGTTATCGGTCAAGCCGGAAGAGCTGAAGGACATCGTGACAGACCTGCGATTGGAAGTTCATCTGATGGTCAAGGATCCGCGGGCCTGGTTGCCGTATTTGCCCAAGGAAAAATTTGAACGGATCATTTTCCATTTTGAAGCCGTACCGGAGCCAGAAGGATTGATCGAGGAACTGAAAGAGGCTAATTACCAAGTGGGTATGGCGGTAAATTTGGAAACGCCGATAGAGGCGCTCGAACCGTTTATCGACCTGGTAGACCTGGTTTTGTTTTTAGCTATCGTACCGGGACGCCAGGGCCAGCCATTCCATCAGGAAGTTGCGGTCAAGGTGGAGCAGATGCGCGATATGGATACCCGGACGCTCATCGGCGTAGACGGCGGGATTAATGAGCAAACGATCGGTCCGCTGGTCAGCGCCGGCGTGGACTGGTTCTGCGTCGGATCGGCGCTTTTCAAGTCAGGCAGTATCTCGGAAAATATTTCAACATTACAAGAACAATTAATATAAAAATAGTATGAAGATTTTTATCGACACAGCTATCATCAAGGAGATCGAGTGGGCTATGGAGCGGGGGATCATTGACGGAGTCACGACCAATCCGACATTGCTGGCCAAAGCTGACCGCAAACTCGGTGAAGTGGTCCATGATATCCTGACGCTGGTCAAGGACCGGCCGGTCAGCATCGAAGCCGTTTCCCAGACCGCGGATGAACTGGTGAATGAAGCAAAAGCAATCGCAAAACTGTCCAAGAATATAATCGTGAAAATTCCAATGACTGACGATGGGTTGCAAGCCGTGAGCCGGCTGGAAGCAAAAGGCATCCATACCGACGTGACGCTTGTCTTCACTCCTGTCCAGGCTTTACTCGCGGCAAAAGCAGGCGCAACCATGGTTAGTCTGTTTGTCGGCCGATTGGATGATACCGGGAAAAAGGGGATGGAGCTGGTCAGGCAGGTTGTGCAAATGTACAAGAACTACAGCATTCAGACGAATGTCATGGTGGCTTCCGTTCGGAGCGTCCAGCATGTGGAAGAAGCGGCGCTAGCCGGTGCTGATGTCGCCACCGTACCTTTTAAAAATCTGGTCCAGATGTACCGCCACGACCTGACGGATAAAGGCGTGAAGAAGTTTTTCCAGGATTGGGAGAATATTCCTAAATAATACTTATGCCACACCAGTCGGATCTTAAGTCATTGGTAACTTTACTCCGTTATTGGATATTAAAGTCCACCACAGCAGCCGGATCCGGACATCCGTCATCCTCGCTGTCAGCCGTTGAGCTGATGGCCGGCTTGATGTTCGGCGGCACGTTCCGTTTTGATATAAAGAATCCCGGTATTCCAAACAATGACCGGTTAATCTTTTCCAAAGGCCATGCCTCACCTTTGTTTTATGCATTATGGGCAGCGGCCAGCGCTATCCCAGAACAGGAACTGATGACTTTACGCCAGTTTAACAGCCGTCTGGAGGGGCATCCGACCATGGCATTGCCGTTTACCGAGGCAGCCACCGGTTCGCTTGGTCAGGGGCTTTCTGTGGGCCTGGGGATGGCATTAAACGCCAAGTACCTGGATAAACTGTCTTATCGGACGTTCGTCCTCCTGGGTGACAGTGAAATGGCTGAGGGGCAGGTGTGGGAAGCCATCCAACTGGCAGCGCATTATAAGTTAGATAATTTAATCGGTATCTTGGATGTGAACAGGCTCGGCCAACGCGGTGAGACCATGTACGGCCATGACGTGAAGGCATACGAGAAACGCATCAGCAGTTTCGGCTGGCAAACAATAGTCATTGACGGACATTCACTACCGAAAGTTTTGAGTGCGTATAAAAAAGCCATGACTGTAAAAGGCAAGCCGGTCATGATCATTGCCAAAACACTGAAAGGTAAGGGCGTGAAAATGATCGAGAATAAGGACGACTGGCATGGCAAGACATTGAAATCTGATGAAATGGAAAAAGCAATTAAGGCATTAGGAAAAGTGGATACTACCGTTCGAGGTGAAATTGCTAACGTCAAAGATCAGAAACCTAGTTTTTCAATGTCCGGCGGACAGTCAGTAACCATGCCATTGGACAAGCCCATTGCTACGCGAAAAGCCTTTGGGTACGCGATAGCCCGGTTAGCCAATCAACTACCGATCGTTTCGCTGGATGCGGAAACCTCCAACTCCACGTTCGCTAATATTTTCCATATAGCATATCCAAAACGATTCTTCGAAATGTATATCGCCGAACAGAACATGGTCAGTACTGCTGTCGGTCTGGCTCGTCGCGGTAAAATTCCTTTCGTTTCCACCTTTGCCGCATTTCTGACACGAGCATTTGACCAGCTACGGATGGCCAGTTATTCAGAGGCCAACATTAAGATCGTCGGCTCCCACGCCGGAGTGTCCATCGGACAGGATGGCATATCGCAAATGGGACTAGAAGATATTGCCATGTTTCGTTCGATATTCAATAGCACCGTACTATATCCGTGCGATGCTGTTTCCTGCGACAAGCTGGTTGAACAGGCGGCCAGGCACAAAGGATTGGTCTATATCCGTACGACACGAGCCGAGACGCCGGTGATTTATAACCAGAATGAACAATTTCCCATTGGTGGCAGTAAAGTGTTGCGCAAAAGCAATAATGACATTGCTACCGTCGTAACAGCTGGTATTACTGTCTTAGAAGCGCTGAAAGCGTATGATGAACTGAAAAAGCAGGGGATCAGCATCCGCGTCATTGACTGCTATAGCATTAAGCCGATTGACGTAAAAACCCTCGAGCAGGCAGCCAAAGAGACCAAAGCGATCATCACGGTTGAGGACCATTATCCGCAAGGAGGGTTGGGAGAAGCCGTGTTAAGCGCACTCCGCCACGCAAAGGCACATGTTGTGAAGTTGGCAGTGACCAAAATGCCGAAGTCAGGGAAGCCGGAGGAATTACTCAATTACGAAAACATTACAGCAAGTAGTATTATTACTACCGTAAAAGGAATAAAATAATATCATTAATTTATGAAAACTGTCGGAATAATCGGTGGACTTGGTCCAGAAACTACGTCGGAATTTTACCTCGATGTGGTTTTTTCATGCCAAAAAAAATCCAAAATTGCACGACCCGGTATTGTGATTTCCAGCGTGCCGCTGCCGTATGAAATTGAAGAAGACTTGATATCAAAAAATAAAGGGGCCGAACGATATACTCCGTTTTTAGTCAAGGAAGCCCAGAGGCTGGAAAAGTCCGGCGTGGATTTTATTGTGATGCCCTGTAATTCATTGCATATCTTCATCAAGGAGATAAGAGATGCGGTCAGTATTCCGGTTTTAAGCATCGTGGAGGAGACCGTAAAGTTCCTTAAAAAAAATGATCTTGGTAACGTCGGCATTGTATCCACATCAGCGACAATCGAAAATAAATTATATGAAAATGCATTTAAGGAAAACGGCATTGAGTATACAACACCAAATGAGTTCCAGCAGGCTAAAATGGGCAGGTTCATCCTGCATCTCGTTGCCGGCCAGCAAAACAACAAGGATCGGGAAGAACTTGTCCAGATAATCAATGATTTTGAGAAAAAGAATGTCGATTGTGTAGCTCTGGCATGCACCGACTTACAGCTTCTCATACCGAAGCACCCGAGACTGAAGATTTTTGATACCATGAAAATATTCGCCGATGCTACTGTAGAGGAGATTTTGAAGAAATAATGATAAAATGGTATCATTGAGTTATAAAAACAGATAAGTAAATTGGCCCTCCATGCCTTACGACATCATAACAATCGGATCAGCATTCAAGGACGTGTACCTATTCAGTAAAAAATTTAAGGTACTGAAGAACGTCAAGATGATTACCGGCGAGATGGAGTGTTTTGCGTTCGGGACAAAGATTGAACTGGAGGACATGCACGTGGAAATCGGCGGTGGAGCGGTCAATACGGCGGCCACTTTCAAACGGCAGGGCTTCAAAGTCGGCTGTTTGGCTCGGATTGGTAAAGACAGCGCCGGTGATGACGTCAGGCAGTATCTGAAAAAACATGGTATCAATGACTTGCTGGCAATAGACCGAAAAAATAAAACCGCACAATCAGTCGTCTTTCTGGCACCAAACGGTGAACGGACGATTTTGGTGTACCGGGGAGCGGCGCATGATTTTAAAACGTCGGACATCTCGCCGGTGATTACTCAGGCGAAATGGCTGTATGTGACATCCTTAGCCGGCCGGACAGATGTGTTGAAGAAAATTATCACTCAGGCGAAGCAAAAGGGCGTTCGAGTCGCATTCAATCCAGGAAAACTGGATATTACGAAAGGCAGAAGCGCTTTACTGCTACTGCTGAAAAAGATAGACATTCTGATAATGAACAATGAAGAAGCCGCCACACTGACCGGCCGTCCGATAACTGATGAAACTGGTTATGTCCGGAAATTACGCGGATTGTGTCCAGGAATATTGGTAATTACCAAAGGGGCGCAGGGTTCTGTGGTCGTGTTGAACGGCGCCATGCATCGTGTTATAATCAAACCATTAAAGGCTATAGATACTACGGGTGCGGGGGACGCTTTTGGTTCAGGCTTCGTGGCTGGATATGTACGGTTTAAAGGCGATATCAATAAAAGCATCCAATTGGCCTGCAACAACTCCGCTGGTGAAGTTTCCCAGCTTGGGGCAAAGAACGGCCTGATCGGGCTGACGGGACCCTGGAAGAAAGTGAGTTATTCCATAAAAAAAGTTAATTTGCATAAGTAACATAGTATATGACCAAGAACGCAACAATAATCGTCGTCATTATCCTGGTCGTCGTCGTGGCCGGATTGCTTGGCTGGTATTTTTTACGAGAAAAACCGACTAACAACAACCTGTCCCAGACGCTGAATTCCAGTAATGCCGTGACGGTCGTCCGTCCAGCTGCAAAAACCGTCTGGATTATGGATGGCAGTTTTAACCCTTCAGTCGTGACGATCGCCGCCGGCGAGACCATCACCTGGGTCAATAAGGATTTGATCAATAGAAAAATTGCTGCTGATCCGCACCCGTCAGGAAGTTCTCTGCCGACATTGCTGTCTGATGAGCTTGGCCAAAACGAGACGTATACCTACACATTCACTACCGCCGGCACATGGGGCTACCATGATTATCTGAATCCGATAAAGAGCGGACAAATCATCGTCAAATAACATTTTTATCATAAAAAGGCGGATGGGAAATCCGTCTTTTTCATAGATCGGATATGATCAAGCGTTTACTGAACCATTTTTCCGAATATACCCAATACCGCATCCTGGAAATTCTCCCCGGGGCTATGGTCTGGACAACGTTTTTTTTGGCCATAGTCCTGTCGTTCGTGCGTCCCATCTGGGCGATTTTTTTCATTATTGTATTTGATTTTTACTGGTTGTTCCGGATTGTGTACATGCTTTTTTACATGATCCATTCGTTCCGCAAATATCGTCAGACGATCAAAATTGACTGGCGTCAGCAGGTTGAATCGAAACCCGGCTGGAACGAATACTACCACGCGGTATTTTATCCGACCTATAAGGAGCCTGTAGAAGTATTACGCGGCAGCCTGACCGCTCTCACAAAAAATAATTTTCCACTGGACCGGTTTATTGTCGTCCTGGCAGGGGAAGAAAAGGATCGGGTAAATTTTACCAACATTGCCGACCGGCTGCGTGAAGAGTTTGGTAAAACATTTTTCAGGTTTTTAGTGACCATCCATCCGGCTGGCGTGGTTGGTGAGATGCCGGGCAAGGGATCAAATATCGCCTGGGCGGGCCATCGGGTGCAGGACCTGGTAGATAAATTGGGCATCTCATATGAAAAAGTCATCGTGTCTGCGTTTGACGCGGATACCTGCGTCCATCCGCAGTATTTCAGCTACCTGACTCATACGTACATGTCGCATCCAAACCCGACACATGCCAGCTACCAGCCATTGGCTGTATTCAACAACAACGTCTGGGAGTCTCCTGCGCTGACTCGGGTCATTTCGTACAGTACGACCTTTTGGCTGATGACCGAACAGGTCAGGCCGGAACGGCTGTTCACCTTTTCCTCCCACAGTATGAGTTTCCGGGCCCTGGTGGACGTCGGGTTCTGGCAGAGCGATATCGTGACGGAGGATTCGCGGATCTGCCTCCAATGCATCATGCATTATGACGGCGATTATGAGGTGGTACCGCTGCATCTGCCGGTGTCCATGGATGTCGTGGTGGGGCATACGTTTTGGGAAACGGTCAAAAGCCAGTATGTCCAGCAGAGGCGCTGGGCGTATGGGGTAGAGAATTTTCCGTACATGGTCTGGAATTTTGGGCGGAACAAGACTATGCCGTTCGTCCAGAAGTTCCGCTATATTTTTAACCAGGGTGAGGGCGTCTATTCCTGGGCTACTGCGCCGATACTTATTTTCATACTGGGCCATATGCCGATCTGGCTGGCCAATTATCAGGGGTCAACATCCGTCGTGACCCAAAATGCCCCGCACATTCTAAATTGGCTGATGAATTTGGCCATGATCGGGTTATTAGCCCAAGCCATCCTGTCTACCCAACTTCTGCCGCCCCGGCCTGCCAATTATCCGAAATGGAAATTAATTTTCATGGTCTTCCAGTGGGTATTTATCCCTTTTACGCTGATTTTATTCGGATCGGTTCCCGCTACAGAAGCACAGACCCGTCTCATGATCGGTAAATATCTGGGATTCCAGGTAACTAAAAAAGTCCGCAAGTAATACGGTTGGCGTGGCTGGGGATGAGCGGTTATTCTTCTATCAATTTTTTAAACAGGTCGAATGTATGAATCGGCCGGCCTTCGTATTCAGTCGTGACGTTATTCATGAAATCCTTGTGCCGTATAGAGGGCAGGCTGATATTCCGGATGTCCGGCATATGGCCTTTTCCGAACCCCATATACAAGGTCCGATTGGCAAAGTTGATGTAATTATCCGCCGGTGAATAGATGTTGATTCGCATGAGATGAGGCGGCAGCTCCAAATTGATCGGCTGGTGGGGCGTAGCCACGTAGATGATTTTTTTTACGGCATCGGTCCGTTTGGTCATGCGTACGGCAAAATCGGCTACGTTACCGCCCATGCTTTTGGCAAATAGGACTATGTGCGAGTGGTTGCATTCGTCAATGAGTTTAGCCAGTCTCCTGGCCGCCAAGAGGACAGATGTCGTGGTCACGCCCCCTGACCAGTCAAAAACCGTAACGGGGTTGGCAATGGCGTTTTCCAGCCAGTCGCTGAAAGGTGCTACCCATGCCCGTCCCTGCCCGCCAACGTCTATGCCGAAGTAGTTGTAATATTTTTTCAGCAGTGGTTCGGCGAATTTGGAATGTTTCGTTTTTGCGCCGGCAATAATGATGACGTGCGGTTTCATGGGTTATGACAACACGGCTTGGATAAATTCAGGGTAGCCTTTTATAAACTCATCGACCGGCAGGGGTTTTTTCCCTTCCAGCTGGATGCGGGTGAGTATGAGCCCGTGCCCGCCGCAGCCGACAGTAAGGTGGCTGTCTTGCAATGCGATGTGCCCCGGTGCCAGCGGATGGGTACTGTTTGAGGGTTTGGCAGACAGTATTTTCAGTCGTTGTTCCACCGACTCTTTCCTGGTCTGTTTCCAAAAACAGTACGCGCCAGGCCAGGGCGTATAAGCTCGGATTTGACGGTAAATGTCGTTTGCGGATTTTTTCCACTCTATTCGACCGTCCTCTTTGGAGATGACAGTAGTCAACGTCGCCAGCTTGTTGTCTTGTGGTTGGAGCGGTAGTTTGCCGTCCAGATAGGGGAGCAGCGATTTCTTGATGATGTCAGCGCCGAGTTGGCCGAGCTTGTCATGCAACGATTCGAAATTTTCAGCCTGATCCAGCATGATCGTCTGTTGGTCAATAACCGGACCGGTATCCAGTCCGGCGTCGATTTTCATGAGAGTAACGCCCGTTGTCTTTTCGCCGTTCAAGATTGCTGCCTGAATGGGCGAAGCGCCCCGGTATTTCGGCAGGAGGGAAGCGTGTACATTCAGCCAGCCATGCTGAGGTATGTCCAGCAGGTTGGCTGGGATTATTTTGCCGTAAGCGACAACCACGCATAAGTCCGGAGTAAAAGATTTGCTCTGGTCTAGGACGTGTTGGGTCCTCAGCGATTTCGGCTGCCAAACAGGCAGGTTATGTTTTTCCGCCCACATTTTCACCGGTGACGGTGTCAGTTCTTGCTTCCGTCCAACGGGCTTGTCCGGTTGGGTCACGACTCCAATAAGATTGATAAATTCTAAATCGGCCAATGCCTCCAGGATAGGCACAGAAAAATCCGGCGTACCGAAAAAAATAGTCCTATAGTTTTTTTGAATCATGGGGCAGGGTGCCTTTGGTAATTTTTTTCGTCCGGTTAATAAATAGGATGCCGTCCAGATGATCGACTTCATGCTGAGCCACGCGCGCGAACATGCCGGAAGCTTTTAGGCTGATCGGGCCACCTTTCCGGTCCAATGCGTTTATGACCAATGATTTGTGACGCCTGACAATTCCGTAGACTCCCGGGACGGACAAACAGCCTTCTTCGCCGTCTTCTTTTCGGAATGATTTGCGGGAGAGGACTGGGTTGATAAGAGGCAACGGTCCGTCTTTAGTGCTGATGATGATGATCCGCTTCAGGACGTCAACTTGGTTGGCCGCCAGCCCGATGCCGTCTTTTTTCAGCATAGTGTCGGACATCTCATCGATGAATTTTTGCATGCCCTTGATCTCGTCCGGAGTTATCTCCTGAGCGCGCTGTTTGAGATGTGGATGTGGATGGGTGATAATAGGCAACATATGTAATTGATTTTCAGTTAATTTAAAATTAAATAAACCTGTAAAAGGTGATTCCAATATAGCTGAATATTGCATAATAAGCAAATTATTTTCATACGTAGTGCCGTCGCGATAGTAAAAAAATATTATCGGATGCTATAGTATTATTTTTGGAAATGATATAAAATTACTGCATTAACCGGCTAACACAAGAAAAAATGTCTAAGAAAAAAGTTGTGCTCGCATACAGCGGCGGATTGGACACCTCCGTGATATTAAAATGGCTCGAGAATAAAGGGTATGAAGTCATCTGTTTTGTCGGCAATGTCGGCCAGCATGAGGATTTTGATGCAATCAAAAAGAAAGCGCTGAAAACCGGAGCGTCAAAAGTCTACGTTGAAGACCTCAGGAAAGAATTTGTCACAAACTTTATTTTTCCTGCATTGCGTGGCAATGCTACCTATGAGAGCCGATACTTGCTGGGGACTTCATTGGCCAGGCCGTTGCTCGCGAAAAAGCAGATCGAGATCGCCCAGCGGGAGCATGCCGAATATGTGGCTCATGGGGCGACAGGCAAAGGCAATGATCAGGTCAGGTTCGAGCTGACGTATTATGCGCTACAGCCGGACATTAAAATTATCTCACCATGGAAAATGCCGGAATTTTTGTCTGAATTTAAAGGCCGGAGCGACCTGATTGCCTACAGCAAGAAATGGGGTATTCCAATCAAGGCTACCAAGAAAAAACCGTACAGCGAGGACGAAAATCTCATGCATATCAGTCATGAAGCGGGTATCCTGGAAGACCCCAAATTCAGGGCTCCTGAAAGCGTTTACTCTATGACAGCATCTCCGAAAAAAGCTCCGAACAAAGAAACTGTCATCGAAATCAAATTTAAGGATGGTACCCCGACAAAGGTGACGAACAAGAATACCGGCAAGACGGTATCCAAGCCGCTGGAACTGTTTCTCTACTTGAATGAATTGGGTGGCGTCAACGGAATTGGCCGGCTGGATATGATCGAGAACAGGTTTGTCGGCATCAAATCAAGGGGAATTTATGAAACTCCCGGCGGCACGATTTTATGGCTGGCCCACCGTGACCTGGAGGGGATCGCCATGGACAAAGAAGTCATGCATCTCCGGGACATGCTGGTCTCTAAATTTTCCGAGCTGATCTATAATGGTTTTTGGTTCTCGCCGGAGATGGACTTCCTTTTCAATGCGTTTAATAAAAGCCAGGAAGCGATAGACGGGAAGGTTACGCTGTCATTGTACAAAGGCAATGTGCAGGTCATTGGCCGGTCATCGCCGACCTCACTCTATGACCAGAAACAGTCAAGCATGGATGTTGAGGGCGGTTTCGATGCCACGGATTCGCGGGGCTTCATCAATATCAATGCGGTCAGGCTGAAGGCCCATAATTTCGTCCTCCGGAAACGGAAGCCGTATGACTGGCGGAAGAATAAAGTCTAATCTTAAACGTATGGTTAAATTGTGGGACAAGGGGTACAAACTCAATAGGCAGGTAGAAGAATACACGGTCGGCAACGATTATCTCCTTGACCAAAAGCTGGTCAGGTATGATTGCCTGGCTTCGATTGCCCATGCCAAAATGCTCGGTAAGATTGGCATACTCACGAAAACTGAAACCGGGAAACTGGTAAAAGAACTAAACGGAATTCTCAGATTAGACCAGCGGGGCGTATTCAAAATTCTTTCTGGTCAGGAGGATTGCCATACGGCTATTGAAAGTCACCTGACGGCAAAACTGGGAGAGCTGGGGAAGAAAATCCATACAGCCAGATCCAGGAACGATCAGGTGCTGACTGCACTGAGGCTGTACTACAAGGCTGAGTTAATTCAGTGTAAAAAGTCGGTTTTTCGATTGGTTGGGGCAATGAGGAAGTTCAGCAAAAAATACGGGAAGATAGAATTTCCTGGATATACGCACACCCGAAAAGCCATGCCATCCTCGATTGCGTTATGGACTGGTGCATA
>Ga0172379_10005743_pt1 | contig 17137 bp, 15 predicted proteins | sample GrowelOW334metaG_FD_119756 | JGI IMG/M metagenome (GOLD analysis project Ga0172379, IMG submission 119756) | Groundwater microbial communities from an aquifer near a municipal landfill in Southern Ontario, Canada - Groundwater well OW334 metaG | ecosystem: Environmental > Aquatic > Deep... | reverse complement strand
GCCGTCGCGCGCCTCCGCGATCAGCCGTATCATCGCCTCGGTGTTCGAGGGCCTTATGTGCAGCCACGAGTCGCGCCAGTCGATTTTTATGCCGTCCGAAAGGTCCAGCGCCGCTTTTTTTATGTCTGTTTCAACCGCGCGGCGCGCGTGCTGCACGGCTTTGAAAAGCTCGGTGTAATCGAGCGGAATGTTCTTTTTAATAGTCGTGTATTCCGGAAGCGAGGCGGCAATTTTCGAGAGCCGCGTTTTGCGGCGCGCGAGGTGGTCCAGAATGAACGCAATGGCGGCGAGGCCGTCGTTCGCGTAATGGACGCGCGGGAGAATGACGCCGCCGCTGCCTTCGCCGGCGATAACCGCGCGGCGCTTCATCGCCGCTTCGGCCACGTACGCCTGCCCGATGGGAGTTCGCACAACCTGCGAGCGATAGGCTCGCGCGATGTCGTCGATCACCCGCGAGGTCGACAGATTGGTCACGACCAGGCCGGGCTTGCGTTCGAGCTGCGCCGCGACGCAGATCGCAAGCGTGTGGTCTTCCGGGAGCGATTCGCCGGCGTCGGTGACGATTCCGAGCCGTTCGCCCGCGGTGTCGAGCATGAACCCGGCGTCGCAGCCGATCGCGCGAGAGAGCGCGCGCAGCGAGCGCATGTTCGCCTGATTCGGTTCCGGGTCGTGCGGAAACGGTTCGCCGGGTTCGTCGTTGATGGCGGCCGCCGGGCAGCCGAGCGCGTCGAGCAGCTCCGCGGCCGGTTTCGAGCAGGCGCCGTTGCTGGCGTCCACCGCCACGCGGAACTTCGCTTTCCGTATGCGCGCGACGTCGACCGACGCGAGAATCGCCTTGATGTGATTTCGCGCGGCGTTCGTCTGGCGCTTGAGCGGCTTTATTTCGTTCCACTTGGCTTTGTCGAACTCGCCGCTATGGTAGATATCGAGCAGTTCATCGCTCTGGTTGGCGTTCAGGTAGATGCCGTCCGTGCGGATGAATTTGAGAGCGTTCCAGTCTTCGGGGTTATGACCGGCCGAGACGGCGATGCCGCCCGCGGCGCGCGAGCGCGCGACTGCGAACTGAAGCGCGGGGACCGGGCAGATTTCAAGATCGATCGGCGAGCAGCCCGCGCCGAGCAGCCCGGCGATGACGGCGCCGCGAACCATGCCGCCGGACGGACGCGCATCGTCGCAGACGTAAACCTCGCCTCGGCCCGCGTAGGTCGCGAATGCCTCGGTGAACTGCACGACGAGGTGCGGCGTGAACGTCTCGCCGACCACGCCACGCACGCCTGATATGCCGATTTTAAGAGCGTTCATTGTCGGATTTTCCGTCGATGTCTTCGCTCGTCGCCTCTCGGAACGCGACGAATATTGCGACCGCCACGAGAATCAGCAGGCCTGCTTCGAGCGCTAAGTACAAATAGAAATTCATTTCTTTTTGCCTCTGATGGGGAGAATCGCGTCGAGCCGGATGCGGCGCATCGCCTCGAGAACGAGCGGCGCTGCATTGACAACACGCAACTCGCCGCCCTTGCTGTTCAGTTCCTTCTGCACGTGCGCCATCACGCCCATGCAGCCGCTGTCCACAAACGAACAGTCGGCGAGGTCGAGCCTGATCTTCGGAACGCATTCGCACTCGGCGATCAGCTTTTTAACCTGCGTCTTGAACGCGCCCGTATGCTCGTATGTGAAATCGCCGTCCACGTATATCGTGACGGAGCCCTTCGCCTTCATCGTCCTGAACATCGTCGCCTTCTCCGCCATCGTAATGAATCTCCCTGTCCTAAAACTTAACACGGCGCCGATAGCCGGTCAAGGTCGGCGGAAAGTAGCGAGTGGCGAGGAGAAAAGAACACAAAAGCAGTAGAACAGAATCCAGAACTCAGAATACAGCGAAAGACATAAAAGCAGTAGACTGCAAACAGCAAACAGTAGACAGCGAAAAGAAAAAGCATAAGGCCGTCATTGCGAGCGAAGCGAAGCAATCCCGAACTCAATTCCAATCAGCGCTGGAGATGGAAAATGAATTAAACGCCCGTAGTTATTCGATTATGTCACGGAATTGGATTAATGCCGTTTCTGCTCAATACATCATCAATATCCTTTAGATGACGTAGGAACCGCCCTTTTTCCAATACATAGGACAATCCGCAAATGGCGCAAATAAAAACAGGAACTATCAAAACAATAATGAACAATTCGCTTTTGCCTTTTATTGCCGACAAGCCCACCCCAATGAAACCAACTAAAAACAATGCTATCCAAATCAATAAAAACCATGATGTGAATAATGGCGGCTTCCCAACTATCGCCGCTTTTGTTTTTCCTCCGAGATCAGTCAATTTTATCACGCCCCATAATGGCCACGAACTTTGCATTTCAAATCTGAACCAGTAATATTTTCTTCTGAAAAATATTATTTTCTTTCCTTTTACAGTTTTCACGAGTATTTCTTCCATATTATTAAAATCAACATTGAGTATTTTTTCCGGATCGGCCATGTATGTTTTTTCTGTGCGATAAACTGTCGGCCGCAGATGATATATCACTGGAATATAAACTTTCCATCCGAAAAACATTTCAGTAAAAGAGCCGACGACAAAAACAGACATCAACAAAGGAACCAGCCATTCAAATATGTCCATTACTAATATTCCCCACTCCAGAAAAATCTGCTGATAATTATATTCGGAACTGCTTTTTAAGCATATCCCCTGCCGCATAATTATATTCGCTATTCGGGCAATTAGTTTTCGCTGGTTTGCTTCTTTCCGGATCCTCAACTTCAAATCCTAAGTTGCTTATTGATGTTTAATTGAAGATTCCTCGCTTCGCTCGGAACGACAAAAAAGGCGGAATGACAGTCAGGAGCGAAATGACAAGCAGAGGCGGAATGACAAACGACGCGACATTGATGTTTGCTGTTTTTTATTCTTTCGCTGTATTCTGTATTCTGTTTGCCAAACTAATAGGAATTGAGTTCGGGATTGCTTCGCTTCGCTCGCAATGACGGACTTATGCTTTTTCTTTTCGCTGTCTACTGTTTGCTGTCTACCGTCTACCGCCTACTTCTTTTCAAACACCAGATTCGCGGTCGCCTTTTTGTTCAGCAGGCCCTCGGCCCTGACGAACGCGAACGCAAAGATGCCGATCAGCGATCTCCTGGCTTTGCTGAAGTTCTTCGAAAGCCTCCACGGGTCGCCTTCCATTTTGCGGTTGTAAAACAAGTGGATATAGATGCTGTTCTTCAGAATCCACGAGTCGTTGACGCGGTCGGGAACGCTCCTGACGAGCCGGAAGCCCCGCTCTTCCATTATCCTGGCCAACCCTGTTTCTGAATAGACAAAAACGTGCCCCGGCGGCCCGAATCCCAGCCAGCAGTTTTTCAGCAGCCTGTGCTGCCACGTGTTCAGATTCGGCACGGATATTATGAGGCGCCCGCCCGGCTTCAGTAAGCGCGCCACTTCCTTCAACAGCGGCTCCGGGTCGATTATGTGTTCCATCACAGACCACATCGTTATCAGCGAAAACCGGCCGTCCTCAAACCCGGCGTCGAATATCGTTTTGCTTATGATTCTTCTGTTCAATTCCTCGTTTTCATATTCGGGCTTGAAATACGGCTCGACCCCTACCGCGTCGTAGCCCTCGTTCATCAGGCAATAAACCATCTCGCCTTTTCCGCACCCGACGTCCAGCAGCCTGTCCGTTTCCCTGGACGGCTTTAGGCTCTTTATCGTTTTCCCCCTGAACGGGTCCATCTTGAAGCCGGAAGGGTCCTCTTTCGGGACCGCCTCGAATTTTTCATAGTGGCCGCTGAGTTCCGCTTCCTCCGGCATCGGATTCAAATATGCTATTCCGCAATTTACACACGCAACGTAGTTCAAACCGTAAATTGATTCCGGGTCGGCAAACCGGGGATACAAAAACTCCGTGTTGTTCCTCGAACAGTATGGGCAGCTAACGTGTCGCATGTTAAAAACCGGCAGCCTTTCTTAAGCTCACAACTTAACACGGCGCCGAAAACAGGTCAAGCTAAGCGCGCGCCGCGCGAAGTGAGAAGGATGAAAAAACGAAATAAATGAAAACCTTTTTCGAGAAAAAGGTTTTCACACTTTCCCAAAAGCTTTAATAAGGGGTTAATGAGGACATGAGACATTGATAGACTACTGAGGCCCGTGTTCTCTCTTGTAACTGGTTGCTGTTATGATAATTACCGAGCGGAGCGCGCGGAGCGTCAAAAAGTTTTGAAAGGGTCGAATGAGAAATGAATCATAGGTAGACTACTGAGGCCCGAATAAGAAGCCGGCTGGCCGGCAAAGGATTTTAAGGAAAACTTTTTCAAAAGTTTTCCTTAACTCATTTAGGAGTAAGCTTAAAAAATCGGGCGTCGACGCCTTTTTGGGGATCCACGCGGACATTTACGCGCCGGTGGCACATCGGGCAATAGCCGAAGTAACCGTTTTGTTTTTCGTTGTAATAAATCCGCGAGTAAACTCCGCAGCAGTCGAACTTGACGCCGATGAATTTGCGTCCGCGCTGCCCTCGTTCCTCAGGCGGCAATCCGGTTTTTTCCATAACGGAGAAATTATAACATATTGCTGAAATTTGTAAGCGCTAAAATCCGAATCCGCAAAGAAGTTATTCACAGCGGCGGGTCTGCAAAAACGCGTCGAAAATCACTTCCCGCCGGATTTTGTGTCCGCTTCGGCGGCCGGCGCCTTGGCCGGGGCGGCCGGAGAGGCTGCCGCAGCCGCGGGCGGCGTTTTCATCGGCCTGATATAAACCGCGAGAACAGCGTCCTTATCCGTATCATACTCGGGCTTGGCCGCCGCTTTGGCTTTTTCCGACGCCGCAGCCGCGGGAGCCTGCTTGCGGCCGCCGAACTCGGCGGCGAGCTTCTCTCGCAGCGCTACCATCGTTTTATACTTCCCGCTCACAATGAACCTGCCGGCGTTCTGCTGCCACTGCCCTTTCGCCGTCGGGTTCGCTTTCAAAAACTCGTTCATAAGCGCCGTACACTTTTTCAAAGTGTCTCGCGGATTCGTCGTGTTGATTACATCCATCGCGCTCGCAACCTTGACGCTTCCCGGCGCTTTCGCGGCGGCTCCCGGCGCGGCCGACCGTTTCGAGGGTTGTTCCAGCGCGCTTTCGGGCTGGGCCGCGTCCGCCTCGTCGAAATAGTACGGCATCGCCGCCGGCGGACTGAAAGAATACTTATCTCCGGCAGTATCGTAACTCGTGAGTTCCGCGATAACCGGAGCCGAGGACGGCGACATCGCGCCGGCGGGCATCGGGCGAGATTCGCTATCAGCGGCCACTGCCGATTTCGAGAAGTGCGCAACTTCGGGCTGAACGGCAATCGCGCCCTCTTTCTTCAGAGAATAATCCGCCGCGCCGGCGCCTGTTCCGGTTCCGCCGAGCGCGTGTTGCAATTCATACCTTTCAACCGCATTTTCGAAAGCGCGCGCTTCCTGTGTCGCAAGCGGCATTGATTCTGCGTCAAACCTTACATATGATTTTCCATCCGCATTTGTTTCGCTCGACGCCGTGTATCCTGCCGCTCCGCCGCCGCTCGCCAAACCGATTTTGCCGGCGCCTTTTTCCTCAGACGCGACGATTATATTGTCAGTTGCGATTTTATCTTTTACCGGTTCCGCGGCGGCTATGCTCTTGCCTGCTGCGGCGCTTTCGCGCGGCTCAACCGGCGCGGGCGTTTCAGACGTCGCCGCGTCCATGCCGGCCTTTTCGGATAAAACTATTTTTTCTTCAGGCGCTTCGCTTATAACCCTGTTGGGCGTAACAATTTTGGCTGTCTGGATGCTTCCGGCGGGCGATAGATAGAAGAGTTTCAAGTAGCCGCCGGCGAGAATGACGATGGCGAAAGTCGCCGCGAGCGACGCCCAACGGGGAATATGCCCTATCCGGAATGGAAAAGTTCTTGCGGCATCCTGGCGCCTGCTTCTGCGGCGGGCGCGCGTTTCCGCGTCGATCCGCTCCCGGACGGATTCCTCGAACCCTTCCGGCGCGAGCTCGGCCCCGTACTGCTTGGCCATCTCCCGCGTGCGACGGAACGCGCGAACCTCGCGGGCGCAGCAGTCGCAGGCGGCTATATGCTCGGCCGCCGCGGCTTCGCGAATCTCGTCGAGCTCGCCGTCGATATAATCGTGCACAATTTCGTTGAACCGGTCACAGTTCATAATCAATCACACTCCGGGCCGAGCACGCCCGCCGCAATGAGCCTTTCGCGCATCATCTGCCGGGCGCGGGCCAGCCGGGACTTCACCGTCCCCAGCTCGCATTCCAATATCCGGGCTATCTCTTCATAAGAAAAATCGTTCACATCCTTCAAGACTATCACCTGCCTGTAAATTTCGGGTATGTCCTGAATGGCGTCGCGGACGGCGCCGCGAATTTCGCCGCGCGCGGCGAGCTTTTCAGGCGCGTAGGTGTCGCTCGGAACGCGGTCGATCGGGTCCGAAACGCTGCCCTCCTCGCTCTCAAAGTAGCGTTCGTCGCGGTTGCGCGCCCGCAGGCCGTGGTATTTCGAGGCGTTCATGCAGGTTGTAGTGACAATGGTGTAGAACCATGTGCTGAACTTCGAGTCGCCGCGAAAGTTTTCGAGATATCGGTAGGCGCGCATAAAAACATCCTGAGCGGTTTCGGCGGCGGTTTCCGGGTCGCCGAGCATGCGGCAGGCGTATGAAAAAACGCGGCCCTTGTAGCGGGCCACTATCTGGTCGAATGCGCCGGCGTCGCCCGCGAGCGTCCGCTCCACAAGAGCTTCGTCGCTCACCGAGGCCAATCGTTCTTCCGGCGCGGGTTGGCGTTGCATCGCCGTCCTCGTCATCTGCTCCCTGCCTCATCTGTTTCGACAAGGCAGGCGGGCGCTATGTTCCCTGAACTTAAAAATATAACAATAAACGCCGCGGGGGTCAAAGAACAGCCGATGATCGGGACGTTAGCTGACAAAAGGCATAAGAGCAGTAGACAGCAGACAGCAAACAGTAGACAGGGTAAGAAAAAGCATAAGTCCGTCATTGCGAGGAGCGTAGCGACGAAGCAAACCCGAACTCAATTCCCATTAGTGGGAAGAATCCAGAACTCAGAATACAGCGAAAGACAAAAACAAAACGAAAAACGTCATTGCGAGACGTTTTTTTGCCGAAGCAATCCCGAACTCGGTTCCAATTAGTTTGCAGATAAGCCGTAATCCACTCCCGCTTGTCATTCCGAGCGAAGCGAGGAATCTTGGATAAACTTCAATCAGGTAGCTGGCAATTGGGGATTAACAACAGCAGGCCTTAAAGAATTCGGAAGCATTATAAAACAATATTGCGAATTGGTGAGCAGTTGATGACAGCGGTGAGAATGTAGTAAAATGAGAATAGATAGTCAAGGAGCTCATTTGAGTCTTAAATACGCATACGATATTGACTCGATCGATAATCGAAATGCTGAATTTATCGATAAGATCGTCGGCTTGGCTGACGGATTTCTTGTTGACTATCACAACATAAAACTGCGTGGGCTTGAACGTGTTTCGCCCGGCGCCGGTATTTATGTGGGCAATCACAGTTCAGCCGGATATGCTCCTGATATACTTCATTTCTTATCCGAGATATACCGTAAGCTGGGGATAGACGAAATCCCATACGGCATGATGCATGAGATGACAATTAGAATACCGATGCTACATCAGTTTTTCATACCGCTTGGCGCTGTCCGCGCTTCACATGAAAATGCGCATCGACTATTGGAGCGCGGCAACAAAATACTTGTTTATCCCGGCGGCGATTTGGATGCTTACAGGCCTTACAGACACCGCGACAGGATAGTATTTGGCGGCCGCGCCGGGTATATTCGATTGGCGATTGCCGAGAATGTTCCAATCTACCCATTGGTCACCGCCGGCGCGCATACTATGTTTATCATTATTGACGATATGCGTTGGCTCGCCCGGATGCTGCCGAAGTTTTTCAGGGCTAAAGTGTGGCCGCTTTCAGTGAGCTTCCCATGGGGCATAACACTGGGGCCAATGTTAATTCCCCCAATGGCATTTCCAATGAATATACTGATGGAAATTCTGGAGCCTGTTTGTTTCGACCGGCATGGCAAAAAAGCGGCTTCTGATGAGGCTTATGTTCGTAGCTGCGCCGATAAAGTTGAGTCAGACATGCAGAAAACATTGAATAGACTTTCACAAGAACTGACCAACTCCATTTAAACAGATACAGAGTGAATTTCATGTGAAATACGGGAACGAAAAGAAGTAGTCAGTAGACAGCAAACAGTAGACGGGGAAAGAAAAAGCATAAGTCCGTCATTGCGAGGAGCGTAGCGACGAAGCAAACCCGAACTCAATTCCAATTAGTGGGAAGAATACAGAACTCAGAATACAGCGAAAGACATGAAAGCAGTAGACGGCAGACAGCAAACAGTAGACAGGAAAAAGAATAATACTATAACCACAATAAATACTACGATATTAATAGGAATTGAGTTCGGGATTGCCGCGTCATCCACAATACGGCTTCCTCGCAATGACGCACTCTCCGTTCGGTATTGTGCGCGACCTTCAGCTTGTAAATCCGGATCACTGCATTGCGCCGGACTTTTTTGCGAATGGCGCATAAACAGTCAAAAAAAATCCCGGTTCGCCCCGGCGATGCCCGATTTGTCATCTAAGCCAACGCCTTTGCCGGAGCGATACCGGGCTGTCAATCAATAACCGCTGTTTTGAACGCCGCGCCTAACACCAGTTCGCAATCTGCGATAGATAAGGCGTCTAACCCATTTGTCCGTCTGTTTCCTGGACGGGCTCGACATCCTCGTCAACATTTCCCCGACGCAATACGTTCAGGGCGGACTTGACCATAAAACTATCTCCTGTGATGTGAAAAACGTTTAGGAATGTCGCCTCGTTCAGCTTTCCGAGCGAGACGAGGTTTTTCATCGCATCCTGTTCACGGAGAGATTCCGGACGGGCGCTTCCGCCGTCCGAGACGAGCGAACTGACTTCTTCAGCCGACACCTGCCTCAAGGCGCCGCTCTCGAAATTCTGACGCACAAGTTCCTGCAGCCTCGCTTTGAACGCCGAGTCGACCGTTAACCCAAGATAGGCTTTTCTTACATTGTCCGCCCAATGCGAACTCTTGAGGTCAACCCGCGCAACGCTTGCTTTTTGAGCTGTCAGATCATCCCTAATATAGTTCGCCGCCATCGTTCTCCCCTCCCCTCATCACCGTCTATTTGATAAAACAACGGCGCTTAGTCGGAAGTTCCTTCAAGTCAGCGTCTTATTTTTGTTTTACCCACAATGAAAGCAAAGCAAACACTGGAACCGGCGCAGCCTGTGAAATCAGCGCCGCGCTTTGCTTCCTTTATGTCAATTCATGTCCTTTTAATCCATTTTTTTACTGGCGAGACTTTTTTACGCCGTTTCCGCGCCGTTATTCGATAAAAAACATTTGACGAACGTCGTTTTTTTACCTATATTCCCGTTACCTTTTTGCGCGCGTCTCACGGCTCGCGCTTTACATAAATTGGACTACATCTTGGGGAGGCATCTATGCGAAAAGGTCTGATTTATGCAGTATTGGTATTGAGCGCAGTTCTTTTGCCGGCGTTCGCGCACGCCAGCGGCTCCACAGCCGCGAAAGCTCCGAAGTACGCTGTTTCGTTGAACTATTGGGACGCGAATCTGATTAAGTCGTTCCCGACGTTCAGCGAGAAATCCGGCCAGACATTTTTTCCGGTAATACTCGGCTCCGCGCGGCTCGGCGACAGCAAATGGAGCGCGCTCGGCGAATGGGGCAAGAGCGACTTCAGCCCCGTCACTTCTTTAGTCCGCCCGAACATGAAGGAAAAAGCAAGCCGCACGGTCATCGGAATGCGGTACGATCCGCAACCCGGATTCTATTTCACTCTTTCCTATCCGATTATGAAGCTGAATATCGAAAACAGCGTGTCCGGCTCGACAACCACCGCCGCGATTACCGGCATGCAGCTCGGCGCGGGCTTCGGCGCTTATCTCAAACCGCCGCACATCACCGCCGGCCTTGAAGTCAACATGGTTCCGGACATGAGCGCGAAATACACGGCCGGCGCCCTGTCGGGCAAAGCCAAGGGGCCGGGATTCGATGTGAAATCGACAGTGGCATACAAATTCGACTCAGGCAGCGCGGCATACATCGGTTTCCGCTGGATGTCGCTGCAGGCCGGCGCGGTTACGCTCGGAAACTACCCGATGCCGAAGGTGAACTTCACGCTTCGCGGGCCGTTCATGGGCTATAAGCACGTATTCTGATTGCTATTTGGCTACGCGCATAGCCTGCGCGAGGTCGGCTATCAGGTCCCCGGCGTCTTCGAGCCCGACTGACAGCCTTATGAGCCGGTCGTTTATCCCGATCCGCTTCAGTTCCTCATTCGGGAACTCGTTGTGGGTCATCATTATCGGATAGGCGATCAGGCTCTCGACGGCGCCGAGGCTTACGGCAAGCGTCCAGATTTTAACCGAATTAAGAATCCGCTTGGCGGTTTTCGCGTCGCGCGTGTAGAAGGAAATCATCGCGCCGGCGCCGGACGCCTGCCGCTTGTGAACCGCATGGCCGGGATGGCTTTTCAGGCCGGGGAACAGAACCTTCTCCACCTGCGGCTGCTTGTTCAGCCACGCCGCGATCGCCGCCGCGCCCTGCTGCTGCGCGTCCATCCGGGCTTTGAGCGTCTTCATCCCGCGCATCATCAGCCAGCAGTCTAACGGCGAGGGTATCGCGCCCACCGCGTTCTGAATGAAGCCGATCTGTTTCGCCACCGCCGCGTCAACCGCCGTCGCCAGCCCCATTATCAGGTCGCTGTGGCCGCCGAGGTACTTCGTCGCGCTGTGAATCACGATGTCCGCGCCGAGCGCGTGCGGGTTCTGCAGCAGCGGCGACATGAACGTGTTGTCCACCATCAGCAATAGGCCGCGCTTCTTCGCTATCGCGGCGATTTTCGCGATGTCGGCGATCTTCATCAGCGGGTTGGTCGGCGATTCGATATAAATCGCGCGAGTCGCCGGCGTCACCGCAGCCGCCACCGCTTTCGAGTCCGTGGTGTCGACGAACGTGTGCATGATTCCGAAACGGCTGAATACGTCGGTTATCGCCCGGTAGGTGCCGCCGTACATGTCCTCCGTCGCCACGATGTGGTCGCCCGCGCTGAGAAGCATCAGGCACGACGAGATCGCGCCCATTCCCGATGAAAAGGCGAATCCCGCCTTCGCGCCCTCGAGATCGGCTATGTACGATTCGAGCGCCGCGCGCGTCGGGTTGCCGGTCCGCGAATAATCGTACAGCTTCGCCTTTCCCGGCAGCTCCTGCCTGAAAGTCGACACCTGATATATCGGCACGTTCACCGCGCCCGTGCGCTCGCACTCCCCGCACGGCGGATGTATCAGCTTCGTTCCGGTTCCCTGTTCAATTTTCTTTTTCAAATTGAGGCCTCCAAGCGGTGTTTTGATTATTTAAGAACAATAGCGATATTTATCAGCGGCTTTAGCTCAAACCTTATTCCTCGCTCCGCTGTCAAAATCACATTCCATGTTTTTCGCTATGAGATTTTCGAGAAGAATTCCCGAATGATATCGAAAGCAGGGTGATTGAAATTAATGTACCCTTTTACTGCGGCGATGCCGAATCTTTCATCTACGTCTTCACGCGATCCTAAAAAAACTTGAACCTTTGCTTTAGACATCTTCTTCGGCAATTTGTTTTCTTTTGTTTCAACGCATTTGAAATATTCATCTACGCACTCAAAAACAGGAGCTTCTTTCCATGACTCTAAAAACAAATCTTCAAGTTCTCCAGACTTCCCGCCTCCCGGCAAAAGAAGAACACAAACCTTTATATTACCTTCAGCAATTCCCAACGGATTAGACGGAACCGGCAAATTAGATGCTCTAAGCGCATCACAGACGCTTTCGAATGCTCCGTCTTCATTATCATCAGAATCTCTAATAATTCCTAAAAAAGTGACTGTTTCAGAAAAACTTGGCGAGATGCTTATCGCCCTTATTATTGAGTGGAAATTTTCTTTCCCTTTGATGTCACGGAATTCGATATTTTTGATTCCTGAACGATCACAAAAATACTTAAAAAATAATTCATCGGATTTACCTTCAACCAAAATTAGGTTGGGTTTTTCAGGTTCAAATGGTTTATCGCAAGAATTGTCAGTCATCGGACCTCGAGATTCAGGTCTATCGCGCTTTCAAGAGTCTCCAAATCGTAAGTAAAGCATTTGATATCGCCTTTTACCCTCTCAAGCCTATGCAGGTAAAAGTCATTATAATTACTGCTCTTGATCGCATCAAAGGCCGCTATAACACATTCACGGCTATGCGTTGTCGCAAAAATCTGAACGTTTGACTCTTCAGCCATTTTTTCGATGGCAAGCCAGATTTTTTCCATAGCAGAATAATGGAAGCCATTTTCAATTTCATCTATAAAATAGACACCGTTTTTTATATGGAATATTTCTGTAAATATACCGATTAAACTTGAAATTCCATCACCCATAAAAACCAAAGGTATTGAAGTATTATCTTCAAGTCCGCAATATACCATTGGCGATTCATTTTCGTAAGTAATGAATATCCTGTTTATATTTTGATCGATGATCCTCAAAACATTAATAAGAGACTCTTGGCCATTCTTTAAAAATGGCTCCAACCTCGCGGCCAAAATCTTTTGATCAATTTTGCTATGCGGCGCCCTGAAGTATGCTTTTTCTTCAGTTTTGACAACATCATAATCCTTCATCACGCCTTTGATGCTTAACGAAACATGCAGTAGTTGCTTTTTATCCCCGTTTTGAATTTCGTATTCAAGAACTTTTGTTTTGTAGCCAAGAACCGTCATATTGGGATCAGCAGACAAGCTAGAAGAATCTTTGCCAAGTTGATCAAATATACTTTGACTTTTTAGAAATGATCTGATGGTAACTTTTTGAAAGCCGTTATTGGCGTGCTCACCTTCAATAACAATTTCTTTCACATTTTTTTGGTTATTAAAATTGTAATCCCATGGCGGATTCATGTTTGAATTAAGATTTTGAAAATCAACTTCCAAACCTCTGATCAAATTGACAATCGTCGATTGATCAGGATTATTACGAGCGCAGAGTAAATAAACAGCTTCTAATAACGTCGTCTTGCCAACGTTATTTTTGCCGACGAAAAGATTAATTCTTTTCAATTTATCAATATTGATACTATCGTAGCATCTGAAATTTTGAATGCTGACGCTTTTGTACATTCAAATCACCCGCGAATGAATTGCCGCTTCTTTTTGTAGATTATAGCTTACAATTCCTTCGCCGCAAAGTCGACGGCGTTCTGGAAGATGGCGAAGCCGTGGCCGGGGTCGGCGCCCTCGCCGCGGGTCCAGCGCGGGTGCTGCGTCGCCGTGATGTGGCGTTCCGGATGCGGCATGAGTCCGAACACGCGCCCGGTGGCGTTGCACAGCCCGGCGATGTTCTCCTCTGAGCCGTTCGGGTTCACCGGATAGCCGGAGAGATTGCCCTCGGCGTCGCAGTATTTGAACACTATTTGCTTATTGGCGATAACCTTTTTGCGCGTCTCGGGCTTGTCGAAGATGATCTTGCCCTCTCCGTGCGCGATCGGCAGCGTAATGACGCGCTGGACGCCCTTGGTGAAGACGCAGGGCGACTTCGGGTCGTTCTTCAGATAAATCCAGCGGCACTCGAAATGTCCGCAGTCGTTGTCGAAAAGAGTGACGCTCGGGCGCGCCATTCCGGAGCGGCCTTTCTTGGCGGCGAAGCCCGGCAGGAGGCCGGTCTTCACGAGCGCCTGGAAGCCGTTGCAGATGCCGACGACGAGCTTGCCGTCCGCGACGAACTTGTTGACCGGCTCCTCGATCTTGTTGATCAGCTCGTTGGCGAGCACGCGGCCGGCCGAGATGTCGTCGCCGTACGAAAACCCGCCGGGAAGCGCGAGTATCTGGTAGCGGTCGAGCGATTTCTCGCCGTTCGCGATCATGTTTATGTGCACGAGGTCCACGTCCGCGCCGGCGCTTGCCAGCGCGAAAACGGTTTCCCTGTCGCAGTTTGTGCCTGCCGTCCGCAGGACGATTGCTCTCACGTCTTTCATTTTCGAGGCTCCTGAAACTCTTATTTTTCGCTGCTCACCACGCCAGCGGCGCTTTCCACACCGCTTTCAGCTTGTCGATCCCGGCGCTGATCGCCGTCTTGCAGTTCAGCCCGGTCACCGTCAGGCGCGGCTTCTTCGTCACCACGCCGACCAGCGCGCACGGCACGTTTTTCATCTGCTTCTCGAATTCCTTCCGCTTCGCGAAGTCGACTTCGACCACGAAGCGCGTGTTGGATTCGGAGAACAGGAGATTGTCCGTGCGTTTGACGCCCGCCGCGCGCGGGATGAGCCGCGCGTCGATGTCCGCGCCGAAACCGCCGGCGAACGCGCTTTCAGCGAACGCCACGGCAAGGCCGCCGTCGCTCGCATCGTGGCAGGCGCGCACGCAGCCGGACCGGATAGCGCCCGTCAGCGCCTTGAATATCTTCTTCGATTTCTTCGCGTTCAGCTTCGGCACGCTGTTGCCTATGAAGCCGAGCGTCTGATAGTATTGCGAACCGCCCATTTCGTTGAACGTCGTTCCGACGACATAGACCGGGTTGCCGGGCTTCTTGAAGTCCATGGATACGACGCGGCGCACGTCCGGGATTATGCCGGTCGCCGAAATGAGGAGCGTGGGCGGAATGGCGATCGTTTCGCCCTCGATCGCGAATTCGTTATAGAAAGAGTCCTTGCCGGAGATGAACGGAGTGCCGTAGGCGGTGGCGATGTCGTAGCAGGCGCGAGATGCGCGCACGAGGTCGCCGAGCCGGTCCGGCTTGTCCGGGTTGCCCCAGCAGAAATTATCGAGAATCGCTATGTCGTCGATATCGGCGCCGACCGCCACCGCGTTCCGGATCGCCTCGTCGATAGCGCTCGCCGCCATCCAGTAGGTGTCGATGTCTCCGTAACGCACCGCGATGCCGTTCGAGACGGCGATGCCGCGATAGGAGCCAAAGAGAGGCGCGACAACCGCCGCGTCGCCGGGGCCGTCGTCCTGCGCGCCCTGAAGCGGTTTCAACACGCTCGCGCCCTGCACCTCATGGTCGTACTGCCGCACTACCCATTCCTTGCTCGCCACGTTGTAGCTGCCGAGAACCTTTTCCAGCGCGCGGTTAAGATTCTCCGGGTCCGCGATCTTCGGCTCCGGATGCTTGCGCGTGTTCCACACCGCGGGCCGCGGATAGCGCGGAACGCCGCCGTGCAGGAATTTCATATCGAGATCGGCCACGTCGACTCCCTCGTGCCTGACGACGAAGCGTTTCGTGTTCGTGAATTTGCCTATGATAGTCGCTTCAACGTTCTCGCGCTCGCAGAGCCGCAGGAACTTGAACAGATTGTTCGGCGGGATCGAGAGCACCATGCGCTCCTGAGCCTCGGAGAGCAGGATTTCCCACGGGGCGAGGCCGCCGTACTTCAGCGGGCAGCGTTCGAGGTGAACCTCGGCGCCGATGTCCTTTCCCATTTCGCCGACGGCCGACGAGAAGCCGCCCGCGCCGCAGTCCGTTATGCAGTCGTACAGGAACATCGCGCGCGCCTGAATGATGATGTCGAGCGCTTTCTTCTCGACGATCGGGTTGCCGATCTGCACCGCGCCGCTGGATGAAGTCTCGGAGTCGGAGTCGAGCTCGATCGACGAGAACGTGGCGCCGTGGATGCCGTCGCGTCCGGTTTTGCCGCCGACGGCGACGATCAGGTCGCCGGGGCGCGCCTTTTTCTCCACGCGGTCGACGGGGATCAGGCCGCCCGTGCCGCAGTAGACCAGCGGGTTGCCGAGGTAGCGGTCGTCGAAGTGGAGCGAGCCGTTGATCGTGGGGATGCCCATCTTGTTGCCGTAGTCGCGCACGCCGGCGACAACGCCCTTGTAGATGCGCTTCGGGTGCAGAATGCCTTTCGGCAACTTATCGTGCGGCATGTCCGGGGGCGCGAAGCAGAACACGTCCACGTTGAAGATCGGCGTCGCGCCGAGGCAGGTTCCCATCGGGTCGCGGATCACGCCGCCGATCCCGGTGTTCGCTCCGCCGTACGGGTCCAGCGCCGACGGGTGGTTGTGCGTCTCGACCTTGAACGCGAAGTGGAAATTGTCGTCGAACTCGATCACGCCCGCGTTGTCCTCGAACACGGACACGCAGCGGTCGCCGTCGCCGTCCGCTTCGCGGATGTCTTTCGTCGCCTTCACGATCGTCTGCTTGAACAGGTTGTCGATCAGCTCCTTGCGCCCGTTTTCGACGTAGGAGATGATGCCGTTGAACACCTTGTGCTTGCAGTGCTCGGACCACGTCTGCGCTATGCATTCCAGTTCGGCGTCGGTGGGGTTGCGACCCTTCCTGCGAAAGTAGGCCGCCACCTTTTTCATCTCGCCAAGGTTGAGCGAGAGGAGCCGGTCAGAGCTGATCTTCACAAGCTGCGCGTCGGTCGCCTGGAGAATTTTTACCTTCTCCACCTTGACCTGCGCCGCTGATTTTTTCGGTTTCGCCGCCTTCTTGGCGGCCGCTTTCTTCGGTGATTTCTTGGAAGCCATCGCTTAACGTCCTTCCGGTAAGTTTCTTACTGTCAACTGCTTTTCCTGATTTCTGTCTCTTAGCTTTTTCTGTTCCCGTTTTATCTTTATCTTTTCCCTGTCTACTGTTTGCTGTCTACCGTCTACTTCTTTTTGCCTTTTTCTTTTCCCAAACTACCAACTACCAGCTACTTCTTTTCCGCTGTAAACGACTGAATCACTGGATTCGCGAGCAGCTTGCGGCAAATCGCGTCGGCCTGCTCGTCGGTGAGGCGTCCGCGCAGAATGACCTTTGTCGAGGTCTTCGCTGCGGTCGCGCCCGCTATCTTCATGTCTGCTATGCCCTTGAGCGTCGATTCCGCCACCGGGTCTGTCACCCCGTGGTTGTAGCGGATTTCGAGAACCCAGGCGCCCTTCGACATGTCGCCGTGAACCCGCCCGATGACATAGCGCTGCGAAACCGGGTCGGCCAGCAGCTCGGAGGCGATCCGTTTCGCGTCCTGTTTCGAGATGTCGCCCTCGATCTC
>Ga0172379_10005742_pt1 | contig 17138 bp, 10 predicted proteins | sample GrowelOW334metaG_FD_119756 | JGI IMG/M metagenome (GOLD analysis project Ga0172379, IMG submission 119756) | Groundwater microbial communities from an aquifer near a municipal landfill in Southern Ontario, Canada - Groundwater well OW334 metaG | ecosystem: Environmental > Aquatic > Deep... | reverse complement strand
CCCATGGAAGCCGGAGAACATTTCCAGGCCGAGCTCCTTGTGGCCGAAGGGGGCCTGATCAAGGTAAATTTTCTGAGCCCAAATTGAGAGGATTTTCGTGCAACCCTGCGGCTGGATTGAGGCTAGAGAAATTGATGTCGTTGCACCTGAAGGCGGCAGGTTGCTCTCCGAGATCTCTTTTGGCATACCGAAGGGAGCGTTTGTTGGGGTCATCGGCATGTCAGGCTGCGGGAAGAGCACCCTCATCCGAACTCTATCGGGACTCATCAGCCCACAGAACGGGGAGGTTCGTTTCGCCGGGCACCCGGTAGGTGAAATCAAAAAACAATTCCCACTTGCGCTGGGTTACATTCCCCAATTCGGCACATTTCATGCCGAACTCACGGTCAGAGAGATTCTGGAATACGCGGTTTCGCTCCGGCTCCCGCCGACGGTCGATCTCTCCACCCGGACGAGCTGGCTTGGACATGTTGTGGAACTCGCCGGAATTGAGAGCCTTCTTGGCCAGAAGTTTTCCACTTTGTCGGGCGGTCAAATGCGGCGCGTCGCGCTGGCAGAGGAACTGGTTGGCGACCCGGAATTTCTCCTTCTTGATGAATTAACCACAGGCCTGGATGTCTTCTCCGACGGAGAAATCATGAGATGGCTTCGGGATCTTGCTCATATTCATGGCAAGACCATCCTGCTTGTCACCCATGGCACGCAGCATCTGGGCCTCTGCGACAGGGTCATTTTCCTCCACCAAGGAAGGCTTGCCCATTTTGGGACAGAGGAATCTCTCCTTCACTCGAACAATGTGAAATCCATTGAGGAATTGTTCGGGGTGTTTTCGAATACGACTCCGGTGATTCCCCCTCCGGAATCACCGCCATCGCCCCCCTGCAAACCGGAACCGTTGCAAACCGACAGGCCACCCAATGGCGCGAGGCAGTTTCCAGCACTTCTGGGCCGCCAGATGAAACTACTCTTGAGGGACAAAGGACAATTGGCGCTTCAAGCCGTTTTGATCATCACATTCCCCCTGCTTGTTGCGGTTTTTGCTCTGAATGGATTGCCCCAGGTGCGAGCCATTGCGGATGAAGCAACCACCAATATTGTTCGATCCCTCGAACAGAAAATATTCTATCTCCAAAACGCATTCGAGGCGGCGGCCCTGGTCTCGGGACTGATCATGTTCCAGGTGATCCTCCTCACACTCATCGGGGCAAATAACGGGGCAAGAGAAATCGCGAGAGAAAGAGAGGTCATTCGCAAAGAGCTTTTTGCGGGATTGTCCCCAACGGCAAATATCGCATCGAAATTCCTTCAACTTCTGCTCTTTTCATTTTTGCAGGCCTCTTGGATGGCCTGGTTTGTGAAGACTGCCTGTGGATTTCCTGGCTCCCTTTGGGAACAATTCCTCATTCTGTTCCTGACGACACTGGCCATGAGCGTCACTTGTCTGGCCATTTCAGCCGCATCCCCCTCGGCCGAGCGGGCGTCTCTGTTGTCCATTTATCTGGTAGGGTTTCAGCTTCCTTTGTCGGGGGCCGCTCTTGCTCTCCCTGACTGGCTTTCCGGTGTGTGTCGTCCTTTCGTGGCCGCATACTGGGGGTGGAGCGGATATCTGCGAACTTTGGACGGTTCAAGATACTTCAGACTTGTCAGCGATTCGACCCAGACTCATGTCGCAGAGTATTCCGTGGCCGTGTTCGTTCTCTGCTTGCACATCTTGCTAGGCCTCCTCGCTTCGATTTATTCGGTGCGCAGTCTCCAGAAAGCGACCCGATGAGACGACTCGTCATCGCGATCATGGTTTTCGCATGCACTGGCCGTGCCGTGGAAACCAGCAAGGTTTCCTTCCCAGCTCCACAGGGAATGACCCAAGCCGATGTCTGGTTCGCCGACACTGCAAAGAATCCCAAAGGCGTTTTGGTCCTTTGTCCGGGAATGAACGGCAGCGGGGAACCGCTAGTCGCTGATCCCCAATGGCAAAGCTTTGCTTCCAGAAATCACCTCGCGCTGGCCGGCCTCTCGTTCTCCTCTCCCCCCGCCCAGTTGTATGCGGGTTTTGGCTACACATTCCCAGACCAGGGGTCTGGTGAGATCCTTCTTTCCGCTGTGAGGAAGCAATATGGCCGGGATTTGCCGCTCCTCCTTTATGGTTTTTCGAGCGGAGCGTATTTCACGGAATTATTTGTCAATTGGCGGCCGGATTCGGTCATCGCCTGGTGCGCTCATGCAACAGGAAGGTATGAGGAAAGTCCGAGATGCTGGCCGCCGGGAATTGTCTCCTGTGGCGAGTTGGACGGCACTCGACTGGGGGCGGCCCTTACCCATTTCAAGCGGGGCAGGGTCGCCGGGAGCTCGCTTCTATGGGTAGAGGTGAATGGCGCTGGCCACCAATGGACCGAAAAGCTGAATTCGTTTGTCCGGGATTACTTTTCTGCCATTCTCAATCGCTCTGGAAATGGAATCTGGATTGATGTGGAGAACGGCGAAAAACTGACGGAAAATATTGCGGCAAAGCAACCCAGCCTCTCCGCTTGGCTGCCTTCGAAAGACCTTCTTCAAAAATGGATCGGTTTAAGTTCACAGTAAAAGCGCTCATCGTCCTTTCAATCATCGTGAGTTGTCCTCTCGCCAGCCGGGCGGACTCGGATTTTTTTCAGATCAAGAAGCTCTCGTTTTTTTCCAAAGAGCAAAAAAATGGCACCGGCATCTGGAAGCTGGGAGATAAGAAAAAACAGACCCCGGATGAGTTTGTTCCCTGCGTGGAGGCGATCCTGGAGACCCATGCCACCATTCGTTCCGAGGGCCTGACAGTAAAAGCCTACTTTTTCGATACGGAAAAGAAACAGGTCGGCCGCCCTGTGGAACCGGAACCTGCATTTCATGATAAAAAATCAGCAGCCAAGCCGTTTGCCAAACCCGTCATTTTCTATGAGCACAAGGCTGAGAATGTCTTTTTTCGTGTTCCCAAATCCCTTTTGGAGAAAAGTGCAAAATGGTCGGCAGTGGTGGCATTCGGCGACTCACAGGGGGTATCGGCAAAGGTATTCCCCGATGGCACGCTGCTTGGATATGACTTCCCAGAGAAACACCTCGTCTCCGCAGCGCCCATAGCGGGAGTCCTTCGCGCTCCCATCGCCGAACCCGTCATTGAGCAGCTGGTGCATACCCGCAACCCCAAGCAACCGAAGATCACACTTTTCCTGAGATTTCCAAACGGGATTAAAGATGCCTCGGAAGTCAAAGGGGTTTTGGCCATGTGCCTTCTGGCCAACAATGTTGGTGAAATTCGGCGCAAGCTTGAGGAAAAAAATCCGGCAGACTATGGCGGTCTTTTCCAATTTGCTGACAAAAGAAACTTTGCGATCTTGTGCTGGGGTGCACAGACGCTCTGGAGGCCTGATGCCAGCTACAACGAGTTGGAACGGGAAACCAACAAGGCGTTGGACAAGGGATTCGATGAGGTCGCTGCCGCTTGGGAGCGGGGAGTTGGAGAATTGCACGACAAGTACGGGATCCCGACACGCGATTTTCTTCTCTGGGGCGTTTGCGCTTCTGCCCAATGGGCGCACCGTTTGGTTCTCCGTAAGCCAGACCACTTTTTGGCAGCCTACCTCCATATTCCCAGCAGTTTCGATAAACCTACCCCCGATGCCGCCAAGGTTTTGTGGCTCCTGACATCCGGGGAATTGGACGGCGGATATCAACACGGTTGCCGGTGGTATGCGGACTGCCGCGCAGCAGGGTACCCCATCGTGTACAAGGCGGTCATGAATCTGGGGCATGCAGGCAGTCCGATTGCCGACAATCTCGGCATCAAGTTTTTTGAATACGCCCTGACACTCCGTGACCAGCGGGCAGAAATTGACAAAAAGTGGCATCAATCCGGAACCAACGACCCCAAGCCTTGGCCGGAAGGTTTCAGGAACCCCGAATATGTGGGCGATTATTTGAACCAAGAGGCTTTCCCATACGACAAGAGGAACATGATTCCCGATACGCTCCGGGTGCCGCTTCCTACGAAACCCATCTCAGAGGCTTGGAATAAATGAGTTTCTACTACGGAGATGCGCTTCGCTTGGATTGGGGATTTGGGAACCCGAATCGCACGGCAGCCCTGATCGCTTGTCTCATGATTGCCTGTTGGGGCCTGTCCCTGTTCAAGCGATGGGGGTTCTGGGTAGCTCTGGGGCTCTTCTCTGTTCTGGGAGTCTGCCTGGTTCAAACGTTTTCCCGTGGTGGGCTGGTGGGATTGCTGGCAGGGGGCACCGCACTTCTCTTTTTCGCAGATCGCCCGTGGCCGAAGGCTCGTGTGCTTTCGTTGATTGTGGCGGTTGCTCTCCTGTCTTGCTATGCGGTCTTCGTCAGCGCTTCAGAGCGATATGCATCAAGCTGGCAGGGCGACCCCTCCGTGACAAATCGCTTGGAGCTCTGGAAGAGTGTTCCGAAAATGATCGTGGATGCTCCTGATGGTTGGGGTCTGGGCCAATCCCAGGAGGCCTACATTCAGTGGTATCAGTCGCCAGAACGTGAAGAACGCTTTCTGAATCTTGTGAGCCTTCATTTTACCTTGCTGGCAGAACTCAATTGGCCATTGCGCGTCGCCTATCTTCTTTTGTGGGTTGGTGGATTTCTCCTGACCTGGCCGGGAAAAGGGCTTCGGATGCTGGCCGTTCCCTTTGGGATTTGGACAACCACTTTCGTTGCGGGAATCTTCACTCATTTCTCGACTTCTTGGCCTGCCTATTTCCCTGCGATTCTCACGCTCTTGGTGGCCACAGGCGTGCGAGTCGCAAAGAGCCAATGGCCATCCCAGCGCATTCTTCTTGGATCTCTGGCTTCTGTATTCGTCGCATTGGGACTCGTTTATTGCGTTGGCCGGTCATCTCCCTCAATCCAGATTGCCCGCAACGGAATCATCGTCGGCGAAGGTCAGCCCGCGGCATGGATCTGCGTTGACCGGGCCGTCGTCGGTAACAGCTATGGAAAGGCACTGAGGAAGCACATGGCCTCCACGAGGGATTGCCCTTCGATTGGGATTGCCACGGATCTTGGGAAGATCCCGCATCAATCAACGGTTGTCGTCTGTGGGAAGGCTTCCTCTGCCTTGCGTGAAATAGCACCGCGCCGATTGATCCTGCTGAACAGCAGCCTGGCTCCTCAGGATCTGGAAACGATCCCGCTCGCCGAGAAATATGTCATTTTTGGTGAGTTTTCCCAATCTCCAGCCCGGCAAGCATGGAAAGGCGATGCTCAAATCATATCCGGATTGGGTGATTTTCTTCCTTCATGGCCGGGACTTGTCTTTGAACACCTGCGTTGATTTACCCCATGGATCCCTCTATATCTCGCCACATGATGAATCGTCTTTTGGCTTGTGCCACGATTGGAACCGCGATGCCTCTCATGGCCCAGTCCCAGCCAGCAGCCCCTCCCACCCAACAGCCGCCTCCGGCGACACAACCAAGAGCTGATTCCGAAGCTCTTAATTATCTCTACAACCGAGGGCCGACCGATGGCAGCGCCCTGGGCACGGCCAGTGACGATTATCGCAAGGGAAAGGCGGCTGCCGGCGACAAGCAAAATGCTCTGGAATCCCTCGTCTCCTCACAAAGCCTCTTGCCTCCCGACTTTGAAAAATTCCTCAGTGCAGCGGAAGCGGATACTGGCCAGATTGCAAAGTATGAAGCTCTTTACGAAGATGCCATGAAGTTCCTCCATGCGAGGAAACCCTTGGAAGCATGGCAGATTCTTTTTGCGCTGAGCGAGTTCCCCTGGGATGCGGGCATCAGCAAGCAAATCGCCAACCGCGTGCGGGCGGTCTGGGATACCAACGGCACGGCAAAGACGCTCCTCGGCGAAAACGATAAACTTCAGGAAAAGATCCGCACTTCCAACTGGAATGCCGATGTCAGCGCGGAGTCCGCTCGCAGGGCTGCCGAGAGCCGGGCCAAGGCGAAGGACGGACAGCAGGCTGCGGCCACCGCAGTTTCCGACACCACCAAATCTGGACCGGGAGCCCTCCGTCTGACCGAGGAGTATTTTAAATCTCTGGACTCCAAGGCCCGGATCAAGCTCAACGAGCTCAAGGTTGAAAATATCAAATCAAAGGCCCGCACGGATCTGGTGGAATACATCACGACCCTCTACAAGAGCAAACGCTACGCCCATGCCGTGCTCACGGCCGAGTTCTACCAGGCGCTCTTCATTGACGGGGAACTCCCGCCGGAGGTAGCCAATCAAGCGACCGCATCTCTGGAGTCCACGAGGGAAATTTCCCGGGCCGTCGATGTGTTCCGGTTCAAGGTCAAGAACAAGCAAATCGGCACAGCCTCCACCATTCTGGAAAAAGCCTGGGAAACCGGCGATACAACCCCCCAGATGAACGGGTTGGAACGAGATTTGAAGCTTGCTGTGATCGACCACGCCAACCGGGTTCGCCGGATGAAGAATCTCATTGAGGCGCGCGATTTTGAGGGACTTGATACGGTGCTTGATGAGATGGAGAAAACCGCGACGGACTTCGACACCACCAAGCCGCGCGCACTCATCCAAGCCATCAAGCTCGACAGCCGGATGAAGCTGGGAAAAGCCAAGCTCTTCGCCCAACAGGGCAACACCCAGAAAGCCATGGAGGAATTCAAGACTGCCGCCGAAATTTGGCCGGGAAACCCCGATCTTGAAAAAGCTTCCTCGGAATACTTCTCCGTCGAGGATGTCTCGGCGAAGAACACGGTGGAGTTCGACCGGGAATTTGCCGCAGGCAATCACCGGGCGATTGCTGAGAAACAGGTCCAATACCTCGCGTTTGTTCAATCCGATGAGAAACGAAAGGCCCAGTTCAAGGAGTCCTTGGAAAAAGTCAGGGATGCGGAAACCGCCATCGAAAAAGCGAAAATCCTGGATGGAAACGGAGATTCTTCCGGGGCATGGGAAACCATTGATCTGGCGATTGTGGCCTGGCCGGAGGATCAAAAACTGAACCAAGCCTCGGCGCTCTATTCCTCAAAAGCCCCGGAGTTTGTCAGCGCCATCAACAAGGCGAAAACAGCCGAATCTTCAAACCATCTCGGGGCCAGCATGTCCCTCTATGCCTTGGCAAGGAACCGCTATCCCGCCAGCCAAATCGCTTCGAATGGACTCAAACGAGTCTCCGATGAGATGTTGAAACCCGAGCCAACCTCCTCGCCAACTCCTTCGCCCACGAAGTCGCCCTTGATCCCCCAAAAGTAGCCAATTCAACCACGGAGGAGAAGCAGAGCGCTGAAAGCTGAACGGGGCCGCACCGCGTCCGAGTGCCGTGCTCCGCACGGGATTCAGCTTTCACGTTTCCAATCTCAACTTTCCTCTTCAGTGGTGTTTCCACCATTCCGCCCAGCCGCCCTCAAAAACCAGGACGTTTTTGTAGCCGAGCCGGGAGAGCTTTGTCGCGACGATGCTGCTGTCCTCACAGTTCCGGCTGGTGCAATAGACAACCAGAGTTTCCGCACCTTTGAGCTGGTTTTCCTTCCCCGAATAATCGCGCTCAAAGTTAACTCGTGAGAGATTGATTGCTCCGGGGATCGCCCCCGCTGCGAAGGCTGCGGGTGGCCTGGCATCAATGAACAAAGCGCCAGTTTTTTCACGCAGGCTCATGGCTTCATCGAGATGGATAAAGCGGATGCCCTTTGAGGAACTGCTCCCGATCACCCCGTCTCCTTGTCTCCGCGTCTCCTTGTCTTCTACTCGCTCCCCTTCCTGAGTCCATTCTTTCTCCAGCACACCCTCCGGGGTGTAGCTCAGCAATCGCGAAGAAACCAACTTCTGGTCTTCGGATATGGTATCCATCCGGAAAACCTTCATGTTGCTCGGTCCCCGCCTCAAATCATACCAACTCACAACCCGACTTCCGTCCTGTCGTTTGTAGGTCGCAGCCCCTTTGGCGGAGTCGTAATAATACCACTCCGTCAGGCCTTGGGAGTCCACACGGTTCAAAAGATCCCGGCCGATATCGGTGGGACGCATCTCGTAGGTGAAATCCGCGTCAGAGAGCAGCGCGCCCGTTTCGGTGTTCCAGCGGTAAGTTCCATGAGTTCCATCGGATGAATCGATTGTCATCTGGGTCACTCCATTCGTGCTGACCTCAAGGCCCATTTCCTGTTTTCGTCCATCAGGAAAACTCAGTACCCATCCCACGGGAGCACCAGTGGAACCGATCTTTCTTCGCAACGAAAATTCCCCCCTCAGACTCGGAATGGCAATCTTCACCTCGTTCCCTGAACGAATCATTTCAGCCACGGTTTTTCCGTCCTTCGTCTGCAATCCAGTGAATTGATCGTTCTCGCCATACTTCCAGACCAAGGAAGTGCCCTGCGGCGTGGTCGCACCGGTAATCTTTCCATCACGATAACGGTAAACCCAACCCGAAGAAGCAATCTCGATGGCGCTCCCGTCAACAGAACCTTTTATCCGTCCATCCCCGGAAACGAATTGATTCTTCCTGACGAGATACCCACCACTACCCCCGAGAGTCGAATACTCGATGAAATGGCTCTTGGGAAGAACAGCCCGGCCTTCCAAGAGGGGACACCACCAATGGCTGCCAAACAGGGAGTCCTTTTCTTTGGATGAAAATCGCAAACGAAGCGGCAGCAAAGTTCCCTCCTCCAGAGAAATCTGCGCAACCTCCACCCACAGGACCAATCCCCCGTCCCAATCCGCATTTCCAATATACGAGTTCGGATGCTCAAAATCTCCGGCGGCAAAAAGGCCGCCTGCCGTCGAGAGCAAAAATGCAACCGCCCCCAGTAATGAGGTAAATGGGGTCTTCTTATGCTTTCTGCCACCAGTCATTCGGCAATCGTGCTTGATATTCAGATTTTGAAAAGCAATCAGTTGACGACTTTTGCCCAAGATGAGAGATGATCTTTTGACATAGCACGCGCAGGTCGCGGGTCTCACTCGTTTTCATAAGGATCGCCTCGGTGAAAAAATCCGCTCAGGCTTCCGCAGGTTGGCGGGGACGATTGGCGGATGAGGGAGGGCCCGGCCATTGACTCGTCGGGAGATAAGAACAACACACCGTCATTATGCCGGGTCGAGTTCAAGAAGCTTGTCGTGACGCCCATCGCATTTTTGTTGGCACCGTTGGTGCTATGGTTGCCGTATTCTCGTGGGTTCATTTTAGAATTAATCTGAAAAATACTTCGCACGAAGCTTAGAGACCTTTGGGAAAGCCCCTCGAAGAACTCGCTTATCCATTGGTGCAAGAACCGCTTTTTGGACTTCTGTATACTGCCCCTCAAGAATGGATAGAAAGCGATCTTCTCCAATACTAATTAATACGGATTGGATTGTCCAAATGTCTGCCGCCTCTTCCGCGCCGCCAAGCAACGGGTTTCGCGCATTGTATAACGCTTGATGAAAAAGGGATTCAATTGCCGCTTTATCGCTATTCAAAGCGGAATAAAACTGAAAGTTTGTGAATGACGACGTTGGACTCTTAAAGGATTTCTTCACCCAATTTTGGAAATCCGGACCTCCAATGGATGTGATGGCTTTAGGCGGCACCGCAGCGCATCCACCTAAAAACAATATAAGTAATATTCTAATTGCTCGAGAGATCATATTGCAACTGTTATTTTTTCTTTTTATCCTCAGTCTTATGTGTGACATGGAACCTGGTCGTTTCGCCCTTTTTTATATCTCTATCCATAACATCTTTCACAAGTTTTGCGCCCTTTGGATCAAGTGTTACGCATGACAGCGAATCGGGAGAACCATCTGGATTCTTTGCATGAAACAATACTGCGTCAGCCTTATAATCATCTGCTGGCTTCCCAGCGGGCTGACCCTCACCAGTAATGGCCGGTGTTCCCGCTGGAAAGCGGGTACCATCGGTGACTTTAGGCTGAACTGTATACTCTCCTTTAGGAACCCCTCGCGTAAGCTCACTTGTTTTGGGATCTTTCATGAAGCCATTCACATTAGCTCGACCTTCGTAAATATTCTTACTCCCCTCGACTATAGAGATATCGCCAGGAGAGCGTCTCTGTTCCTTGTCTTTACCCGTCGGAAAGTCCCTATTCAGGTAAATATCCGAAAGTCCCTCGGGATCAAACTTCGACCAGGGGTTGTCGAGGCAGTAGGCATAAATATTTGGCTGCCCAGGTTCGGCGATATGCCAGTGGCTTTTCTCTCCCGGAACCGTCCTCTCCGACTTCACATACGATTCATATTGAGCCTGGGCGTTGGCCTCTTTGGCCGTCTTTGTCAGGTCGGGATTGGCGTCCTTGACAAGGCCCGGCAGGGTTGCTTCCGCATACTCGCGGGCCGTTACTGCATTGCCATCCACGAACCATTTGTCCGCAGGCTGCATGAGGGTGTAGCCAAGGGGGTCTTTGCATGGGAAGCTGCCCGTCTCCAGATCCCGGAACCGGAACCCTTCGTTGGCATATCCGGGTATGTCTTCATCCTTGGTGTTCGATTTCTGGCGGTCGGCCGTCGCGCCCGTTTCCGATGTCCGCTTTCCGAATGCCTCGTATTCAGCCTGGTAGGTGATCGCGCCCGTGCCATCGGTCTTGGCCGTCACGTCTCCGCGCCGGTTGTAGTGGGTGAAGCTTGGCACTCCAGCGCGCAGGCTGTAGAGGATACCGCCCACTCCACCGCCCCAATCGGAACCACGCACGTAGTCCACGGTTGGAACTCCGTTCTCGATTTCCCTCACGCTCGTCCCTCCGCTGAATGCCACTTGCGTCAGAGGCGCAGTCGGTGTAGTCAAGCTCACCCGGCGGGTGCGATAGTCGTATGCCCAAGCATATGCTCCGATTCCCCCCGTGCTTTGCTTGGTGAGTCCAACGAGACGGTTTTCGTAATCCCATGAGAACGCATCGACCGTCGCGCCTTCCGTGCGGGTGACCCGGTTTCCATTGTCGTCGTATCCGAACCCGACAGTGCGGCTACCTTCCGTGAACCCGGTCAGTTGGTTATTCGCGTTATAGGTGTAAGCCGAATTGACCCCGCCCTTGCTCATCGTCTCGCGGTTGTGCGCGTCGTCGTATCCGAACGTCGTCGTCGCCGCTCCACTGCCGGTCACAGCCTCGGTGAGCAAGCGATTGTCAGCATCGTAATCGTTTGCCACGACCCGATTCATCGTGGTGGTGGCATAAGTCTCGGTGACCTTTTTCACGTTGGCCCCGGCATCATACTCGTAGCCGTAGGCATACAGCGGAGTATTCAACCCGCTTGTTCCTGTCAGGGATGTCGTGCGATTGGCCGCATCAAACACGGACATGGCCGTATCCCCGTTGGGCAACGTTTTTGTGATCACGTTCCCGTTGGCATCGTATGCGTAGGTTGTCACAAGGGTTCCTTGGGTGAGGGTGCTCAGCCGGTTCTGCTCGTCGTATGCTGACACAAGCGGGACGCTGAGTCCACCGTAAAGGCAGAAAATCCGGTTCCCGGCGAGGTCGTAGTGGTAATTGTGCGTCAGGCCTCCGCTGGTTTCCGTGAGCTGGCGCTTGAGCGCGTCATACGAATACGCTACGCTCTTGGATGGGGTCGCCTCGACCACGGCCAGCAGATTTCCCGTCGCGTCGTATGCCAAAGCACGGTTGTCTTGGGTGCGTCCGGCGTAGTTGACCGCAAGCAGACGGTTCCGAAGATCGTATCCGTATTCCGTCCGCTGCCCGATGGCATCGACTCGTGCCGTCTTGTTGACTCCGTCGAACTCGAAAGTCGTGCTCTTGTTCAAAGCGTCGGTAATTTGCGTGTTCCGGTTGAGGCCATCGTAGGCAAATCCGGTGCGCTGCAACTTGCCATCAATCACGGCAACCCGGTTGCCCACGGCGTCGTATTCGTTGGTCACCACGATGCCCTCAGCGTCAGTCGTCTTGAGCAGGCGGTTCATGGCATCGTAGGTATTGATAGTCACATGCCCGTTTGGATCGGTCAGGCTGGTGACATTGCTGTTCTTATCGTATCCCTTCTCCGTGGTCGGACGGGCGCTTCCGCCGCCGGAGACAGGAACCGACGGTTCCTCGACCTTCACGACTCGGTTGGCAACATCGTAGGTGGTGTCGGTCGCGTTTCCCCGCGCGTCAGTCGTTTTGACCACATTGCCTGCCGCATCGTAGGCCCAGTGCAGGGTCGGGCTTCCAGCACCGGGGCGAATCTCGGTAATTTTCCGGTTGCGGGCATCGTAGGCGAATGTCCAAACAGACCCGCGCGGGTTCGTTGTAGAGATGACGTTGCCAGCCGCGTCGTAGGCGGTTTGGGTCACTGAACGAGCGTTCCCGCCATAACCATTATCCACTTCTGGACTGGAAACCTTCACCGGGCGGCCCGCATCGTCGTATTCGGTAAGCGTATCACGGCCCAACTCGTCCACGGTTCTCCATTTGAGTCCGGTCGAGGTGTAGAACGTCTGGGTGGTGGTCAGGTCCGGCCAGAGGGTGGAAGTCCGCCGATTGAGAGCATCATAGGTGTGGGTCGTCGCATGATTGAGCGGATCGGTTTCCTTGGTGACATTGCCGACATCGTCATACTCGAACGTGCTGACGGCAAAAACCGGGTTGTTCTGGGCGTCTTTCTTGTATTCGACCTTGCGGCTCGTTGGACGAAACAAGGCGTCGTACTCTGTGAGCGTCTGGAACCCGCGCGGGTTCACAACTTGTGTCGGCTTGAACTCGCGTCCGAACTGGAGTCCTCCGGAGTTTGCGCCGTATGCGAAGGTCGTTACGTTGGCGAGCGGATCGGTGGTTTTGACGAGGCGGTTGAGCCCGTCGTATTCCATCGTTGTGGTATGACCGGTGGGCGACTTTACCGTGAGCTTTGCGTTCAACCCGTTGTAGGTCGTCTCCGTAACCAGGTCGGCGGAGTCGATCAGACCATTCCCATTCATGTCCCGCGCTTCCTTCACGACGCGGTTGAGTCCGTCGTATTCCCGGAGCGTCTTGTGGGTATTCTCATCCTCCTCGGCGATCTTGTTGCCACGGGAATCGTAGGTGATGACCTTCTTGCCCTGCCCTGGAGGATCCACTTCTGTCAGTCGGTTGAGGGCGTCGTAAACGAACGTCGTGATGTTTCCGTTGGGATCCTTTGTGGAAGTTTTGTTGTTGTTCGCGTCATAGGTGTATTCCGTCACCCTCTGCGAGCCGGTGGCCCCGACCTTTTCTTTCAGGATGTTGCCGGTGGTGGGGTCGAGTTCATACTCGGTTCTCAGGTCCACTGGCCAGGGAAGAGTGCCCGACTGATTCTGGACAACTTTTGCGGTGACGATTCCGGGGAAGGATGTGTTTCCGTAATCGAAATCGGTCCGCTGAATCGAGGCGATTGTTTCGTTGAGCCGGTTTCCATTCGCCGAATTGATGCCGTATTCGGTGATCCGGCCCTTCTCGTCGGTGATCTTCTTCATCACCCGCCACTTTGAGTCGTATTCGAACGTCTTGACCTTGCCGAGGGGATTGGTTTGCTTGGTGACATCTCCCCATTTTTGCATGGGATATTTGGCGATCAGAGCCGTCGAAAGGGACTCCCACATCCATGGTTGCACAATGGAAAAATCGATACCGTTCTCGTATTCGAAAGTGGTGGCTACCAAGGCACCGACGTCCTTGAAGCTCTTGAGTGCCATGCCCGCCGTCTTGTCGAATTCTGCCACCATTGTGCCGCCACCAGGGGTAGAAACCGTCATTGTTTTGTAAAGGATTATCATGGGCATGTTGGTATTCCCATCAAACGAACCGAAATTTTTAAAATCCTCCAAACGGATCGCTTCGCCCTCGGTGAAGTCGTAGGCCCAAGTTTCCCCTTTGGCATCAGTCACCGCCATCTTCTTCTGGCCGGAAGGCTGGGGCTGTCCTCCGTACAGTCCCGAGGAAATATCCAGTTGGACGTTGGACAGGTTTGAGAACGTTGCCACGGCCCCACCGGGCCGGGAAGTGGACGTCACATTGCGGGGGTTGCCCGAGGGCGCAAACCACCCGGTAAAAAAGCCTGTATGCATGTAACTCTTGCGCGAGTGGTCAAAGGCATAAGAAAAGCTTGTCGTATTATCGTTGGGATCGCTGATGGATTCCAAGTCCACGAAAAAGAAATGGTTAAAAGCGGGGTTGATTTCTGATTCTCTTGGAGTCGGGTCTATTTCCTCCACCCCGGAGTAAGTGTAATTTGTTATGCCAGCATTCGGGGTGGCGACCGATGCAAGACACGGCAGCGATTGCGAAAATCCAATCAAACTGATCGTTGTCGTCGCGTAGGTATAAATTTTCTTCACTCCTCTGGGGTCTTCGATCTCGGACACTTGCCCGTCGCTGTTGTATGTGATGTTGATGGACTTCCCTCTGAACGAAATCTTGGTTGGAAGCAGAGACAGAGGTTGTCCTGCGACATCGGTGAACCCATAACTCATCGCTGAGCCAAAGCGGTCCTTTGCGGTTGTCAACCTTGCCCATGAGTAATGGGAGCCGGAGTTCAGCTGCTGTCCATCGTCGTTGACATCAAATATCGTCAAAACCCTTCCTGTGGTTATAAAATTCAGCTCCGTTCCCATTTTTCTTGTGAACCGGTAGTGGCCGGAGGCTGTCTCCTCCAACTTTGTCGCAATAACCTCTTGTTGGTGTTTGTTCTCCGGCAGTGGAAGAAATCTTTTCACATACCCCCCCGAACCGTCTGAAACATAGGGAAGGACCAAAAACCGATAGGTGGTACCGTTCTCATCTGTCACATACGCGAATTCAAGAGGATATGTTGTCGGCGAAAATGCCGTGGCAAACTGGATATTGGCCGAAATATTCGAGCGCCAGCCCGCGCCGAACGGACGATCAGGTCTGGCTTCGTTGTAATATCCGTTGTTGGTCGGCTTCAGTCCCGAAGCGAGATTCCAGATCTCCGGGGACCAGTTCCGCCTCACGGTTAAAGCCAAGTCACTCCCTTCCATCGGGATATGGATATCCGTGACTTGATGGGTCAGCGTGTGAGAGAATGCGTCAATGAAGGTTTCCTCCGGCTCCGCGTCCGACTCGGCAGCCGCCTGCGGCTTCTCGTCGGGAATCGGAAACCCGTTCAATCCCACTTTGCGATATTTCGGCCCGGTCGCCTCGTCAGCGCTTAGAAAGAATGTCGGAGCGACAAGAGTGGTATTACCCGCAGGTGTGGGTGAAGGCGAAGGAGAGGGGGTAGGTGTGGGATTAGGGTTGCAAGGGTCATCCCCTCTCGCAATGAACTGCGAAAGTTGGAGTGTCAGCATTGTCCCGGACACTATGAGAATTTGGGACAGGCGTTTAGTGAGGCGTTTCATTTTTCAATTGGGCTATTGCCCGGAGGGCAACGATCTTGGAGTTTTCCAGTTCTTGGAGAGCGGATTTTTGGGGGACTTCCCCACGGCTTTCGAGTTCTCCGCTGCCGGATTTGGTGAAGAACAAATGTCCGGGGCCACCGGCGGTATCGGCCACATGGGCCGCCATGACCTTGCCGGATTCGAGGCGTTGGGCGACCCTCTTTCCAGAATCGTAAGCATAACGAAGTTCAATGCCCGGATGGACTGAGGACGCAAGCCGACCATGTAGATCGTAAGTCAGACGACGAGCCAGAGCCCCTGCAAAAGTTTCTTCTTGGAAGAGGAGGTGCCCATCGGGGGAATATCCCCAAATCCGTTGATTATCTCCCGATATTTTTCGGATGGTGCGGCCCTTTTCATCGTAACTCCACTGGCTTGCATCTATCTCTTTACCGTTCCGCAACTTCGCATACTTGCGGATCTTGTATTGTGTGGGGCCGAGCCCGATGAAGTAGGACCTGACGATCCGGGAGCCATCGGGCAGGGTTTGCTCGGAGACTCCGGTTTTGTCGTCGTAGAAATAGGATTCTACACCGCCTTCATGATTTTTTCGGGAGACGAGCAGTCGGTCATCGTCTCTTTTTTTCACTTCGTATGTCCATCCGCCCTCGGATTTCAGTATTCCGGAAGCGGCATTCCAAACGAATGTGTTGACTGGCTGGGCGGAATTCGAGAACTCCATCGAGTAGTCCCCCTCCGGGCTCAACACGATCGGAGATTTCCAGAACCGTGAACCGGACGAAATTCCCGCCAAGGTGTATTCAAAACCGGAAATCACTCCTGCGGCATTGGCAACCACCGGCACTTTTTGCACCCCGCAGGTAAAGGAATCCTTCGATGTAGAAATCTTAACCGGCAGGCCCTCGGTCCCGTATTCCACAGATACCAGCGTGCCTTGCTGGGAGTCGGAGAGAGACTTGAAAAGATTATGCTGGTAGTTCCAACGCAATCGCGTCCCGTCGGAGCAAGCCGCTTCCGCAATCCTTCCTGCCCGGTAAATGTAGTTCCAGCCACCGGGCGAATTCAACTCCACCTGCGAGTCTGCCCCCTGTTTCCCTTTCCAGGCTTCATCCGTGCTGGCAATCGTCCCATCCTTCTTTTTCACCAGATAGACGTATCTTCCGCCAAGCGTTGAGAGCCGATACACCCCTTCCGACAAAGGAACGAGGGTGCTCTCAAAAAGCGGGCACCACCAGAACTTGCCAAAGACCGGCATTCCCGAGGGAGGCAAGGCACTGAACAACAGCCTGAACGGAAGCTTCCCACCGTTCGGCAGCGGGATGTTCCCCGCCTCAATCCACGTGGTAATTTTCCCCTCGGGATTTGTCGCCCCGAGGTGGGTGTGCGGATGGTCAAACTCCGAGCCCGCAATGACAGTTCCGCAAAGCGACAGCAAGAGAGAAAACCGGAAAATGGTTTGGGAGAGCCGCATCAGCCTTGCCCGCCACCGGGAGGCGTCGACGGCGGAGGTTCGCAAACGCTCCCAGATGGAAGCTGCGCCCGTGATTTGCCGGTGTTCCCAAACCGACCCGGCGTCTTCTGCCCGGCTTGCAGGGCCATCATTGCGAGAACGATGAAGACCCCGATAAATAGTGGAAAGTTTTTCATGTGCATGAGAGTGCGGGCTGCGTTGTCTCTAAACGATGCGAGTCTGTCAACCCCTCGTATTGAAAAGATTTCGTCACAATTGACGGGGATCATAAAACGCGCTCTTGAATACGTCGAACTGCGATCAGATTTTCAGGCACTTCCCCTCCCTCGAATTTTCCAGAGTGAAATTGCCCGTTCGGCTAAGTAAAAACTTCTTGAGTCCGCTCAGCCGACGTAAAGT
>Ga0172379_10005741_pt1 | contig 17139 bp, 14 predicted proteins | sample GrowelOW334metaG_FD_119756 | JGI IMG/M metagenome (GOLD analysis project Ga0172379, IMG submission 119756) | Groundwater microbial communities from an aquifer near a municipal landfill in Southern Ontario, Canada - Groundwater well OW334 metaG | ecosystem: Environmental > Aquatic > Deep... | reverse complement strand
TCAACAACTCCACATCGATGACGGTCTATGACAGCCTAGGTAGTAGTCACGTGGCATCGCTATATTTTGCAAATACAGCTCCCAATAGTTGGGATGCATGGCTGACCGTCGACGGTGTACAGGTGGGCGCGGTTCCTTTAGCGCAGATGACCTTTGGCACTAATGGTGTATTGTCTCAGGTGAACGGTTTGCCTGTGGCTGCCGTAGTGTCTGATTTCTTCACACCAGCCGGTGCTGCAATACAAACATTGTCCTTTGATTTTGCTTCAACCTCACAGTTTGGGGGGATCTTTGGCGTCAACTCGCTATCCCAAGATGGATATACATCAGGTCGTCTCACTGGATTCACTACGGGTGCGGATGGCATGGTCACAGGGCGTTATTCCAATGGACAAGCCAAGACGTTGGGGCAAGTCGTGTTGTCCAACTTTAGCAATCCACAAGGACTGCAACCCATGGGGGCCAATAACTGGGGCGAAACCTCCACTTCTGGTACTCCATTGAATGGCGCGCCAGGATCATCTAGCTTGGGTCTGTTGCAGACTTCCGCTGTAGAAGATTCTAATGTTGACTTGACGGCGGAACTGGTGAACATGATCACTGCGCAGCGTGTATATCAGGCCAATGCGCAGTCGGTAAAGACACAAGATCAAGTGTTGCAGACCATTGTCAACTTGCGCTGATCTTAGGGGCTAGGATTTAGTATTGAGGAGCGCTGTTCCAAATTCCTAAATCCTATCAAGGAGAACGACATGGATAGACTGATCTACACCGCGATGACCGGCGCTTCACATATCCTGCAACAGCAGGCGTCGGTGTCGCAGAACCTCGCGAATACCAACACGCCGGGTTTTCGTGCGGCTATCGATGTCTTCCGTGCGGTTCCTATCCAAGGTGAAGGGCTGCCCACGCGTACCTTCGTGGTCGACTCGACGGCGGGCACTGATTTCACGCCCGGCGGTTTGCAACAGACAGGACGTGAGCTTGATGTCGGTATCGACGGCAAAGGCTGGATCGCAGTGCAAGACAGTCAGGGCAACGAGGCGTACACGCGCAACGGCAGTTTCCAAGTGTTACCCAATGGCCTCTTGCAGACGCGTAGCGGATTGAACGTGTTGGGTGACGGCGGCCCCTTGACCTTGCCGCCAGATACGGAAGTCACCATCGCCAAAGACGGCACCATCTCCACTGTTCCCAGCACCAGCCAAAAAGCGGGTGTGGTGGTGGTGGGGCGCATCAAATTGACCAATCCGCCAGAAACGCAGTTGGTGCGTGGTGAAGACGGCTTGTTCAGGACGCGTGACGGCAATCCTGCCGAGGCGGATGCCAAGGTGAATGTGGTGTCAGGTCATATTGAGAGTAGCAACGTGAACTCGGTGGAGGCGATGGTGAATATGATCACGCTGGCGCGCCAATTCGACACGCATATGAAATTGCTGCAGAACGCAGACGCCAACGCGAAACAAGCCAGCTCCATCCTCAATATCAACGCGTGATGGGTTAGCAGCCCCATCACGTGTTTCTTTAAATCCCAAATTGAATCGTTTTTCCATCTGTGTTCTGCGGATGGTTTTGCCTAGGCTTAGGTATCGTGTCAATCAAGCAAAAGTCACTTGAAAGGACACGATCATGATTCGCTCACTTTGGATATCGAAGACTGGCCTCGAAGCTCAACAGACGCAGATGGACGTGGTGTCCAACAATCTGGCGAACGTGAGTACCACGGGCTTCAAGCGTTCACGCGCGGTGTTCGAAGACCTGCTTTATCAGAACCTGCGCCAACCGGGAGCGCAGTCTTCGCAACAGACACAGGTACCTTCTGGTTTGCAGATCGGTACGGGTGTACGTCCCGTCGCGGCAGAACGCATCCACACGCAGGGCAACCTGCAACTGACCGGTAACAAGCTGGACATGGCGATCCAAGGCTCCGGTTTCTTCCAGGTCTTGATGCCGGACGGCAGCACGGCCTACACGCGCGACGGCTCGTTCCAGACAGACAATCAAGGCCAGCTTGTGACATCGAATGGTTATGTGGTGCAACCAGCGATGACCATTCCGGCCAACGCCACGAGCGTGACAGTCGGGATGGATGGCGTGGTGACCATCACGCAGGCAGGTGCAACAGCGCCAGTGCAAGTCGGCAGCATGCAGTTGGCGACCTTCATCAATCCGGCTGGTTTGGAAAGCATGGGGCAGAACCTGTATCTGGAGACTGCCTCATCCGGTACGCCGAGCACCAACGTTCCCGGCACCAATGGCACGGGCTCGATCAGTCAAGGCTATGTCGAGACATCCAATGTGAACGTGGTGGAAGAGCTGGTGAACATGATCCAGACGCAACGCGCGTATGAGATCAACTCCAAAGCTATTACCACCTCGGATCAGATGTTGCAAAAACTGTCGCAGATATAGTGAGGCAATGATGCGAGCCATCTTTAAAGCAATGGTCGTTGTCGCGGTAGCCGCTTCGCTGGTTGCCTGTGTGCCTACGACCAACATCAAAGAACCCTTGAGTGTGCGCCCAGAACCCAAGCCGGTCACCACAGCACCTGCGAATGGTGCGATCTTCCAGGCAGGGGTGAACGACAGGCCGTTGTTCGAAGACCGTCGTGCGCGCCATGTGGGCGACACGCTCACCATCACCATCGTCGAAGCGACTTCTGCTTCCGGCAAGTCGGGTACGGCCACTGAGAACTCAGGTAGTCTGGCCATCGCGACGCCAGCGATGCCGATGGGGGCGTCCGGTTCTAACAGCGTGAAGTCCGCCAACAAGACCGATGCATCTGGAACGAATACGTTCACGGGCACACTCACCGCTACCGTCACCAAAGTGTTATCTAACGGCAATCTGCGTGTGGCCGGTGAGAAGCAAGTCAGTATCCGCTACACCAATGAATATGTGCGCTTCTCTGGTGTGGTCAATCCGGTGGATATCACCTCGACCAACACCGTACTTTCTACAAAAGTGGCAGACGTGCATCTCGAATACAAAGGCGCAGTCGGTTTGAGTGGCTCGGATGTGACCAGCATGTTCGCGCGCATCTTCACCACGGTGCTGCCGTTCTAGGAGTGCTAAAGATGAAAACATTGATCAATCTGTTTGTTGTGACGCTACTTGTACTGGTGTCGCTCAATGCCTCTGCCGAACGCATCAAAGACCTTGCCAGTGTGCAAGGCGTGCGTGAGAACCAACTGCTCGGTTACGGCTTGGTCGTTGGCTTGGATGGCAGTGGTGACCAGACCACACAGACCCCGTTCACCGTGCAAAGTACGGTCACCATGCTGGCGCAGATGGGGGTGACGCTGCCTCCCGGCATCAGCTTGCAATTGAAGAACGTCGCGGCGGTGACAGTGACAGCATCCTTACCTCCCTTTTCGCGTCCCGGTCAGACCATCGACATCACCGTGTCATCTATTGGTAACGCCAAGAGTCTGCGTGGCGGCACCTTGCTGATGACGCCACTCAAAGGAGCTGATGGTCAGGTGTATGCCATGGCGCAAGGCAATCTGCTGGTGAGCGGTGCGGGTGCCGCAGCGGGCGGCTCCAAGACTCAAGTGAATCACCTGAGTGTCGGCCGTATCCCCGCTGGTGCGACGGTGGAGCGTGCAGTTGCTACCGATCTAGGGCAGGGTGACTACATCTACTTGCAATTGAACACCGCCGATTTCACTACGGCAGCGCGTATGGCCGATGCCATCAATCGCGACATCTCACCTGATGCAGAGATCGCACAGGCACTCGATTCGCGCACCATCCAAGTCAACGCACCCTCAGGCAATGCACGTGTCACTTTTCTGTCGCGTGTCGAGAACGTATTGGTGAATGCGGCCGCAGGTGGCGCGAAGGTCATCATCAATGCGCGCACGGGTTCGGTGGTGATGAACCAGAACGTGGCGCTGGATGATTGCGCGGTGGCACACGGTAATCTCACTGTCGTCATCAGTGCAGACAACGCAGTGAGTCAGCCCAATGCGCTGGCAGGCGGCGACACGACGACCGTCACCAACGCCACCATCGAAATCAAAGCCGCGCCGGGGAATCTGCTGCAACTGAAACGGGGCGTGGCACTTGGGGATGTGGTGAAGGCACTCAACTCCATCGGTGCGACACCGCAAGACATGCTGGCCATCCTGCAAGCGATGAAAGCGGCAGGTGCGTTACATGCAGACTTGGAAGTGATCTAAAGGAATCATCGTGGGCATCGCGCCAAACAACATCAACAACCTAGCATCGGATGCGCAGTCGCTCGACAAGCTGCGTTACCAAGCTAAGCAAGCGCCCGACAAGGCGCTGAAGGTCGCTGCACAACAGTTCGAGATGGTGTTCCTCAATATGATGTTGAAGACCATGCGCGAAGCCACACCGCAGGACGGGATGATGGATAGCGAGCAGACTAAGATGTTCACGGGTATGTTGGATCAACAGTTGGCGCAAGAGATGTCCACGCGCGGTGTCGGGCTGGCGGATGTGATGGTGCGTCAACTCAGCAATACATTGCCTAATGCGGCGCCTACCCCTGCGACGCCTAGCGTGAATGCCATCCCTTCTGCCTACAATGCAGACACGCAACAATCCTTCGTCGATCGTCTGCAGCCGCATGCACAAGCAGCCAGTCGCACCACTGGCATCCCCGCCCATCTGATCATCGGGCAAGCCGCTTTGGAGAGTGGTTGGGGTAAACGCGAGATCAAGATGACCGATGGCAGTACTAGCTTCAATCTGTTCAGCGTGAAGGCGGGCAAAGGTTGGAACGGCAAAGTGGCTGAGATCACCACCACCGAATATACGAATGGGGTGGCGCACAAACAGACCGAACGTTTTCGCGCCTATGGCTCCTACACCGAAGCCTTTCAAGATTATGCCAAGCTGTTGAGTGACAACCCGCGCTATGCCGCCGTGATAGGTCAGGATGGAGCACAGGGTTTTGCTCAGGAATTACAAAAGGCGGGATATGCAACCGATCCTAATTACGCAGATAAGTTGGTCAAAGTCATTGGAAGTGTGAGTGCTAGAGCCTAATGGGCGTTAAACCTAGTACGGGTCGCCCCTGTCTCCACGGTGGAGGAAGGGGCTGTCAGCGAATCAAACGATTCGGGTTAATAGCAGTGCCCTATAAAGTTTCCCCCGAACTCGCCGATAAAACAGCCGTAGGGGTCAGTTTGGAAATCGCCTTCCTCGTTCTACTTGCCGCTGGGTGAGAGTAATCGGGCTGATGGTGTAAGGAGAATCAAATGGCAGGAATCTATGGTATTGGAGTCAGTGCACTAAAAGCAGCACAGGCGGGTATTGCCGCGACTACGCACAATATCGCTAACGCCAATACGCCTGGATATTCTCGACAAGAGATCATGCAGACGGCGGAGATGCCACAAAACACAGGGGCAGGCTATTTTGGCCAAGGTGCCAATGTGACTTCGGTATTGCGTCGCTATGATCAATTTCTGGGGGTGCAAGTTTTAGAGGCGCAGACGCAAACAAGCAATCTAACTGCCCAGTTCGATCTTGCTCAGCAGGTGAGCAATCTGTTTGGTGATGCCAATGGTGGGCTAACGCCTGCATTGCAAGATTTCTTTAGTTCGGTGAACACGGTTTCGAACGCACCTGAGTCGATCGCAGCAAGACAGACCATGATTGGCAGTGCGCAGTCATTAGTGAATCGGCTCGACACTTTCGATCAGCGGCTTGGCCAGATTCGTGAGAGTCTGAACGGACGGATGACGAATAGTGTGTCGTTGATCAATAGTTACGCGAAGCAGATCGCCGCTTTGAATGTCAATATCGTTGAACTTCAAGCCAAGACACCAGGCCAGGTTCCCAATGACCTATTGGATCAGCGTGACCTTTTGATCAGTCAACTCAGCCAAGAGATTCGCGTGACCACGGTGAGTCAACCGGAGGGGTCGGTGGATGTGTTCATTGGTAATGGACAATCGTTGGTGGTCGGTAGAACCGTATCCTCTTTGCACACGGTGACATCCTCTACTGATCCAACGGCACTCGACGTGGCATATTTGAATAATGGGAACTCTGCGAAGATTCAACAGAGTCAATTGCAAGGGGGCAACCTCGGTGCTTATCTAGACTTCCGCCAGAACATCCTTGATCCAGCTGTCAACTCGCTTGGACGCATCGCTATAGGATTAGCGGAGACATTCAATCAGCAACACCAGCAAGGGATAGACCTTAAAGGAGCGCTTGGGTCTGCTTTCTTTGCTAGCGCAGCCCCTCGAACGACATCTGCTTCTAGTAATCTAGGTACTGGAGCGCTCACCGCTACTATCAGTGCTGCGTCAGCACTAACTGCGAGTGATTACAGCGTCCAGTTCGATGGTACGAATTACAAGATTTTCGATACCACAAGTAACGCGTTGGTGGGGGCATTCACAGAAGCCGAGCTTACTGCAGGCCAAGTCGTTACGGGTACGGGCATCACTTTACAATTGACGGGATCTGCTTCCATTGGGGATTCGTTCTTGGTTCGCCCTACGGCGGATGCTGCAAAAGGGATGGCGCTCAATATAACTGACCCAAGCAAGATCGCCGCGGGGTCCCCGATCCGCTCAAATGCACCGATAACCAATATGGGCTCGGGTGTTATCGGCGCAGCTACAGTTGATACCACAGTAGTGCCACTATTGCCGCTGGATGTGAATTTGCAGAACTCTGTGACGGTCACATTTATTGATGCGACGCACTTTAATGTGGATGACGCGACACAGGGTCCTCTTGCTGTTAATACTGTTTATGACCCCGCGGTTGGAGCGACCCTTTCATTCAATGGTTGGACGGCCAAGCTCACTGGCGCTCCATCAGCTAACGATACATTCACGATCCAAAATAATATCAATGCCAGCAGTGACGGTACCAATGTCCTCAAGTTGGCCGAACTGCAAACCGCCAATACGATGGTCAACGGCACGACTAGCTATCAGGGTGCATACGGACAGTTGATCAGTCAGGTGGGCACTCAAACGCGAGAGTTGGATGTCACCAGCAAAGCGCAGTCAAGTATGTTGGCGCAAGTGACTAAGGCTCAGCAATCTACTTCCGGCGTCAATCTTGATGAGGAAGCAGCTAATCTATTGAAGTATCAACAAGCATATCAAGCTGCAGCCAAGGCGATGGCCATCTCGCAGAGTATGTTTGACTCACTGCTGCAACTGGGAGGTTAATCATCATGCGTATCAGTACGAGCACTTTTTACAACGATAGCGTCGCCTCGATGAATCAGTTGCAAGTCAATATCGCGCAGACGACGCAGCAACTTGCTACGGGACGGAAGATACTCTCTCCAGCAGATGATCCTGCAGCAGCGGCGCGTGCTGCCGAGTTGACCCAGACTGATTCGGCAAACACCCAGTTTGGCTCTAATCGCATTGCAGCGACCAACGTTCTTTCACTCGCGGATGGCATCTTACAAAGCGTGACCAACTTGATCCTAGATGCTAAGGACGTAAGTACTGCGGCGTCGAATGGCTTGCTAGATGCCGCAGCGCGTAAGTCGATGGCAGTCGATATCCAAGGTCGCCTGCAAGAATTGCTTGGCCTTGCCAACAGTACTGATGGCACCGGCAACTTTATATTTGCAGGCGCTCAAGGAAAAGTGCAGCCATTCGCCGATACGGCTGCTGGAGTGGTGTATCAAGGAGATGATGTGCAGCGAAAGGTGCAAGCAGCGACCGGGCGTCAAATTTCCATCACTGATTCTGGCGCCGATATCTTCATGCGCATCCGCAACGGTAATGGAACATTCAATGTGGCTCCTGGCACGCTAAACGCTGGGGACAGCACAATCAAGCAAGGGGTGGTTACTGACGCGGCTTTGTACGATGGTCATGATTATCAGATCCATTTTACTTCGGCAACCACCTACGACATCAATGATGTGACGACAGGATCACCGGTACTCGCGGGTAATGCTTATGTGAGCGGACAAGCCATCAGCTTCAGTGGGATCCAATTCGAGATCAAAGGCACACCTGCCATCAACGACACCTTTGATGTGACCCCAAGCAAGAATCAAAGTATCTTCGATACGTTGAACAAGTTGGTTGCAACATTGAATACGCCCGCATTGGCAGCGAGCGGACCAACAAATGCAGGTTATCGTCAAGGATTGAGTGACGCGTTCAATTCTTTGGAACAGGGATTGAACGCGGTATTGGGTACACGAGCCACCATGGGGGCTCGATTGCGAGAGCTAGATGCCTTGAATGTGACTGGGGATGAACTCGGGCTGCAGTACAAATCCACACTCTCGAAGATACAGGACACCGACTACAACAAAGCCATCAGCGACCTCACGCAACAGCAGATGGTGCTGACTGCAGCGCAGAAATCCTTCTCGCAAGTGTCCAAGATGTCATTGTTCGATTACCTGTAACAGTGCATCGCTTCAATGGAAAACGGCACACCTGCAGGTGTGCCGTTTTCTTTTGGTGGCGATGGATGAAGCGGGAGCTGGCTCAGAACAGCGTCACATCCGCTGTCTTTTCATTTCCCAATTTGAAGCTGCTGACCACTTCGATGGTCTGTCCTGCAAGTGAGGAGAAGTTGTTGGCGGTATCGGTGATGAGTCTTGTCGCGGATTGCAACTCTGCCGAGATATGGGCGACCTGATTGATGCTGGTCTCGATGTCGTGCGACATGGCACTTTGCTCGGTCAACGCCTGTGAGATGTTGCTGACCTGTTGTGTCACCGAGGCGAACGCCTGTTGTATCTCGGCGATGGATGCATTGGCGCGTTCTGCGTTTTGTGCGCCATTCCTTGCATCGGCGACGACTTTCTCCATGCGTGTGATCGCACTTTCGACCACATTGCCGATGTCGTTCGAGAAGTTCTGTATCTCGCGGGTCGCTGCTGATGTCCGTTCGGCAAGCTTGCGCACCTCATCGGCTACGACCGCGAAGCCGCGCCCTTGTTCTCCCGCCCTAGCCGCCTCGATGGCTGCATTCAATGCCAACAGATTGGTCTGATCGGCGATCTCGCGGATGGAAGCGACTACGGTGTTGATACTGCGTGATTTATCACCCAACTGGCCGATGTCGTGCGATGCGTTGGCGATGGAGGAGGCGATGGTCGCCATCTCTTGCACGGTCTGATTGACGATGCTGGCACCTTGTGCGGAGGCCTCTTGGGTCGCGGTGGCGATCTGTTGGGCATCGCTGCTGTTGGTGGCGATCTGTTGGATGCTTTGGTTCAACTGTATGGTCGCTTGCTGCATCTTCTTCACGGCATCGTTCTGATCGTTCACCGTGCTCGACATATCGTTCGCCGAACCGGCCAGATGGAAGGACGTGTTGGAAAGATTGGAGGCGGACGCGTGCAGGTCGATCAATACTTTACGTAAGTTATTGCTCATGCCGAGCACCTCGGCCAACAGTCCTTTCGAGCCTTGGTCATGGGTGATGGCGTGTGAGAGGTCTCCGGCTGCGATCTCTTTGACGATACTAGCGACATCTGCTGGGTCGCCGCCGACCTTGCGGAAGACCGACTTCCTCGCCAAGGTCAGCAGGATGGCGATACTGACAGCGAGCAACACGCCCAAAAAGATGGTGGCGATGATGTGAAGTCGATGACTCGCATCGGCTTGCTGCGCGTCTGCTGCAAGCTGCTGGGTATGGAAATGCTCGACTGAGTTGGAGGCCGCTTCCAGTTTCAGCGTCAACTCGTTATCGATGCCGCGTACCATCGCATCGACCGAGTGTGCATCACCTTTGCTGGACACGTAGCGCTCGATGGCCGTGCGGTAACGCTTCGAGATTTGTTCATGCAGATCGATCAACTGCATGATGTCTGCATCCAACTTTTCCTGTTGGGCTGTGCGGGTGTACTGTTGTAGCGTCTGCAATGCCTCGTTCGCATGAGTCAGGTCATTGTGTGTCGCGCTGTAAGCAGCGTCGAACTTGCCTGTAAGGTCATTGGAGTTGCCACCCTGCAATAGGATGTTCTTGAATTGGTTGGTCTGTTCTTTGAACTCGATCTCGGCATGATTGAGGTCATGGGACAGGGCGTTGGAAGCGTGCTGGACCTCGTTTGCGCGGCGAGTGTCCGAATGCATCACCTGGATCGAATACAGGGCTTGCAGGGAAAGCGTCAGTGCGCCGAACGACACCATGAAGGAAATGAGTCGAAGTTGCCACTTCAAGGTGAGTCTATGGAAATATCCGATGGGGTTCACGCGGGTCATCCTCCGAATGGCTTCTGGTGAGCCTCTTAAGTAAGGTCATTTATCGGCAAAGCTTGAACATACTTGAGGGGTTTTGTCGCTCAGGTGATTCACATCGTTGGAACGATGCCATTGATCAACGCGCCTAGCGTTGGGTGACACGGAACATCATCTGAATGCCGCGCCAAAGCTTGGGAAGCAACCAGAACAGCAGGATGATGAATATCACGATGAACACCATGAACAGCGTGGGATGCGCCAAGGCTAACCACAGTCCTATCACCACCAAGCCATCTTCACTGAACGAAGCCATCCAATTGCTGAAGGGTTCTGGTGAGGTGTTGATGAGGGCGCGACTGCCGGATTTGGCGAGATGCGTGCCACCCGCCAACGTGCCACCGAGCAAGGCTACGGAGGTGGCGATCAAGGGGTCGTTGCTGTCTATCGCTCCCATCGCCAGCAGTGCGCCACCGGGGATGCGGATGAAGGTGTGGATGCTGTCCCACACGCTATCCACCAATGGGAATTTATCGGCGAAGAACTCGACCACGAACAGCGTGCCAGAAAGTGCGATGACATAAGGATGTGAAAGGATGTCGAGCGCAGCGGGCAGGTGGACATAGCCGAACTTCGCCAATAGCCCGAGCGCGAAAACCGTCGCGTACAGCCGCAATCCGCTTGCCCAGCCTAAGCCTGCCGCCAATGCCACACTCGATAACGTATCCATCTTCCCCTGCCGCTCATTGCTTGTGATGGTGAGTATATTGCCATAGAGGCGTTCGTCTTATTGACGAAGCGACGCGGTGTGGTTAGGGTGCGCGTCGAATCTGCACTCAAGGCATGGCGCAGTAGCAAAACCATAATAGAGAACACGCGTGTCAAAAGACCTCACCGATTACCACACCCTCGATCTCATCGCGCCTGCACTGCACGTCACTTGCGGTCAGGTGTTGATGGATAGGCAGCGCCATATCGCCATCGTGGCGAAACGCGGTAGGTCGAGTGCGCATCTGATTCAGGTCAAGTCGGGCATGCTGAAACTGACCAAACTCACCGCCAGACAGTTGGTGGATGAGTGGTTCGATGCGGACTACCCCTTCGATCAAGCGGTGGCAAAGTTGCTTGAGCATGGGAAGCAACATGGCATCACCGAAGCGGCGCGTGTCGCATTGGAGGGCTTGTCTAAGTCAGGGCGTGAGCCGGTGCAGGAGAGTCTGTTCGGCTGAGCTTGGTTGTTTGTAGGGATGGATCTATGTTTGTTTGAGCAAGGCTTCAAACTGTCCGACGGGGATGGGTTTGCTGAATAGATAGCCTTGAAAGTGGCGACATCCTTTGTCTTGTAGCAGTCGACGTTGCTCTTCCGTTTCCACCCCCTCCGCGATGATGTCCAAGTTCAGACTATTCGCCATGGCGATGATGGTGCGCACGATGGCTTTGTCGTTATCATCCTTGGCGATGTCGCGCACGAACGATTGGTCGATCTTGAGCTGATCGAGCGGAAGACGTTTCAAATATTGCAACGACGAATAGCCCGTCCCGAAGTCATCGAGTGAGAATTGCACGCCGATCGTTTTCAAACTGTTCATGGTGGTGATGGTGTTTTCGACATCCTCGACCAACATGCTTTCGGTAAGCTCGATCTTCAATCGTGACGGGTCTATGCCATGCCGATGAATGATGCCTTTGACCTGTTCTGCGAAATCAGACTGGCGGAATTGTTTTGCACTCACGTTGACGGACAGTACCAGTGTTTGTGTCTGCACATCGGCTTGCCATGTCTTGAGTTGCGCGCAAGCGGTCTCGATCACCCATTCCCCGATAGGAAGCATCAGTCCCGTATCCTCAGCCAAGGGAATGAATTGTGCAGGGGACACAAAACCCAACTCAGGATGGACCCATCGGATAAGGACTTCTGCACCTAACGGACGATTAGAGATATCCACTTGGATCTGGTAGTGAAGTTGGAATTCATTCTTGGTCAGTGCGTTGCGCAATGCATCTTCTAGTTTGGCACGCGCATTGATGTTCTCTTGCATCTTGGGGTCGAAGAAGCGAAGGGTGTTGCGCCCAGCATTCTTCGCCTGATACATGGCGATGTCTGCTTGCTTCATCACATCCTCGATATTGTGTTGTTCGCTGTTGTATAGGGTGGCGCCGATGCTCGGAGTGCTGCGATACGCGTAGGTGCCCAATTGATAGGTCTCGTTGAGCTTGGTCAAGATTTTCTCGCCGATGGTCTCGGTCTGTGCAGCAGCTTCGAGTGGCTCAGGGCTCAGGTCGTCCAGCATCACCACGAACTCGTCTCCGCCCAAACGCGCCACGGTGTCTCCAATACGCACGCAAGATTCCAGTCGTTGGGCGACTTGTTGTAGCAACGCATCTCCCATACTGTGGCCGAGCGTGTCATTAAGTGATTTGAAGTTATCCAGATCGATGAACAGCAAGGCACCTTTGCACTTACTGCGGGAGCATGAGGCGATCGCCTGATGAAGCCTATCCATGAGCAGTCGGCGATTAGGGAGCCGTGTCAGTGGGTCATAGAAGGCTAGGTTGCGTATCTCATCTTCGGCTAGTTTGCTTGTCGTGATGTCATTGAAGGTGGCGACGTAATTGGTGATCTCACCTAAGACATCTTTGACGGCAGTGATGGTGAGGAACTCAGGGTAGATCTCGCCATTCTTGCGCCGATTCCATATCTCACCTTCCCAAGAGCCATTGTTATGAAGACGTTCCCATAGGTCAGCATAAAAGGCCGCGTCCTGGCGTCCAGACTTGAGTAGATTGGGATTCTTTCCAACGGCTTCTTCTGCCGAGTAACCTGTGATCACACTGAAGGCGCCGTTCACACGTAGGATCTGATTGTGGGCATCAGTGATCAGCATGCCTTCCTGAGATTCAAAAGCGGTGGCTGCGATGCGTAGGTCGGCTTTGGTGCGTTGTGATTCACGCAAGTAGAGTAGGACGGCAGAGGCAGTCACGATCAACAGGCTGCCGGCAGTGGCAATCAATAGGAAGAGCCACACTCTCTGAGTGCCAAGGTTGGTGAATTCGTTCAAGGTTTGACTTGTGTAGACGGTGATGCTGTCTGCAGGGAGTGTTTTGGAGGACCACGCGATCGGGATTGCCTCATCTCCGAAACGCACGGCTTGAGGGAAGTCTTCGTTCTCCCATGGTGAGATCGGCAAGGGGGGGATGTCGCTCTTCTTGTACTGCATCAACCGTTGTTCAATGGACATCTGTGAGACGGGGGCATCTGGCAAAGAGTGGAATTCCAGTGACTTGTCATAGGCTAGTACGATGACACCGTTGCTGTCAGTGATGATCGCGTTCGCTTGAGCGACCCAGTTCGAATATCTCGTGATACTTCTTTTGATGACCACGGCGCCAATGAATCGCCCTTCCTCCATGACGGGATAGGAATAGTAGAGGCCAGGAATGTTGGAAGTCCTGCCGACGGCATATTGATGGCCGCGCTCTCCCGCTTTCGCCTGTTGGAAGTAAAGGCGATCCACATAGGTCGTACCTACGAAGCTGTCTTTCTTCTCTGCATTGCTGGAGGCGATGCACTCACCCGCCGCATTCATGATGAAGATGTTGTCTGCGCCGAGATTGGTTGCCGCTGAGGAAAGATAGTCACTCAACGTCTTCAACTTTTCATCTTGTGACCAGCGTTGTTTTCGCACTTCATAAGTGAGTGTCGAGAGTGAGGTGTTGGGGCCGAAACGCTGTAAGGCTCTGCGTGTGTCGCCGTCACGTGAGATCACCAGTGTGATGCCTTTGAGAATGGACGAACTCTCATCGATGTTGCGTGCGAGCTGGTCTGTCATACGCGAGGTGTGTTGTAGGGCCTCTTGGTACAAAGTGGTGGATAGACGGCTGTAGTAGCTGTTTGAAATTAGCCATGCGATGGCGAACCAAGATGCGATCAGTAGAGCGATCAATCTGTAGGAACGTTTGGTCGAAAGCGTATTGCTGGGTCTGCCGATATAGGTCGCAACGATGGTGATCGTGATGATTAAACTGGTCGATGCCAGCACGATGGCGGCGAGGAAGGTCGGTGATACGCCTCCATCAAGTTTGTTGGTGGCATCTCCTCGTATGAAGTAGGCAGCTGCCATCGCGGTGTAATGCATTCCGGAAACGGCTAGACCCATCATCAGTGCGCTTGCGGGAGTCGCCCAATTCTTCAAGTGAGATTGCTCAGCTTGTAAACGGAATTTTATCCACAGCGCGAATGTGGCGAATACGATGGCGACGACGATGGAGAGGGCGAACAGCTTGATATCGTAGCGGATCAAGCCATTGAGTTGCATTGCTGCCATACCTGAGTAATGCATGGCGCCGATACCTACCCCCATCAACACACCACCCAGCGCCAATCGAACTTTTGAAAGCTCGTTACGGCTGATGAGCCCGATGGCGAGGATGCTAGCTAGGATGCTGGGGAGGGTCGACAGAAAAGTGAGCGTGCCGTCATAACTACTGGAGCAGGGCAGACTGAATGCGAGCATGCCGACGAAATGCATGGCCCATATTCCAAGGCCCAAGCTCAGGCCACCGCCAGTGATCCACAATTTCCGCAGGGTAGGCTTGGTCGAGGCTGAGACGAAATGTGAAACGAGTAGGGCGGCATAGGAGGCTACCACCGCGACGAGTATGGAGAGGCTGACCAAGACGTAGTCATAGCTACCCGCATACAGCACACTGTCTGCGGGCGGGGTCAGTACGAGATTTAGAAAAGGGGTCATCCGAGCGATATGAGTATGATTTTTAGGCTCTCGATAATCTCTTTAAGTGCCAAGGAATCGATAGCAATTCTTACCGCCATCCTTGGCGAGATACATCGCGGTATCGGCGACTTTTACCAAGTCTTCGGCGTTGTCGCCGCTGTCGGGATAGACAGCGATACCAATACTGACACCAACTGCGCAGGACTTCTCACTCAGGTTGAATGAGTTTCTGATCGCATCGAGGATCTTTTGGGCGACGATATCCTTGCCATTAGCCGTGCCGACTTTGCATAAGATGGCCGTGAATTCGTCGCCACCCATACGTGCCACGGTGTCGGACTCACGTACACAGGCTTTGATACGTTTAGCGGTTTCGATCAGAAGTGCGTCACCGATGTCGTGCCCTAGCGTGTCATTGATCTTTTTAAATCCATCGAGATCGAGAAATAGCACGGCGACTGATTCTTTGTCGCGTCTGGCTCTTGCAATGGCTTGATTGAGCCTGTCGTAGAACAGCGTACGGTTGGGCAGTCCGGTCAGCCCGTCGTGGTGGGCAAGGTGGGTGACTTGTTCATTGGTCTGCTTCAAGCGTGTCAACAGCGTCCACAGGAAACGTGCTTGGAACCCACCCACTACGTTTTCAGTACCTAATTTCGATTCGGCATAGACGGAGACGCTGTCATCCCCCGTTAGATTGAATGCGAGGCAAGGCTGGCAGGTTTGGATGGCGGTTGTGACATCGGTAAAGTGGGGCACACCTAGTTCGGTGGCGATGAGCAATGCGGGGGCGGCGCTGTTGTTATCGACGATACCGACGATCTGGATCGAGGGGTCTTCGCTGAACAACTCCAACATCGCTGTGCCACCACGCCCAGCACCGATCACCAATACCTTTTGTTTCGTTGCTTGAGCAGACATATTCTCCCCTGAATATTTTTATTGTGATGCCTATCGGCGTACTGATCGTTTACGGGCTTGCCAGTTGCGACATGATACGCCCGACCGTATCCAAAGCCTGATGGATGAAGAAGTCGAGAAGCGGGGCGAGGAAGGGCAATATTAATGCGAGGGCGCCAAAACCCACCGCCAACGTGATAGGAAAACCGACCGCGAAGATGTTGAGCTGGGGTGCGCTGCGGGTGAGGATGCCGAGCGCCAAGTTGGTGATGAGAAGGGCGGCGATGAGCGGCAGTGCCAATTGCAATGCGAAGGCGAAGATGCTGCCGCCCCATTCTGCAAGTGTCCTGAAACCCAGTGCGGAAGGTTGTGCCGTGCTGATGGGAAACGATTGGAAGCTATCTGCCAATGCCGCCAGCATGTAGAGATGCAAGTCCAATGCAAGAAAAGCGAGTGCGGTGAGGATGCCCAAGAATTGCGCGATCACTGGGGTGAAGGTCGCATTCACGGGGTCGAAGAAGCTGGCGAAACCCAGACCCATCTGCATCCCCGCCAGATCTCCTGCCATCTCAATCGCGCTGAACACCATGCGCAACGTGAAGCCCATCATCAGTCCGGCGATGATCTGTTGTCCCAACACGAATACACCCTGTGCTGATGCAGGGTCGAGATCGGGCGGGATGGTGATGGTGGGGGCGATGACGATGGTGAGGATGACGGCGAAACCGACCTTGAGGCGGGCCGGTATCTGTCGATTTCCGAAAATGGGTGCACTGGCGATGAGCGCCAAGATGCGCGCCAGCGGAAAGATCAACGTGGCGAGCCAGAGTGAGAGTTGTGAGCTGGTGAAGCTGATCATGATTTCAATCCCGCTCGATGTCGATGAAGAACCGTGACGAGCAGATCAAGATGCAAGGCGCACGGCGCGCAACAACCGGAATGTACATATCGTTTGCCGCTACGCGGCCCCGGATTGCGAAAACGCAGTTTCGGTGAAGGCTCATGCGCGAAGTGCGTGATGCCGGAGCCAACACCGCGCAACGCAGCAGATTGATCGCGCAGTAGGTTATTCACGACATCACCCCACTAGGTAAGGGATGCTGCTATACAACCGTGTCATGTAATCGAGAAGCAAGCCGACCATCCAGTGCCCAGCGAACAGCAAGGCGAGGAAGATGCCTAGCAGCTTTGGGATGAAGGACAGCGTCATTTCGTTGATCTGTGTCGCTGCTTGGAAGATGCTCACTGCCAGGCCGATGACCAGTGCGGTGAGGAGTAGCGGGGCGGACACCAGCAAGGTCAATTGCACCGCTTGCTGTCCTAGGGTCATTACTGATTCGGG
>Ga0172379_10005740_pt1 | contig 17146 bp, 17 predicted proteins | sample GrowelOW334metaG_FD_119756 | JGI IMG/M metagenome (GOLD analysis project Ga0172379, IMG submission 119756) | Groundwater microbial communities from an aquifer near a municipal landfill in Southern Ontario, Canada - Groundwater well OW334 metaG | ecosystem: Environmental > Aquatic > Deep... | reverse complement strand
GACCATCGGTATCTCCGTCGCCGTCCGTATCATTTTTCTTCGGATCGGTTCCATAGATGTTAACTTCATCAAAATCAGAAATAGTATCCTTGTCCGCATCAAGAGAAGATTTCGCCTCCTTTCTCTTTTCGAGAACCTCTTTTATTTTAGCAACAACTTCTTTCGGGGTCGTTGTGCGAGACATCGTTGTTGTTCCTACTTTTACTGTTTCAGATTGAGGTGCTGGAGCGTATTCACTTCGTATTTCCCGAACCTTGTCGAGCTTCTCTTTCGGAGTCATATCAGGAGTAATCTCTTTCTTTGCCACCTCTCGCACAGCGGCTTTTGTCTCAAGATACGTTGCGTACTTTATAGCCAAGCTTTTTGGAATGTTGCTTCCGGCTGTAGTTGTACCAATTCTCGCCGAATCTATTCTTTGTATCAAATTTTGAGCTTTTACGTCCCTAAAGTCAGCGTCGGTAATACCGCCGGAGCATCGACTTAATTTTTCAACAGTAAATGAACCTCCTCCAGAAATTGGAGAAAAACCTTTTTTCGCAGAAGACACCCACTTATAAACCCCCGGACCAAAACCAATGACACGGCTTTCGAAAAAATATCCGTAATCTCTTGTTGTGTTTAATATCTTAAAAAATGCCGAGTTTGCCGGATCTGTCTTGAATGAAACGAGGGCTAGTGTTTGGCCTTCTTTGCATCCAATTCGATCAATCTTGACGGTATACGAGATGCGAGACAAGGTCGTCGTGCTTCTATCAAATGTTTTTACAGGGGTAGAAGACGCCTGCTCGATTAAGGGCTCTGTCGTGGGCGCAACAAAAGAAAATTCCGGAGAATTTGCTATTCGCCCCTCAGTGATACCGGACTCAACGATATAATAATAAGTTTCATCTCCCGCCAACTGAGGAAGGACAATGCAGTGCGAGGTAACCTGTCCAAGCTCTCCGCAAGAAGTATTGGCTGAAACAAATATATAAGACCCCTTCGCTGTGCCATAGCGGACACGACTATCTGAAGAGATATCGGTTTCCCAACGGACGAGCGTTCTCATTGCTCCATTTAATCCTTTTGTAAATTCAGTTTTTACATTAGAGATGACCGGAGTAATTCCCTCTTCCGCTGGAAGGGTCTTTGTCTGCAATACTTGTGAAAAACCAGAGTAGTTGCGAGAAGCGTCACGGGCTCGGAGTTTGTAAGAATAGGGAGTAACAGCTTTAAGCCCCGAATCGTAATAGTAAAGGCCCGTAACATCGGCTATAAATACGTCATTGCGATAAAGTTCATACACATCGACTTTTACGTTGTCGGTCGAGCCACCCCAGGAAAGATATATTTGCGAGGCAGAACGGTATGTCACAAAAGGAATTCCCGGTACAGAAGGAGCTACTGCGTCCAAAAGAGACTCTTCCGCTCTTGAGTAAAAAGCCCCGCTAGAGAAAAAGAGAGCGACAAGAAAAAGAAAAAGCGAGAAAATGGTACTTCCTCTCACCGGCAATTCTTTAAAATTTTTTTTGAAGTTCATCTAAAAATTAAATTATGAATATATAAAATATAATGAAAAAAATTCGAAGCCGTGATTATCTTTCTTTTTTTCTAAAAAATTCTAAATCTCTTTTTTCTCTTTTTTTCCCACAACGATAAGAGCAACAACAATGGCAACGATGAAAGCTATAACAATATTTTTTGTAGTGTTTATTCTCCCGATTAACGGTGTCGAGGTCGCAGAGGCTTCGCTCGATTCGATAGGCGATTGTTCCGATATTATTTCGGAAATTATTTCGGTAGGTTTTGTCTCCGTTCCTGATGTTGAAGGCGTCGGTTTTTGGGCACATCCGGCAATCACAAAAGCTCCTTCTTCTTTTCCTTCAATGTAATAGCCGTCATTTGCGCTTCCTTTCCAGGTATAGGACCCGGTCGGAAGATCTACTTTCCGACCAAGAGCAATTTGATTTTCCGTAATAGTTTTTCCAAAAACCTCATAATATCCGCCTTCTTCGGGAGTATTTCCAAAAGAGATATTGGACCATCCTTTTCCGTCACGGCACTCCAGTTTTCCTATCGTTACCGTAAAAGTTACCGACTTTTGCCCGGTAATGGTTGCTAAATTTTCTTGAGCAAAGACTGTTCCTATCAAACCCGTTGAAAAGAGCGTGGAAATAGCAATGACCGGGATAATCCGTTTCTTTGAATTCATGGTATTTTTTGTTTGTTTTAGTTTTTAATTTTATCTTTTCACTATCTTCATTACCGCATTCTTTATGGCAGGAGTATCAAGACCATATTCTTTGAGAAGTTCTTCCGGGGTACCCGATTGTCCAAAACGATCATGAACTCCGACAAACTCAATCGGCAAAGGGCTTTTCTTCGCAAAAAGTTCAGCGACGGCGCTTCCCATTCCTCCCGCGACCTGATGATCCTCGACTGTTACTATTTTCCCACCCGATCTCTCGGCAAAACTCAGAATTCCTTCTTCGTCAAGAGGTTTCACTGTCGTAAGTTTCAACACGGAAACATTAATACCCGCATCGCTTAGTTCTTTCGCAGCTATGATTACATTATACAAAAGTGAACCGGTAACAACAATTCCGACAAGGGGATTACTTGTCTCAAAAACAACTTCAGACTTCCCTATTTCAAACGGCATTTCTTCTGTCGTGACGATTGGAGTTTTATTTCTTGAAAGCCTGATGTAAACGGGGCCTGAAATTTTTGCTGCGGCGATTACCGCTTTTTTTGCCTCTATCGCATCACACGGTACGAGAACCGTCATATTCGGGAGCACGCGAGTAAGGGCGATATCTTCGAGACACTGATGAGACCCTCCGTCCGGGCCGACAGTAACGCCGGCATGAGAACCAATAATTTTTACATTTGAATTATTATAGCAAATAGTCGTCCGAATCTGTTCCCAATTTCTTCCGGGAGAAAAAACGGCATAAGAGCCAATAAACGGGATCTTTCCCATTATCGCCATTCCCGAAGCGACGGAAGCCATATTTTGCTCGGAAATTCCCATTTCAAAAAACCGCTCGGGGTATTTTTTCGCGAACGCATCCATTTTAACGGACTCAACGAGGTCGGCGGAAAGAGCGACTACATTTTTATTTTCCTCACCGAGAAGGACAAGTCCCTCCCCAAACCCTTCTCGGGTTCCGGCTTTTTCTATGTCAGCATCAAAAATTTTTGGATTGAGAAGCATATATTTCTATTCTTTGTTTGCCTGTAATATTTCTAAAAACCTTTCCGTCTCCTCCTTGGTCGGTGTTTTTCCATGCCATTCGAATTTCCCTTCTATTTCGGGAATTCCTTTTCCGGGAATGGTTTTTGCAATGATAACGTTTGGGCCGTCTTTTCTTTCTTTCATCTGCGAGACAGCCTGATAAAGAGCCCGAATATCATTTCCGTCTACCTCTTCAGCATTCCAACCAAATGACTCCCATTTCATTTTAAGAGGATCGAGGGGCATCACTTTGTCCGTCGGACCGTCTATCTGAATGTTGTTTCGATCCACGACAACAATAAGGTTTTTAAGTTTTTCCTTTCCCGCCAAAAGAGCCGCTTCCCATATCTGACCCTCATCAAGCTCCCCGTCACCGGTAAAACAATAAAAATATTTTTCTGAAACAGGATTATCTATTCTTTCTGCAAGCGCCATCCCAACCGCCTGCGAGAGACCTTCTCCAAGGGGGCCAGAACTCGTTTCTACAAATGGTAAAAATTCGCGATGAGGATGCCCTTGAAGACGACTTCCAAATTTACGTAAAGTTTTTAATTCTTCAAGCGGAAAATATCCGGCATGCGCCATGGCTGAATACAGTACGGGGCAGATGTGTCCGTTCGACAGAACTAAGCGATCTCTCTCTTCCCAAAGGGGATTCTTCGGATCGTGCCGTAAAATATGAAAATAGAAAAGCGCAAAAATGTCTGACATTCCAAGAGGCCCTGCCAAATGACCGGAGCCTGCCTCTGTAAGCATTTCGATAATCGAGATACGAATATCCCTCGCTTTTTGCTCCAAATTTTTGAATATTTCTTCAGTAAGAGGTTCCATAAAAATTTATTTTTTTTCAGAAGTGAGTTTAATATCGATAGGCCCCTTTGCAAGAGTGGCGGACACTGCGGTCTTTCTAGCAATATCTTTGAAAGAACTAATGGCCCCCTCGACAGAAGTAGTGGCAGCCTTATCTATTTCCGTAATATCTTCAATTATATACAAATTATCTTCAGACGAAGAAGGAGCGGGCGTGTGCGCAACTTCATGATTTTTGATAGAAAAGATAGCAGAACCGGCAACAAGACGGTTTGCTCCCGCTTTAATAAGAAGAGGTGCATTTTCCAAGCTAACCCCTCCGTCAACGCTTATTATAAGTTCGGGATACTCTTCGCGAAGAGAAGCAACTTTTTCAATTACTCTGTCATCAAACGGAGTCCCTTGAAATCCAATCTCACCAATACCCATAAGTTGTACGAAATCGACGCCATCATGAATGACTCGTGAAAGTTCACTCACCGGTGTGTCTATATTGATCGCAGCTCCAATTTCAACAACCCCCTTCCATTCATGCAAAATGCTTATGAATTTTTCCGTTGACTCAATATGAACTATCACGCGATGAAATCCTGCATTTACCCACTCGGCAAAAGAATCCTCCGGATTTTTCATCATAACGTCCACTTCGTAATCTACTTCTTTCCAGTGAGGAAGCGGGATTTCCCCCGAAGCAATCTTTTGGAATTCTTCGAGCGCTGGCGGGGAGAACGGCCATGACCTCGGATGAGACAAAGTTCCGTCCATCACATCCAAATGGATTGTCTTCACAGACCGGTAAACCTTTTCTGATTTTTCGGCAATCTCCTCAAAACTTTTCGGCATTATAGCCGGCATTATCTCAAATTGGGACATAAAATTATTTATTCAAATTCTGTTCTATCTCGGTGATTTTTTTTATTCTTCTCGCGTGACGTTCCTCCCCGGAAAAAGGAGTATCAAGCCATTCGCGTACGGCACGAACAGCCTCGTCTTCAGAAAGGAATCTCGCGCCAAGAGAGAGGATGTTGGCATCATTGTGCGACCGTGTCAGGAATACTTCATCGGGAATATCTCGATTATCGTTAGGCTCATATTGCCCGTTAAACACAACAGCTCTCACTCCGGGAAATTTATTGGCAACGATTGCTTCGCCTTGACCGGACCCCCCGAGAACTATCCCGCGCACGGTTTCATCTCCTTTTGCCTCCGATATGGCAAGAGCCGCTTCTGCAATAAAATCCGGATAATCATCGTTGTCGTCTTTCGTAAACGCCCCCTTATCAACAACCTCATGCCCGAGGTCTTTCAAAAAAGACACAAGCTTTTGTTTAAGCTCAAATCCGGCATGGTCCGTGGCAATAATTACTTTCATACTTGTTAAAAATGAATATTTGTGTTAAATTATGAATTAGTTGTTTTTTTGCACATCGAGAGGAATTCTCATGAATTCAAAGCTAAAAATATTACGGAACTTTGCGCTTTCGGTTATTCTCGGCCTAAGCGTTATGTCTCTGGCCCTCATGTTTATCGGCCAAGTCCCCGCCCTTTTGCTTGGCTATTCGGTAACATGCATTCTTGCCTTCGTCCTTCATGGCCGACTATCTTCTGCGGGGAAGTATCCCGAAGGCTCAACGCAAATTCGGGAATTATATCCCTTGAGACATCCGACCAAAAAACGAGAATAATATTCTTTACCCTCGCGGAAACTTTTTTGTTTCCGCTTTTTCTTTATCGAATAAAACTCCCCATTTTTACTACATGTTCAAGGAGCGCTCCCGTGTATCCCATTTCGTTGTCATACCAAGCGCACACTTTCACCAAGTTTCCGTCAACGACTTTAGTGAGCTTAAGGTCAACAATTGAGGCGATGCGCTCTCCGATAATATCAGAAGAAACAAGCTCATCTTCTGTCACAGCAAAGACATTACTCCAACGAGATTCTTTCGAGGCTTCTTTTAGAATAGAGTTAATTTCTTCAATAGTCGTATTTCTTTTTGCAAGGAAAGTAACGTCTGACATTGAACCGGTGATGACAGGAACGCGAAACGCCAAACCATCAAACTTTCCTTTAAGATCGGTAATGACTTCGGTTACGGCAATCGCCGCACCGGTAGTGGAAGGTACGATATTCTGCGCGCTGGCTCTTCCCCTGCGCCAGTCTTTTGCATCGGGAGAATCAACAATCTTTTGTGTGCCCGTATACGCATGGATGGTCGAAAGCATCGCTTTTTCGATACCGATCTTTTCGTGGAGAATTTGTATAACAGGGCTTACGGAATTTGTTGTACAAGAAGCATTGGAAGATATCTGGCAGGTTTCAAATTTTTCTTCATTGATTCCGGTGAGAATAGAAGCGCTTACGACACCTTCGACGGAACCTTTTGCCGGAGCGGTAATCACGACTCTTTTTGCACCCGCGTCGAGATGCATTTTAGCCTTTTCGACTTTTTCAAAAATCCCCGTGGCTTCGATAACGATATCGATACCGAGTTCTTTCCACGGAAGTTTTGTCGGGTCTTTTTCCGCGAGCATCAAAATTTCGCGACTTCCAACCATAAGATATTTCTTATCTCCGTCTGTTTTTGTTAAAATAGGAAGTTTGCTTCGTCCGTATGCCGTATCATACTTCATTAAGTATGCGAGATTTTCCAAATCACCGAGATCATTCGCGGCGACAACCTCAATTTCAGATCTCTCTTCCGCGAGAGTGAGAAAGGCCCGGCCGATTCGGCCCATTCCGTTGATTGCTATTTTTACAGCCATACAATTTAAAAATTGGTTTATATGGAATTATTATACTAGACGGAGTCCGCAAAGTCTAAATATTCAAAGCTTTAAAGATTGAGAAAACCCAAAGTGTTCGATAAACAAAAAAAACGCCGATTTTGTGTCGGCGATTTTTGCTGGTTAAATTATTTCGACAGTTCCTCCTCAAAGAGTTTTTTCAAAACCTGAGGGTTTGCGCTTCCTTTTGAAGCCTTCATTCCCTGCCCGACGAGAAACATGATTCCGGCTGTTTTCCCGGCCTTGTATTCCGCCACAACTTTTTCGTTTTCGGAGATTATTTTCTGCACCGAGAGGAGGAGCTCTCCTTCGTCGCTTTTTTGAAGCAAACCTTTTTCGTTGGCAATGTTTTCGGGATTACCGCCCTCATGATACATAATCGCGAGGATATCTTTTGCCCCGCGTGAAGAAACATCGCCTTTTTCGGCCATTTTGATAAGTTTGGCAAAATTTCCGGGAGTAATATTTTTAAATCCTTCAACACCTGAATTGTTCTTTTGGAGTCCGGCAAGATCGGAAGTGATATAATTCGACGCGAGTACGGCAAAAGACTTCCCTCCCGCGATCTTCACGCTTTCTTCAAAAAACTCACCAAGCTCAATATCTGAAATATACATTTCTCGGTCTTCTTCTTTCACTCCGTACTCTCGGTCAAAACGTTCTCTTTTCTCCGACGGCAATTCCGGAAGTTCTAAATTCTGAAAATCACGTTCCTCACTCACTTTAAGCTTTGGAAGATCGGGATCCGGGAAATATCGATAATCATGGGCATTCTCTTTGCTTCTCTGTGAATATGTTTCTTGCTTTGAGTCATTCCACCCTCTTGTTTCCTGTAAAACTTTTTCTCCGTTCTCCAAAAGAGCAATCTGCCGAGTGACTTCATACTCAATCGCTTTTTCAACAGCCCGGAAAGAGTTTAAATTTTTCACCTCGCACTTCGTACCAAAAGTTTCTGTCTTGGAAACTGAGATATTCGCCTCCACCCGCATCTCTCCTTTTTCCATATTTGCGTGAGAGACTCCGAGATAGCGGAGTAAAAGCTGAAGTTCGCGCGCGAACTTTACGGCTGTTTGCGCATCATGAATAACAGGCTCCGTAACAAGCTCCATCAGAGGAACTCCGGCGCGATTAAAATCAACGAGAGAATAATTTCCGGCCTGCCCTGAGCCCGTCGAAGGGTGATCATGACTTGAACGAGCGGTATCTTCTTCCAAGTGTACGCGGGTAATTTTTACTCCCGCAAGTTCCCCGCCGGAAACAAGCGGATATTTATACTGGCTTATCTGATATCCTTTTGGAATGTCGGGGTAAAAATAATTTTTGCGATCCCATTCGGTAAAATCGGCAAGCTCAGACCGAAGCGCCTTTCCGACACGCAGAACATGCTTCACCGCCGCTTTGTTGATTACGGGGAGAGTGCCGGGATACCCCATACAAACAGGACAAATATTTACATTCGGCTTTTTTTCTTCCGGGTCATTTTTGGTATTGCAGAACATTTTGGTCTTCGTGCGAAGTTCAGCGTGTATTTCAAGCCCGATAGTTGTTTTGTATTCCATAGTACCGATTGTATCACAAGAAAGGCCATGAAAAAAGACTTTTTCACATTCAAAAACCCCCGCCTTAAGAGCGGGGGTTTTTAGATATTTTTTACAGAACGTAAAGACTGCTCATTGCGGGCTCTTCTTTGTCGCCCTCCTGTTTCTTATCATCAGGAAGAGACAACAGGCCGTCGCCATTGTCTGTTACGATAGAAAGATAAAGTTCATCATCGGTCCACACCGCCTCATTCAGGGGAATATATCGATTTTGATAAAGACCCGGGGAAAGGAGAGCTGTTTGCCCTATAATTCGTCCTGGTGCTTCTTTTTCCACTTTTCGGATAATAATGAAGCCATTTTTATAAAGGGACGAGGAGAGAATCATAACTTTATTTGTCGCGTATTGATCGATAGCGACAACATGCGAACGTCCGGCGTATTGAGCGGGGTTGTTCGTCGTGGCAATCGTCGAGGGGGTATCCGTTTCATACGGAGTTACCGCGACATTCAACATAAGAGTTAGAACAAAGAGCCCCACAATGGTAATCACGGGGACAGTGTAATCTTTTTTCTTTTGCTTTTTCATAAAAATATTTATTGAGTTGATTTTATTTAATTATATGCGTACGAAACAAAAGAGGATAGTGGAAAACTTTTGTCAAAGAGAGAAATTTGACGACGTGTCTATATCGTGATATATTTCACGAAGACAATTTCTTTTCCCAAACAAGGAGCACATCGGATGAAAGAACTCTTCTACCCGGCAATAGACCGTTTTACGGTTTTATATCGAATACTCCCGGAAGCTCTCGCCGTACTTGAGGCGGTCCATAAAAAGAATCCTTCGGGACGAATCGGTTTCGTTTCGGGACTCATTACTTCCGACGGCCCGGCTTTTCGTGAAAAAAACATGGTTATCCTCGACGAGCGAACGAAAGCCATCCGAGAAAAGCACGGCTTCCCGATTTTTTCAGCTTCTGACGTTTTCTCACAGGACCACTTGGAAAGAATAATCACTTCTCCTTTTTACGTGGACAGACCCGAACCATGGTTTCGTTTCTGGAGAAGTATCCTTATAGACGGTTATGTAACCGATATCTTTATGACAAAAAGATGGGAACAATCCGTCGGTGCCCGCGACGAGTTTTATACCGCACAGCGCATTCCTCTCTCAATTCATAGCCCCGTATAAAGACCGGCCCCTGAGAAATCGGGGGCTTTTGCTTTTATTTGTAAAATACGTATAATGAAACACATGGAAAAAATTGTCTACCCTGTCCGAATCAATAAATATCTGGCCCTGAAAGGCTACTCTACCCGTCGCGGGGCGGATGAGCTTATTGAACAAGGCAAAGTAAGGATCAACGGAAAGAAAGCATCGCTTGGCGACAAGGTGGAAGAAAGCGACACAGTCGAAGTAAATCAGGTCGGGGAGAAGAAATACGTTTATTACGCATATTACAAACCTCGCGGAATTATTACCCACAGCGCCGAGGAAGGAGAAAAAAGCATCGAAGACAATATCCGCGGGCGCATCAAAGAAGAAGTCTTCCCTATTGGCCGTCTCGACAAAGCCTCTCGCGGACTTATCGTTCTTACGAACGACGGACGCATTACTGAAAAGCTTTTAGCGCCGTCGCGCGAGCACGAAAAAGAATATGAAGTTACTGTCGATAAACCGGTAAATGGAATGTTATTAAAAGGTCTTGAAAGCGGAGTGCGGATTGAAAATTACACGACAAAAAAAGCAAAGGCCAAAAAGTTAAGCGCGCAAAAAATTTCAATTGTTATCACGGAAGGAAAAAAACATCAGATTCGCCGAATGTGCGCTGCCCTTGGATACGTGACTCATGATATTAAGCGCATAAGAATAACCACCCTCGATCTTGGGAAACTCGGGCCCGGACAATTCCGCCAGATTACGGGAAAAGAATTAGAAACATTTCTCGCTTCACTCTAAATCCAAGCTCAAAAAAACGACCCGCAATTTGCGGGTCGTTGAACGTATGGCTCACAGGAGCGCGAGCGGTGCCGGAGACCATGTCAAAATGCAACAAATGGTCCCGCCGATGATGAAGGCTGCGATCGCTCCGCCGATGCAGTAAGCTGTGATCTCGAGGATCTCTTTTCCGGTCAATGGTTTCTTCGGTTCTCTCATAACTTTTCTCCCAATCGGGTGATTCTCTCCTTACGATACCCCGCTCTTTATTTTTTGCAAGAAGCAGGTTTCGTTATGACAAATTAAGGTACTGGTAGATAAACATTCCCACCAGCCAAAGAAAAGCAAACGCCGCCAGGAAAAGGGCTATCTTCCCGATTCTCCAAAGGAGATCGGAAACAAGCGCGAGTGTCGCGGTCAAAAAACCGCTCTTCGCCCCGGAAATCGGCGCGGGTGTTCTGTTCATTCTCGCGTCCCAAAGCCCCAGGTAATACCCGCCGGCGAGAGCTGCAAGAACGAAAAAGATGACTTCAATCAGGCGAACCATCATAAGATGCCTCCTTTTTTCAAAATTCAAACAATTGTTCTCTACTCAAATATAACCACACATAATAAAAAAAAGCAAGACTAAAAAACGGCCCGCAAAAGCGAGCCGTTACAAGGTTTATTTCTTCTCAAGCCACTTATTCATCGAAAGGAATTCACCCTTCTTTTTTGGCATATCCTTTGCGCCGTGCCAAAGAATAGAGTCGAGATACCACGAGGGCACCCACTTCCCTTCGATTGTGCGAAGGAATACTGCGAGTCCCGCGACGACCCCGATAAGCCCGAGGACATACATCAGCATCGCGCCGTAGGTAAATGCTTTGAGCGATTCGGTTTGTTCAAAACCGGATGCACCCCAAAAAACAAGCAGAATGGAGATAACGGTAAAGACCGTTGTCACCCGAAGAATCACTGACGAAAACTTCCAGGCCGACTCGCGATCGCCGGAAAACCAAGAAAAGTTAAACTTTTCCCAATTCAGGCCAAGCCAGTAAAAGAGGGCCAAAACGCCGACGGTTGAGATAAGAACAGAGATAATATTTACCACTTTTCACCTCGTTATGAGCCAAACAACAATCCTTCTAAATTTAAACACAAATATATGATTAACGCAAATCTTTTAAGAGAGAATCTTCGAACGCGATTATGCCCGCCAAATCGTCCGAAAATGCTGAGACGTCGGGAAGATCGAGCGCCATTATTTTTGCGAAAACAGCTTCGATAAGCGCGCGAGCGCGTTCCGTTTCCTCTTTGGTAATATCCGCAATAAGTTCGTGAACCTTTCCTTTTTTATCCGGTTCGAGAAATTCGAGAGCGCCTTCATTCACTTCAAACTTCGCATAGTCTCGGGAATTCTCTACAAGGAGTTTATAGAAAACAATCTGACGGCGGTATTTGTACATTTTTATCTTTTCTTCTTTTGTCTTCCCCTCCCAATCATCTATCGCTTTTCCCGTTTTGAAATCGACGACTTTCATTTCACCCGAAGAAAGAGGAATCATTTTATCTATTTTCCCGGTAATGCGGGCATCGCCCAAAACCACTCCCTGATTTTTGAAATCAACTTCTATCTTATGTGTCGGGTCAAATTCGTCCTTTTTTTCTTTCAAATAAACGGCGAGATTGTCTCGTCCCTGCTTCAAAAAATGCCGGTGATCGCGAGGAGCGAGTCTCTGGTATACAAGTTCTTTTTCAAACCAAGAAAGTATCTCGGAGTCGGCAGGGACTTTCCCTTCACGACGAAGAAATGTATATACCTTTTCTATCGTTCCGTGCATCGCAGACCCGTATCCGGCGGATGGACTTTTTGATTGCGGAAAACGAAGGAAATTGTGTTCGAGAAACGCTTGCGGACCTCCGCGGGAAACATCCAAAAAATTATTGAGGTGAGTGACACTCATTTGATAATCATCGAGAAGGGATCTGAGAAGCGATTCTTCATCGGAAATAAAAGGCGGAGCAAAAGATGATTTCCATGAATCCAAAAGAAGTTGTCCGTTTCCGCCGTCTTCGGTGCCGGTGTTCTGGTCTGCGGTGAGAGAAGACTCCATTCCTTCTTCCGCTATCAAAAATTCAAGGGGGAGAGATTCTTTTCCGTCTTCTTTTGTTTCAAATGAAGTAAGATATAAATGCCGTTTGGCGCGGGTGATTGCCACATAAAAAAGACGGAGCTGATCATCGGTCGTATCTCCTGCGGGAGCAAGGGGAAGGTTTTTAGGGAACGGTAAAATTGAAGATTTTCCTCGGCCGGCCCAGATATCGTTCTGACAAGAGAGTACAAATACGGTGTCGAATTCCATTCCTTTCGCTTTATGAGCGGAAAGCAAGGTTACAGAATCCGCCCCGGAAACGAAGGGGCTTGTGTCCGTAATGCGAATACCATTCTTCTCGTGAAGGTCTACGAAAGAGATTAGGTCATCGAGGCGAAGAAGAGTCCCCTGTTTGTGTTCGCGGAGGGCGGAAACAAAAACCCGAAGAGACGAAAGAAACTGGAGAAATTCCGCGCGTTTTTTTTCGAACTTTGAACGACTGAAATAATATTCCTTAAACGGAGAAATAAATTTTCCGGCTTCTTTTTCTTTCTTTGGGTGTTCAACCTCTTCATCTTCCGTAAACGCGACGGAAATAATATCGCTTCCCATAAGATCATCGAGTATTTCTTCAAGAGTTTCGTTCTGTGAACGGACAGCCAAATCCAAGAAAAAATCGGCAATACCCCTCACGTTTTCATCTTCATGTTCGCGCATCACATCGAGCCACTTCATCCGAAAAGCATGCGACCGCTCGGCCTTGACCGAAATCTCCCAGATAACTTTCCTTGGAATATTCCAAAACGGGAACGAGAGAATCTCGGGCAAAAGTTCATCGGCTTCGTCTTTGTCTTTTCTCGCGAGCGTTGCAACAAAACGAACCATGGCAATAAGTTCGCGTACGTGAGGCTCGTTCAAAACGTTTTGGCGCCGTTCGTAATTGACGGGAATATTTTCAAGAGAAAGATAAGGCACGAGAGCTTCAAGGTTTGTGTGCTTTCGGCAAATAACCGCGATATCGGAACCGCTCTTCCCCTCATTCAAAAGCCGGCGAATTTCTCTCGCCAAAAACCGAAGCTCGTGAACATGAGTCGGGAAACTCTTCCAAAGAATAGCCCCCTCTTTCAATTTTGAATTTCCGGCAATGAGTTTCTTTTCCATCTCCGGAATTTTGTTTTCCAGACGTTCTTCCCCTTTCAAGATAACAGTGCGAGCCAGGTCGAGAACTTGCTGGGTGGAACGGTAATTTTCCGTCATCGTAATCACCGCGGGATCTCGGAAAAGATCTCTAAATGAGAGAATGTTTGAAATATCGGCTCCTTGGAATTTAAAGATGGCCTGGTCGTCGTCGCCCACAACCATTATATTCGGTCGCCCTTCGTGCACGGGGGCATCGGAAAGAAGACGGAGAAGTCGCATCTGCGCATCATTCGTATCTTGGAATTCATCGACGAGAATATATTGATAGCGTTCTTGGAGTTCATAGCGAAGCGCGCTATTTTCGCGGAGAGAATGTCCGACATCCAAGATCATATCGTCAAAATCGTAATAGCCCTCTTTTCTCATCGCCGTCTGATATTTTTCATAGACATCAGCAAGAACAAAAAGTTTTTCCTGCCCGGAAGTCCCTTTGAGCGTGTGTTTTCCGTCTTCGTTTTTCTCGGTCCATTTTCCTTTCCATTCTGTAAGAGGCTTCGTGCTTTCGCTTTCTTCGGCTTCATTTAAAGCGCGTTCGAGGGATTCCGCCACGATAAGGTTGAGCGGGCGAAAATCCGGAACTTCTTCTTCGCTTACGATATTTCGAAGAGCCTGCGCGAGAGTACGGGCTTTTTCAAAACTCTTTTTTGAAAGACGTTCCTCGAAGGCCTCGTGAACGGCCGGGTTTGCAAGTTCAAAAACTTTTTTATTTTTCAAAAGTTCAGCCCGGAATTCATCGGGAGTGAGGCCTCCTTTTTTGAGATTAGAAATTGCCGTTTTGGTATCTTTTATATAAACATATTCTCCTTCGTAAAGAGAAGAAAGAGGGTTGTCATGAGGAAGTTCCGAAAAAATATTTTCCAAAATACCGATTGTTGCCAATTCGTCCGCAGGAAGAAGAGATGCTCCTCCGAAAAAGTATTCGGGAAAAGAATTGATGATCTCGACGCCGAAGCTATGAAAAGTATAGATGGCCACGCGATACGCGCTGTTTCCGAGAAGCCCCGTCAGACGCTTTCGCATATTCACCGCAGCGGAATCGGTAAAAGTGAGACAGAGAATATTTCCGGGCGACATATCGGTCTCTTTCAAAATATTCGCAACACGGAGAGAGAGAATCTCCGTCTTTCCCGAACCGGGGCCCGCAACGACCATCACCGGCCCGTCGATAGTATCAACCGCCCGCTTTTGGGATTGGTTGAGTTTTTTATATGCTTCGTCAAATTTAGGAGAGGTTTTTCCTATTGTCATGATTATTACTATACCACCCCGCGCAAGATGTTGACAAATATGTTCTTTTATTATAATGTGAGGCTTGGCTTGTTCACAAAGAAAAGGTGTCTAACATGGTCTCTCTCGGTTTTGTTGTGATTGTTCTCCTCGTCGGGATTCTCTGCCTGAAGGCCCTCTACTTTAGAAAATGCCCAGAATGCGGTTGTCATTCGGTCTTTACAGAGGAAAGAAGCGGTCAGAATTATCCGGTTTATTACTACGACCACCAAAAGTGTCGTAAATGCGGGTGGAATGAAAACGTAGTGAGGTAATCCCCACTAAAAATTTAAGTCACGCTAAAAAGCCCCGAATTCCGGGGCTTTTCTTTTGTGTAATTATTTTTCTTTCTCGATTTTCTGCAAAGTCTTTTTTACCTGTTCCAAACTCGCATCATCAAGCACGGAAATCGCGACGGCGTTTTTGTTTTTCTTTTTGAGGGCGGTGAGTTTTTTCTTGAGATCTTCAGGGGAAACCTGATCGGCTTTGCTCAAGAAAACATATTCCGGTTTTTCGAGCATTTCGGGATTGTATTTCCCAAGCTCAGCTCGCGTGGCTTCGTATTCTTTCACCACATCTTCGGCTTCGGCAGATACGAGATGAAAAAGCACGCGCGTGCGTTCTACATGTCGTAAGAATTTTATTCCGAGACCTTTCCCTTCCGATGCTCCTTCGATAAGTCCAGGGATGTCGGCAAGAATAAGGTCGTAGTATGCGCCAAGATTTGGCTCAAGAGTAGTAAAAGGATAGTTTGCAACTTTCGCGTTCGCACGGGTGAGTTCATTCAAGAGGCTCGACTTTCCGGCATTCGGAAAACCGACAAATCCCACATCGGCGATAAGTTTGAGTTCGAGGCGAACGGTAAATTCCTGCCCTGCCTTTCCTTCTTCAAATTCTTTCGGGGTGGTATTGGTAGCGGACCGGAAATGAAAGTTTCCCCTTCCTCCTCGCCCGCCCTTCGCGAGACAGATACGCTCGCCTACTTTTACTACTTCGGTATCTTCCCCGGTATCGAGATTATGAACAACCGTTCCGACAGGAACGAGAAGCGTTTCGTCGGGGGCATCTTCGCCGTCGCGAAACTGGGATCGGCCATACATTCCACTCTTCGCTTTTACTTCTTTTTTGAAACGATATTGATTGAGAACACCGAGGTCTGAAACGCCTTCCACAAAAACACTTCCACCGTCTCCACCGGAAGCACCCGTCGGCCCGTGGGCAAACTTAATCTTCTGAAAAGCGACGGCGCCTCTTCCGCCGTCTCCCGCTTTTACCCTGACTGTAATATCATCTATTAACATTCTTTCACGATAACACGTTTTCGAAAATATAGCGAGTGAGCACGATTTCGTTTTTTGAATTGAATATGATATAAAGACTCTGGCGTTCTTGCCGTTTGGGAGTATGTAAGATGAAAGAATTAATCTTTGCAGAAGGTTTGCTTGCCCCCGTTTTGAATGGCGGAAAATTGATCACTATCCGAAAATTTCGAAAAGAAGCGCACACTCTGAGCAAGGGCGAAGCTTTTCTCGGAGTATTCAGGGACGGGTTGAATATTGTGCTTGTTGCAACCGCCGAAACCGAAATAATGACATTCGCAGAATTATCCGACGGACAAGCGAGGGAGGACGGATTCAAAAGCGCAAGATCGGCTTTTTTCGAAATGAAAAAGTATTACCCCGACTTAAAAAAGACCGACACCATCGGGCTCATCCGTTTTGAAATTCCAAAGATCGAGGAGCGACCGTCTGTCGAATATAATCAACATGCCTTCGGCTTTGCTTTTAAATTTCCGGGGATAAACCGATAATCATTTCGCTTGCGTGGCGGGGTCTCTGACCCCGCTTTTTTGAAAGAAACTGCTTTTTTTGAGCGTATTAAAAAACGGCGATTGAACATTTAAGAAAGAGGTAATATCCAATGTCTCACGTTGCTCTCCACCCTGCTCCGGAATTCGCGCGAACTCTTCGAGAGATTTCAAATGAAATTCTCTTCATGATTCAATCCAAAGGGCTTGAATCGGTTTTAGACAGAAAAACAACCAATGATTACCGAAGCGGATTCGTCCGTACCGAGATCAAGCGGCATCTTCTCAAGAGGTGGGAATACAACAAATCCGTTTCCATCAAGGATATGGCCGTGGAAATAATTACAGTGAGCACGGAGATGGTGCACGAGATCCATTACCATGACGATGCCTACGCGGTCATCACCCTCCTTGGAGAAAAAGAGGGGCTTCCCGAGCCGACCGGTTCTTTCTATTATTACAAAGACAAAACGATTGCGCTTCCCGCCGTTTCGGGGATCACGCTTG
>Ga0172379_10005739_pt1 | contig 17148 bp, 11 predicted proteins | sample GrowelOW334metaG_FD_119756 | JGI IMG/M metagenome (GOLD analysis project Ga0172379, IMG submission 119756) | Groundwater microbial communities from an aquifer near a municipal landfill in Southern Ontario, Canada - Groundwater well OW334 metaG | ecosystem: Environmental > Aquatic > Deep... | reverse complement strand
TCACGGAATTCGACTTGCTTTCCACGGCCGCATCGACTTGATCGTAAATATTCTCGATTTGAGATAATTGATCGGGCGTGAACATGTCACTACGACGCATCAACATCAAATTACGCCGATCGTGCATGCCCAGATGAAATTTTCTAAAAATCAATTCTCGTATTTCTGATACGAATCTCGCGTCTTTGTGGCCTGATATATTATCTACAAAAACTTTTAAACTATTCCACGACTGTTCGTCGCCTACCGATAAAAAAGGGATGGATTGCAATTCAGCCGCGTAAAAATGTCCGGAAGTAAATCCGCATTTCAACATATAACGAAATAATTCACCACCCATCTGATGCTTGCGCCCTGATTCAAAACCATCCAAGCTGCTACTCAATTCATCGGGAAAAAATTTCGATCTTTTCGCGTATTCAAAATATTTTTCTCGTATTTTCCAAGCACTATCGGAGTCGCAACCAGATAATGAACGAATAACTGCTGTCTTTTCACCTCCATCTCCCACTGCTTCAGCTTCTCCGTATATCCTCTCTTTTATTTGTTGCGCCTTTGGCGAATCGATAAAGCTTAAACTATGCAACATTTGTCTGCTACCCATTAAAATATCCTCCATTAAAATACCCCTCATTTTCCACGCTCGTTCCGAATCTAAACCGGCCAAAGAACCGGCGATCATATAGCTATCTCTACCTTCAGAAAATTTTTTTTCTCGCCATTGCCAAGCCTTTTCACTATCGTTGCCAAACATAAAATACGCAGCTCTTTCATTTCTCTGTCTCTCACCCCCGGGTCCATGCTCCATTTGTTCTTCTGCCCACTGCGCGATGCGCGTGTCAAATTCTTTTTTTCTTCGTTTTTCTTTGTCTTCGACCGACTCCGGCATTTCAAATTCGAGAATTTTGGCATTGTAGTGCGCAGAGTTTTGATCTTTAACTCCCAAACATATCAATAATTTGCCATCTTTAATATCGACGCTATTCACCTGCTCATCCGGCTCAATAAAATCACGGGTAACGCGTTCTCCGTTTTGATCTGTAAAAAATAATTTAAAATAACTATCTTGTATTTCCATGACTCTAAAAAAACGATTGCTATCATTCTTGTATTCCACCACAAGTTCATATTGTTTACCGGGAATTTTCACATCGCCTACGGAAATAATCCAGTCATACGCCACTTTTTTTTCGCCTTGATCATTATACCATACAAAAGGCAACACATCGTCCGGTGAAATATTATATTCTTTAAAATCTTCGTCTAAAAAGTAATTGCCTTCATTTAGCGAGCCATCTTTCTTGAGAATGGGTCTTGCCACCAACTTGCCGTTGTGTGTTCCAAGCAAATCACAGTCCGGTAAACGGGGATTTAAGATTTGACTATTTTCAAATGAAAATGAGTGTTGGCTGTCAACCATCGAATAACAAACTCCATTTATCCAAACCACTCCGTCAGACTCGTCAATGTGCGGCAAAGAACCAATCTCTCGCCCATCAAATGAATGTTTGACCGACTTGCGGTCTTTCATTCCGGCGACCTCATATTCGTCTTTTTCGGAATTAAAGATGACACGGGGATGATCCGCTGTGATAGAAGCCGCCTTTTGATCAACTTGAATATCATACGAATACGCCACCACATCATCACCCTTTCGCCCAACCGCATAATATTTACCGTCGGCCGGATCTTTTCTAAACCCAAAGTAATCATCAAAATCTTTCATGATTTCTTTTGTTTTTGTCACGCCAACCAACCGAAAAAGATCATCGTGGATATCGCCATCCAATTGCGCTCGTACATCTTGGATAATAGTAGGCGGTACTTTTATTTGTGTGTCCGGACCGGTAGACGCATCAAATAATTTAATGGTAACTTTCTTATTTTCTTCATCGCGCGTAACAGTTCCAGCAAATGACACATCTTCTCCTGCCACATTCGAACTAAGACGATTAAACGCATAAACAAAAAATCCTTTACTCGAACAATAAAATCTATACGGACCGCCGATTTGGCTTGACCAACTTTTTTGAGACAGACTGTCTAATGAGATTTTACCCATTTTTTCGCGCTTCATCTCTTGCTTGATTTCAGATATATGTCTATCCGCGAATGACTCATTGATCTCCGCGACGAGCCTTTGGCGCGCGTTTCGATCTTCCAAATGGTGCACCGTGTCCAACATTTTGTATTCCGCTTTGGCGAAATCTCGATCCCAACTCTCATGGGCCATACCCAATTTTTCTCGAATCGCTTGGACGGTTTCAAAACTGACCAGCGAGCAATACTGCATTTCTTCGGCCTCGGTCTTTAAGCCACGCTTGATTAAATAATTATACACGGCGTCGCAATCGCGATAAGCGTCTTCGATTTTGAAATTCAAATTTGACGGCTTGCGCTTGATCATGAGCGCGTACAAATCATCGGGGCTTTCGTATCTTTCTTGCAATATTTTACTATCGGCAAAATCCGCTTGCACCTCGGCCCACAACGCATCGGGATCATCGCGGCGCAAATAATCAAAAACAATATATTTGATCCCGCCGGAAAAAAACTTATGCTTACCCGCCTCGGCTACCTGCTCCAAAAAAGACTCAGCCATTTGTTCGCCTCGACTCCTATTGTCTTTTTTGAGACCATCGCCAGACTCTTTAAATTTTCTCGTCCGCATAAATTCCGAGTAGAGCTGATCCATGGCGTCAATTATTGGGACGATTTGCGGATCATCGGTTCTTTCTTTGCCGGCGCGTCGATCTTCTAAAAATTTCGGATACTCGCGCGCTTGCATTATTTTGTCAAATTCTTTGACGCCGGATGTCAAATTGGAATGCGCGACTTCAATATCAATCTGGCAATTGACTGCTTGGATTGCTTCATTATCTGATAAATTTCGCACTACCGAACCACTCAATTCGGCTCGGAATTTCTCCAAGCTTGCCTCAATATCTGTAACTAACAACGGATGTTTCAAAAAAAATTCCGACCGATTGATGCAGGCCGTGATTTCGCCCGGTGGCACCCGCAAACGCGTAGCCAATTTTAAAGCGTCTTTGGGCGCATGTTCAAAAAGCCGAGACAAAACCTCGACATTTTGCTCGGGAGATAACTCGGATTTTTCAATCGCGTCAAACAATTGTTCTTGACGCAAAAATAACGATTCAACATCGCGATTGTTTTTTATGCTTGGTTCGCTACTAATTGATTGTTGCGCTTCATCTTTCCCTGATTTTTCTTGCCTGGTGGGCATATTTAAATACTTCGGCTAATTATTCACCTACCACCAATGATACCAAACTTCTGATTTTATTGAAAGAGTGCCCCCCCAAACCACCTCCAAAAACCACCTCCATATTGACACCGTCCTCCACATATGATATACTTATTCTATCAATCCTGCTTCCAATATCTTTCTATATTTTATGCGTGAAACCGTATTTAACATCATTCAATTCGTTTTGGCCTCTTTCTTGATTCTGGCCATTCTTTTACAGCAAAAAGGCGCCGGCTTGTCCGGCGTATTTGGGGGCTCGAGCAACATCTACAGCACCAAACGCGGCATCGACAAAATCCTTCACATTGCCACCGTAACAGTTGCAGTTATTTTCTTCGGTCTATCTCTTCTGCGCCTCGCCCTCTAAAAAGCGATCGGCGCCACTCTTTATTAATCATGTCTCTTCGCGATACTTTGACGCGCTGGCTTAAAAAAAGCTCAGTGCCGTCCTATAAAAATTTTGATAAAAAATTGGTAAACAGCCTCTCAAACGGCTTTTTACCATCATTCAACCAATTACGCTATATTGGGCGGTTTTTGTCTAACCGTGAAAAACAAATCGTCGCGGGCGCGCTTGGCGCCATCGCCTTGACCGCGGTCATCTGGCTCGGCGCGACCATCAAGAGCCATCTTGTTTTTGGCCCAAAAAATGGCGGCGAGTACTCCGAGGCCGTGGTCGGCCAACCCAAATACATCAACCCGGTATTTTCTTCGGGCAATGAAGTAGACGCCAATTTGACACCGCTGGTTTATTCCGGATTGTTTCGTTATTCGACCACCGGCAAACTCATGCCCGATCTCGCGAGCGGCTACACCGTGAGCACTGACCAAAAAACCTATACGATTTCCTTGCGTCAAGATGTCAGATGGTCAGATGGTGAAAAATTTAACGCCAACGATGTTTTGCTTACTTTTGAAACCATCCAAAATGCCGAGGTAGGCAGTCCGCTTTATTCCGCTTTTCAGGGCGTGACCGTAGAAAAACTCGATGATTTCCGCGTCAAGTTTTCTCTCAAAGAACCGTTTGCTCCTTTTTTGAATACGCTCACTACCGGTATCATCGCGGAACATATCTGGGGGGATATCGCGCCGGCCAACATGCGCCTCGCGAAAAATAATCTCCAACCGGTCGGCACCGGTCCGTGGAAATTTGAAAAAATGGTCAAAGACGATACCGGTGTAATCCAAAGCTACACCATCGCGAGCAATCCCCGCTATCACAAAAAATCACCGTATATTCAAACCGCTATTTTTAAATTTTACAATGATTACGAGCAAGCGCTTGAGGCGTTACGCGGCAAAACCGTGCTGGCCGTCAGTTTTTTGCCAAATAATCTAAAAGATAAAATTACCGGCAATAACCTGATCAACCATCCCCTATCCCTGCCTCAATACACCGCGTTATTTTTAAACGATAGCGCGGAGCCATTGCTCAAAGACGCGAATTTGCGCCAAGCGCTCGCGATGGCCATCGATAAAAACCAAGTGGTCACCCAAGCGCTTGGCGGCAACGGAATCGCGATTGATTCCCCGATCTTGCCGGGACAACTGGGATATTATCCGGAAATTAAAAAAATTGTTTTTGACGCCAGTGGCGCCGGCGCTTTATTGGATAAAAACTGGACCCGCATCCAACCCGAAGAATATTTTGAAATCGAAAACGCGGCTCTTTTGAAAAACCACCAAGCGGAAATCGACGCGATCCAAAAAAATCCCAGCTCTACTCCCGAGATGGCCAGCACGAGCATAAAAAATATTCGCCAGACAGTGGCCGATAGCGTGCGCGCCGAGATGACCACCGGACAATCGTATTATCGCAAAAATAAAGAAGGAAAAATTCTTTCACTCACGATCACTACCGCCGACACATCCGAATACCAAAAAGCCGCCGAAACGATAGCTAAGTCATGGCGAGCGCTCGGGATCAAAGTCACAATCATCGCCAATGCCGCGCGCCAGATCAATCGAGGCGCGATCAAAGATCGCGATTACGCCGTGTTGCTTTATGGCGAATTGGTGGGGGCTGATCCGGATATTTATCCTTTTTGGCACTCGAGCCAAACCGAATATCCCGGATTAAATCTGGCCAAATACGCCAGTCGCACCGCCGACAAACTGCTCGAAGACGCGCGCGCGACCACTGTCAGCGCCGAACGAGAAAAACTGTATAAACAATTTCAAGATGTGCTGGCCAAAGACCTGCCGGCGATTTTTATCTACACGCCTTACTACAATTTTATCGTCAATCGAGAAGTCAAAGGAATTACTATTAAAAATATCCTCACTCCCGCTGATCGCTATACGAATCTCACGGATTGGTATATAAAATCTACTTGGGATTGGAAATAATCACCGACAATACGGGCATGTGGCGGAATTGGTATACGCGTGCGTCTCAGAAGCGCATGGGGTAACCCTTGAGAGTTCGAGTCTCTCCGTGCCCACACTCGACAAATCCAAAATCCAAAATTACAAATACCAAATAAATATCAAATCTTAAATATTTTATTTGATTATTTTAAAATTTGTAATTTGTGATTTATTTGGTATTTGCAATTTATTATTTGTAATTTAATCACTATGTTTTCTACCCAGAAACCATCCACCACTCCGTCAGCCAATGCGCTGGCCCAAGCGCCGTCACAACGACCGACGACACCTCATTCATCCCGACCGCACCACTCTCGGCGCGCTTTTCGTCCGCAAATCAGCCGACCATCATTCGCCCGCTTTCGCGGAATGGACGAGTCCAAGCTAAAAGTCATGGTGCTCGGAGGCCTCGAAGAGGTCGGCCGCAACTGCACCTTGTTTGAGTACGGCGACGACATCATTATGATTGATATGGGGCTGCAATTTCCCGAAGAAGATATGCCGGGCATCGATTACATCATTCCCAACATGTCTTATCTCAAAGGCAAAGAAAAAAATATCCGCGGGATTATCATTTCTCACGCCCACTACGATCATATCGGCGCCATCCCCCACACTATTCCGGCGCTCGGTTATCCGCCGATTTTTGCCTTGCCCCTCACCAACGCCATCATCAAAAAACGCCAGGAAGATTATAGCGGTCTGCAACCATTAAAATTAAATAATTTAAAAATTGACGACAAACTTCATTTAGGTAAATTCGAATTGGAGTTTTTTCATCTCAACCACAATATCCCCGATTCGATGGGCATCGTCGTGCGCTCACCCGAAGGCGTAATCGTGCATACCGGCGACTGGAAATTTGACTATCAACCGGGATCAAACGACCAGCCGGCGGATCTGCAAAAAATAGCGCGCATCGGCAGTGAAGGCGTCTTGGCTCTCATGACCGACTCGACCAACGCTTCATCTCCGGGGCATCAGATTTCCGAATCCGAGATCGGCACCAACCTCGAAGACATCATCGGCAAAGCGCCGGGACGCATCATCATCGGCACTTTTGCTTCTCTGCTGACGCGCATCAAACAGATCATCGAGACCGCGGAAAAACTCGGTAAAATTGTGGCGCTCGACGGCTATAGCATGAAAAACAATGTGGCGATCGCGCGCGAGCTCAATTACATGAAATTCAGCCCCAAAACTTTGATTGATTTGCGCCACATCGAGAGTTATCCGGACAACAAAGTGGTGATCGTTTGCACCGGCGCCCAGGGCGAAAAAAACGCTTCACTGATGCGCATCGCCAATGGCGAACACAAAAGCGTGCGCCTGCACACGGGCGACACGGTGGTGTTTTCATCATCGGTCATTCCGGGCAACGAGCGCACCGTGCAACGCCTCAAAGATACTTTATTTCGCAAAGGCGCCGAAGTGATCCATTATCAAATGATGGATGTGCACGCCGGCGGCCATGCCAAAGCCGACGATGTCAAACTGATGACGCGCCTCATCAATCCGAAATATTTTATTCCGATCGAAGGCAACCACTTTTTATTGCACTATAATGCCAAAGTGGCGATGAGTATGGGCTTCCCCAAAGAAAACATTTTTATCGCCGACAATGGCCAGGTAATGGAATTTAAAGCCGGAGCGGGCGTTTTGACAAAAAACAAAATCCAGTCGGATTATGTATTTGTCGATGGTCTCGGCGTCTCGGATGAAACCAATATCGTCTTGCGCGACCGCCAAGTGCTCGCTGAGGACGGCATGATCGTGATCATCGCGACCGTGGACTCTAAGACCGGCAAACTGATCCAAAACCCGGATATTATTTCGCGCGGATTTGTCTTTCTCAAAGAAAACAAAGAACTGATTGAGGACCTGCGCCACCGCGTCAAAAAAATCGTGATGGATTCCGATCCCTTGTCTTGGGCCGATACCAACTACATTCGCAACAAAATCCGCGACTATGTCGGACAATTTTTGTTCACCAAAACGGAAAAACGACCAATGGTGTTGCCGGTGGTGATCGAGGTGTAAATATTCACTTATCCACAGGCTATCTTGACTGCGATCGCAATGCAGTGTACTATTGTAATAGGACAGTGATATATGAATTTCCGCCAAAAAGAAATCTCAACCCTACTCGCCCAAATCAAAGACCCAAAATTGATGGCGGAATTTTTGTCAGATCTGCTCACGCCCGAGGAAATGACCAACATCGCCACCCGCTGGCAACTCATTAAAATGCTCGCTACCGACAAACCACAACGATTAATCAGCAGACAACTCAAGGTGGCCATCGCCACCGTCACCCGCGGAGCGCGCGAGCTCAAAAACAAAAACGGCGGATTTAATAAAATTTTGAAAATGTATGGCGCGAAGATCAAATAACTTAAATCAATGGCAGTGGAGTCGCTCGTTGCGGTGCCTGGTTTAAGCTATTTGATGTTTGCGTCAAGTCGCCCGGGCACTGACCCGGGCATTTTTGTTTCGCAACAGTTCTTTAAAGGAGTATGGCCATGGCGCCTGAATCCGGTTATGTCCCGCCTCTGCCGGAGCACCCCTCACTGCCTTCGGCTCCCAACCCGGCGCCGAGCAAGGAACCACCCGCGCCCCCGGCCAAGGACGACAAGGGCACTCAACTGCCCGAAGCGCCGGGGAGCAACACCCTGCTCTACTGCTGACGGGCCGCCACACCGCCTCGCCCCGATACGCACTGCGCGCATCGGGGCCTGGCGCTTTTTTCTTATGAAACACTTTATCTGTCAAAACTCATGCACCAATTATTGGCGATGCCTCCCGCGCTTGAGTTTTAATATTTATTTTCAAATATATGACAGATCTAAAAAACTTACCCAATCAAGCCGGTTACTTCGGCGAATATGGCGGACAATTTGTACCGCCCCAGCTCAAAACGAGTCTTGACGAAGTGGCGACTGAATACGAAAAAGCTAAAAACGATCCCGCATTTATCACTGAATACGAAGACTTGTTAAAAAATTATGTGGGTCGGCCATCACCGCTGTACTACGCGCGTAATCTCACCGCCAAACTCGGCGGCGCCAAAATTTATCTCAAACGCGAAGACCTCAACCACACCGGAGCGCACAAAATCAACCACTGCTTGGGCGAGGCGCTACTGGCCAAACGCATGGGTAAAAAATTACTAATCGCCGAAACCGGCGCCGGCCAACATGGGGTGGCGCTCGCTACCGCGGCCGCGATCGTTGGTCTTCAGTGCGAAATTCACATGGGCGCGATCGATATCGCCAAACAACACCCCAATGTGATTCGCATGAAATTACTGGGTGCCAAAGTAGTGAGTGTAGAAACAGGAGGTCGTTGTCTAAAAGAAGCGGTGGATAGCGCCTTTACTATCTACGCGCAAAATCCGCAAGAAATATTTTACGCCATCGGCTCGGTCGTCGGCCCTCATCCCTACCCGATGATGGTGCGTGATTTCCAATCAGTCGTTGGTCGCGAAGCGCGCGCGCAAATTTTGACGCAGGAAAATCGCTTGCCCAATTATCTCATCGCTTGCGTCGGCGGTGGCAGTAATGCCATGGGGTTATTTTTTGAATTTCTCAACGATGATGTCAAAATGATCGGCGTCGAACCGGCGGGAAAAAGTTTCAAGCCGGGCGAGCACGCGGCCACTCTCACCCTCGGCAAACCCGGCGTAATTCACGGCATGATGACCTATTTGCTTCAAGACGAAAATGGTGAACCGCTACCGGTGCATTCGATCGCTTCCGGGTTGGATTACCCCGGCGTCGGTCCGCAACATTCACATTTCAAAGATACCGGTCGAGTGAGCTATGCCACCGCTTCCGATGGCGACGCGCTCGAAGCGTTCATGGAGCTATCTCGCGTCGAAGGAATAATTCCGGCACTCGAAAGCAGCCATGCTATCGCGCACGCGCTCAAACTCGCCCCTACCCTGCCTCACGATCAGATTATCATCGTAAATTTATCCGGTCGCGGGGACAAAGATGTGGACTATGTGGCCGAAAAAATTAACTTGTAAAGACAACCGCAACCGAGTATAATATAGGCATAATTAAATATATTTTTATGCCTATCTCCAAGCATCATATTCATTTTTACGGCATTTGGCCGGAAATGAAAGATTATTTGCGCTCCAAAATGACCGGATTTTCTTGTTCGATTACCGAACAAAATATCTCCGAAGAGAACATCGACCCCAAAACTGATATTTTGGCGGTCTTTGTCGAATCATCGGTGACCAAAGCCATCATCCACAAATTGCCAAAGTTACAAATGATCGCCACCATGAGCACCGGCTTTGATCACATCGACCTCGCATCCGCGCGCGCCAAAAAAATCCCGGTGTGCAATGTGCCATTCTATGGTGAAAATACCGTGGCCGAACACACCATGGCCTTGATTCTCGGCCTCACCCGTAAATTATTTCAATCAGTCAAACGGGTCAAGGAAGGCGTCTATGATTTTCATGGGCTACGGGGCGTGGATTTGGCCGGCAAAACTTTGGGGGTGATCGGCACTGGGCATATTGGAGCGCACTTGATCAAAATGGCCAAAGGATTTGACTTGAAAGTCGTGGGATACGACCCACACCCAAATAAAGATTTGGCGAAAAAATTGGATTTTCAGTATTTGTCGTTTGATAAACTTTTGGCCGGATCGGATTTTATCAGCCTGCATGTCCCGCTGTTCAAAGAGACATATCATTTGATCAATGAAAAAAATATTAAAAAAATAAAAAAAGGCGCGTATCTCATCAATACCGCGCGCGGCGGACTGATCGATCCTTCAGCCCTCGTGTGGGCGCTCCAAACCAATCAGATTGCCGGCGCCGGATTGGATGTGCTCGAAGACGAAAACCTGATTCAAAACGAAGAAAAAATCATTGGTGGCTGCACGGATTGTCAGCTCAAAACCAATTTGATGAATAATATAATTATCGACCACCCCCATACGATTGTCACCCCGCACAATGCCTTCAATAGCACCGAAGCATTACAACGCATTGTTGATGCCACCATTGATAATATCAGATCATTTGTCAAAGGCGAAGTTAAAAACGATGTGACGGTGGTGAATAAAAGAAAAAAATAATATCGGCTGGCGCCAATTGACCGCTTGACAAACGGCTAAATTTGTGCTATATTTACCAAGTTCGTAAGAAATGATCGCCCCGACTAAGTCGGGGGGGAAAGTCCGAACATCTGCTTATGGCTTTCGGGCCTAAGTAAAGTGGCAGTGGGTAATACCCACCACCCGGTTTGTAAAAACACGGGTCGGGATAGCGGCACAGAGACAATACTAATGAAGCGGTTAGTCGACGGCAACGCCGATATACTGTTCATAAAAGGTGAAAAGCGCATGGAGGTTTTAGATCTCGAGTCTAAAGCTACTATGCTCTCCTATCCGCGAGGATGTGGAGTGCCAAGCCCTGCCTGATGCAAGAGCAGCGTTTCTCGACTATGTCGGGATTCGAAAAGTTCGCTCGCACACGATCGCTCCAGTAATGGCGCGACTAGATAAATGATCATTGTCCCGACTTCGTCGGGAGACAAAATTCGGCTTACAATTACGAACTAAAACCATCCCGACAATGTCGGGATGGTTTGATTTTAATGAAACCCGGAACAACCTGCTCTGCATCTTTGGGGGGTAGATGACTCTAAAGCAAGTTGTCCGGGAAATGTAATTAAAGCATAAATATCGTTTGATGTCAAGTGGTCGCGCCGTTTATGATCTGCGTAATCCGCTCACCCTCTCGCTCCACCACTTCGCCGTCATATTCACCCGAATGCGCGGTTACCCCTTCGTAAATCGCCGCTTTTTGATCAAGATGCAGATTAAACGACCAATTTTCGCTCAAATTATCTATATACACATGAAAGCGCGGGTATAGACCAACGGCGCTCATTCGACGCGCGTAGCTCACCGTGCCGGCCCGACGATCCACCACTTGACCGTAACCGCAACGACGAATCGCCCGTACCGCGTCCGGCGCCTTTGATTTGGAAATAATGATTTTCATATATGTCAATATTACTCTGTTTGCCATCAAAACGCAAGACCAACGCCAAACAAACGGTTTGACCAAACCGTCAAAATACGGTAAAATATCATCATAATCAAACTCATGAAAAAATTCGAGCTTACCTTTACTTTTTTGCAGTTACCGCTTGATTATTTGGCGCTGGTTATGGCCGGATTTTCGGCTTATGCTTTGCGTTACGCGGATTTTGTCACTACTGTCCGGCCGATCCTTTTTGATCTACGCTGGCCGAGATACTGGCCCCTGGTGCTGGCCGTATCAGCCGGCTGGGTGATCATTTTCGCGTTTAACGGACTTTACCACACCAATCCCAATCGCAAACTGGCGCGCGATTTGAGCCGCATTGTGTTTGCGAGCGCTACCGGATTTGCCGGCATTGCTTTATATGTTTTTTTATCGCTTCAAAAATTCGATTCGCGCTTTTTGGTTTTGGCCGGCTGGATTCTCGCGACTATTTTTGTTTGCGCCGAAAGAATTTTGATCAAATTACTAAAGATGGGCCTAAATCACCTGGGACTCGGGTTACGACGCACTGTCATCGTTGGTCACGAAACCATCGCCAATCGAATCGCCCAAACATTGACCGGCGACCGGTCGCTGGGATATTTAGTGGTGGGGCAATTTCCGGATTTTACCTCCGCTTCAAATAAGATAGAGGCCTTGAAACCGGATGAGATAATTTTTGCCGATCCGAAAGCCGATGAAGACTCGGCATTGTCAGCGATTGATTACGCGAACGAGCGCCACATTGTGTTTAAATATTCCGCCGATTTATTTGCCACCATTTCGTCCAATATGACGATCTACACTATCGCCGATGTGCCGGTAGTAGAGCTTTCGCGCACCCGCCTCACCGGCTGGGGCGCCATCACCAAAAGATTTTTTGATATTATTGGAAGCATTGTTTTGATTGTTATTTTTTCGCCAATATTTATAATATGCTCTTTGGTGATTCTACTGGAAACCGGTCGACCGATAATTTACAAAAACGAGCGCGTTGGCCGTAAAGGTAAAAATTTCTTTGCTTTCAAATTTCGTTCGATGTATCAAAAATATTGCACCGGCGCCCAATTTAAATCTACCGATGCCAGCGCTTTGCGCGCCGAGGCCGAACTGATCAAGACTAACAGCGCCAAATCCGGACCGGTCTACAAAATTAAAAACGATCCGCGCGTGACCACATTTGGCCGATTTATCCGGCGCTGGTCGCTTGATGAGATTCCGCAATTTTTTAATGTGTTATCGGGCAAGATGAGCCTGGTCGGTCCGCGCCCGCACCAACCGCGCGAGGTGGCGCAATATCAAAAACACCACAAGGCCGTGCTCGCGATCAAACCGGGCATTACCGGCATGGCGCAAATTTCCGGCCGATCAGATTTAAGTTTTGAAGAAGAAATAAAACTCGATACTTTATATATCGAAAAATGGTCGCTTCTTTCCGATCTGATTATTTTGGCCAAAACTCCGTTTGTCGTATTTAGAAAAAAGGGGGTATATTAGAGCCGTATGCGAATCGCGCTGGTCCACGACTATTTATCGCAAGACGGGGGGGCCGAGCGGGTGCTAAAAGCCATGCATGAGATTTGGCCGGAGGCGCCTATTTTTGTTTTATTTCACGATCATGATCGCATCCCCTATTTAAATCCGGAGCGCATTCGCGAGTCATTTTTGGCTCGTCTGCCTTGGATAAAAACAGCTTATCAGTGGTATTTGCCATGGATGCCGCACGCCACCGAAGATCATGATTTGCGCGCGTATGATGTCGTCATATCATCGAGCAGTGTTTTTGCCAAAGGAGTGATCACCAGCCCCAGCTCGCTTCACATTTCTTATTGCCACACTCCTCCCCGATTTTTGTGGGCTGATACCCATAAATATGTGGCTGATTTAAAATATAATTTTTTTATTAAAATCTTTTTGCCGGGAATTATTCATCGCATGCGCCTTTGGGATAAAATGAGCGCTGATCGCGTCGATCATTTCATCGCGAACTCAAAAACAGTCGCTCAACGCATAACCAAATATTATCGCCGTGAAAGCGATGTGATTTATCCGCCGGTCGAGACACATAAATTTACTCCATCAAATGAGCTGGGAGATTATTTTTTGGCCGGTGGCCGGTTAGTCCCCTATAAGCGCCTGGATCTGGTGGTGGAGTCATTTAATCGCCTCAAAAAACCATTGATTATTTTTGGCGATGGCCCGGAAAGAGAAAGACTGCTAAAACACGCGCGCCCCAATATTCAATTTCTCGGTCAAATAACCGATGACTACAAAGCCCAGTTGATGAGCCGATGTTTGGCATTTATTCATCCACAAAACGAGGACTGCGGCATCACGGCGATCGAAGCGATGTCAGCCGGCAGACCAATCATCGCCTATGACGAGGGTGGCGCGACCGAGACCGTCGTAGCCGGCGAAACCGGAGTATTTTTTTCCATGCAAAACTGGGAAAGCCTGCTTCAAACAATCAATCAATTTGATCCCCGCAATTGGCACTCACATAAAATTCGTGAACACGCCGAGCAATACGGCGCCGCTGTATTTAAAAATAAAATGCAAAAATTCGTAGGCGAGCGCTACGAAGAATTTAAAAGCGGATTGAATCAAGGGAAACTCATTTCCCTAATTCAGCCCCATAAAGGAAGCGACGATCAAGCAAGCGGTCGCGGTTAAAATACCGACAATAGTAAGCCAAGCGATAACATTGCCCAAAAGTTTATTCGTATATTCCCCCATTATTCGTTTGTCGTTTATTATCTTCATCACAAACAATAAAATAAACGGCAATAAAATACCGTTGACATCTTGCGAAAGAATCATGATCTTGATGAGCGAAATCCGAGGCAAAAGAACGATCAGCGCCGGCACTGCGATGCAAGCCAAGATAATCCCGTAAAAAATCTTGCCATTTTTCCAAGTGGTATCAAATCCATTTTCCCAGCCAAAGGCCTCGCAAATCGCGTACGCGGTCGCCGCCGGTAAAATAAACGCGCCCAGCATCGAGGCCACGAACAATCCAAACGCAAACAACAGTTGCGCCAAATGACCGGCCAAAGGCTGGAGCGCGATGGCCGCGTCTTTGGCGTCCGAAATCCTGATACCGTGTTTATAGAGTGTGGCGGCGGTGGAAATAATAATAAAAAAACTGACGATATCGGTGATAAAAGCCCCGATAAAAACCTCCCAGCGTTCGGTGCGATAATGTTTGATGTCGAGCCCTTTGTCCACCACATACGACTGAATGAAAAACTGCCCCCAAGGAGTAATGGTCGTGCCGATAAGCGCGATCATGGTAACTAAAAATGGCGTGGTCCATTCGATCGTCGGCGTCACCAAACTTTTTAAAGCGGCGCCAAAATCCGGTCCAATCACAAAACCATTGATAATATAAACGATATAAAAAAAGGAAAAAAGCAAAAAAACTTTTTGAGTTGTCTTAAATGACCCTTTGAATAAAATAAACCACACCGCGAGTGCCGACAACGGAACCACTAAATATTTGCTCCAACCGAAAATCGAAAAAGCCGCGGCCACGCCGGCAAATTCGGCGGTGATAGTGCCGATATTGGCCACCAGCATGAGAAGCATGGCGAAAGCGGTCCAACGCAAACCAAAATTTTCGCGAATTACGCCCCCCAACCCCTGACGGGTGACAATGCCGATGCGCACCCCCATCTCCTGGGTAACAGCCAAAGAAAAGGTAATCAAAAACAATACCCATAGCATCTTGGTGCCGAAATGAGCGCCCGCAATCGAATAAGTCGTGATGCCGCCCGCGTCATTGTCGGCGTTAGCCGCGATAATTCCCGGACCGATGACGGCTAAAATAAAAGACAATTTTATAAACCAGCGATAATTTTTTATTCGTTCGAAAATCTTCATAAATATTTTAATGACAGCTACGCTTTGGGCGCGAGACAACGCATCACATCGTCAATAGTTACTATCCCCACGATGCGTCCCCCGCCATTGATAACCGCCGCGGAAAACAAATCGTATTTGGTCATAATATTTACTATTTTTTCCAAAGAATAATGCGGTTTTAAAACGGCTAATTTATCCGCGGATTTATAAAGCGTGGATAATTTTTGATCATCCTTGGCCAACAATAGATTGCGCAATGAAATAGGACCGAGTAATTTACCGGTTTCGTCCGTCACATAAATAAACATAATTGATCGCATATTGGGCGAATGCAGGCGAATTTCTTCAATTGCTTCAACCGCCGTCCACTCGGGCTTGGCAGTGATGAAATCCGAATTCATCAACCCGCCGGCGGAATCATCTTCGTATCTGATTAGTTTTTCAACTTTCTTTGATTTGGCTTCTTGCAACAAAGATAGATATTTTTGCGCTTCTCGCTGAGAAAATAACTGCATCAAATCGGCAATCTCATCCACCGACATTTTTTCGATGATGCGCGTCGCTTTTTCCGGACCCAAATGTTTAATCAATATCTTTTGTAAATGCGGATTTATTTCCTCGAGCACCTTAGCCGCCTCTTTACTGCCAAGCGTATTGACCAATTTGGTGCCGTAATGAAAATTCAAATCCTCGACGATATTGGCGAGATCGGCCGGATGAAGCTTGGTCAAGTCCTTGGAAATCGTGTCGAGCTTGAGGACGCCTTTGACTGACTGAGTTTTACGCCAATCAATCAGGTGTACTTTGGCCCAACCAAAAACATCTACCCATTCAAAACCCAAACGGCGCAAGATTCCTTTAAAACTGACATCGACTCCGAGCACGCACATTTTATTTTCAAAAATACCGAGGGATATGTCATTTACCCGCACCACGCGCGCGCCATCGACATCGACAATCTGTTGATCCAAAACATCGCGATTTAAGTAAATACAATTATTTGATGGCGTGGCCAAAGTAATTTTTTCAAAAGAAGCCTTTAGGCTCACCAAATGCGGACTTAAATTTTCACAATAATCAAACGGAATAAACAAATCATCGCCTTTTTTATTGCGCACCAACAAAAACGCGAGAGGCGAATACGCGCCCGGTTTTATCTCCACCAAAATATCTTTGAGTCGACCAATGCGAGCGTTGGCGTTATCTTCTACTCGGCTATTTAGAGTTTGTGATAAATATAGCATACCCCTAAAAATAGTTATGAAAACAAAAATTATTCGACCGTGACCGGCTCGGAAACACCGCTCGCTGAATTATCGGCGCTATCCACCGTCGATACAGTCGATGTAACCGCTTTGCCAACAAGGCATATCTTGGGCAGCGGCCGATAGTAACTATCGAATTTTCTGTCTATTTTTTCGCTGGACGAAGTGATGCGCGTGTAAACAAAACTAGCGATCGCGCCTTTAAACGCATTTTGACATTTTATCTCGCCCGGTTTGAGCGTGGCACTCTCCACCGGAGGCGGCGGGTTGCCAGCCGGTATCCATTTACTGACGGCGGGGTGGGTATACCAGCCTTTGCG
>Ga0172379_10005738_pt1 | contig 17151 bp, 10 predicted proteins | sample GrowelOW334metaG_FD_119756 | JGI IMG/M metagenome (GOLD analysis project Ga0172379, IMG submission 119756) | Groundwater microbial communities from an aquifer near a municipal landfill in Southern Ontario, Canada - Groundwater well OW334 metaG | ecosystem: Environmental > Aquatic > Deep... | reverse complement strand
ATCCCCTGGTTATGAAGAATGAGATTGATCGATTATTACAAATAGCATTTAACTTGCAAAAACGCCAGGGGAGGCCGGATTTAGGATAGCGGTTTCGGTAACCTTTTATTTTTATCTACTGCGGATAATATGAATTTATTTTAGCTAAAATAGGGCAAAATATATTTTTCCTGTGGATAAAACCATTGACAAACTTTACCGTGTATGTTATATTAGAGTAATAGCTAAACGGCTATGCGTACCGTAAAAACTTAACTAAAAATGGGAAAGGAATATTATCATGGAAGAACAAAACTCTAATTTTTTTGATTGGATGGGAATTTTATTTTCTTTGCTAATAACTTTGTTCATCTATTTCGGCCCGACGATTGCAGAAGCGATTGGAACACACTTTTGGCAATTTTTCTCGAAATTTTAATTTGTCCCCTCAAAAAGAAAGGAAGAAAAATGAAAAAAGATTTTCGGCTGGTTGTGGCGGTCAGCATGCTCGCGCTTATCATCTGGGCGTGGCTCGACATAGCCCAGACGATGTTCGAGCCGAGCGGCTCGACGGCGCGAGCGCTGTTCGCCATCAAGCTCGTTGCCGGCATCGTCGCCGGAGCGTACTTGGCCGGCAACGCGCTGATGCTGGCGTTTCATTTCGGACATTGGTCCATGGAGCGCTATGTAATTAAAGAGGCGGCCATCAATCAGATAGAGAAAAAAATATCGAAAGTACTGGGGGCGATATTCGGTGTATTTTTTTCTATCTTCGCCTGTAGCGCTTCTCTGACCGCCATTGCCTGCCTAAAAACGGCTTGGTGCGATGACCATCGCATAGACACAGGAGAGGCGTGGTGTCTGGTCATCTTTGCCCTCCTAATTTCCGCCAGCGTGGGCATGGCGAACACGTTCTTCGACTTCGGCTTCGGCGAAAAAGCTGCATCCGACGCCGCACAAGCCGTCGAAAACGGCGGCTGAAACGTTCCGTTCTAACAGGCCGTCCCCTATCCGGATGACGGCCGTTTTATTTTTCAAAAATTTTTTAACATTATTTGATAGATTTATGTTATAATGAAAGCAATATGACAAAAACCTGAATATGACAAAAAAACTTTTACAAATCGCCACTAAGCGGCGCGTGTTCGCCGAAATCGGATTAGGCAGCAAAATTCTGATAACGCTGATTCTGGCAACGCCGATAATTCTGGTGGCGACAACGGGCATAATCAGCAAGATCGGCATTGCCAACACGTTGCAGGCTATAGTCCCCTCTCCCACTGCCGCCCCGCAAGCCGTCATCACCATCAATCAGCCAGCTTGGTTTGACGCTAATGCCAAAGGACCGACGGGTCTGGATTTATCTCTCACCAAAGGCCTAGCGCCCTTCCCGGTATTTTTTCAGGGCTGGCAGTCTTCTCCGCGCGACGAGATTGTTGATTACCAATGGAACTTCGGTGACAGTAATGCTTATGCCAAGGGCAATCCCAATAACCTTTCAGGCTTTAATTCCGCCCATGTCTTTGAACAGCCCGGCACTTATCATGTCACTTTGACCGTAAAAAACAAAGCCGGGCAAACCGCCACTGCCAGTCAGGGCATCACTGTTTTGCCTCGTAGCGCCGTTGCCACGGCCGTCACTTATTATGTCGATCCCGCCGGCAATGACTCTTACACCGGTCAGTGCCAGGATATTCCTGCCAGTGGCGATTGCGGCCCATGGAAAACGGCGGACAAGGCCTTTGCCAATCTTCACGCGGCAAGTACCGCCGCCCAATACAATTATGGCGACAGTATTCTTTTCAAACGCGGCGGCCGGTATCCGTTTAACACCGTTTGGACGAACCAGGTCGTTCCCAAGGGTTTGCTATTCGGAGCTTACGGCGAGGGCGCAAAGCCGGAAATCTATTATAACGGCTCGACCAACACGGGTGTGATGATTATTGTCGGCGCGCGCTCTTATGATTTGGCTTTTGTCGACTTGAATTTTCAATTCAAAAATCCGACAGCCAGCGCGCGCTCGGGCGGCTTGATTACGGGCTATGGCCAGGACAGGGGCCTGCTATTTTTACGCCTGGACGCTCAAGACATGAACGGGCAGTTATTCGGTTATAATTATGTCGTCAACGCCACTTATCCGGATAGTTTGGAAGCAGTGACCACGGGCGTGTATATGTTTGATAGCTCAGTTAAGTTGAATTATTACGGTTCCAGCGCCGTTGATCCGAATTTTTCGGGACTCGTCATGGTTTATGGCTATATGGGGAACATGGCTTTGGTCGGCAATACCTTTGATAAATCCTGGAACCATATCACCTATTTGGCGCATTTAAACAAGGCGGTCATTGTCAATAATGTTTTTAGCCGGCCGGCTTATGGCAGGAATGCCTTAAGAATCGACGGCCATCTGGTCAACGGCAAGGGCACCAATAATGTCTATGCGGCTGATAATTACATTCTCGGTTGGCGCGATCCGATTAGTGATAGCGGCGCGCACAATGGCGGAGGAAAAAACTATAATTACGATTTAATCACCATCGGACCCAATACCGGCATCGATCAACAAATTAAAGATGTGATTTTTGAGCGCAATGTGATCACTAATTTTGAGGCCGCGGCGATAATCGCTGATGCGGAAAATATCATTGTCCGCAATAACTTGTTCATCACTCCCAATGATCAGTCAAGATTCGGCGGCGTTATCGCTCTGGGCAATCGCGCCTATGAATCCCGTCCGTCAAAAAACATCACCATCGCCGGCAACACTTTTATTGCCAAGTCTTTGTCCAATAATAACACATATTCCCACTCGGCCGTTATCAATATCAACCCCTATGACAGGACTAGAGGTACGGCTTACGGCTTAGAGCATCAGCAGATAAAAATTTTTAACAACCTGATTTATCGTCCTGCAGGCAGTTCTGCCATCATAACCTCCCTCGGTTACGCCACGCCGGAGTTAACGCCCCAATTGCAATTTGACGGCAATTTGTATTACTCGGCTTCCGCCCTGGCCAGCGGCAAAATATTCGCCGTTGCCACTAGCACTTATTATGCTTCATCAACTTGGCAGGAATTGGGTTATGACGCTCACAGCCAATTTCAAATTGCGCCGATGTTCGCCCAACCGGCGGCAATTAAATCTTATGCCATCGGCGAACCGGCGACTTTGCAGGAAGGAATAAGCCAAGCCGATATTTATCGTGAGATGTTTCAATTAAAAACCGACCCCGCTAATCCGGCCGTTGATCATGGCGTTGATTTGGGCAATTTATTAGCTTATGACTTTGCAGGCGTTGAGAGGCCGGATGGCAATTGGTCTTCCAACGGATCTTATGATGTGGGGGCTTATGAATTAATTTCCAATACCCCGCCCCCTCCATCGCCTTCACCCCCGCCGCCTCCCTCGCCTTGCGCGCCGAATTGGAATTGCGCCAATTGGTCGGCTTGCGGTTCAGCCGGTTATCAGACTAGAACCTGTACTGACAGCAATAGTTGTCCTAATCCCGCAGGCAAACCGGCAGAAAGCCAAAGCTGCGCTGCGGGCAGCAATAGTAATAATAACAGCAGTGGTAGTGGTGGTGGTGGTGGCAATAGCGGCGGATCGTCTTTTACCAATACGCCTTCGACTCCGAGTCCTGTTCCGGCTGCGTTAGTGATTGTCAACGGCTCTCAGGGCGAGATAATCAAAGTCAACGCCGCAAATCGTCCGGCAGTCTATTATGCCACCGGAGGAAAAAAATATCTTTTTGTCAACCGCGCCACTTATACGACCTGGAGCGCCGCGGCCGGCGATAGCGCCAATAATTTTTCCACTCTTAAAACCATTACCCAACAAGAATTCGACAATATACCTACCGGAGGCAATCTAGTCGTCAAGGCCGGCTGGATGATCAAATTCGATAACAGCCCGATTGCTTATGCCGTCGGTACCGGAGGCAAATTATTCCAACTGGCTGATTCGTCCGCCCAACGGGCGCTTTTCGGGTCATATATTCCAGTGGTGATACAAGCCGGTTTCAGGGATAATTATTACGATCATGGCAATGCGGTAGGCGTCTTGACTGCGGCTTCGCAGAAACCACAATAAAGCTACTGAATAAAATTTACTTGAGCAAAAACGCCCCGCTTAAAGCGGGACGTTTTTATGGTAATCACTTATTATTTTGATAAAAGCCGATCGGGCCTCTTAATTTCAGCAAAGCCAGATTCAAGCGATCGGCATCAATCTCTCCTTCCAACGAAAACAATCCCTGCAATCTGGCTCGGCGTTTAGCGCCAGTCATTGCCTTGTCATGGATGACTTGCGACAGAACCTCGCCCATAGACGAAACCATGCATCCTTCCGGCGCGACATTCAAAAACAAATCGCAGCCCGCGCGCAACTGTTCGATCGCTTCGCCTGTGTATGGCACCAATTCGCCGTGCGGCTTGGCGGTCGGAAAAATCTCGCGGCCAGCCAGGATAACTTTCCGCATCGGCTCAGGCAAGACAAGGCCGGTGGCTCGATACAGCGGCCGAGCCAGGATGTTTCTGAGCAGGAATACCAGCAAACGATTGTTGATGTTATAGCTTCGGCTCTCGATTATCTTGAGTTCCAAAAGATACTCCAGATAAGCCCACAAGGGTGAATTGGTGATGGAAAAACTGTTGAAGCCGCAGCTCTCAACCAAAGAATTAAAAATCAAACCCAACTGCGCAATGCGCATGTAGGCCTCGCCTTCGATGTGGATTTTGAGCGGCCGGCCTTTCCACTCGCTCGATAGCCACTTGCTAGAAAACTTTTTTAAAATCGGACGCAAACCGCTGTTGCGATACAGCCCCGTGCCTAAAAATAAAAAAATCAAATTAAAGCCGGGCAGCCAAGAAAAATATTTATTGGCTTTCAGCCATGAAGCGCTGGGACAAGATTTTTTTTCAAATGATTCAATCAGTGATTTTTTCAAATCAAAATAATCTTTTTTAAATTCCAAAAATTGCCGTTGATCAACGCAGCGCGATCCTCCTTCCAGATACAAGCCATGCATGACTGCCTGGACTATCACCGATTGGAACGCCTGCAGCAACACCCATGTTTCCAAACCGACATTGTAATTATTCTCTTCCAAACCGACAATGAATTGCAGAGTGATTGATCCAAAATCAAAACCGGGATATTTCAAAGTTTCCTGTTTAATGAAATTTCCCAATTCCCGATGCAGAAACAAGCGATGCATCTCGTAATACTGACCCTGGCGGCACGGGCCGGCGCCCTTGTTGTTAAAGACGACGATTTTATTCTTGCCAATGAATTCCCCGCTGACTTTCCGCGCCATGAAATCCCTGACTGCCAGCATCGTGTCGCCCAAGACCGCGGCAAAAGGCGCGCAGACCGTATCGCCGACGAATTGCCGGCCGAACTTGACGGTTTTCCGGATATCGAATGTCTCATCGCTGAAATTATCCGGGCAATCATAGCCGGCCGACCGCAGGACGGCGCAGAGCATGCGATTGTCATCCAGAGTCGGGAAATACAAAACATCGCGTTCCTTGTCCAAAGCAACAGCAGAAAATTTTTGCAAATCATCAAAAATAAAATTGTATTCGGGCGTAAAATCGTTCGACCGGCGTTCGGCCAGCTGATTCAGATAAGTGTTGACGCGGTTTTCCAGATGAGCCAATTCGTTGATGGCCGCGTCCGATTGGATGATGAGAAACGGAATGTCCTTGGTGATCTCCTGCATGATCGGCAGAATCATCGTGTCGGGTCCGCAACGGAAGGTCGAGACATAAGCCAGACCCAAGGCCGATTTATTTTTCGTCTCCAATAATTTGACCAGTCCACTCAATCCTGGATGCTTGATGATTTTATAAAGCTCGCCGTCTTTAATCGCGCGCACGGCGCTCAAGATAAAATGCGGATTGCGCCAATAGACATGATCGAATTCCTGGTTCAATTCCAAGTCGATCAACGCGGCCGGCAAGGCAACAACTCCCTTATCACCGAACAATCGGCCGGCGTGGCTGTCATAAACCCCGGGATTAAGAATATATTCGCGGCCGAGGATAAAAACCACCGGCCGATTTTCCGTTTGCGCCACTTTTAAAAATTCCATGGCTTTTTCTGCCGCCAGTTCCTTCAGCTCATAATGCTTTTTCTTGGCTTGTTCAATCGCCCCCCTGATTTGCTCGCGGGAAACTGACAGATGATAAAATTCAAAAACTTCTTTGAGCTTCAAACGCAAAAGATCGGTTAAGACTTCAGCATCAAAATCCTTAAAGCTGATATCAAACAGATGGAAGCGGGAATAGGGAAATTGCTTTTTGGCGAATTGTAAGGCGATTACTACTCCGCCCTGATTGGTGGTGCAGCTGCGGCCAAGGCTTTGCTTGCCCGTATAAAGAAAGTCGATCTGGGGAGCTAAAATCATGCCATGGGGCGATTGTGCCAACCGGCTGAACTGCCCGGCCGCGCCGATGAGCGGCGCGCAGATGTCCAGATGGAACTTGGGCTGGGCGCTGATCACGTCGGCATTGATGACTTTATCGACATGAACAGGCAGATTAAAGCAAGAAAAAAATTCCGCCCAAAAATAAACCATCTCCGAGATGGCAAAACTGCGCGGAATCACTAATCTGTTGGGATCATTGCTTTGCGGCAAACGGCTGTCAATGAATTTTATCAGTTCGCCATAGGCGTCGATGCGATTAGATTTCGGCTTGGCAACATGTTTGGCTTCCATTTCATTGACTGAGGTGCAGCCGCCCAAAGACAGGAATTTTTTCGCGCCCGATTCGTCTTGGTATGACAAAAGCGATCTGGCGCAGCTTGCCTGGCTGTCCCCACAGGAAGTTCCGCGGCAGGTGAAGATTTTCCTTTCGAATCGACGATTAAGCAATAAGTTCAAATCCATTTTTTCATGGATTGAATTCCGCTTCGACATATTATAGATCAAGCCCAAGCAGGCGCGATGCCCGGGATTGGGCGGAACCAAGCCGTAGCAGTCAGCACCCGTATATTCTTGCAGCCGCGATGTCACTGCCAGAGGCAATGGGTCGGACAGCATGGTCTGGCCATGCAGCAACGCAATCGTCTTGGCCGGAAAATTAATCTGGGGCCACAAAGTCCGCGCCATATTTTCTACGATCGCCCAATAGCAAGAGGCCAGGATTTCTTCCTGCGGGTATCCTTCCAATTGCAGGCGCCGAGCGTTTTCCATCAAAAACACGGCACAAGTCGCATTGATATGATAAGCTTTGGCCGCGCCATAGGCCTTGGCTGTCGCCTCCCTGATGTCTTTGATGCCGAACATGGAGCGCAAAGTGTCCATCAAGCTGCCGGTTCCGGCCGAGCACTTGATGTTCATGGCATTATCGAACAAATCCCCTGTCTTGAATGAAACCAGGGAAACCTTCGTATCTTCTCCGCCCACATCGACTAAGAGGCAATATTCCTCGTTGGCTTCTTTGCCCGCTTTTTTCAATCGCTCCAAATGCTCTTTGGCTTCCTTGATCGACCCGCGCGCATGAGCGTAATTTTCCACCAGGACTTGGATGCGCTCGGCCAAGTGCGGATAAACTTCGGCCAAGACTTTCTGCACCTGATAACGGCCGCTGCCGGTAATGCCGATATTCTGGACTGACAAATTAACATGGCCGAGATCGGTGAGCGCCCGGAAAATATGCTTGACCGTCTCGATTGTGTCGCCGTGATTATTGTAGGAATCAATGAACAATATTTTTCCGGATTCGGCATTGGTAATCACGATTTTGGCCATGGTCGATCCGATATCAAGTCCGATATTGAGCGGCGCCTCGCTTAAAGCGATTTGCCCAGCCGACAAATCATCGTCGGGCAATCTTAAATATAATTTTTTTTCTGACAAATTCTTGAATAATTCCGGATAAGAAGGATACTCCCGCATCGTTTCTTCCGGCACCAGATCGATCTTGCTCAAATCCTTAAAATTATCCCAGCCGATCGTCTCCAGCAGATTCGCCAAACCAAGCAAGCTCAAGTCCTGCGCCTCGTTAAAAATAATTTTCTTTGAGCCGTTTGCGAGCAGATAATCTTCGGCGCAATTCCGGGCAAATTGCCAATTAAAAACCCGGCCGGTCAGATAAACGATCTCGGCCTGCGACGCCAATTTCTTGACTGCCTTAAGCACTTCCGATTTCAAAGTCGTGGCCAAGGCGAAAGGCAAAGGAATGCCCTGATTCTTGTCCGACACGGTGGCGGAAGAACTGAATACCCCGCAGCGATCCGCCCGAGCAGACACTGCCGCTCTTTTTTCCCGGCCAAGAGCGCCCAAATATTCGGCCAAGATCGCATCCACTTGTTCGCGGCCGATATCCAATTTTTGCAAAGCTCGCGAAAGATTGGTGCCCGAACCGGCGCCGCAGCGCGGATTGACGGCCAGATTATCATTGATCAATTCTCCTTGGCGATCGACGCTCAGCGCCAGATAGCCGGAAGCGGACAAATCGACTATGCCCAAGGATTGGAATCCGGCATTTTCCTGCTCACTTATCAATTTTTGCGCTGCTGACCAATAAGCCGCAGCAGCAGTCACCTTCTTGCCTCGGCCGACAGTCTTGATCAGTGAAGCGGCTAATTTCCCAGTAACGATCAGCTGAGGCTCGGCTCCGTCCGCTCCCGGAGCGAGCTTCTGCCAAACGCCCGATTGCTCCAGTAAGCTCCTGGTATCGCTTTCATTTTTTATGACAATATCAAGATCGCCGCTCTGTTCGGGATTCTTTTCCTTGATATGCGTATGCTCGACACCGACGTCTATATAGAAAATTCTCATAAGTGATCTCGTCTTCTATTAAAGCAAAAGGAGGTATTGCGATTTACCCCCGATGATTAGAAAAATATATTTTTTTGATTGAAACGAAAAAGGTTCGTTCCGATTCTGGTCGAGTTTCCTTTCAGAAGCTCGAACCTTTTTTCAAGAAAAATTCAAAAATCCATAAAATCCAAAACCGGAAATCCCAAGGCCGTGGCGGAGATCTAGCGGGCAAGAAATGACTGGGGGTTTGGGGGGAAGGAATTCTTGCCCGCCCGCCACGGCCTTGAATCCGCCGAATCCAAATTCCTTTTGGCCGGCCGGCGCCGATTTTTCGTGTCGCGGCTAATGCCGCGACGTGCCGCCCTACTTCCAATCCTTGATGACAATACTACGGCCTTTAGTCGTAATTGTCAATTTCTGCTTCTCTTTGAGCTTCAAGTTATCCACAACTTCCGCCGGAATGACGATTGCCAGGCTTCTTTTGCCCACTCGAGTAAGTTTTCTGACGTATTTTTCCATATTTTTATCTAATTTTAGCCAAATAGCATAATTATCAACAGACTTTAATTGCATTTTAATGACTATTGTGTTATTATAATAATGCAATCACGCTCAATGAATTTATTCGTTGAGATACACATAAATTCGAGGAAGCAATTCCTCGTTTTTATTTTTCAATAAATTGCTGAATATTCTCAACAGTACATGCATAAAATAGACTACTACTAATATCAAGATACTCCTTACCTTTATGTCCCGGGCCGAACACAAGTATTACCTTTTTACCCTTAGCGATTAAATCTTTGGACAAAGCTGCATAATCACCATCGCCACTAAATAATAATAAAGTATCAAATTTGTCTATAAGATTTAATGCATCTGTAGTAATTTCTACATCAAAATCGCATTTTCTTCTCCGTACTGGTAATTTCAAATTTTCCTGTAATTTTCCAATGTCAATATTCAAGTTTTTTAGTTCATGATCTAGACTTTCAATTAGATCATAAATCTCTTTTAAACTGTTGGCGCTAGATAAACTAAATTGCGTAGTTTCATTACCAATACTTATTTTAGGTAAGCAATCAATTTTTTTAATCAATTCATATAGCTTATTTGAAAGCTCTGAATTTGTATTTTTAACATTATCCAAAACATTAAATAAATCTTTGACAATTTTCTTAAAATGAGTTTGTTTTTCCAAATAAACTGGAGTCCATTTAACCTCTTTAAAATTTGAAGAATAGCCGATGTTTTCGATCTCACTTTTAAAAGCAACGGATTTGGGCTCACTATATTCAACGCCATAATAAAATTTTATATCTACTACTTTCGGACGCTTCAAATAAATAAATAACTTTTTTGGATCGATTTCCCATTTAAGTGTTTTACTCCAGCCATAGACATTGGCCCAATCAATTAATACTAACGTATTCTTTTTAATTTTAAATTTGAAACTCATAAAATATAGCTATATTTCAACATTATAACGATCTAAATAAGTATCTTGCGTAACTTCAGCATCCACAATACGCTCTAAAGAAAACCTTCTTATTCCGCCCTTATTAATATCCCATGCAAAAAGACCGCTTTCACCATTATCGTGGCTAAAGCTGTAGGGCTCAACGTATCTCCAGCCCTCACTTGATCCATCTTTTTCAATATAAATAATCTTGAGAACTTTTCTCGCTTGCGCTGATTCTCTAATTATTTCTAAAATACCGACTTTCATATTTTTTTGTTACGTAGCATGCTACGTACTTAAATTATTTAAATTTATTCGACAAATCAACTATTCCATCCTTCAACACCATAGTCGCCTTGCAATCGTCTTCATTATAAATCAAAATTCTTTCCAATTTCTTAGGGTCTTTAGTCTCTATATATTCATTAAACCACTGTATAGATAAGGCTCCGGAGGGAGTTTCATCTCGCCATTTAAATCCAAGATACTGGGCTAAATACTTAATAGAATAACTGCCAACTGGCCAATCTGTGTATTTTAATACAATCTGGTATAAATCAACAACATTGGGATTGGCAAAAAACTTATCAACCTCATCTTCAGAAACGACTTCAGGATATATCTTCTGCATCCGCTTGTAGGTGGTCTTTTCATGCGGAGAATAATAATAAACAGCAATATCATCTTGTGGCAGGCTTTTTATATATTGCCAAAAATTAGCCCAAGCATTTTTTTCTGCGTCGCGGCTTATTTCTTTGGCGGTAAAATCTAAGAACCTTTCGCCATCCGGCCCCCTTTCATATACACCATGCAAATAAACAAATTCCCGAGTCGGATCATCTTCAATATCAAAAAACAACTCATAAGAAACTATTGGCAGATCAACTCTCTCATAAAGAACTGGCTTTCTAGTTACTTTTAATACATTAGCTCTATCAATCATCTTTCTGATAGTTTTCTCACCAAGTCCCTTCAAAAAATTCTTATCCTGCTTTTTTTCTTCCATTGCTTCGACGATGTCGATTTTTAGAATGTCATCTATCTTATTAACCCGTAGATCTTCGCTCAATATGTCGCGTTTGCTTCGGCCGACATAAAATAATCCTGTTGGATCGTCATTATCAACTACCCACTTCTTACAACTATTATACCAAGGACACAACTTACAAATTCCAGCCATCGCCGGCTTATTCCTAACCGAATCACTTAATAACAATAAAGCCTTTCGTTTAATATCCTCGTAATAATCCCAATAACTTATTTTATTGATTTTTCCCATCGGCAAATTCAGATCATACACGATCTCATTACCCTTAATATCTAATATTACGCCTTGTCTTTTGTTTTCAAAACCTAAGCCGTTCAAGGCTTCAGAATACAAAGCTAATTGCACGGCATAATGCTTTTTCTGCTTTCCATCATCACCCTCATCTTCGTCAACACCTTCTAAACCCATACCTGATTTAATATCTATCGGCATATAATTGCCGTCAGGCATAACTCTTAATAAATCAGGTATGCCCATCAAATTCTCATAAATCAAAACTCCTTGATAAATCAAGGGAGTTTTCCGCATCATTGCCTCAACCGTCATCTTTGCAGAATCCTCAAAATCTAAACCCGACATATCTAAATAATCGCCCATCTTTGAGATAGCTTCTTTTTCATAAGCCACGCCCTTATCCCAGAGCATTTGGACAAACGGGTTGGTCTCCTTAATCTTTTCATCTTTCGGACCGTATTGATCACGCCAAACACGATGCTCGCATTGGATGAAATTATATAATTTTGAAGCCGTTATACGCATAATAAGTTATTTCAATAATTTATATTCAAACAGCTTTGGTTGAATAACAGCTTCGTAATATTTAGCTAATTGCGTCTTTAAACTATTAATTGCTGTATTTAATTCAGGATAATCGTAAATCCATTCATCATTCTCATTTTTATAACGCGTATTAAGCTCTTCATCAATTTGATATGTACCGTAGGTATATTTCTTATTATGGTTTTTTGTGGTTTTGGCCTTTTTCAATACATCATAATAAGTATCCAGCAAATCATGCTCCTCTTTGGACAGTTTATATGCGGAAAGTTTATTGCTAGCCAACGTTCCCTTATCAAAACAAAGCTCATTCTTATAAAATCTGCCATCACTGCCATCAAAACTACGGCAATGATTGCGCTGACTGAGACAGGCGAATATAAAACAGGTTTTTAAAAAATCTTTGTCTTTGAGATAATGGTCACCTCCATCGGCAGTAGTAAAATACACATCACGTTCATACCAATTTTTCTGCGGATAGAGCTTAGCTACAAATAACGGCAGTTTCGCGATGAAATTATCAGATCTTAGATAAAAACCCTGCGATTTTTCAAGTCCATTATACGTAATTGTGCTAGTTAACGAATAACTTATGGGATCCAAATTGTAACTTGTAATTCGTAGATGCCCGACAATATTTTTGTTGTAAATTGCTTTGCGAGTAATAATTTTATCTGATTCTATACCCGATAAATCACATACTACTTTTGTTTCAACATCATCCTTAAATGTTCGAGAATCTTTATATACTGACTGCATTGAACTGCGCACCTTTTTGATTTCAATTTCTCCAATCTCAAATATTTCGTCATCTTCTTGCTCTGGAGTCTTCTTATCATTAATATCAAATGCTTTAAGAGTCAATTCTTCACAACTACTGTCTACATTTTGCCAAAATATACAACTAATGGCACTTGGACTGGCATGAAAAAATTTTCGATTAAACAAAAAACCATCAATAAACTTCTTTTCACCAAGACCAAGAGATTTCCAGTATTTTATTGGACTAAATAAAACATAATAATCATCTGGCTTTTTTATATAGTACTGCCAACCAGACCATATAAACAAATTCGCTAATTCACGATGACTGGCTTCATTTGTTCCGGCATTTTTAAATGCTTCATAAATAAACGACTTTCTTGTATTCTTATTTTTAATTTTTGCTGCCTCATCCCTGTATGGTGGGTTTTCATACAATATTAAGTTTGTTTTTTTGTTTTTAATATAGCTCAAAAGTGTATCAATGCTCTCGTTATATTCTTTGGTCATTCCAAGTGAGGTCTGTCCTGTAACAAATTGCTCACTCAGAGCATCGCCTCCATCAACTAATGCCTCTGTATTGCTAACCTCCTGTGGCGGAGGAATTATAAGCTTGACCCTATCTCCGATTCGGTTGTTTAGCACTATCCATTCCTTTAACTCGTAAGTATTAACGATAGTGTGAGATAATTCGTTATCAGAAATATAATCACGAAGCGAGATCTTTGTTTTGTGTTTTTCCAACTCACCAATAGTAATCTCGTTAAAATTGCGTTTACTATAAAAAGTCGAAATAACGTCAGCCTTATCTTGCAGATACTTAGCCTTGAGGATTTTGTCAATATAATGACTTAACTCGCCAATTACAATGTCATTTACTGGTTTGTCAGTTAAAAATTCTTCAAGATTACCTGTGCCGGCACATCGATCAAGAATAATATAATCATGATCTGTCGGTATTTGTTTTATTGCCCGTCGTACCAATTCTGTCGCTTTGCGGCAATATGCCGGTGGAGTATAAAAAGCACCCAGCTCAGCTTTCTGCTGTTTGTCATTAAGCAGATCCATGATATATTTGAAATCTTTTTCTTCACCTTTCCAAGGATAAATATAAGTCGCGAAATACTTTGGAGCGCGTAATTCCTTAAAAAATTTAATCTTATTTGCAGATGGATTTTCTAGATAAAAACGAGTGGCCCAACCAACAACATCAAACAAATCAATATGAATTTTCGTATATTTTTCCGTTTCGAGAATTTCGGTAAGGCGCTTAAGTCCAGCTAAACTGCTATAATCGATTTTTTCAGGTCGAATTTTAGTAATAAAATCGGCATTGTTTTTGCTCGCAGCACCGGCATAAGGAATTTCAATATCAGAAAGAAAGTCCCCTGAATTAAAAAGATAGGCTTTTTCTTCATTAAGTGCGACCAACAATATCTGAGCCGGAATTGGAGCGCCATTAATTCTTCTATGGCTAAGATATTTTATGGCTTGAAATAGGGCCTTATTAATATCTGAAATCGTGAGTTTAAATTCAAATAAAGTGCCCAAATATACACCATCGGTATTATGGGTTAACTCAACATCAGCATCTATTCTTAATTCATTAAAAAACTGAATCTGCCCTTCTCGTTCTGATGAAAAATTATTTCTTGATTTAGATATTTTATTTGCCATATTTTTATTTCATTAAATCATCTATTCCCACACCTAAAGCGCGAGCGATTTTTTGCGCCGTTTCAACTGTCGGACTTTGAATAGCACCTGATTCAATTTTAATAATTGTCGGATGCGCTATATCCGCCATTTTAGAAAGTCGATCTTGCGACAATCCTTTTTCTTTCCGCAGTTTCTTTATATTTTTAGAAATATTTGGCAGCTTTTTTAACATGTGATATAATAATAGTGATATTAAAGTATAGATACTTACTTATACACAGTGACGGGTCAATATGGCTATATTTTACCAAATATAAGCCGTCTCGTAAACCCAACCCTTGGGAGAGCAGTTTGCGCGCGAACGGGAGGGAGGGTCAAGCGCAGATAAAATCAGCGGGCGGCGCCCCGATGCCCTAAGGCATCGGACGAAAAATCGCCGCCTTTCGCCTGCCCGCATCGCTACGCGAAGCGTTGCGGGCGTGGGGAAAAAGGGATTTGGATTTGGGATTTGTCGGTAAAATCTCCCGCCAAAGGCGGGAGCGGGATTTCTAGGTTCAAGGCCGTGGCGGGCGGGCAAGAATTCCTTCCCCCCAAACCCCCAGTCATTTCTTGCCCGCTAGATCTCCGCCACGGCCTTGGGATTTATAAATTTGGCGGAAAATCAAGAAAAATCTTTGGATTTTTCTTGAAAATATGTTCGAGCTTCGTTTAGGAAACTCGACATGAGGAGACATTCATAATTTTTTCCATTTTTTTTCACGCCCGCGAAACGGGCTATTGGAATCTTCAATTTGGTATTTTTCTTTCAACCCAGCCAAGAATTCAAATTCATAATTCCAATCCCAGCCAACCTTTTTTCCCCAAGAGGCGGCGGTTCGTAATCCCTTCGCCAATGAGATATATATTGGTCTCATTTGCGAAGGGATAGCCGGCTAATGCCGGCACCGTTTCTTTTCACTGCCCCGCTTTAGGGCGGGGCGACAAAGCCGCATTTCTTCCACCTTGCGTGCTACGTAACATGCTACGTAACAAAATAATCCCTAGAAAATATGAAATATTTTCTCTATGCCCGAAAATCTACCGAGGACGAGGAACGCCAAATCATGAGCATTGAAGCTCAATTGGCGGAGTTGGCGGAATTCGCCAAGAGGGATGGAATCGAAATAGCGGAAACATATATTGAGAGCAAAAGCGCCAAGAAACCTGGCCGAGAGGTGTTTAACAAGATGATTTACGCCATACAAGCCAGCGATGAGCCGATAGGGATAATAGCGTGGCATCCCGATCGTCTGGCTCGTAATTCCATCGATGGCGGGCAAATCATCTACCTCATAGACACGGGCAAGGTGGTTTCTTTGCGCTTTCCCACATTTTGGTTTGAGCCAACTCCGCAGGGATTATTCATGTTGCAGGTCGCTTTCGGGCAGAGCAAATACTACTCCGACAATCTGAGCGAGAATGTAAAACGAGGCCAAAGGCAGAAGCTCAGGCGCGGGGAATGGCCTGGAAAGGCTCCGTTTGGCTATATTAACGACGCCAGGACAAGAAATATAGTGATCGATCCGGTCAAAGCTAAGATCGTCCAAATCGCCTTTAAGGAGTTCGGCGAACGCAAGCACACTTTGCAAAGCCTGTCCGACCGAATGCTCGAGCTCGGAGCTGTCGGCCGGACCGGCCGACAGCTGTCTAACAGCAAAATCGCCTCAATTTTGAAAACGAAAACTTATATCGGCATCATCGAATACAACGGCGAGAGCTACGAAGGCAATTTCGAGCCGATTGTTTCCCAGAGCGATTTTGAAGCCGTCAAAGATGAGCTGAGAAACAGGGCCAAGCCGAGAAAAGTAAAGAAAAAAGGCTACGACTTCCCTTTTACTGGATTTCTGACCTGTGGCGAGTGCGGAGCGGCCATCACAGCTCAATACGCCCACGGCCATGGCGGAACATATATCTATTATCGCTGTACCAAACGGCTTAGCCATTGTTCACAAAAATATTTGCAACAAAAACATTTAGTGGAGCAACTAAAAGGACGGCTAGGAAAAATCGCTCTAAAAGACGAGTGGGCGAAATATATGCTGACTGAAATCGCAAGATGGGAAAAGCAAAGCAAATTTGACAACAAGGATTTCGCCCAAAATCTTGATACAAAGTTAATTGAGACGGACAGCAAGTTAAATAAACTCGTCGACGAATATCTTGAGGGCAATATTGAAAAGCAGTATTACCTCGCCAAGAAAGACGAGTTGATCAAAACAAAAACAGACCTCGACAGGAAGAGATCTGATTTTGGGCGAACGGGAAATAATTGGATCGAACCTATGAGAGAGTGGATAAAAGAGGCCAATCGCATAGGAAATTCGGCTTTGTCTAATGATTTTATAGCAATAAAATCATTTGTGAAAAGAAACGGAACGAACCGCCGCCTCTTGGGGAAAAAGATTGGCTGGGATTGGAATTCTGAATTTGAATTCTTGGCTGGGTTGAAAGAAAAATACAAAATCGAAGATTCCAATAGCCCGCTTCGCGGGCGTGAAAAATTTGGGAAAAATCTTGAATTTGCTGTTATGTCGAATTTCACGAACGAAGTTCGAACCTTTTTTCAAGAAAAATCTAAGGATTTTTCCTAAATTCAAGTCCCAAAAACTGAAATCCTAAGGCCGTGGCGGAGATCCAGCGGGCAAGAAATGACT
>Ga0172379_10005737_pt1 | contig 17152 bp, 15 predicted proteins | sample GrowelOW334metaG_FD_119756 | JGI IMG/M metagenome (GOLD analysis project Ga0172379, IMG submission 119756) | Groundwater microbial communities from an aquifer near a municipal landfill in Southern Ontario, Canada - Groundwater well OW334 metaG | ecosystem: Environmental > Aquatic > Deep... | reverse complement strand
TATACTGCAAGGGTACTGCAGCACGAGTATGATCACCTGGATGGCATCATGTTTACCGATCATTGTTCACCTTTGAGAAAGCGGTTGCTCAAGCGCCGATTGACTGATATTTCCAAGGGAATAACGAACGCCTCCTACCGGGTGAAAGTTCCCAAAATCTAAGAACACGTTTAAAATTTTACACAGAGATATTATTACTCCTGAATGAAATTAAAGATGGCTTAGAAATTGTTGCCCAATCAACGAAATACTTGAGGAAGCCCCGAGTGGCACAGAGAGAAAAATCGCTTGCGATTTTTAAACTCAGTGGACTCAGTATTTTCTCTGAAATTTTTCCAAAGGCAAAAATACCCATACACAATAAATTCTCGATTATTTGAAAATTATTCTCTGAGATAAAAATTTAAACAGACTAAGGTTCAGGATATAATTTATTCTTTTTCGGCTATCTGGTTTATCTTATTGACCGTAGTTTTTCCTTTTCTCAAAAGAATACCGTAACTTGATGTGAATTCCCTATTCACATGGTCAAAACAGGGTTTCAATTCACTTCAGCTCCCTTTATACGATTACTTCTTCCGCTTTGCCTGGGCGTTTGCCTTGAAAAAAGCGGACTTCATTTACCTTCCCTGTTTTTTATTGCACTTCTTTTTTTTGCAATAGTTATCCTCCTGATATTAAAAGATATAGTTTTTTTGTTACAGCCCATTTGGGCGGTCATTTTATTTCTTGCTATCCTTGTTATGGGAATTGCCCGCGCACAGGGAAAAGAAATTCTATTCCCGAAGCTTAATAATCAGCGTTATTTTGTGGTTCTTGACACCTATCCCATAGAAAAGGCAAAAACATATCAGGTTGTTTGTCAAATGATCAATTCGAAACTAAAAATCCTGACTTATCTCCCAAAATCTCCTGCAATTAAAAGTGCAAAACCCGGTGATGTTCTCAGCATGAACGGATTGCCTGAGTTGATTGAAAATGATGGAAATCCATATGAATTTGACTATCGGAGTTATTTGAATGACAGGGGAATTGGGCACCGAATTTTCCTCCGTGAGGGGCAATACAATCTATTAAATGGTTGTAGCCTGATGAATATTTCCCGTCATGCGCTGGTACTAAGGGAAAAATTGGTTGAAATCCTTTACAGGTCAGGTATTCAGGGAGATCATGTCCCATTGATTTCATCTATTGCTTTTGGGGCTAGAGATGAGGTTGACAAAGAGACGGTACAAAGCTTTACCAACACAGGTGTTATCCATGTTCTTGCTGTCTCTGGAATGAATGTTGGGCTTATCTTCATTATTCTAGATTTCTTTTTGCGTTTTATGAAGCGCTGGAAGCTGGGTTTTCTATTTCACACTTCGGCAGTGCTGATTGGGATTTGGAGTTATGCCCTTGTAACTGGGATGTCAGCCTCCATCCTGAGGGCAGCAGTCATGTTTACCTTTGTGGTAATTGGCAATGCATTCCGTAGAAATGCCAACATTTTCAACTCACTGGCTGTTTCTGCCTTTTTATTGATTCTCTGGGATCCTGCAATCATGAGGGATGTTGGGTTTCAGCTCTCCTATGCAGCAGTTTTAGCGATTGTTGTCATTCAACCATTGTTGTACAAGTGTCTCTATTTTAAAAGCTATTTTCCGGACAAAATATGGTTATTGCTCTCAATTACTTTTGCAGCGCAAATTGGTACTCTTCCATTTACACTTCACTATTTCCATCAGTTTCCGGTCTATTTCTGGCTGGCCAATCTGGCTGTAATACCTTTGGTTACTTCCATTCTTTACCTCTCATTTGCGGTGGTTTTTCTCTCACTGATTTCCGGGTTTTTTACCTCAATTTTCGCTTTTGTACTGGATTGGTCTGTCCGATTGGTTCTGTTATCGGTTAATATAGTAGAAGCACTGCCACACGCGGTCATAAAAGGAATATATCCATCTTATTTTCAAGTAACCATTTTTCTTCTCATGGGCTGGTTGTTTTATAATTATTGTAAGGTCAAACAATTCAGGAGTTTGCGCAACCTGTTTTTGCTGGCAATTTTGCTTTCATTCACTGGTATTCTGGCAACCTACAGACAGCTGACAAGTTCAGAAATCATTTTTCTGAATATTCCCGGTACACGTGCCATGGTCGTGGCGGAAGGTGGGAGGGCCGTAGTACTCTATGACCGGTGCGAAAACGCAGATGAAAGGATTGGCTATGTTTTGAAACCCTATCTTGGAGAAAGAGGAATCAAAAAAACAGCGATGTTTCAGTTTTCTGATTCTCTGCGAATTGAGGAGGGAAGTCTATGCGTCGTTGGGAATAGGGTGTTTTATAAAGGAGCAAAGCTCGTTATTCAGTCAGTTGAAGCAACTGTTCCTGATAGATCCAGCGAGATTTCTGCGGACCTGGTATGGATTGGTACGATCAAATCCGGAAATGATCACAGTCTTGACTTACCGTCGTGCAGGATCGTACTTTATCATGCATCAAATGAGGCTGAAAATGAGGTTAAAGCTCACCATCCTTTTGCTGCTTTCAATGTGAAAAGGGCCGTTCAGCTTGTCATTCAATCTTTTCCGTTTGAAAACAAAAACCGGTTTATTTGTCAGCATTTCAATCGGGGGAAATAGCAGGGAAAAATTTATTGGTCTACAGAATGTTTTGCCTTTGTGTTTTCCAATTAATCCAGCAAAATACCTTTCCCTTGTCTGATTATTTCAGCATCACCAGAGGTACAATCTACAATGGTAGAAGGGTGATTGTCCCCATATCCTCCATCGATGACCAGGTCTACCATGTCACCATAATTTTCTTCAATGAGCTCAGGGTCCGTAATATATTCCAAAACAACATCTTCGTGGTGAACCGATGTGGATAAAACCGGATTCCCCAGCTCTTTTACGATGGCCCGGATGATATTGTTATCAGGAATCCTGATACCGATGTTCTTCTTTGAGTTTTTGAAAAGTTTGGGGACATTGGAATTGGCTTGTAGCAAAAAGGTAAATGGGCCGGGAAGGTTTTTTTTCAATAGCTTGAAAATGGAGTTAGTGAAGGGTCGGCAATAATCTGAAATTTGGCTTAGATCATACAAAATGAAGGAGAAATCCGCTTTTTCCGGTCTGACACCTTTTATTCGGGCAACCCGCTCCACGGCTTTAGATTTTGTGATATCGCAACCAATGCCATAGATCGTATCAGTTGGAAAGATGATGACAGCTCCATCTCTCAGCATTTCCACAATCTTGTCTATCTCCTTCTGATTTGGATTATCATCATAAAGCCTGACTAGCATGGGTTACGATTTACATTTTTGATTTCAGATAGTAAAAATAGTTTTTTTCGATATAATTTCGCCGGGAGAAGTGACTAGAGTGAACTAAAGTGACTAAAGTTAGGAGCTCCAAACTTTGGTGATCAAGTTTTCAAGTACTTTAGTTCACTTTAGTCACTCGAGTTAACTTTAGTCACTTGAAAATAAAAAATCTCACAGAAGGCCCCATTACCAGTCAGATCATTCGTCTGACTGTGCCTATTCTGGGTACCTCTTTTGTACAGATGGCTTACAACCTGACCGACATGTTGTGGTTGGGAAGGGTTGGAAGCAATGCAGTGGCTGCAGTAGGAATTGCCTCTTATTTTACCTGGTTGGGGGTCTCATTGATGCTTGTTGGCAGGATTGGTGCTGAAGTTGGTGTATCCCAGTCGTTGGGTGCCAAAGATAAAATCAGAGCCGAATCCTATGCTGTCAATGCGGTTTCGCTTGTGGTGGCCTTGTCAATACTTTACGGCGCCTTTACCTATTTTTTTGCTCCTGAACTGGTCTCATTTTTTCATGTTCAGAATAAAAGTGTTGAGGCATCAGCCATCTCCTACATGCGTATCATCGCTATCGGTTCGCTGCTCTATTATTCCAATCCAACCTTCACAGGAATCATCAACGGGACAGGCAATTCTAAATTGCCATTCAGGATAAATGCCTTAGGTTTGGTCGCCAATGTGGTACTCAATCCCATTCTGATTTTTGGCTTTGGCCCTATCCCAAAGCTTGGTTCCAACGGGTCTGCCATTGCTACGGTAATTTCGCAAATGATCGTACTATTGATTTTTATATTCACGATTGGAAGAGGTAAGAGTGCATTGGGAAGGATCAGAATGCGTCTCGAGGTAAATGTCGAATACTTCAAAAAGATCATTAAACTGGGATCTCCCGTTGCGCTCCACAGCATCCTTTTTGCCTCTTTTGGAATGGCGCTTGCGCGAATCATTGCGCCCTGGGGAGCTATGCCAATTGCGGTTCAAAGTATAGGTGCCCAAATAGAAGCATTGAGTTGGATGACTGTGGGAGGTTTTTCAACGGCGCTCGGTGTTTTTACAGGTCAGAATTTCGGCGCCAACAGGTGGGATCGAATATTTAAGGGCTATAATACCACTATCATGATCAGTGGTTCCATCGGAATTCTTGTGACGATCAGCTTCCTGTTATTTGGCAGGGGAATTTTTTCACTTTTCCTCCGGGAGGAAGAGGCTATCAGCCTTGGGGCACTTTACCTTTCCATTTTGGCTATTTCCCAGTTTTTTATGTGTGTGGAGATTACCACGGGGGGTGTTTTTAACGGAGTTGGAAAGACGATTCCTCCATCCCTTGTAGGCATCACTGTGACTGGATTACGAATTCCTATTGCACTTTATCTTTCACAACCAACTATTTTTGGTCTCACGGGCGTGTGGTGGAGTATCTCACTTACTTCAGTTGCGAAAGGACTGATTTTGTTTAGCTGGTATTATTTCTGGATGAAAGGTCATCCCCAATACGCGGTAACAAACAGAAGGAAAATTGATTTTATTCGTCTTTTGCCTACAAGGTTAAGGCAAGATGTTATTGATTCAAAAACTGAAGAAGAGGATGAAAGTTGAAATCAGAGAGACGCTTGATGGGTCTCAAACTTTGTATCTTGGAGAGTTGGACGAACATTACCATTCGACTTTTGGGGCCATACAGGAATCGCAGCATGTTTTTATTCAGGCAGGGTTTAATCATTGTCAGCAAGGCGACATCAGGGTACTGGAAATTGGTTTTGGAACAGGCTTAAATTGTTACCTGACACTCCTGGCAGGTCTAATGTGTGGAAAAAACGTTTGGTACAGCGCCATTGAGAAATTCCCTTTACCTGAAGAAGTCTGGGGGAAATTAAAATTTAGTCATCACTTGCCTGATAGCGATCCCGAATGGTTCCCGCTCATTCACCAGGCTCAGTGGAATGGTGATGCTGAAATTCATCCACAGTTCATACTTCACAAAATTGAGTCAGACCTTCTTGTAGTGGAATGGGATAAACTGCCTTTTGTTGATCTGGTCTACTTTGACGCCTTTTCGCCCGTAAAACAACCAGAACTTTGGAGCCGGTCAATGTTTGAAATGATCTTTGACCGATTGAATTCAGAAGGCATACTTGTGACTTACTGTGCCAAAGGAGAAGTAAGGAGAATACTTCAGTCCGTTGGATTTGTAGTGGAGAGAATTCCTGGTCCGCCCGGGAAAAGAGAGATGATCAGAGCAAGAAAGAACAGGTAAGGAGCCGATTGTAAATTAATCTTTTGTTAAATATCATTCAGGCTTTACAACCTGGCAGATAATTCGGTATATTCACATTTAAATAGACATTTTCTTTGGTTAAATATCCTAATTCACTGTTTATGAAAAGGCTATCAAAAATGCTGTTGCCACTTTTTCTTCTGATGCTCAGTTTCATTAACTCCCCGGCACAGGAAAACGGCAAGGAGATTCTCAAGCGTTCCCAGGCTCTTGTAAATGGCAAGTCAAACAAAAGCAAGATGACCATGACGATTATCAGGCCAACCTGGACCAGAGAAGTGAGCATGCAAAGCTGGTCGGTGGGTGATGAATATTACCTTATCCTGGTGACTGCTCCGGCCCGCGATAAGGGTTCTGTTTTCATGAAACGTGAAAAGGAGATGTGGAACTGGATGCCCTCCATTGGGAGAATGATCAAAATACCTCCTTCCATGATGGCACAATCGTGGATGGGTTCCGATTTTACCAACGATGATCTGATGAAGGGTAGCTCAGTTGTAGATGATTACGACCAGAAAATAGTAGGGGAGGAGCAGATTTCTGGAGTTTCTTGCTGGAAAATTGAGATGATTCCGGTACCCTCCTCCGCGGTCGTTTGGGGCAAGGTTGTTATATGGATTGCCAGGGAGAAATATTGGCAGATGAAGGCCGAATATTATGACGAAGATTTGTTAAAGATCAATTCTATGTTTTGTGATAAGATTACCCGTTTCAATGACAGGGAGTTACCGGCGAGATTGACCATAATACCGGAAGATAAGCAAGGGAATAAAACTGTCATAGAATTTACAAATCAGGAGTTTGATATTCCTTTGACCGTCGGGTTTTTTACCCAACAAAAAATGAAAAGCATTCGTACGGGTGAATAATTTTTAGGTATAACCTGAAATTTCCAGCATATGCATTCGCTGCTAAAAATCGCATGGCGCAACATATGGCGCAACCGCAGAAGAACAACCATTACCATTGTTTCGGTAGTTCTTTCAGTTTTTCTTACGTTGGCGATGCGTTCAATGCAGTTGGGCAGCTATGAAAATATGATCGGCGCCGGAATCAAACAGGTTGGAAACATGCAGATTCAGGGCAAGGGATACTGGGACAGCCATTCGATCAATGATGCACTTGTTTACGACTCAACATTAAAATCCAAAGTAAATGGCATCAGGCTGATCAGGGAAACGACTCCGAGACTTGAGTCTTTTGCGCTGGGTTCCTATGGAGAGCGAACGAAGGGTGTATTCGTAATCGGGATGGTTCCGGAACAGCAGGACTCTATTTTGCATCTTTCACGGCGGTTGATAAAGGGGACATATCCCACGGCGAATGACAGTTGTATTTTGGTTGCCACCAAACTGGCAAATTTTTTAGGCGTTGATGTTGGCGATACCCTTGTGATACTTGGACAGGGATATCAGGGTATTACGGCGGCGGGGAAATTTCAGGTTGGTGGAATCATCAAATTGTTGTCTCCCATGGAAAATGGCACCATGATATTCATGCCGATCAAATGTGCAACCAGACTGTTTTCTCCATACGAGCCAAATCTGGTTACTTCAGTCGCGGTGATGATAGCGAATAATTCTCAGACAAAAAAAGTAGAAAAGGAGCTGAAAACAACCATCATTGATCATCAACAAGCCACCATCATGCGGTGGGATGAAATGCTTGAAATCATGTTGCAACAGATTGAGGCTGACAATGCAGGTGGAGTCATTATTGCCGGTATACTCTACATCATCATCGCGATGGGTATTTTTGGCACAGTGCTGATGGGGGCACTCGAAAGGAGAAAAGAGTTCGCCATCCTCATCTCCGTTGGCATGCAACGTTCAAAACTGGCACTGATGGTGATGCTGGAATCGCTGATGACAGGTTTGACTGGCGTTGCGGCAGGCATTGTTTTGACTTGGCCCATTATCCGTTATTATCATCTTCATCCGATCCCAATGCCTGGAGAGATGGGAGAAATGATGGCTCAGTTCAACATCGAACCCGTAATGCCTTTTTCTGACGGTTTACAGATGTTTATCAACCAAGGAGTTGTGGTTTTCATTTTGTCGGTTCTTGCTGCCCTTTATCCGATTGCAACAATATTTGCTTTAAAAATTCAGGATGCCATCCGATCCTAAAATAGATATGTCATGATTTGGTCGATTGCCTGGAGAAATGTATGGAGAAACAGATCGCGGAGTTTTGTCATCATGTCTGCGATGATGATGGGCCTTACGGGAGGCATCTTCTACAACGCGTTTATGATGGGAATGAACGACCAGCGTAAGCGGGCAGCCATCTCCAACGAATTGTCTGATTTCCAGATTCATCACCCCGAATATCTGATGAACCAGGAAATTCGATTTGTCGTATATAAGCCAGATAGACTTTGTGGAAAAATAACCTCGTTGGGCAATTTAAAGGGCGTCTCCTACAGAACAAAAAATAGCGCAATGATCAAAACTGCATCCACTGCGGCCGGCACTATGGTCAACGGCATTGATCCCGATTCCGAAAAGCTGGTTACCAATATTTATCAGGCGGTGGTGGAAGGAGGATATTTTGAAGGATCAAGGCGTATGCCTCTATTGTTGAGCAGAAAGACGGCAGAAAAGTTACATGCAAAGCTCGGATCCAAAGTTGTTTTGTCGATGGCCAATGAAAAAGGTTCGATTGTGGAAGCAGCATTCAAAGTTACTGGTATCTACTTCACTCACAATGATTTGTTTGATGAAGCCAATGTTTATGTCATGAGAAGTGATTTAAACAAATTGCTGGACTTCGATGAAAACAGTACTTCTGAAATTGCTGTCAGACTTGGCAAAACAGCGGAGTATGAAAATTTCAGGAAGCAGCTATCCATTGCTTTAAGCAACGAAAAGAATGAAAAAAAGATCATCATACAGAGCTGGGATGAACTTGATCCAACCCTGAAGGTTATTGATGAGTACACCGTTTTCTTCTCCTATATTTTCATGGGAATTATACTGTTTGCCCTGGCTTTTGGGATAATCAACACCATGATGATGGCTGTCATGGAAAGGACCAGGGAGATTGGCATGCTCATGGCCAACGGTATGCAGCGGGGGAATATATTTAAAATGATTCTATACGAGACTTTGTTTTTATCCATTACTGGCGGAGTAGCTGGTATTGTCGTCAGTGCGGCTTTGGTGGCCTGGTTTGGTCATATTGGAATAGACCTCAGTATTTTTGGTAAGGGCATTAATTCTATGGGATATAATTCGGTAGTCTATTTGTATGCGCCACTTGAATTATACCCCATAGTGGCTATAATGGTGATGGTTACGGCGATGATCGCATCCATTTATCCTGCGCGTAAGGCATTAAAAATGAATCCTGTGGAAGCACTACATTACAACGGTTAAATTGACAAATATGGCAATCATACAAATTCGGGATGTTTATAAGATTTATAACCAGAGTAAAATACCGGTTCATGCCGTGAATGGCATCACTCTTAATTTTGAAAAAGGCGATTTCGCAGCAATCGTTGGTCCTTCAGGTTGTGGAAAGACAACCCTGCTTAATCTTTTGAGTGGATTGGACATGCCAACTTCAGGATCTGTCATGATCGCCGGGAAAGAAATCACACACTTGAAATCACACGAAAAGATTGAGTTCAGATTGCATCATATTGGATTCGTCTTTCAGACCTACAATCTGATACCGGTTCTCACCGCTCTTGAGAATGTTGCCTTTATCATGGAGTTACAGGGGGTAACCAAAAAAGAGCGGACCGAAAAGGCCAGGAAATTGCTTGACAGGGTTGGTTTAATGGATAAATTGAATGACAGGCCTGCACTTTTATCAGGAGGGCAACAGCAAAGAGTTGCAGTGGCCAGGGCGTTGGCTTCCAATCCCGATTTCATCATTGCAGACGAACCGACTGCAAACCTTGATTCCAAGGCTACTGCTGAACTGCTGGAAATCATGCGGGAGATGAACAGGGAGTTGAATGTGACTTTCATCTTTGCCACGCATGATCAGCGGGTGGTCGACAAGGCAACAAGGGTAATCCGGATTGAAGATGGTAAACTGAGGGCTGATATTCGGCAGGAACCAAAAGGATAAAGGATAAAAAAGGATAAAGGATAAAGTGAAAAGGATAAAGTGAAGAGCGCTCGTATCCCGAAAAGAAAACCCAATGATTTTGAATCAGTTTCATAGAAGCAATTGGTTATATTTCAGATTGTTGATATTAATGTTGCTGACAACTTTGGCGACTGTATCTGTGACTGCTCAGGAGAAACAAAAGAAAAGTAGTGTCAAGGGATTTGTTGAAGGAATGGCTACAGTTCTTAAAAGCGATATCACTCCTCAATGGGGCTATCTGGGAGAGGTGAAAAACAGAATCGACTGGGAATGGAATCCCAATGAGAAACTGACCTTTAAGGTAGGTATGCGCAACAATCTGACTTTTGGTGGAATAATGGCTGAATATTATCCATATCTGACGGATTTTCAGTCGCGTGACGATGGAATTATGGATTTAACTTTCAGTATTGCTAAAGAATCCGGCTATCATTTCTATTCTAATTTCGACAGGGCATTGATTAATTATACTTCCGGGAAATGCGAATTTACAATGGGACGTCAACGCATCAACTGGGGCATAAATATGGTTTGGACCCCCAATGATCTGTTCAATAGTTTCAACTATCTTGATTTCGATTATGTGGAGAGACCAGGCAGCGATGCAGCCAGGTTCCAATATTACACCGGTCCGGCCTCTTCCTTTGATGTGGCTGCAAAGCTGGATCACAAAAAGCAGTTGACAGCAGCGGCGCTCTATCGTTTCAACCGCTGGGATTGGGATTTTCAGCTGCTGAGTGGTGTCATGGTGATAGATTTTGTTGTTGGAGGGGGATGGTCAGGTCAGATCAAAGGTGCCGGCTTTAATGGTGAAGGCAGCTATTTCAAAAGCTATGAAAATTTTGCTGACAGTACAGGCCAATTTGTTTTCACGACGGCCCTTAATTATACGTTCAGTAACTCTTTGTTCATTCAGGCGGGCGGTTTGTTCAATTCAAAAGGAACAACGGGTCCGGCAGGTTGGGGAAGTTTATTTATCCGTGAAATTGATATCTCTGCAAAAAATTTCACCAAAGCAAAGTATGCTGTTTTTGCTCAGTTAAGCTATCCAATCTTACCACTTCTCAAGGGAGATTGTTCTTTTATGTATAATCCTTCAGACTTATCTGCTGTATTGACCCCTTCACTGGAGCTATCAGCAACACAATCGCTTGATCTTTTGCTGACTGCACAGTTTTTTAGTGGGAAAGCGGGAACAGAATATGGAGATTACGGAACATATTTGTTTCTGCGATTGAAATATAGTTTTTAGAATTTGACTGTTTATCTTATCTTTACCCGCATGAACCGATTTTTGATGAGGTAACTTAGAAAAATGAAAAGATCGTATTGGTGTTTTCTAATTTTAGCTGGTCTGATTTTGACACTGTTATCGGGCTGTGCGGATAAGAAAGAGCTTAAGATATTCAAAATGACAGGTGCCGCTCAGGGTACATATTATGCCATAACCTATTGTTCGGACAACAATGAAAATCTTCAGCCAGCTGTTGATTCACTTCTAAAGCAGTTTGACAAATCTGTATCTTCCTATCTACCTACATCTGTGATCTCGCGTTTGAACAATAATGATACTTCTGTTACCGCGGATCCTATTTATGAAACGATATTTAGAAAATCGATGGAGGTGTCAGCCAATACAGACGGTGCTTTCGATGTAACGATAGGTCCGCTGGTTGAAGCCTGGGGCTTTGGTTTTAAGAGAAAGGAGAAAGTTGACAAAGCCATGGTTGATTCGCTGCTTCCTTTGGTCGGTTACCGGAAGGTGCAACTGTCAAAGGGGAAATTAATAAAGGCTGATCCCCGAATCCAAATTGATTTCGATGCGATAGCTCAGGGTTATTCGTCAGACTGGCTGGCCCGGTTTTTTGAAAAGAAAGGAATTCGGAACTATTTGATTGATGTAGGGGGGGAAGTTTTGGCGCATGGATCTAAACCCGACGGACAGTTTTGGAGTGTGGCCATTGAAATGCCTTCTAAAAATTCGGATGATGAGCGCAAGATTCAGGCCATCCTTACAATGAAGAACCGGGCCATTTCAACTTCAGGTAGTTACAGAAAATACTACGAGGAAAATGGAGTCAGGTATTCCCACACCATCGATCCATCCAATGGTTATCCTGTGAGGCATAATTTGCTAAGTGTTTCTGTCGTTGCAAATGATTGCATAACTGCGGATGCTTATGCAACGGCTTTCATGGTAATGGGATTGGAAAAATCGAAAGAATTTTTGGTGAAGAACAGTGAAATGGAAGCCTATTTTATTAGCGATAACCAGCATGGAGGTTTTTCAATTTTTTATACTCCCGGCTACGACCAGTTATTTAAGGAAAATTAAGAACCCTATAAACAATGAGTTACAGATAAATATTTTAACATTTCAACATGAATATCTAGTGAAAAATAGTTATCTTTGCAACTTTTAGAACCATCATTCAATATTTTATAGAAACAGTTATGCAAATTAGAAATTTACTTCTCGCAATGGTAGCCGGTTCAATTGCTCTGGCATCCTGTAACACTTCAAACACTAAAGTTAACCTGAAGACTCCGGCCGACTCTGCTGCCTATGCAATTGGCGTGGATTTGGGTAACAACATCAAGAAAAATCTACCGGCAGCACCGGGAGGTAAAGAACTCAATACTGAAATCATTCTGCAGGCTTTTTCTACTGTGATGAAGGGTGATTCAGGCCTTATTGCCTCTGCAAAAGCTGGTGCAATTACACAGGCATATTTCGTAAAAGCCCAATCTTTGGAGGGTGGGAAAAACAAAGAAGCCGGCAAGAAATTTTTGGCTGAAAATGGGAAACGTGCTGGCGTAACCACCGCGGCATCGGGTCTTCAGTATGAAATTATTAAAGCCGGAACCGGTCCAAAACCTACTGCAGAAAATACAGTGAAGGTACATTACCATGGAACGACCATTGACGGCGAGGTATTCGACAGTTCGGTTGACCGTGGCGAACCGGTTACATTCGGATTGACTCAGGTCATTAAAGGTTGGACAGAAGCTTTGCTAATGATGCCTGTAGGTTCAAAATGGAAAATATATATTCCTTCTGAACTGGGTTATGGAGAACAAGCAGCGGGTCCGAAAATTAAACCTAATTCTGTGTTAATTTTCGAAGTTGAATTGCTCAGTATTGAGCCTACACCAGCTGCTGCGGCTGCTGTTCCTGCAACAAAATAATTAACTAATTCATTGATAGGGGTGTAACCTCTGGAACAAAACCCGGAATGGATGAATCTCATCTTCCGGGTTTTATTTCATCCGAATATAATCTCTTAATTAAGGCCGGATGGAATTCGCAGTGAATATTTATACACGTTCGTGATAGTAGCGAACGTGCTCATTTCTTAATAACCGAATTTATGAGCTTTAAAGTAAAAGGTAAATTAATTGACATACTTCCGTTACAAACCGGAAGCAGTGCGAGAGGGGAGTGGAAAAAACTTGATTTTGTTCTGGAAGTTCCGGACGATCAGTTTCCAAAAAAAATCTGTTTTACCCTGTTTAATGACAAAACAGAGATGATCAGGGAAAGTGATAAGAATCATGAGCTGGAGGTTAGTTTCAGTCTGGAAGGTCGCGAATACAATGGTAAATGGTACCACAATGTAAACGCGTTTAAGATTGACAGAATGGAAAAATCTTCGGCAACCGGAGATCAGGCTCCGCCACCTCCTTACAATGAGGATGATTTTCTGCCAGTTAAGGATGGTGAAAATGATGATTTACCATTTTAAGCCACTTAAGTGCAGGGGCTTAAAATGATCAATTATTTAATTGGAATCTGACGTTTGAAATCCTGCTCCAGGGAGATAAACGTCTCGGTACGTGCTATGCCATCGATCGCTTGAAGATCCGTGTCGATGATCTTCATCAGATGCTTGTTCGTTTTTGTTTGAATTTTAATAAAAATGGCATATTGCCCGGTCGTATGATGACATTCTACTACTTCCGGAATGTCCTTCAGCTGTTTCAGTACTTTCTTGTCAAAACTTGTTTTATCCAGGTATATCCCCATGAAAGCCGTTGTGTTATAACCCATTCTGGAGGGGCTGACAATAAATTCTGATCCTGTAACCACCCCCATAGAGATAAGGCGTTGTACGCGCTGGTGAATGGCAGCGCCGGAAACCCCGCATTCCCTGGCAACCTCCAGAAAAGGAACCCTGGCATTGTTGGTAATAAGTTTCAGTATTTTTCGATCCAGATCATCAATTTGAACTGCCTGCTCTTTAAAGTCTTCTTCTAAATCAAGGTTATTTTTCTTCACGATGCTTTCAATTTGATATTAAATTGAGGAATTTTCAACAAAATTATAATTTTTCCACCTTACAGCAAATCTTTTGGCGAATTTTTGTGAGGAGATTCTATATCTTATCTTTTCAATGGAAAGGGTTTGAAGTTTAGGCTCAAGGTTTAATGTTCAAAGTTCAAAGAAGCGTACATTGAACCTTGAACCATTTTTTACTGGTTCCTCGCGATGTATCTGAAATCGCTACCTGATGGGTTTTGGAATACTTTTAGTTCAAACTCAGAGATGACAGCCAAAATATGGTCGACGATTTCTGCAGAAATGTTTTCAAAAAGGTCAGATTCTTGTTCTTTGCTGAAAACAATGTATTCAAGTGGCAGACCCCGCTCGGTGGATTGCAGAAACCGAACAATCAATGTCATGTTATTATGTGTGTGAGGATTGGTCCAAAGAAAGGCTTCAACGTAAGAGCGAAAAAGAGCCAGGTTGGTCGGCTGATCTCCCATCTGATCTTTCCAATCGGGGAAGGAAGGATCCAGAGCCCTTTTCTGTTCCATGTAACTTTTGATGACGGGAAGATTTGCGATTCGATCCACAAATTTCTGATCGCAAAATTTGATTCTGGCCATGTCAATAAAGACAGAGCGCTGAATGCGCCTTCCGCCCGATTCCTGCATGCCAATCCAGTTGGTAACTGATTCTGACACTAGTGAATAGGTAGGAATGGAGGTAATTGTTTTATCCCAATTCTGAACTTTCACGGTAGTGAGTGAGATATCAACTACGGTTCCATCCACGTTGAATTTCGGAACTGTAATCCAATCGCCTGGTTTTACCATCTTGTTGGCAGCCAGCTGGATACTTGCCACAAAACCCAAAATCGGATCCTTAAAAACGAACATCAGAACTGCCGCCATAGCCCCCAGTCCGGTGAAAAGCCTTCCCGGATCCTGGTTAACCAGAATGGAAACAATGATGATGGCAGCCACCGAATAGATGAGGATTTTCACCAGTTGAAGATAACCTTTGATAGGTCGTTCGATGGCAAAAGGATAGGTGTTGTATATGTCCTGAGAGGCATCAAGAAAGCGAACCAGACTTAAAACTACGGCAAAAGTGATGTAAATTTTTGCGATGCCCATGATGATAAATGGTAGTGAAACCAGATCTTCCGAACCAAACCCTGCAGATGCATAGATGAAGATTCCAGGGATCAGGTGGGCAACCGCGTGAAAAACTTTGTGCTCAAAAAGAACATCATCCCAAAGTGTTTCGGTATGTTTGGTGAATCTTTCAACGATTGTAATAAGCAGTTTCCGCAGGGGAAAGAAGAGAATAAACGAAATAAGTGAAAGTATAAGAAAGGTCCCGAGGGCTGCCAGATAAATGGCTATTTTTGGGTGCAGTTGGGCATTTAGGAAAAATTCTCTCAAATAGTCATAAAAAACTTGCATGATCCGTTTCTTTAAAAGATGTACTGAAATAATTACTTTTGAATCGTCTGCAAAATTAGTGAAAGAAGCCGGATTATATCAGCTGTTCAAGAATAAAATCGAATATGAAGAAATAAAATAGCAGATACTTTGCTAATATTTCAGGTCAAATTAATGGAATAAATTCTCTTAAAAATGATAAACAGAATTGCTCTTTTCTTCCTTGTTTTATTTCCGGCTTCCCTTATAGCACAAGGGAGTTTCAATGACTTTTTCACCAATGGGGTATTTCGGTTTGATTATTTGCTTTCAGGATCGAGCAATTTTGCCAAGGTAACCGAAGTTCAGCAAAAGTGGGAACCTTTTTGGGGTGGCACAACCAAAATTGCCATTGATGAACAAACGTTGGGTAATTATCGTTTTACTGTCAGGGATCTGGCTACCCAAACCGTGATATATCGTCAGGGATTCTCCCCGCTTTTTCAGGAGTGGCAAACAACAGCGGAGGCAAAGAAGATGGAAAGAGCATTCTATCAGGTGGTTCGTTTTCCATTTCCGAAAAGCAAGGTTTTCCTTGAACTGGAATGTCGTAACAGGGATGGAAAATTTCAATCGCTCTATTCAACGACAATCGATCCATCCAATTATTTTATCACCCATGAAATGCCTTTTAAAAACGAATGGGTGATGGTGAAGAATTCAGGAGAGCCCAATCGGAAAGTGGACATCGCGATACTTGCGGAAGGCTATCAAAAGGAGGAGATGGGTAAGTTTGTGAAGGATGCCCGTCGATTGGTTGATTCGTTGTTTAAAGTTGAACCATTTGCATCACAACAGGATAAGTTCAATATATATGCTGTTGAAACCCCTTCCGCAGAAACCGGAACCGACATTCCCGGTAGGAATATTTATATGAATACCCTATATAACAGTACTTTCTATACTTTTGATGTAGCGAGATACCTGACCACAACTGATTTAAAATCAGTCGCCGACCAGGCAGCTGCAGTTCCCTACGATTACCTCATTGTGCTGGTCAATTCGAAAGAATACGGGGGCGGGGGTTTCTGTAACTATCTTTCGGTGTGCACATCGGATCATGCCTTGGCAGCAAATGTTTTCATCCATGAATTTGGACATGAATTTGCCGGATTGGGCGATGAATACTATTCTTCTGAAGTTGCATACGAAGATTTTTACAACCTGAAGGTAGAGCCATGGGAACCCAATCTGACCACGATGGTTGATTTTAAGTCAAAATGGGGTGCATTGATAGACCCTTCAACGCCAATTCCTACTCCGCGAACTAAGGAATATTCGGGAAAAACGGGAGTATTTGAGGGGGGCGGATATGTTACAAAGGGTGTTTACAGTCCGATGGATGATTGCCGTATGAAATCAAACAAACCGAACAGTTTCTGTCCGGTTTGTCAGAAGGCGATTGCCAAAGTAATCCAAAGATGTACCGAATAATTATCGGGCAATCAGTGTCTCTTCTACTGTTATTCTTTGTCTTTCAGGGTATTTGCTTTTTGCTCCATTCTGTGAGCGAGCAAAAGGCCTAGACCGCCGCACAACAAAATCATGGCAGGATAAGCTGCATCTTCATCGAAACCAGCATTGGCAAGGGCTGCAGCAAAGAAGATTCCCAGTCCGATTCCGATCATAAGCAAAGCCCATTTTAACAATCCTCCTGAGGAGGTTTTTTTAACAGATTCAAATAATTTAGGATCTGCTCCTTTTTCTATCAGTGATAATCTCTCG